>Ga0187771_10002495_pt1 | contig 12653 bp, 12 predicted proteins | sample 0116_SJ02_MP15_1_FD_133139 | JGI IMG/M metagenome (GOLD analysis project Ga0187771, IMG submission 133139) | Tropical peat soil microbial communities from peatlands in Department of Meta, Colombia - 0116_SJ02_MP15_10_MG | ecosystem: Environmental > Terrestrial > Soil > Wetlands > Peat | place... | reverse complement strand
GGCGAGCAGCCGGTCGAGCGCCTGATTGACCGCGTCGACGAGCGCGTCGTCGGCTTTGCGCATGCCGACCGCGACCTCCCAACGCAGTTCGGGCATGGTCTCGTAGGCCCGCACCAGAGTCAGCGGCGCCTCCTTGTGAATCAGATTGTAGTAGCCGATCGTCGCCGGCGACACGAGCGCGGCGTCAAGCTCGCCCTTTCCGACGGCGTCGACGAGCTCGTCCTCGAAGGTAAACGGGATGGTCGGCAGGCCGCTCTGGCCCAGCCTGACGCTCGCGAGCGAGCCGACGATCGCGCCCACACGCTGTCCCTTCTTGAGATCCGAGAAGCCGGTCACGCCGCCAACGCCCGGACGCAGGGCAATGGCGACACCGCTGACATTGTAGGGTTTCGAGAGCCGCACATGCGTGCCCTCGGCGGCCTCCGGATCCACGATCGAATCGAACACGACGTCGCAATCCACGCGGCCCATCTGGTAGGGGAAGACGACCCACCCGACCTCCAGATTGACGCCAAGCTCCTTGGCCAGCGTCTCCCCCAGTTCGAGCTCGAACCCGCGGCGCTCGCCCGTCTTGCTGGAGAACGGCAGGGCATTGGGATTGGCGCAGACCACGAGGTTGCCGCGCGACTTTATTGCGTTGAGGGGGCGTCCGACCGCGTCGGAGGCCCACACGGATCCAAGCAGCAGCGGCGCGGCAAGCAGCGCGCCACACGAGCGAAGTCGACGTTGCAACGTCATCGCTAGGACTCCGGCTTCAAGCTCCGAATATAGGCAATGATCGCGAATATGTCGGTGTCCGTCAGCTGTTGGGCGAAGGACGGCATCCGCCCAGGTGCGCCACCGACGATCCGGTTGATGATGAACTCGTCGTCTCGCTGTGTGTCCATGAGCTGCGGCCCGCGTCCCTGCTTGCGTCCGCCACCCTCATGGCACCACCCGCACCCGTTGCCGATGAACAGGCTCTTGCCGTGTGCGATTTGCGCGGCCTTGTCGCTCGCATCGGGCGGCGCCGAACCCTGCTCGGCGGCCCGAACCGGCCCTGCGGTATCGCCAAAGAGGCTTGTCGCCGCGGCGAGACCGAACGCGACGCCAAACGCGATCCATTGCTTCATGATTCTGAATGATTCTGCATGCTCACGACGGTCGCCGACCGTTCCGCCTGGCGTTGCCGACCGAGCGAGATATGCTGATCGGGGAAGCTGAGCGGGCAAGGCAGTCGGACCGCGCCGTCCAATTCGACCGAAGCCACAAATGCTGCCATGGTTCTGGCGGGTGGCTGCAAGCCACCCGCCAGACCACGATCTGATGCAACCGCTTCATTCCACCGTGTAGACGATGAGTGCGCCGGTGTCCTTCTCCATCGTCTTGTACGGCCCGCCGAACAATTCCGGGAAGCCCTCGCTGACCAGACTGGGCCCGCCGGTTACGACGGCGACGTATTGCTTGCCGCCGGCTTCGTAGCTGATGATCCCGCCGTTGTGGGGAGCACCGTCATTGCCCTTCCACAATTCCTTGCCGGTCTTGGCATCGAGCGCGTGCAGCCAGCCCCGGGCATCGGGCACGAACACGAGTCCGCCCGCGGTCGACAGCAGGCTCGCGAGCGGAGGCTCGGGATAGTCCACCGACCAGCTCACCTTGCCGGTGATCGGGTCGCGCGCGTCGACATGACCGTGCGCCTTGTCGCCGACGGGGTCCTTCGCCGTGAAGGTGGCTCCGATGTTGAGCTGGGCGGCGGGCTCCGTCACTGGCGAGGTCTTCACGATCTCCAGGTCCATGCACCACTCGTTGGCGACCTTGTAGTAGAGACCGGTTTGTGGATTGTAGGTGCCGGAATTCCAGCTGACGCCGCCCATGATGGCCGGGCACAAGTCCTTCTGCTTGCCTTCCGTCATGTCCCGACGACCGATGAGTTCACCGGTCTTCGGGTCGATGCTCTTCACGAAATTGCTCGCCTTGACGATGTTGTAGACATTCTCGACCTTGGCGTCGGCCTTGTCGTAGACGAAGATGTAGCCGCTCTTGTTGGCATGCACGACGTATTTCTTGCCGTCCCGATCGATCGAAACAAACTCACCGACGGCGCTGTCGAAATCCCAGGCGTCGTGCGGTAGTTCCTGATGGTAGAACTTGAGCGCGCCGGTGTCCGGATCGAGCGCGATGACCGAACTGGTGAACAGATTGGTGCCCGGCCGCGCGCCGCCGGTCTTCCAATCGGGGCCGCCCCAGTCGTAGAGCGGAGCAGGGTTCGCCACCCCCCACCACACGACATTGTTGTCGGCATCGTAGGCGCCGGGCATCCAGCCGCCGCCGCCGCCCGTCCGCCAGGACTCGTTGCCCCAGGTCTTCTCCGCATCCGGCGTGCCGGCGACGGTATCGAACTGCCAGAGCTTCTGGCCGGTCTTGGCGTCGACGCCGAAGATCGGACCGCGGCCGGGCCACTCGCCACCCTGGGCGCCGATGATGACCTTGTCCTTGACCGCAAGCGGCGCGCCCGTGAAGCCGACCGTGACCTTCTGCGAGTTGAGGAGCTTGGTCTCCCAGACCGGTTGGCCGGTCTTCATGTCGAGCGCGAACAGCCGTCCATCGACGGTGCCGATATAGAGCTTGCCGTCGCTCATGGCCATGCCGCGATTGTACGGCGAATGGGTCTGGCGCGCGACGAGTTCCTCATCGAGCTTGGGAACGAAGGACCACAGCAATTCGCCGGTGTCGCCCTTGAGGGCGAATACCTTGCTGTAGGACGCCGAGAAATACAGGACGCCGTCCTTCGCGAGGGGCATCGACTGCACACCGCGGGTCGAGCGGCCCACCTGCTGGATGAAGGCAACCTTCAGATTCTTGACGTTATTGGTGTTGATCTTGTCGAGGGCACTATAGTGCCAGGACGCATAGCTGCCATGATAGGTCAGCCAGTCCTTGCCGTCGGTGCCGGCCGCGGCGAGCGCCTTGGCGTCCTGTGCGAGGGCCGTGACCGGGGCGGCTCCCGCCAACGCGGCGACTGCCGCAAGCATCGCGGCCGACGTCATCAGTTGTGACCGAACACTCATATTCGCTACCTCCCTGTTGTTAGGATTTCGAGTCGCGTAGGCTTCCGAACCGTACTCTTGCTCCGTCACTTGCCGATTTGAAGACTTTGCGTTGCACGGAGTCTCTTTATTGCGTCGTCTTCCCGATTGCGTCCTCTTCTCGTTCTTGCTTGTTGCGCGTGACGGCGGACATGCTTCCGTCGACCATGTTCCCGTCGACGCAATCTTCAGCGAAAATGCCGGGAATGCAATCCTTCAGTTGGCCAAAGCGACCGCGCAAGGGTCGAAGCAACGCGGAATCACTTCGTTCTCGGCCGGTTCCGTCACGTCTCGTCGTGCTGCGAACACCCGGACGGCGTCGTCGACCTGCCATGCCGGAGGCATCATCGGTCGGCCCTCAAACCGCTTGATATTGAGATCGTTGCCGTCGACTGTGACTTTGTCGAGGCATCTCGAAGGTCCCGCGAGGCCTGGGCTCGATGCGGCTCGAAGACGACTGGCCCTTTGACGACTGCGACTTGATGGAACGCCGGGATGCTCGCCAGCTTCGAGCGCACCGCCCGCTCCCCGTCCTCGCTCGATTGAGCAATCGTCCATGCTGCGTGACAACCCGATGATGCTGCGACGCACGCTCATTTCCCCCCTGCTTCGCCCCTCGCTTTTGTCAGTATATTAGTTCTAGTAAAACGCTTGGTCAAGCGGACGGCTTGCGGGCCGGAGCGGCGGCTCGGCTGGGATTCGGATTGTGCATTGCAGGCAGGGAATGCAAGAGATGTTAGCGGTCGCTTCGCATCCTGCGACTTGTACCATATAGCAGGTTCGCTCGCCACCATGTTCGTCTTGAGCACGTGCTGCGGATGCTCCAATTTGACCAAAATTTACTCAGGCAATTGCGTCCCCAATGATCTTGTAGACGAATTGCACAATTTGGTGCCACCGCCTGCGGGATGCCAAGAGGCCTTCAATCGGGGCCACTAAGTAACAGAACGGTCACTTGTCATGCGACAGGCCCGCGGCCTCAGAGGCACGCTTGGCTGACACTGGATTCGATGATCGCCGGAGCAGCGCGGATATCTGGCGGGATAGGCGCTCCAGCGTTGCGCGCGGCATCACGAAGTGGAACTCGTCGTCGACCGAGTAGATATCGAGCTGGGCGCCGCCCGGTTCCATCGGGTCGATGGATGCAGCGGCGGTGACGGCACGGTGGACATGGGTCTTCCTCACCTTCGTCATGGCTGATCCCTTGATCAAATCAGCCTGGCAGTCCTGTGCGGGTCCATCACGTACAATATTACCGCACCATCCCGTGAAAAGAACCAGAACGGCGGCCGGGCGAGCACAAATGGGCAATTGTCACCCGAATTTAAATGTAACTCGTCAGTGCAAATTGTGCAATGCACATAATTTGATATTGCACTGCACAATAATGGACTCTTAAGATCGTCCTAACTTACCCCGGCTCTTTCCGGCTCGTCCGGACGGGTTGCTCGGGGGCCAAGAACAGGAGCGGAAAGAGACCATGAGAACCCCACTTTGTGCCCTCGCTCTCACATTGGCGATGCTGTCGGGGGCGCATGCCGACGGTCTTCAGCCCCGTCATGCGCACAGTGTCGATCTCGGCAGCATCAAAGGCGTCGCCTATTACACGGCCGAGCAGGATGGCTACCGACTCGTCACGACGCTCGCCCCGAACGAGACCGATCCGCCCGTCCGCTTCGTGGCGATGTTGCAGCCGAATCAGAAGGTGACGATCTCGGTTCCCGGCCCCGTCGATCGCCCGGCCGCGATGATTGAAATTGTCCGGCGGGGTGACGACGTGGTCATCGCGCGTCTGCTCGCCCCGACGAACTGAGGCCGCGCCACCCGTCCGTGCGGTCATTAACCCTCCTTGCGCTCCGCAGGAAGGAGCCGAACCGCATGGATCGGCGTCGGTACCGGTGTCATCTCGACAGCAGCGAGGTGACACCGGTGAACGTCGGTCGTGCTCGTCGCCACCGGGTCATTCCAGGCAGCCGCAGATCGGGCGTCAGGCCGGTTTGAATCCTTGCTGGCCGCAACCAACGTGATCAAGCCTAGCCTAATCCTAGCCTGGGAAACTTGGGGTAGCGCTTGGGCTAGCGCGCTTTCAGCCCGAGTGGAGACCGGTCGGCCGCCCGGAAAGCGCGCCAGATCTTAAGTAGAGGGCGCATTCGGACGCAAGACCGGTATCCACTTCTGCTGCATGCGCCCTGTCAGTCCTAGTCGCCGGCCAGGCGACATCATGGGCCAGTCCCCAGACGCATTCTTTGCGTGTCTTCGGGACGAACTGCCTGTTCGGCGCGTTTCCACGAAAGCGCCGCCGCACAATCACGAAATCGCCGCGTACAGGCCTTAGAGGCCCACCATAAGCGCGATGTGAAACGGTGGCGTCGCAGGCCCGTGGCAGCTGAACATCGGCGATCATTTGTGAGCATTTACTCTTAAATATCATACTGTTGGCCTGGTATTGCGACGACGACGGCAACCTGACGAAGAGGATCACCGTAGCATGCGAGAACAACGGTCTCCGCGACGCGGCCCCGAGCGGGTCAGAACATGTCTGGCGGCGATCGCGGGGTTGATGCTTTCGGTCTCGTGGGCGGCGGCGATGTCGACCGGCACGGGGTTCGCTGTTGCGAGCGACGGTACCTTGGTAACGAACGAGCACGTGGTTTCGGGATGCACCTCGGTTCGGGCTCATCAGGGCGCCCAGAATTTCGTCGGGGTCATTGTCGCAACCGACCACGTCAACGATCTCGCCATCGTCAAATTGCGCGAGCGAACGCCGTCCTTCGCTCGCATTCGCCGTGGCCCTGCAGTGCGCGTGGGCGAGCAGATCGTGACCTATGGGTTTCCGCTCGCCGGCGCTCTTACGATCGAGGGCAACCTGACGGTCGGCTATGTCAGCGCGCTCCGCGGCTTGCGCGACGATGTGAAGTCCATCCAGATCACGGCACCGGTGCAGCCCGGAAACAGCGGCGGCCCCCTCGTCGATTCGAGCGCCAACGTCATCGGCGTGGTCGCGTCCAAGCTCGATGCCCTCAAGGTCATGCGCACCATCGGCGATGTGCCACAAAACGTGAACTTCGCGGTTGCGCTCGACCGCCTCAAACGCTTCCTGCAGGACAACAACGTGACCATCGCGGACGAGACCTCGACGGACACGCTGAGTCCCGCCGATATCGGCGACCGCGTGCGACGGTTCACGTACCTGATCGAGTGTCAAAAGAGCTCGGTCGCCGTCGCACCGACACCCCTGCAGGTGCAGGCGCGGCCGGGTGCGCCTGGCGCGCCGGCGGATCCCATGCCCCCGAGTTCGGCTCAGGCCGCTTGCTACAACGAAATCGTGGCCACCAAGCAACTACTGGTGGCGACTCGCGTCGGCATCCAGGCGACTGTCCAGAGCCCGCCGGAGACAAAATGCCAAGCCATTCGCAGGTACTACACTGCCATGATCTCGGCGCGCGATGTGTTCTCTCGTTGCGACACCGGCGACCAGCGCGCCGAGCACGCCGCGGCGCTGGACGCCTCGATCGACAAATTCAGGCAAAACATGCCCCCCGATTGCCGACCCTGAAGACGCCTTGCGGCGCGGCCGATAAGAAACCTGCTGACAGCGTGCGCGGCCATCCTCCGCCTTCCCGATGATGCGCCCGGGGGCGCGATGGACCCCTCCGACGTCGACATTGGCGGCGGCCTGCGCGGCGTCGGTGGGCGCAGGCGTTCCGGCACGTGACGGTGGGGCAGCGATCGCCGATAGGCCCGCGCGATTCCGCGGCGACCGCCGCAGCACTTGGCTTCCTCCCCGTGTTCTGCTCAAGCTGGCGGCCCGACGGTCCTCGATCGGGCAGTCCGTAAGGTAACGCAGTCAATGAACGTCCTGGGCATCTCGGCCTTCTATCACGACAGCGCCGTGGCGCTGGTCCGCGACGGCAACATCGTGGCAGCCGCGCAGGAGGAGCGCTTTTCGCGCAAGAAGCACGATCCGGGATTTCCGGCCAACGCCGCCCGCTGGTGCCTTACTGAGGCCGGCATGACGGGCACCGACATCGACCGCGTTGCATTCTACGACAAGCCCTTCCTCAAGTTCGAGCGCCTGCTGGAGACGTATCTGGCCTTTGCGCCTCGCGGGTTCGCGTCGTTCGCCAAAGCGATGCCGGTATGGATCGGCGAAAAGCTGTTCCAGAAGGATCTCCTCCGGCGTGAGCTTGCGGCCATCGACCAGGCACTCGCCACGACGGAAAAGCTGCTCTTCACCGAGCACCATTACAGCCATGCCGCCTCCGCGTTCTATCCCTCGCCGTTCCAGGAGGCGGCGGTCCTCACCATGGATGGCGTCGGCGAATGGGCGACGACATCGGCCGGCGTCGGGCGTGGCAACGTTCTGACCCTCGACAGCGAGATCCATTTCCCGCACTCGCTCGGCCTGTTGTACTCCGCGGTCACCTACTACACCGGCTTCAAGGTCAATTCCGGCGAGTACAAGGTGATGGGCCTCGCGCCCTATGGCGAGCCGAAATACGTGCAGCGGATGTTGGATCACCTGATCGACCTCAAGACCGACGGCTCATTCCGCCTGGACCTTCAGTATTTCGACTATTGCTCGGGTCTCACCATGACCAATGCGCGCTTCAATGCGCTGTTTGGAGGGGCGCCTCGCAAACCTGAAGACCGGCTGACGCAGCACCACATGGATCTCGCCGCTTCGATTCAGGCGGTGACCGAGGAGGTCGTCCTGCGCCTGTCGCGGGCACTGGCGGCGGAGACCGGCATGAAGGCGCTGTGCCTCGCGGGCGGAGTCGCGCTCAATTGCGTCGCGAACGGCAAGGTCCTGCGCGATGGCCGGTTCAGCGACATCTGGATTCAACCCGCGGCGGGCGATGCCGGCGGAGCGCTCGGGGCCGCGCTCGCGGCCTGCTACCATCACGAGCAGCTGCCGCGAACGCGCTCGAATGGACACGACACAATGCGCGGCGCCTACCTCGGGCCGAGCTACTCGCAGCAGGAGATCGAGAGCCGCCTTGCCGCGGCGGGGGCACGGTTCGTGGTGTGTCCTGACGACACGATGATCGACGAAGCCGCGAAGGCACTGGCTTCCGAACATGCGGTGGGCTGGTTTCAGGGCCGCATGGAGTTCGGTCCGCGCGCCCTGGGGGCCCGCTCCATTCTCGGCGATCCGCGCTCGCCGACGATGCAGAAGACACTCAATCTCAAGGTGAAATATCGCGAGAGCTTCCGGCCCTTCGCGCCGTCGGTGCTGCGCGAGGATGTGGCCGACTGGTTCGACCTCGACTGCGACTCGCCCTACATGCTGCTCGTCGCCCCCGTGCTGGGCCAGCGGCAGCTCCGGATGAGCGAGGTTGAGCAGGCGCTGTTCGGCATCGCCAAGCTCAATGTGCCGCGCTCGGACATCCCGGCTGTCACGCATGTCGACTATTCGGCCCGGATTCAGACTGTGCACAAGGAGACCAATCCGCGCTATCACGCGCTGATTTCGCGCTTCAAGGAGCTGACCGGCTGCCCTGTGCTGGTCAACACCAGCTTCAACGTCCGCGGTGAGCCGATCGTCTGCACGCCCGAGGACGCCTTTCGCTGCTTCATGGGGACCGACATCGAAGTTCTGGCGATCGGCGACTGCCTGCTTCGCAAGGAGCAGCAGAAGCCGGAATTGCGGTGCGACTACAACGCCGAGTTCGAGCTCGACTGAAAGCGCGCACCGGGCTCAGGGCATGCGGGACGACGCCACGTAGACGGAAAGCGCGCCGGCCAGATGGTCGAACATCAGCCGCATGCGGCGTGACGCCCGCAGATCCTCGTGCATCGCTACCCAGACCTCGAGATCGAATGCAAAACCTTCGGGCACCACGTGAACGAATGCGGGCTCCCGGCGTGCGATCCCCAATTGGCAGACGCCGATCCCGAACCCCGCCCGGATGGCCGCCAGCTGGGCCAGATCGTTGTCGGTGCGCAGCGCGAACTGGTCGCGGTTCCAGGCCAGTCCCAACTGCTCGACCCGGCGCGCAGAGTAGGGATCACGGTCGAACCCGATGATCGCGTGCCCCCTAAGGTCATCGATCGACTGTGGCAAGCCGTGGGCCTCGATATAGCGGCGATGGGCATGCAGGCCGAGCGTGACCTGGCCGATCTGCCGGGCGACGAGCGCTCCTTGCGTGGGCCGCATCATCCTTACCGCAATGTCGACCTCGCGGCGCAGCAGGTCTTCCGGGCGGTTCGACAGCACCAGCTCGATCGCCACCTCGGGATATTGCTCCCGGAACGCCGCCAGAACCGCCGGTAGCACCTCCGCCCCGATGATCTCGCTGGCGGTGATGCGCACCGTCCCGCGTGCCAGCGCGGCTTCGCCCGACGCGGCGCGGACCAGCGCATCGGCCGCGGCCGCCATCGTCTCCGCGTGCGGCTGCAGTTGCCGGGCGGCCTCGGTCGGAACCAGCCCACGGGGCGATCGCGTGAACAGCGACACCCCCAATGCCTGTTCGAGCTCGAGGATGTGACGGCCGATCGTGGGCTGGGCCAGCCCGAGCGTGCGCGCCGCCCCCGACAGGCTGCCGTCGCGGAGGACGGTCAGAAACGAGCGGTAGAGCTCCCATCCGGGAGTTCGGGTGGCCATACGAAAATGTATAACTACTCTGCCAAGTTCGGCAATTTCTTTTAGACGAGTGGCGATCGATAGTCCTGGGCGACACCGCAACCAGGAGGACCATCATGGCCAATCAACGGACCGCACTCATCATCGGGGCCACCGGGGGCATCGGCGGCGAGGTCGCTGCGGCGCTTCTTCGGCGCGGCTGGCGGGTCCGCGGCCTCGCGCGCAGGCCCGATGAGGCCGCCCGACGCCGACCCGCGCTTTCCGCCATCGAATGGGTCAAGGGCGACGCCATGGTGGCGGCCGATGTCGTAGCCGCCGCCCAGGGGGCAAGCGTCATCGTCCACGGCGCCAACCCGCCGCGCTACGAGAACTGGCGCGGCCTCGCCCTGCCGATGCTGGACAGCTCCATCGCGGCCGCCAAGGCTTCGGGCGCACGCATCGTGTTTCCCGGGACCATCTACAATTTCGGGCCCGACGCCTTTCCGGTGCTCACCGAGCGCTCGCCGCAACATCCGCGCACCCGCAAGGGCCGGATCCGTGTCGAAATGGAGCAACGTCTCGAACGGGCCGCTCGCGAGGAGGGAGTCCGCGCGCTCATCGTTCGCGCGGGGGATTTTTTTGGTCCTAACAACTCCAGCAATTCATGGTTCAGCCAGGGGCTGGTGACGATGGGCCGCCCGCTCAAGTCGATCGTGTATCCGGGGCCGCACAATGTCGGCCACGCATGGGCGTACGTTCCCGACGTGGCCGAAGCCATGGCGCAGCTGCTCGAGCGCACGGACGACCTCGCCAGCTTCGAGACGTTCCATTTCGCCGGTCATTGGTTCCCACGGGGCGTCGAGATCGCCGAGGCGGTGCGCCGCGTCGTCGGGAACCCGCACCTGCCGATCCGGCGGTTTCCGTGGTGGGCGGTGTACGCGGCCTCGCCGTTCGTAAAGCTGTTCCGCGAGACGATCGAAATGCGCTACCTGTGGGGAGAGGCGCTTCGGCTCGACAATACCAAGCTCAAGGGCTTCCTCGGCGCCGAGCCGCACACTTCGACCGATCGGGCGATCCGTGCGACGCTCGAAGGGTTGGCGTGTCTCGGTGCCGAAGAATCCGCGCCCGCCCCGAACGCAGCGTGAAACGTCAGACGATCCGGGTGGTACGCTCGATGCCAAGCTCTACCACCCGCAAGCGGCGGCCGGAATTCTCGAGCACGGTGCAGGAGCAATTGTCCGGCTCGAAGCACACGACCCGGTCGTCCTCGAGCGCGTGGCCGACCGCCACGTTGATGGCGACGAAATGCGAGACCACGAGCGTGTCGGTGTCGAGCTCCGAAAGAGCCCGGAGCACGTCCTGCCGCCACGTCTGCAGCACGGCATCGAGCCGCGGCCAATGCCCTTGCATGACGCCCCTGAGCCAGACCGGGCGGCTCGCGAGGTCGGCGGTGGGAGAGGGGATCTCGGCCACGCGCGGGTCGATGCGGGATGGGCTGTCCCAAACCTGCTCGAAGGCGGAAGCCGTTTCGCGCGTGCGCCGCAGCGGGCTCACGACGATCGGCAGGGGACCCCGCGACGCCATGCCGGCGGCCGCCTGCGCGGCCTGCAGGCGGCCTGCTTCGTCCAGTCCCGGGTCGACGTCATCGCCCCAGGCCGCTGCCGCCTTGCCGTGCCGCACCAGATAGATCCGCGTCATGCCGCTGCCTCCGGTTCCCGCTGTCTTGTCGCCGGTTCGACGACGCGAAGATGACGGCATCGCCACGTGTCGACCACGATCATCTGCCGATTACGATCCTGACGGCTTGCCAGGTTCGCCGACAAACAGCCGGTTCCAGGTCGGGCTGATCAGAATTTCGTTGAGACAGACGTGCTTCGGCCGGGTAGCGACATAGAGGATCAGGTCACCCAGGTCCTCCGCCTGCAGCATCCGTGCGCGATCTTCCGCGCTCACCGGCACCGGTCGCCTTGCCAGGATCGGCGTCGCCACTTCGCCCGGGCAGATGACCGTCGAGCGGATGCCGTTCATGCATTCCTCCATGTTGAGGCTGTGGCTCGCGGCGACGACGGCGTGCTTGGCGGCGGAATAGCCGGGACCGGTCAGCCGGCTGACGAAGCGACCCGCCCAGGACGAGGTGTGGATGAACACGCCGTCCTGCTGCTGCCGCATCATCGGCAGTGCCGCCGCCACCACATAGAATGCGCTCGAGAGGTTGGTATCCAGGATGGTGTCGATGCGCTCCGGGGTGAGCTCGGCCCAGTGTCGCTCCTTGAGGTTGGTGCCGGCGTTGTTCACGACTATGTCGAGCCGCTTGAGCGTGTCCCGGATGGCGGCCACGATTGCCGAGATTCGGGCGCTGTCGGTCACGTCGCCGGGCTCGACGATGGCCCGTCCGCCCGCCGTCTCGATCCGCCGCGCAACGTCCTCCAGCGCGTCACTGCGTCGCCCGGTCAGCACGGCGGTCGCGCCGGCACCGGCGAGCGCCAAGGCCGCGGCCTCGCCAATGCCGCTTCCCGCGCCGGTGATCCAGGCGACCTTGCCGTCGAGGATTTTTTTCGTCACGTGCTTCCTTCCCACGCCGGGCATGACCATCGCCGGCGGATGCGTGTGGATCTCACTTCGCTGAGACTGCGAGTCTGATTTGGAATTGCCACCGGCCCAAATGCTTCGGCCATGACCCGCGCCAATCCGGGCCGTCAGGTCGTCTTGCGCTTCGGTTTCGCCTTGGTCTTGGTGCCGCGCGCCGGCCCCGCGGCCGGAAGCGCCTCCTCGAGCCAGGGCCGGCGCAGCTGACTCTCGCCGACGACGCGCTCGTGCGGCTCTTTCGAGCTCTTGATGCGGTAGAAGAACTCGCCGTTGAGATCCGGCAGCTGACGGACGATCTCGAAGTCGATGACCGTCGATGATCGCTGATGGAACGCCGGAACGAAATTGACCCGGTCGCCGATCAGAAATTTGTGCCCGCTCATATCAATGGTCCAAACGACTGGCCTCGAAGCCCCATAAAAATATAGCAAAACCAG
>Ga0187771_10002494_pt1 | contig 12654 bp, 12 predicted proteins | sample 0116_SJ02_MP15_1_FD_133139 | JGI IMG/M metagenome (GOLD analysis project Ga0187771, IMG submission 133139) | Tropical peat soil microbial communities from peatlands in Department of Meta, Colombia - 0116_SJ02_MP15_10_MG | ecosystem: Environmental > Terrestrial > Soil > Wetlands > Peat | place... | reverse complement strand
TAACATCCGGACTGCTTAACAGTCCTTCCAGATCATTATATCTCGTTTCAATATCTTTCAGTCTTCTGAACATAAATTCCTTTTCACATTATAAGTTGGTGTCACGGGCGTTTGAGCCCGATACCATCAACGATCGAATATATAACCTTCAAATCTAGAGAAATTGCCCTTGCGAGGTAATGCCGAACAACAACGTTGCAATCAGCACAAAGGGCTCATCGGCGGGAGGGGGATTTACTCCGGAGATTTTACTCTGTAATGTGTATGTTTGATATATAATCACTGAATTAGGCAGATTTACCCTTATTATCTTTTGCTTCTTCACCGGCATATTTCTTCTTGAATCTCTCTACCCGACCTGCGGTATCGATTATCTTTTGTTTGCCCGTCATAAAGGGATGGCACTGAGAACATATTTCAATTTTTATGTCCTTTTTGGTGGACTTTGTTTCTATAACGTTTCCACACACACATGTAATTGTCGTTTTTGTATATTCTGGGTGAATACCTTCTTTCATCTTATGTTTATAATCCTCCTAGCAAAATTACAGTACTTTATAATTATTTACGTCATAAATGCAAGTATAATTGCACTTCAAAGCAATCCCATGTTTAGGGGGAGGGCTTCACTGATTCATGGAATTTAAAAAGGCCTGATTTGTTTCTGTTTTACGTATCTTGTCGACAATAAATTCCATGGCCTCTATAGGATTCATTTCTTGGAGAAGTCTCCTTAATATCCATACCTTGTTAAGATTACTCTTGGGTATCAGTAATTCTTCCTTCCTCGTACCGGAACGAATAAGGTCGAAAGCAGGAAATACCCTCCTATCCGCAATCCTCCGGTCCAGGTGAAGCTCCATATTACCCGTACCTTTAAATTCTTCAAAGATCACTTCATCCATTCTGCTTCCCGTATCAATTAGGGCCGTGGAAATTATGGTCAGACTGCCGCCATTTTCTATATTTCTGGCGGCGCCGAAAAACCGTTTTGGTTTATGTAGGGCATTGGAATCAACACCACCGGATAAGACCTTACCACTGGGGGGTACCACTGTGTTGTATGCCCTGGCGAGCCTGGTGATGCTGTCAAGAAGAATGACCACATCCTTTTTGTGTTCTACAAGACGTTTCGCCTTCTCGATCACCATTTCCGCTACCTGGACGTGCCGTGTGGCCGGTTCATCAAATGTCGACGATATCACTTCTCCTTTTACACTGCGTTGCATATCGGTTACTTCTTCCGGCCGTTCATCGATCAAGAGAACCATGAGTATGACTTCTTCATGATTGGAAGATATACTGTGGGCAATATCCTTAAGGAGTACTGTCTTTCCTGCTCTTGGCGGTGATACAATTAATGCCCTTTGTCCTTTTCCGATAGGTGTGAAAAGATCCATAATCCTTGTAGAGTAATTTTCCGGATCAGCCTCGAGATTTAATTTGTCCTCAGGGTAGAGAGGCGTGAGATTGTCAAACAATATCTTATCTCTGGCGCCTTCAGGACTTTCAAAATTAACCGTATCCACTTTAAGGAGGGCAAAATATTTTTCACCGTCCTTGGGAGGTCTGACCTCACCTGAAACAGTGTCACCTGTCCTCAGACTAAATCTCCTGATTTGCGACGGTGATATATAGATATCATCCGGACTTGGGAGATAGTTGTAATCGACAGCCCTGAGGAAGCCAAAACTGTCGGGGAGGATTTCCAAAACCCCGGTTCCCGTTATGCTCTCGTTCTGTTCGGCCTGAGTTTGTAGTATGGCAAAGATAAGATCCTGTCTTCTCATGCCGCTCGCGCCGGCAACATTTAAATCTTTTGCCATATTTGTAAGCTCACTGATCGGCAATCTCTTAATTTCTTCTATGTTCATAATAAACTCTCTCGCACATACCTCTCTTTTTATAAATTTTGACTAAAACCCGTTAAACTCCCTATTCTTAATACAAGCCACATTCATCACTGAATATATGGCAACATTTGCATAAAACGAAATTTATAAAGAATAACGTGGATTAATACTGAGCTGTTAAATTGGGTTCTTGAGACAATCCAAAAGGAAGGACTTTATTTAAGCCTTTCTATGATTTTTCCATAATTTATAACAACCTATTGGCCATGTCAAGTGTTTTTTAAATGCTGAATTACTTTCAGAGCAATCCTCCTTATATTAATCCGCCTAACGCTAAATGTACTCATTTAAGTCATTCGTGTTTACTCAGGTAAACTCCGAAGGTATTCTTAATGAATTAAAAATTTTACAAAGATATCTTCCATAGGGCCAGCAGCGTCTTACTAAGTCAGCATTATGAAGTTTAGTTGTCTGCCTGTACTTGCCCCTTCGCGCCTGTGGGAGAAAAAAATGCCTGTATTGCAGGAAGTGCAATAGTCCGTTGCAAATACATTTGCCGGGGTAATGCCCCTGCCGATAATCTGGTGCCTGTTGGCAAGGGGTAGATCAAACATCCAGCGTCCCAGCATACAACAGGGACTAAAAAAGGACTCCCGGTCTTTGTCTTCTTTCATCGAGTCAAAAACGATATCATCCACCTGATAGCAGCAAGGGCCGATGGAAGGGCCAATAACTGCTACTATGTCATCTGTGTGACATGAGAATTTTTTTACGAAGGCATCAACTACCTTTGCGGTTATATTCAGAGAGGTTCCCTTCCATCCGGCATGAGCAACCCCGATGATCCTCTTTTTCTTGTCTACAAAGAAAACAGGTACACAATCTGCCGTTTTAATACCTATCGCCAGTCCTGGCTGATCGGTTATAATGGCATCACATTGATGCGGCTGGTTTCTGATAATATCGTCTACGGGATGATCAATTATCAGAATCTTGTCCCCGTGAACTTGATTGACTACAAAAAACTGTTCAATTTCAAGGTTAAATGCTGCAACGAGAATTTTCCAGTTCTGCCGGACATTTTCAGCGCTGTCTCCTTCGCGTGAACTGAAATTCAGACTGATAAAATTGCCTTCACTTATGCCACCTCGGCGGGTGCAAAAAGCATGAATCAGAAAATCATACGAACACAGTTCAGTCGCTGCTAAATATTCTATAGGACCCTTTTTCGAGAACTGGAACATAATTAGCTGCTAATTTTAAACGCCTGAGTCCGGCCTAACAGAAATTCACTCTCATCTATTATTTCACAAAATATCTATCAGTTTCCTTCATGGATGGGGTGAATATGGAAAAGAAGACCAGCTCGCCTTTACCGGTATTTTTTGTGGCATGGACTTTATTCATAGGGTTGAAATGAAAAGACCCCGGTTTAATATCAATCCATTTATCATTAATAAGCTCCTGTCCTGATCCCTTCAGAACATAGATCATTTCATTATGAGTTTTGTGAAAATGAGGCTTGACTTCCGCTCCTTCAACGAATCTTGCCACATTGATAGTGGTTGTGTCATCCTGAACAATATTGATCATCTGAACCTTGTCGCCCGCCTTCAGAGGGTTTGCTTTAAGAATGTCGTCTATTTGCGTGATAATCTGATCGGTGGTGTTTGCAGCCTTTACAGCAGTGATGGTTAAAAATGACAAAACTATGCAAGCAATAATTCCCCAAGTGCAAATATTTCTTTTCCGCATTGCGTGACCTCCTTATTTAAATTTAAACAGTTCTTCCCTAAACAGTTTTAAACAAACATCTACTACTTCCGGATCATAGAGGATACCTCTGTGCTGGGAGATCTCCCTCATTGCTTTATCTATTCCCAGCGCTGGCCTATAAGGCCGATGCGTGCATATCGCTTCAACAACGTCTGCTACCGCCAGAATTCTCGCCTCCGGAATGATTTCTTCTCCTTTGATGCCCCGTGGATAGCCGCTGCCGTTCATCCGTTCGTGATGCTGATATACCATAAGTGCAACAGGTCTGGCAAAGTCTATATCCTTCAATATCTGATAACCTATTTCCGGGTGAGTTTTTACGATACTATATTCGACATTATTGAGATATCGAGGCAGACCGAGAATTTCTGCCGGTATTGATATTTTCCCCAGGTCGTGGATTAAGCCCGCCATGCGGATGCCGTCAATAATTTCCGGGGATAACTTCATCTGCGTTGCAATAGCTCGGGCAAGATCCGTAACCCTTTTTTGATGTCCGGATGTGTAAGGATCCCTTGTCTCAACGGCCATTACGATAACGTCAATGATAAACCTCGTCGCCTTCCTTAACTTGTCAAGGCTATATGAGAGGGTTTCCTTGGTCTCTTTGAGTTCAGTTTCCGACTTTTCCAGTTCTGCGATTCGGTGCCGTAAATCATTAATTTCTTTAATCAGCAGTTCTTCGGTTTTCTCTCGATCTTCCATGTTTATGTTTTCCGATAAAGGCCTTGTTAAGTTTTTAAATCGAAAAAGTCGATGCCTCAAAATGTTGACGGGTTAATCATACTAAAATTTTTATTCTATTTCCTATTTTTTATCGGAGGTGCATAAAAAATACTTTAATATCATGTAATCCGTAAATAGTATGTAATTCCTACTGTAAGATCAATTCGCATGCTCCTTTTTGCTTTTCCTAAGAAAGTTACATAACGCCGCCATATCATCCGGCAGGGGTGATGAAAAGGCCATATCCTGATAGGTGATGGGATGGACGAAACCGATATGTGCCGCATGGAGGGCCTGCCGTTTCATAGCTTTCAGCTTTGCTCTTAACAGGGTATTATCGATTGTATTTGCACGCTTGGGGTTTCCGTACATGCTGTCTCCCACCACAGGATAACCCAGAGAGGTCAGGTGCACCCTGATCTGGTGTGTTCTTCCCGTTACAATGTCGACATTTAACAGGGTTGCCACTCCGTACCGCTCAAGTACCCGCCAGTACGTAAGCGCCTCTTTGCTTCGCCGGCTCCTTGTGGACATCTTCTTTCGATCCACGGGATGCCTGCCTAACGGCGCATCGATTGTACCATCATCCTCCTTAGGATTTCCATATACCAGGGCCTTGTATGTCTTACGAACCTCGTGCCTCTTGAACTGACCGGCCAACCCCTGATGCGCCTCATCCGTTTTGGCTATTACCAGCAGACCGGACGTACCTTTATCCAATCTATGGACTATCCCCGGCCGAAGGATACCGCCTATGCCGGAAAGGTCTTTGCAATGGTAAAGGATGGCGTTGACTAAAGTATCCTGATAATGTCCGGCCGCCGGGTGTACAACTATTCCTGCCGGTTTATCAACTACAAGGATATGAAAATCTTCATATATAATGGTCAGGGGTATGTCCTGCGGTAAGACATGGTAGACCATCGGCTCCCGTTTACTGATTTGAATAATATCCCCGTGCCTCAATTTATAGCTAACCTTGGTGTTGGCCTGATTTACCCGAACCAAGCCATCATCGACCAACTTCTTAATTTGAGACCGGGATAAGCCTATATCTTTCCGGGTGAGATAAATATCCAGTCTTAAACCAGCTTCATTTGAAGCAACGATGAATTCATAGGTTCTTTCTTCTTGCGAATTCATCGATCTATCCCCTATGATGAGGCGATTTTTTTTAGCCCGTCCCTTATGTATGGGAATTCTTGCTCTTCTATAGTCCTTAGATCAAAGAGAACCTCATCTTCCGCAATGCGCGCTATTATTGGGATGTCAAGCTGTCTGAAGCGCTCTTCAAGACTGCTCGGCGACATTTGCTTTGATACGACACTGAGTAACATTGTGGGAATCTCCTGGGTGGGAAGAGATCCACCACCCGGCATGGAAAATCCCTTATTCAAAGACAGGACTATTCCATCAAAATGCTCCCTTCTTAACATAGACAGGAGTTTTTTCGCCCGCTTAATAACATCTGCGAGAGGTTCTGTTAATGCTTTTAGAACTCGGAGGTTACTGACTGCCCTTTCTGATTGGAGGTATTGCATCATTGTAGCCTCCAAAGCAGCAAGGGTTAATTTGTCGATACGTAGTGCCCTTGTTAGGGGATTTTTCTTGATTTTCTGAAGGATATCATTTTTCCCGAGGATAATGCCCGCCTGGGGCCCACCCAAAAGTTTGTCCCCGCTAAAGGTGATTACATCCACACCTGTTTTTAACACATCACCGACAGTTGGTTCCCTCTCCAGGCCGTATCGATCCAGCTCAGTGAAGCAGCCGCTTCCTAGGTCATACATCACCGGTATGCCGTGGTTTCTACCTAGGGAAACAAGCGAGATGAGATCAGTATCTTCAGTGAAACCGACAATTTTAAAATTACTTGTGTGTACCTTCAGAATGAGCCCGGTTTCCGGGCCCATTACCCGTTTATAATCTGCAATGCGCGTTCGGTTTGTTGTACCCACTTCCCGGAGACGTGCACCGCTTTTTTCCATGACTTCCGGAATTCGGAATTCGCCTCCAATTTCGACGAGTTCCCCTCTCGATACAACTACCTCTCTCCCTTCAGCAAGGGTGTTGAGAGTAAGCAGTACGGCTGCGGCATTGTTGTTTACGACTAACGTATCTTCTGCGCCGGATAGCTCACATAGAATCTTCTGAACATGGTCATATCGTAGTCCCCTCTCCCCCTTCTTAAGATCATATTCCAGATTTGAATAACCTCCAGCTATTTCCGCGAGCCTTTGCAGCGCATCGGCGCAGAGAGGCGCCCTGCCAAGGTTGGTGTGCAAGATTACTCCTGTTGCGTTTATTACCTTGCGCAGACGGTACTGATGGAGCTTCTCTATAATTTGCTTTACCTTGTCAGCAACCTGTCCGGCTTTAGGCAGGCGAATATCTTTTGCATTCATATTCGTTTTCAGAATATCCTGCCTCAGTTCCTCCACCACGGAACGGCAAACAGACCTCACGATATTTCTGGGGGTGCTTGCAAAAGCATCACGTTTCTCCAGAGAAAGCATTACCTCATCAATTTTGGGCAGGCTCCTCAATTGTGTTTTCCTGTGGTCGTCAATCTTTTGTTTTTTCATATTTTCTTTTACCTTGATCTGCAGAAATCACGGAAATTATTAACGGCTATAAAAAACTCCCGCATCATGATCACCCAGTGATAGCATCCTCGTCTTGTCAGAAGGAAATATGGTGAACGGTACTTTAAGGCACCTGCAAGGATAAATGCAACTATATTAAACCACAGAGCCCGATAAAAAATTCTCTCGTACTTTTTTTGCAAGGATGGGATATCCATTTTCATACCAAATAGTTTTATTAGAAAATCATAGCGGAGCTGATCTTTAGGAAGGAAACTGCGGAATGCCGTTATGGGCATTTTACCCCGTTTAACCCGGATGATGTATTCTTCGATGTTGAAGGTATTAGCGTAGCATATGCCGTTCAAATAGCCGATAGCACCGCTTCCGATGCCGGCGTATTCATCATAATCAACGATATACTCATCAATCATGATGGCTTTTTTTGAGAAGCACCATGCAGACGAGTGCCGGTATGTTGGAACCAGCCGCTCTACAATCCTGTGGTAAAATCGTTCCTCTTTGTTGTAATCTACAATCCCAATTTTTTCGCTGACTGTCTTACGTGTCAAATCTGAAACCATCAGAGGGTAGTAAGTAATCTGATCTATACCTATCTCCCTCAAAATATCCAGGTCTCTTTCCAGCATGGTCGTGGTCTGAGATGGAAAATTGAACATCATATCCGCGTTCAGGGTATCAAAATATCCAAGCGTCTGCGATAACTGCCTAGCTATTACCTCACCACTCCCGTACTTTTCGTATCGATCCATGTTTCTGAGAAGACTATCGTCGAAGCTCTGCACTCCCACGGACAGGCGGTTTACACTGGCTCCTTTAAGCGCTTCAATGTTTCTGTCTGTCAAATGATTCGGGTTGGTCTCGACGGAGATTTGCCGGATCGAGAAACATTCTCTTGCCAGTGCAAGCGTTTTTTCCAGTTCTTCCATCAAGATAGTGGGTGTTCCCCCTCCCACGTAGATACCGCTGAAATCATATCCTTTATCTTTATACAACATGATCTCACCCCTAAGGGCGGCAAAATAATCACGGCAAAGAGTATCATCAAACACAACACGGTGGAATGAACAGTAAGGACAGAGTTTTTCGCAGAAAGGGATATGGATATATAGGAGAGGTAAATTTGCTGTGCTGCCAGGATTCATTTCCAGCAAACCCCCATTTTCAAATTGCATGAGTCTGGCAAATTCCTGTCTCGTCTTTCTGGTGATGATGGTGTTAATCAGGGCGTTACTCATAATTGTGTGTTTGTCAGTGTTAAAGCAATGTCGGAAAACTAACAGACATCCGTTTATTTAGCAAGGACATTTGAAAATCGTTAGCCCCTTGAAATAATGGGAATGCAATGTTATATTAATTTGTAAAACGAATTTTACGCGGGGGAAAGTGATGTCCAAGGAAAAAATTTTAACCGTGTGGAACAATGAAGGAATAAATGAAGAAGAAATCCTCATCCTGAGGGGACCGTGCGCTGATATTGCGGCTCCCTTTAACGAGGCAAGAAAAAGAGACATCAAAAGGCTCATCGATGCCTTCCTTGCATTGGATGAAGCCGCAGGTCTGGCGGCTCCGCAGATAGGTATAAGTAAAAGAATAATTATCTTCAGAAACAAAGGCTTTAACGAGAAGAACTGGTCGAAAAGTGAAGGTGACTATGATGTCCTGATTAATCCCAGGATAACCCAGAGCCGGGGAGAATTGGTAACGATGGCGGAAGGATGTCTCTCATGTCCGGAAATCCAGGTCGAAGTCAGCAGATTTCCTGAAATCAAGGTCCGGGCGTATGATCAAAGCGGGCGTAAAATAAACAAACGCTATACGGATTATCTTGCCCGTGTTGTCCAACACGAAATTGATCATCTTGAGGGGAAGCTGATCATTGACCACGAAGGCGCGATGTACATTCCGAAAGAGAGGCAGGATTTCTTCGCCAGGATTTTCAAACAGAAAGAACCAGTCACAGACGAAGCGATTTCCGGCAAACTTTAAATTTAACCTACTTAAGCGATACTTTGTTACAGTGCTGAATGAACATAATAGAGAAGCCGCCTATATTTGATAGGCGGGGTATTAATATCTTGAAATATCGTATAAACCATGCTACACATCACACCAAAATATCCGCAAAGCCGAAATATCATTAAAATTGAATGAATAACCTGCGGATGTCTTGCCGTAGGATCAAAATATTTTTACAAATACAAACTTTTTTCCGTCGCAGTATTTTTATCACAATCCGGTTTCTCGTTTATAAGTTTATGTAAATCAGAAACAGTCTCTTCTATTGAGCGAGCTAAAAATAGACTTGCAAGATAACAACCCTCTAACGTTCTATCGGAGACTTATTCATGAAAAAAACCCCTCTCTATAATCATCACTTAGCGCTAGGTGCGAAAATTATTGATTTCGGCGGATGGGCGATGCCTGTTCAGTACAGCAATGTAATTGAAGAGCACAACGCAACCAGGATAAAAGCGGGACTATTTGACATATGTCATATGGGAGAGATTGAGGTCAAAGGCCCCCAGGCATTTGAATTGCTGCAATGGGTATTGAGCAGAAATATAGAGGGTCAGGACATCGGTCAGCTCAAGCTGAGTGTCATAACAAATGAAAATGGCGGTATCATTGACGATCTGACTGTTTATAAATTTGATCAGGATCGCTACATGATCGTGACGAATGCCGGAACGAAAGACAAGGACTTTTCCTGGATCGAAAGACAAAAAAAAGAAAAAGGTTTTTCTAATGTTGAAATTAAAGATATTAGTGATCAAACAGGTAAATTGGATATACAGGGACCTCTGTCGCAAATGATTCTGCAGAAACTTGCGGCAAATGATTTAGACACTTTAAGATACTACCATTCCATGAATACTAAAGTTATGAATTTTCCGGCGCTAGTGTCACGCAGCGGCTATACCGGTGAGGATGGGTTTGAAGTCTATACGGATAGTCGGAAAATTGGAGATATCTGGGAGGAGCTGCTGAAAATCGGCGCGGACTTTGGATTGAAACCCGCAGGCCTGGGCGCCCGTGACACACTCCGTTTGGAAGCCGGGATGATGTTATACGGTAATGACATGGATGAAACAATCACTCCTTTGGAGGTCGTTTACGGATGGATAACGAACCTTGAAAAAGACTTTGTTGGAAGCGCTGCCTTGAGACAGATAAAGGAAAAGGGCCTTTCCAGGAAACTGGTCGGGTTCGAGATGGAAGATAGGGGAATCGCCAGGCATGGGTATAAGGTATTCAAGGAAGGCAGAGAAATAGGAATAGTTACGTCCGGTACATTTACCCCTACCTTACAGAAGGCAGTGGGGTTTGCCTTTGTCCCCACGGCATTCAGTGAGCAGGGCACGGAGATTTTTATTCAGATCCGTGATCATCAGGCAAAAGCCCGGATTGTAAAGTTGCCTTTTTACAGGAGGAAGAAATAATATTTTCTGAAAAAATTATAAATACAGATTGAGGGGGAGAGCATGTCAAAACCAAATCCTGCGGACAGAAGGTACACAAAAGAACATGAATGGGCAAAAGATAACGGAGACGGGACGATTACTATGGGGATAACCGATCATGCTCAGGAGCTACTTACCGACATCGTATTTGTCGAGCTTCCTGCAGTAGGAAAGAAGGTCAAGCAGATGGAACAATTGGCAGTAGTTGAATCCGTCAAGTCCGTTTCTGATGTTTATGCGCCGGTGAGTGGAGAAGTCAAAGAAGTTAATCGGGTACTTGAAAACCATCCGGAAATTGTTAATCAGGATGCCTTTGGAGAAGGCTGGATGGCAAAACTTAAAATGGACAATCCTGCCGAGTTGAATAACCTTATGGATGCCGCCGGTTACTCGGAGATGATAAAAGAAGAAAAACATTAATCCTGAAATGTCACTGCAAACATTGAATCACAATAACGCCCAACCTGGAACATTAACCCTATAAGAGAAAGGTACGCATTATGGATTTTGTCCCCCATACCGCGGAAGATCAAAGACAGATGATGGAGCAGATCGGCATTAAGTCAATAGCGGAGCTTTTTGTCGATATTCCCGAAAAATATCAGATAAAGAAACTTATGGAATTGCCTCCCGCCCTTTCCGAACAGGAAGTCTTTGCCCTGATGAAAGGCATCGGATCTCAGAATGTCATTTCCCTGATCACTTTAATGGGAGCGGGTGTTTACAACCATTATATCCCTGCCGTTGTGGGTCATGTCCTTTCCCGGTCCGAGTTTTATACGGCATACACGCCCTATCAGGCAGAGATCAGCCAGGGAATCCTCCATGCAATTTATGAGTATCAGACCATGATCGCCAAGCTCACGGGCATGCAGGTAGCCAACGCGTCCATGTATGATGGCGCCTCCGCCATGGCCGAAGCTGCAGTACTGGCTGCCAAGACCCTGAACCGGACGAAGATTATTGTCGTGCGATCCGTACATCCCGAGTATCGTCAGGTGTTCGGTACATATGCCTGGTCAAACGGGTACGAGGTAGTGGAAGTTCCTTACGGCAAATCCGGTCAGCTTGATCGGGAGGCCCTGATAAAGGCCGTAGATGAAAACACCGCTGCGGTTCTGGTACAGATTCCTAATTTCTTTGGGATCATTGAGGACATCTCTTTGATCGAATCCGCGGTGCATGCCAAGGGCGCGCTCCTCGTTTCAGGATTTACGGATGCGACGTCATTAGGCATTCTTAAGCCGGCAGGTGAAATGGGAGCCGATTTTGTTGTCGGGGAAGGGCAAGGCTTCGGAAACCCCATGAACTACGGAGGTCCTTACCTCGGTATTTTTGCGAGCACCGATAAATTTCTGAGAAAAATTCCCGGACGGCTTGCCGGAGCCACAGTGGACAAGGAAGGTAAAAGGGGCTTTGTCCTCACCCTCCAGACCCGTGAACAGCACATCAGGCGGGAAAGGGCCACATCGAATATCTGCTCCAATGAAGCCCTCTGCGCCCTGGCGGCCGCTGTTTATCTGGTCAGCCTGGGGAAAAACCTGAAAAAATTGGCGGAGCTAAATATACAGAAGACAGACTATCTGAAACAGAAACTTGCTGGACTCAAAGGTTGGGAAATTGTCTTCCCGGCTCCTGTTTATAATGAGTTCGTTATCAGATGTCCTAACCCCCAAAAAGTCAATCAGAAACTGAAGGCGGAAGGGATTATCGGCGGCTATGAAGTGGAGAAAGATTATCCCGAACTAAAAAACACCCTGCTCCTCTGCGCCACGGAAATGCTCTCGAAGAACGATATTGACAGGGTTGTTTCGTTTGTTGCCTAATCAAGATATATAAGCTGGAGGGAAACTGATGAAGTTGATATTTGAAAAGAGCCGGGCTGGAAGAGTGTCCACGAGTATTCCGAAATCGGATGTGCCGGAAGTGGCGGTTGACAGCATTATCAGCAAAAACCTGCTCAGGGATGATGTGGATCTTCCCGAAGTAGCGGAGGTTGACTTGATCAGGCACTATACGCAGTTATCAAAGAGGAATTTCGGCGTTGATGTGGGATTCTACCCTTTAGGTTCCTGCACGATGAAATATAATCCCAAGGTTAATGAAGATGTCGCAAGGCTTCCAGGATTTACCAACCTCCATCCGTATGCACCCGTCGAATTTTCCCAGGGATCGCTACAGCTCATGTATGAGCTGAGGCAGTACTTGAGTGAAATCTTTGGTATGGCT
>Ga0187771_10002493_pt1 | contig 12656 bp, 10 predicted proteins | sample 0116_SJ02_MP15_1_FD_133139 | JGI IMG/M metagenome (GOLD analysis project Ga0187771, IMG submission 133139) | Tropical peat soil microbial communities from peatlands in Department of Meta, Colombia - 0116_SJ02_MP15_10_MG | ecosystem: Environmental > Terrestrial > Soil > Wetlands > Peat | place... | reverse complement strand
GCTCGAGCGCTTCGCGGATGCTGGCCCAGACGCGCGGGCTGGGGTCCTGCATCGGCAGTAGCAGTCTGGCCGATTCGGCGATCTGTTCGAGGTCCTGCACCAGAGCGGAACAAACAGCGCAAGACTTCAGATGGGCTTCGTCTTCCGCGTTCCCGCCGTCCTCCATGACGTCCGGCAGGGCCTTTTGGAATTCAGCGCAATTCATGCCACAACCCTCTCCCGCCGGGCCCCCAGCGCCTGTTCCTGGCTGGGGTTAGGTACTTTTCCCCTCGTGCTTCTTCCTCAGCGCCGAGACAACTTTCCGGCCCGGCTAAGTCTGAGCAGGTCCCTTAGTTTCATTCTCGCCTTATGCAACTGCGACTTGCTATTGCCGATCGAGCAACCCATCATCTCGGCAATCTCGTTGTGCTCGTAGCCCTCGACATCGTGCAGCACAAAGATGATGCGATAGCCGGGAGGCAGGCTTTCGATCGCCCGTTCCAGATTGACCCGGTCGATGGATCCGGCCAAAACATTGTCGCGGGCGCCGACATCCTTCTTGGGCCCATCCTCCTGCTGCGGCTCCATGCTCTCTTCGAGCGAAACCTCCGGCAAGCCTTTCTTGCGCAGGTGCATCAGCACCACATTGACGGCCAACCGGTGCAACCAGGTCGAAAACGCCGACTCCCCGCGGAAGGTGGCGATCTTGCGGTAAAGCTGCAAGAAGGCCTCCTGGGTCAGGTCTTCTGCCTCCGCGGTGTTTCCGGTCATGCGCAGGCACAAGGAGTACACTCGCCGTTTGTGCAAGGCGTACAACGCCTCGAATGATTCGGCGTCTCCCCGCTTGGCCCGGTCAATCGCCTCCGATTCTAAGAGCCCGGGGGCTGCCAATTTTTTCGCTTGTGCCAAGTCGCCTTTTCAGGCCGCACTAACCTAGATGCGGCTAAGTACCTGTTCGTTGTACGGGTTGCTCAGGCCGGGAACATCAGTAACCTCCCTCGCAAGCCACGGGTAACAGAGAATCCGCTTTCCGCTGCTGTGGTTGCCCGCAGAGGCAATGCCTCACCTAGTGCTGCTGAATCTTGCACCTGTCTACGGCGTTGGCTTGCCGTAGAGCTCCTGTTCAGTCAGGACAGGTCGACCTGCGAATTGCTTTTCGCCCCGGGTGGCGGCGCCGAACATCGGACCACGTGCCGCCACAACGGGTGCGAACGTCATGAACCCAATCGGCCGTGGCAGATCATCGTAAATGGCCTCCATGCCTCCCCGGCGAAAATAAGTTTCGTGCCAGAACCCGGTTCCACCTGAATCCTTCAGAAAGTTCAACCACCATTGCCGGTGAGGGTCCGAGCGTGTCCATTGCAGCAGGGAGTCCAGGTCACGCCAGTATTGGCGCATGCCGACATGCATTGGGAAAAGGGAATAAACGATTGGCTCGTGTCGGAGCAGCCCCGGTGGCTGGGCTGCGACAGAAGCGGAAATCTTTGGCCCAAATCCCAGAAGCGTTTTTATCCCTGTGATGCGGTTCACTCGCATGCCCAGGTAAACCACCACCAGATCCGGGTAGGCGGAGAGATCCACGGTTCGCCGATCAACACGCGTAGGCATGTTGGAGAGATGCCCCAGCAGGACGGTTGGGTTCAAATCGTACCAGCCGAGTTTGGACTGCAGGGGGATAAGGCGGCACGGACGCGTAACTGGAAATCTTACTGAGTTCCAGCCGTCGACTGGGCTGACGCCGCCGGCTTCGGTGGCACAAAGCTGCCCATATCCAGCGCCACCCTCCAGGTGCCATCGGGCTGCTTGCGCCAGATGGTGACGTAGCTTCCCTTGCGCACGACGGGCGTACCGTCGGATGACTTCTCGTGAATCTCGAAGCTGCCGGTCGTGTAACCGAGGTCGGCGGACTGCGCGGCTTCGGCGTAGAGCGGCGCCCAAGTGATTGTCCAATTCGGATCGGCAAAGCCTTTAGCCCAGCCTTCGCGAAAGGCAAGCTTGCCGGTGCGCATGACCCCGGCGGAGTAGAAGCGCACGTCTTCGGCGACGAAGCTTAGGAAGCTCTCCAGGTTCTTGTCGGCGCCGGTCTTAGCAAAGTCGCGATCGACCTGCAGCAGGGCAGCCATGGCGGCATCAGCGGGGTTTTCGCGCCGAGTGTGCGCTTGCGATCGCGTCTTTTGCGCCGCCACCAAGGGCGCGGCGAGCGCCAGCAGTGCCAGAGTCGCCAGCAGTTTTCCCATTCGCCTGTCTTTCATCTTCCAGGGGATGTTACCCGCAGCCGCCATTCCAGCCAATTGACAGCGGCGATTCCGGCGCGCTAAGGTCACGCGGGCCAAAGGGAACACTATGGAGCAGCGGTTCGTCACGCTTACCACCGACTTCGGAACCAGCGACCACTATGTGGGCACAATCAAGGGTGTGGTGTACAGCATTAATCCTTCGGCGCGCGTGGTGGACATCTCGCACGACGTGCAGTCCTACAATCTGCTGGATGGTGCCCTCATCCTCGCCCAGGCCTACAGCCATTTCCCCCCGGAGACGGTTCACATGGTGGTGGTTGACCCGGGCGTGGGTTCGGCACGACGGCCGATTCTGGCGCGTACGGGGAAATACTTCTTTGTCGCGCCCGATAACGGCGTGCTCTCCCTGGCGCTGGCGCGCGAGCAACGGGTCTCGGTGCGGCACATCACGGCGGAGAATTACTTCTTGCACCCGGTGAGCCGGACATTCCATGGGCGCGACATCTTCGCGGCCGTTGCCGGCTGGCTCAGCACGGGCTTGGAATCCTCGGACTTCGGCCAGGAGATCAGTGATTATGCGCGCTTCAGCATCCCCTCGCCGAAGGCCATCGGACAGGGCCGTATCCAGGGTGAGGTTTTGAAAGTCGACAAGTTCGGCAACGTGGTCACGAACATCACTCCGCACAACGTACCGCAACTGTTCGCCGCGCAAGCGCCGGAGTTCAAGATCGTGATTGGCAAGCGCGAAATCACCCGCGTGAGGAATTCTTATGCCGAGGGCGCAACCGACGAGGTTTTCGCGATTCTCGGCAGCATGGGTTTTCTGGAGATATCTACTAACCGCGGCTCAGCGGCGCGCGTGCTGGAAGCGGGAAGAGGGGCAGAGATATTGGTAAGTGGTAAGTGGTAAGTCCTCTGCCTCGCTTGACGCTATACTCATCCCGTCATGTGGCAGATCTTGCGCCTGCTCTGGAATGCCACGCGCGGTCATCGGCTTACTCCCTGGCGCAGCCCTTATTTGCGCTGGCGCATCGAGACCTATTGCGGCCTTAAGATGAACGAGGTTGGCTTTCGGGAATTCTGGGCATTCATGTGGAGAGAACGCGCCGAGCTGTGGCGTTACCTGAAGTGGAGTGCCCGGATGGAGCGCTACGCGCGGGTCAAGCCCAAGAATCCGTGAACCAGTGCAAAGGGGAAAGTAAGCCAGTGCCCAAGTTGTCCCCCGATCTGCGACTTGCCACTTACCACTCATCGCTACTTAGATGTCGTATTTCTTGGCTAAGTGCCGGAAGGAGCGATAGGAGAGCCGTAGCAATTCTGCGGCGCGAGTTTGCACGCCTCCCGTCTGGCGCAGCGCGGTTTGCAGCATGGAACGCTCCAGGTCGGCGACATAGACCTCCATATCGAGGCCTTCAGCGGGGATGGAAACGGCGCCATTGCCGGCCACCACGCGGATCTTCGAGCGCTCCGCCGGCAGCTCGACATTCAACTCATCGCTGGCTTCCAGGGCCACAGCGCGCTCGATGGTGTTCTCGAGCTGGCGCACGTTCCCTGGCCAGCCGTATCCCTGCAGTTCGTGCAGCGCCTGCGGCGAGATGCGCATAATGCTTTTTCCCGAAGCGGCAACGAACTTTTTGAGGAAGTGGTTGGCCAGAAGGGTGATGTCGTCGCGACGCTCGCGCAGAGGCGGTACTTCAATAGGAATGACGCTAATGCGGTAATAGAGGTCCTCACGGAAGGTACCGTCGGCCACCATGCGATCGAGGTCGTTGTTGGTAGCAGCGATCAGGCGGACGTCGATGGCGATCTCCGCCGTGCCGCCCACCGGGCGGATCACACGCTCCTGCAGTACGCGCAGCAGCTTCACCTGCATGGCCAAGCTCATCTCACTGATTTCGTCGAGGAAGACAGTGCCGCCGCTGGCGACTTCAAAGAGCCCAGCCTTGTTCTGGGTGGCGCCCGTGAATGCGCCTTTGACATAGCCGAACAGCTCACTCTCCAGCAGGGTCTCGGGAAAGGCTCCGCAGTTCAGGGAGACAAAGGGCTGGGTAGCGCGCGGCGAGCAGGCGTGGATGGCGCGGGCGACCAACTCCTTGCCGGTGCCGCTTTCGCCGCGGATCACCACCGTGCTGGCGCTGGAAGCCACCGTGCGGATGGTCTGCTTCAGCTTCTCCATGGCCGGGCTGGCGCCTACGATATTCTCCAGGGAATTGCGGATGCCGGCATCGCGCTTGTAGGCGAAGTTCTCGCGGCGCAGGGCCACCGACTCCAGCGCCCGGTTGATGGAGACTACCACCTCTTCGATCAGGTGTGGCCCCTTGTGGATGTAATCGAAGGCACCCGCCTTCACCGCCTGCACCGCAGCCTCATAGTCCTCGATGGCGGTGATCAGGATGACGGCGGTTTCCGGCGACACGCGCCGGGCGTGGCGCAGCACCTCGATGCCATCGGTTTGCGGCATCTTGATGTCGCTGACCACCACGTCGTAGATGTTGGAATCCAGTTTGCGCTTGGCTTCCGCGCCCGAGGTCACGGTTTCGACTTTGTGGCTCTCTTTGCGTAACGCGATCTCGAGTACGCCACAGATGGCACGCATGTCATCGCAGACCAGGATACTAGCCATGTTTCACCCCGCTGGGGGCCTCCAGCACACCGGCAGGGATTTCGGCCGAGGGCGTGGGGGAAGGATAAACATTCGCAGACCCGGCAGGCACGCTGTCGGGTTGCGATCGCGCTGGCGGCTCCGCCCGCTTCAGTTCCAGGGAAAACTCGATTCCCGCTCCCGGCGAAGAGTGGACGGAGATGCAGGCATCGTGGGCCTGCAGGGTCTGGTAGACGATGGCCAGACCCAGGCCGGTGCTGCCCTCGAGCTGCGACTGAAAGGGTTCAAAGACTTTTTCCACCTGCAGCGGAGTCAGACCCTGGCTGGTATCGGTGAAGCGGATCCGCCAGCAGTCCTGGGCGGAGGCAAGGGTGACCGCTAGCCTTCCACCCTGAGGCATCGATCGCACGGCATGGTCGGAGAGGATAGCGAATACCTGCTTGATGCGCTCACGATCGGCGAGCGTCCAGGCAGATTCGCTCTCCAAGCGCCGCACGATCTCCACTCGCTGCCCCCTGCGGCTCCGCTCCTCAGCCGCCAGGACATCGGCGAGCAGCGGGACCAGGTCGATCACCGCCATCTTGTAAGTCTTCTCGCGGGCGTAGAGGAGAAAATCGGTGATGATGGCGTTCAAGCGGTCGGACTCGCGCAGCACAATGTCCACCAGCGCTTTCTGGTCCGCGTTCAGCTCGGAGATGCTGGCTAGCACTTGCACGGAGCCGGCAATGGAAGTCAAAGGGTTGCGGACCTCGTGCGCGATGCCGCCGGCCATGCGGCCGATGGCGGCCAGGCGATCGTGCATACGCACCTCGCGCTCCAGGCGGCGGATCTCGGTCAGGTCGGCGAAGGCGTACACGTATCCGGTCAAGCCCCGCTCGGGAACCGTCAACTCCGAGGCGGTAACACCGAAGGTCTTTTCCGTGCCGCTGGGAGTAAGGCAGCGCACTTCATTGTGTACCGGATGCGGCCCCAGCGGCGGCAGGGGATCGACAAAGAACTGGGTGACCGGCTCGCCCAACACCTCGGCAGCGGAGGACTCCAGCAATTGCTCGCCGGCCGGGTTCAGCAGCGTGATGTGGCCTTCCAGGTCGGTGGTGATCAAGCCCCCGCTCATGGAGTCGATGACGTTCTTGTGCAGCGCTTGCAGGTTCTGCAGCGCTCCGCTCTTGTTCTTCAACTCCACATCGACCTGGCGCAGGCGGGCGGCCATCCTGCTGGCCAAGTAGGCCACCGCCAGGTAGGCGAACAAATTGATGAAGATGACCAGCTGCAGGGAGCGGGGATCCGTGCGGGCGGTGGAGTAGGAGCGGATCAGGTCGAAGTAGGACAACTCCAGGATGCCGCCGAACAGAATAAACGACAGCAAGGCGCTCAAATAGGCCCAGGTCCGCGAGAGCAGGATGGAGGCCACGATGATGATGAGCGGATTGAGGAAGTTGAACGAGGTGTCGATGCCCCCGGTCAGGTAGATGAGGGCGTTGGCGAACAGCAGGTCAGTCACTACTTGCAAGCGGGCCTGGGTCGACGATTCGCGCCACAGCGGCAACAGCAGCACATAGAACAGCGAAATCGTATACCAGAGGGCGATGACGCTGATGAAGCTGCGCACGGGCACCGCGGTAACCGTGAGCCGCGCGATCACCAGCTCGATGGCCAGCAAGAAAGTGATGACGATGATGCGCACCTTGGAAAGCCACGCCAGCCAAGTGCGCTCGTTGAATTCGGTCCTCATGGGTTCCGTGATGTCTCGTAACCACAGAGGCGCGGAGGCAGCGAGAAAGTGGAGCTCAAAATCTCCGCAGCTCCGTGTCTCTGTGGCAGCAATTTAGCCGCCTCCCGAGAGTTTGGAGATCATGCTGAATAGCGGCATGTACAAGGAAATGACGATGCCACCGACAGCCACGCCCAGGAACGCGATCATGACTGGCTCCATCAGGGTCAGCAGGTCCTTGGTGGCCGCGTCCACTTCGTCTTCGTAGAAGTCCGCGATCTTCTGCAGCATGGCATCCATGGCCCCAGTGGCTTCGCCAACGCCGATCATCTGCGTGACCATGTTGGGGAAGACGCCGCTTTCGCGCAGGGGGTCGACGATGGTGCGGCCTTCCTCGATGGACTTGCGCACCTTCATCAGGGCCTGCTCCAGCACGGCATTGCCGGAGGTGCGGGCAGTGATGCCCAGACCTTCCAGAATGGGCACGCCGGAGGTGATGAGCGTCCCCATGGTGCGGGTGAAACGCGCCACCGCGATTTTGCGCAGCAGCATGCCGATGATGGGCATGTTGAGCAGCAGCCTGTCGGTCCACAGGCGGCCGCGCGGATCTTTGCGCAACTGACGGATGCCGACGAACAGCAGGGCAATGGCCCCCAAACCGATCCACCAGAAGCTAGCCACGATCTCGCTCATCTTCATCACGATGCGGGTGGGCAGGGGCAGGGCAACGCCCAAGCCGACGAACAGATTGGCGAAAATCGGCACCACGAATTTCAGCAGTCCAGCCACAATGAGCACGGCTATGCTGACCACCGAACAGGGATAGATGAGCGCCGATTTCACCGCCGCCCGCAACTTCACCGATTTTTCCACGTAGGTAGCGAGTCGTTGCAAGATGGTGTCCAGGATGCCGCCGGTCTCCCCCGCCTCGATCATGTTGGTGGCGAGATCATCGAACACCTTGGGATACTGGCGCATGGCATTGGCCAGGGTAGACCCGCCTTCGATCGCGGTACGCACGCCGGTCAGGGTCTTCTGAAAGGTCATGTTTTCCTGGTTGGCGGCCAGGATTTCCAAACATTGCACTAGCGGCAAACCGGCGTCGATCATGACCGAGAATTGCCGGAAAAAGATGGCCAGATCCTTGGTCGGGACCTTACCGGTGCCCAGGGTAGGAAGAGCGAACTCCTTGCCCTTCTCCTTGATGGTGATGGGATTGATGCGCTCGCGGCGCAACGCCATGGTTAAGGCCTGCTTGTTCTCGGCGATGCGCTCCCCGTTGATTTTGGTGCCAGCGGCATTGGTGCCGCTGTATGTGAAAACCGGCATGTGCTCCTCCACGTACTCGGTTGACCCGCCAGCCGCGCAACCGCCGGCGCGGGTCTTAGGGCCTACTTCCGTGCTACGGTGGAGCCGCGAGCTGCGCTCACGGCCCCGCGGTTGATGATGTCCTGCAACTCGTCCGGCATCGACGAGCGCTGGATGGCGGTCTCCAGGGTGATCTGTCTCTGGAAATACAGGCCCGCCAGCGACTGATTGAAGGTTTGCATTCCGAACTTGTCCTGGCCGCTCTGCATGGCGGAATAGACCTGGTGGATCTTGTCTTCGCGGATCAGGTTCCGCACCGCCGCATTGGGCACCAGGATCTCCATGGCCATCACCCGGCCGGAGCCCCCAATCTTGGGCAACAGGGTCTGGCAGAGAATCCCTTCCAGGACCAGGGAGAGCTGGGCCCGAATCTGCGGTTGCTGGTGCGACGGGAAGACGTCAATGATGCGGTTAATGGTGGAAGCCGCAGTATTCGTGTGCAAGGTCCCGAAGGTGAGGTGTCCGGTTTCGGCGATGCGCAGCGCCGATTCCACGGTCTCCAAGTCGCGCATCTCGCCGATCAGCACCACGTCGGGATCCTCGCGCAGCGCGGCGCGCAACGCCGCGCCAAACGACTTAGTGTCGGAGTTCACTTCGCGCTGGTTCACCAGGCAGGACTTGTGGTTGTGTACGAATTCGATGGGATCTTCGATGGTGATGATGTGTTCGTGCCGCTCGCAATTGATCTTGTCGAGCATGGCGGCAAGGGTGGTGGACTTGCCGGAGCCGGTAGGCCCGGTCACCAGAATGAGGCCCCGTGGCCGGTCACACAGCTTGGAGACAATGGCGGGCAGGCCCAGTTCCTTGAATCCCTTGACCTCGAAAGGAATCACACGGAAGACCGCGCCGACGGCACCGCGCTGGTTGAAGCAATTACCGCGGAAGCGAGCCAGTCCCTTCAGGCCGAAGGAGAAGTCCAGCTCCAGCGACTCCTCGAAGCGCTGCTTCTGAGCGTCGGTGAGGACGCTGTAGGCCAGCTGCTTGGTCTCGGCCGCGGTCAGCGGCGGCAGATCCAGCGGGGTAAGATAACCGTGCACCCGGATCTGGGGAGGCGAATTAGTAGTGATGTGCAGGTCGCTGCCCGACATCTCCAGCATTTTTTTCAATAGCTCACTGAGTGTAACTGCCATAATGACCTCAAGCCTTCTTCCTTCTTAGTGGACGGTCTCGCGTGCTACCTCTTCCATGGTGGTGGTCCCCTCCGCTACCTTGACCAGACCGCTGCGCCTTAGGGTGATCATGCCGTGCTCGATGGCCTTCTTCTTCAACTCCACGGCGGATGCGCCCACCAACACCAGCTCGCGGATGTCGTCGTCGATCTCCATCACCTCGTAGAGACCCGTGCGGCCCCTGTAGCCGGTGCTGTTGCAAGCGGCGCAACCCCGACCGCGGTGGATTTTGACAGTTTTGGCTTCTTGCGGCGTGAAGCCGGACTCCAGCAAAGTCTGTTGCGGAACCTCGACGACTTCGGTGCATTCCTTGCAGATGCGGCGCACCAGGCGCTGGGCCACGATCATGTGTACAGAGGTGGCCACCAAAAACGGCTCGATGCCCATGTTCATCATGCGGCTGATGGTTTCCGGCGCGCCGTTGGTGTGCAGCGTGGAGAGCACTAGGTGGCCGGTGAGGGCTGCCTTGATGGCGATCTCCGCGGTCTCGAAGTCGCGGATCTCGCCCACCAGGATGATGTTGGGGTCCTGCCGCAGGAAGGAACGCAGGGCGGCGGCAAAGTTCAGCCCGATCTGGTCCTTCACCTGCAACTGGTTGACGCCGGGAATCTGGAACTCGACCGGGTCCTCGGCGGTCATGATGTTGGTCTCCGGCGTATTCAGCCGCGCGATGGAGGAGTACAGGGTATTGGTCTTGCCTGAGCCCGTGGGGCCAGTAACCAGCACCATGCCGTAGGGCTTCAGGATGGCCCTCTCGAATTTGGCCAGCGACTCGGGCTCGAAGCCGAGCAGGGTCATGTCCAGCCGCAGGTTGTCTTTATCTAGCAGCCGGAGAACGATTTTCTCCCCCCAGATCGTGGGCAGCGTGCTGACGCGATAGTCGAGGGTCTTGCGTTTGCCCGCCAGGCTCACTTTGAGCATGATGCGGCCGTCCTGCGGCAACCGCTTCTCGCTGATGTCGAGCTTGGACATAATCTTGATGCGCGAGATGATGGCGTCCTTCAGCTTCAAGGGCGGGGTCATGATGGTTTGCAGGATGCCGTCTACGCGGAAGCGCACCCGGTATTCCCGCTCGTAGGGCTCGATGTGAATATCGCTGGCGGCGCGCTTTACCGCGTCGGTCAGGATCAGGTTCACCAGCTTGACAATGGGCGCTTCCTCGGCCGCCTTTTCCAGCTCGCTGGCGGTAAATTCGTCTTCGTCGCGTAGTTGCAGCTCAATATCGGCGTCGGACTCGCCGATATCGGCCATCACCTTCTCCAGATCTTCTTCGTGAGTATCGCCGTAGGCCTTGTCGATGCCCTGCAGAATCGCCGTTTCCGAGGCCACCACCGGCTCGATGTTGAAGCCGGTCATGAACTTAATGTCGTCCATGGCGAACACATTGGTGGGGTCCACCATGGCAATGGTGAGCGAAGCGCCCACCCGGCTGAGCGGCAGGATCTGGTACCGGCGCGCGGTCTCCGGCGGGATCAGCTTGACCACCGAAGGATCGATGTCGAAATACGAGAGATTAATGGCAGGAACGCCGTATTGCCGGGAGAGGAAGTTGGTGACGTCCTCATCGGAAACGTAGCCCAGCTTCACCAGCACAGAACCCAGCCGCGAGCCGTTGCGCTTTTGCTCTGCCAGCGCGCGATCCAGTTGTTCCTGCGAGATGACCTTCTCTTTGACCAGAAGATCACCGAGCCGTTGCGACATTCCCCGTTTCCTCGCCGTTGCCGCAAGTCAGGCGGCAACATCAACCCCAGCCCGGACCCTTGTGGGCGGAAATCTGCCACTTTTGAGTCCAACCCTGCGGTTGCTGACAGAAATTGTCATTTAAGTTTAGGTCATTGAATATCAATTAGTTAGAACCGTTTGGGCATGTACTTCGGGTACCTGTTCGGGACCTCGGCGAACATTGACAAAACTTGTCAACTCACCCGGGGAATGGACGCCGGACGGTCGGCTAAACTGCATGTCAGGGGTGAGAACTTGGAGCCCGAAGGCAGCGTCCGAGCTTACTACCAGGCATTGATGGCGGCCTGGGGACCGCAGGACTGGTGGCCCGCCTACACCCGCCTCGAGGTCATTGTGGGTGCGTTCTTGACCCAGAACACCGCTTGGGTGAACGTCGAGCGCGCCTTACGCCGGTTGCGAGAAAAAGGCGCGCTCAATCTTGATGGCATCCGCCGAATGCCCACGACGAAGTTAGCGCAGGTGATCCGTTCCTCGGGATACTTCCGCCAGAAGGCGCGGCGTCTGAAGAACTTCGTGAGCTATCTCGACGCGCGCTACGGGGGTTCGCTGGAACGGATGTTCGCGCAACCCACCGATAAGCTGCGCGAAGAGTTGCTGGCGCTCAACGGTGTGGGGCCGGAAACTGCCGATTCTATTCTGCTCTATGCCGGCGGCCATCCGGTGTTCGTGGTAGATGCATACACGCGGCGCATCCTCGAACGCCACGGATTGATCACAGCCAAGGCGCGCTACGAAGACCTCCGCCAACTGGTGGAAGGCGCGCTCCAGCAGGAGCTTCCGCCGGACTTGGACCGGCCGCCGACATCGCCGCTCGGCGGCCGACGGCGGCACAAATTTGCTGTCCGGCGCGCTTCGCCCGCAGCCCGCGTCTTCGACGAATTCCACGCCCTGCTGGTGCAGACTGCTAAACATCATTGTCTGAAGATGCAGGCCCAGTGCAACGGATGTCCGCTGGAGAGATTCTTGAAGTTGAGCCGTTTTGCCGGCGTGAGCGAATCGGGAGCCTAGAGCCGAAATCCCGAGCATTCCGGAGCAGCGGCCTAGCGTTTCCCGACGTGGTCTACAAGGTTGCTCCGCCTTTCACCGGCGCCTGCCCGCGATCGCACCACGAAAATCAATACCACACCCGCGAGGATCGAAAGCAAGCTCACGACCTGGGCGTTGGTGAGCACCCCGAAGGCAGAGCGTGGATTGATTCGGATGAACTCCACCAGAAACCGCGCCAGTCCGGTCAGAACCAGGTACTCGGCCAGAATTTCTCCAGCAACCGCCTTGTCATCGAGACGCTTTGTACCCCGCCGCCAGAGGAACCAGGCAATCAGCGCGCCGACGATGAACTCGTAGATCGGAGTCGGATGAACGCGAGCGATCGCGTTTGTTGCCAGGCCCACCGTAGTTCCGTAACTTGGCTCCAGGCTGCCGTGGATCAGGCAAATGAAGTGCCGCACGCGGCATCCGGCTTCCAGCGGAGCAAAAGCCATTCCCCAGGGAAGGCGGGTGGCGATGCCGTAATCGCCATCCCCAGAGAGCAGGCATCCCATGCGCCCGATGGCGTAGCCCAGCGCAGCCGCAGGACTGCACGCATCCAGAAAAACAAGCATCGGGAAACGATAGTGATGCGCCAGCCACAGTAAAACCGCCAGACCTCCCAGGAAGCCTCCAAACCAAGCGAAGCCATAGCTGGAGAAAAACAGGCCGAAGGGATTGGAGAAGAATTCAGAAGGGCTCTCCAAAAGGTGATACAGCTTCGACCCCGCCAGACCGGCGACCACCAGCAACAGAATGATATTGAGGGCGTCCCCCGGCAGCTTGCGGCGGCGCAGGTCCGCATTCAACACAAAATACGC
>Ga0187771_10002492_pt1 | contig 12658 bp, 19 predicted proteins | sample 0116_SJ02_MP15_1_FD_133139 | JGI IMG/M metagenome (GOLD analysis project Ga0187771, IMG submission 133139) | Tropical peat soil microbial communities from peatlands in Department of Meta, Colombia - 0116_SJ02_MP15_10_MG | ecosystem: Environmental > Terrestrial > Soil > Wetlands > Peat | place... | reverse complement strand
GCGGACCGCCTCTTCATCAAGGTCGCCGCGAGCAGCCGGGGCCGGATCCGCAAGGCGAACATGCCGCGCGCCCACGGACGCGCAACGGCATGGCACGAGCAGACCACCTCGATCGAGATTGTCCTCGCCGAGCGCAAGGAGGCCGAATGAGCGCCGAGCGCAAGGTGATCCAGGAACAGATGCGCCGGGTTCTCCTCAAGGATTACCTGGTCCAGGAGAGCGCCCGGGCCGGCTTCGGGGGGCTCGACATCACGCGCACGCCGATGGGCACCCGGGTCACGTTGATCTGCGAGCGGCCCGGGATCCTCATCGGGCACCGCGGCGAGCTCATCAAGCGGCTGACCGAGGACATCCACGCGCGCTTCCAGCTCGATAACCCCCAGATCGAGGTCCAGGAGGAGCGCTCGCCAAGCCTCAACGCGCAGCTGATGAGCGAGAAGCTCGCCTCGACCCTGGAGCGCGGCTGGCACTTCCGCCGGGCCGGGCACTCCACGGTACGACGGATCATGGAGGCCGGGGCCCGGGGCTGTCAGGTAATCCTCTCGGGAAAGCTCACCGGTGAGCGCCACCGCACCGAGCGGTTCAAGGCCGGAACGATCAAGTACTGCGGCGAAGCGGTCCACCTCTGGATCGACAAGGGGTTCTACCAGGCGCGGCTCAAGCCCGGCGCGATCGGCGTCAACGTCTGGATCATGCGCCCGACCGCGAAGCTCCCGGACGAGATCCTCGTGAAGGGGATCACCGAACGGCCGAAGGCGGCGCCCGCCGAGATCCCGCCGGTCGATGAGACAGTCGCCCCAGTAGCCATCGGGCCGGAATCGGAGGCTCCGGACACCCCATGACGCTCGAGCGGATGAAGGATCTTCGGGGCCTCTCGGACGAGGAGCTCCGCCGCCGAATCGCCGACGACGAGAACACCCTCCTGCGGGAACGCGGGGTCGCCGCGATGGGCGGCGCGCCGCCGAGCCCGGGGCGGATGCGCGCGCTCCGAACGAACGTGGCGCGCGCGCTCACGGTGCTGAACGAACGCGCCCGGGCGGCCCGAACGGGCCGAGGCTCGCCGGGGGCGCGTAGGTGAGCCGATGCCGAAGCACCTCCCCACCCCACCGGACTTCTCTCGTGCCGAGCGCGAGGCGCTCGCGGGCGAGATTCTGGGCGCATCGGTCGTTCTCCCGGCGTCGGCCGGGATCCGCGGGCCCCTCCGAGGGACGCTCGTCGACGAATCGCTCAATACGTTCACCGTTCGTCTTGCGGGCTCCTCCCGCACGGTGCGCGTACCGAAGGCCGGTCTCGAGGGGACGATCACGCTCCCATCGGGCGAGTTACCGTTAAGAGGGGACGTCCTTCGCGTGCGCCCCGAAGACCGCACGAAGCGCTTGCTTGCCGGCGGCTCTCGGAGGCTCGCATGACCCCCACCGGTACCGCGTCCGCTCGCCGGGCCCGGGATATTGGCCTCGATGTCCGCGCACCGAAGGCCCGGTGCGACGACCGGCACTGTCCGTTCCACGGCCGTCTGCCGGTCCGCGGGCAGGTCCTCGAGGGGACGGTCGTCTCGGTGGCGATGCAGCGCACCGCGGTGGTCGAGCGGACGCTCCTCCACTATGTCGCGAAGTTCGAGCGGTACGAGAAGCGGCGACGGCGCTACCTCGCCCACGCACCCCCCTGTCTCAACGTGCCGGTCGGGCACCGGGTCCGGATCGCCGAGACCCGTCCGCTCTCGAAGCTCGTCTCGTTCTGCATCGTCGAGGACCTTGGCGAGGCGGCCCACCGCGTCAGCGGTGAGGAGGCCGTTTCCCGGGGGGAAGCGGCCGAGCCGAAGCCGGAGGCGGCATGAAGGGACTCGCGGGCCGACGGGGACGCGGTCTCCCGAAGGGTGCTCGCCTCGAGTGCGTCGACAACACCGGCGCGAAGGTCGTCGAGATCATCGCGGTCCGAAACTGGCACGGCACCCACCGGCGGTACCCCCGGGCCGGGGTCGCCGACCTCGTGATCGTCTCCGTGAAGAAGGGGACCCCTGAGATGCGCCGGCAGGTCCTGCATGCCGTGATCGTCCGGGCCCGCTCCCCCCTGCGGCGCCCCGATGGTACGCGCGTCCAGTTCGAGGACAACGCCGCGGTGATCACCACGGAGACCGGCGAGATCAAGGGCTCTCAGATCAAGGGGCCCGTGGCGAAGGAGGCCGCCGAGCGTTGGCCGCGGATCGCGGCCGCGTCGTCGATCATCCTGTAGGAGGCGAACGAGCGATGTCCGGTTCCCCGCACTCTCCGCGGCGCCAGCGCAAGGCGCTCTACACCGCCGACACGTTCGAGCGGAGGATCCGCATGACGGTCCCGCTCTCCCGCGAGCTCCGCGCCCGCTTCCACCGACGCTCGGTGCCGGTGCACAAGGGGGACACGGTCCGCGTCCTCTCGGGAAGCTTCGAGGGCCGCGAGGAGCGGGTCGCGCGCGTCGACCGCCGCAGCTACACCGTCACGCTCGACAACGTCACGCTCAAGACCGCCGACGAGAAGATGAAACCGCTCTCGCTCGGTGTGGCTCACCTCGTGATCACCCGGCTCAACCTCTCCGACCCCTGGCGCCGCCGCTCGATCCGCGTGCGCGAGGAGGACGTCACGGCGGAGGAACGCGGGGAAGCCCCGTCCGAGGAAGAGGAGGCCGTCCCCGAGGCGGCGACCCCTACCCCCGAGGCGCCGGCCGCGAGCTCGCCGGAACCTGAGGCGAGCCCGGGAGCGGACGAAGCCGCGGCGGCCGATGAGGCGGAGGACGAGGAGCGCCCCACACCACCGTCCCGTCCGACGAAAGCGAAGTCCGCCGAGGAGGACGACGAGGACGCATGACGTTCCGGCTGAAGCGCCGCGCGGCTCCGCGGAGCTGGACCATCCCGCGCAAGGGGTCGAAGTGGCTCAAGCGGCCGGCCCCGGGTCCGCACGCCCAGGAGCAATCGATCCCGCTGTTGCTCGTGCTGCGCGACCTAAGGCACATCGTGACGAGCGCCCGCGAGGCGCGGGTGCTCCTCCGCTCGGGCGCGGTCAAGGTCGACGGGAAGGTCGCTCACGATCTCTCGCGGGGCCTCGGCCTCATGGATACCCTGTCGCTCGCGGCGCCGCTCGATGCGCACTTCCGCATCGTCCGCAACCACCGCGGGAAGCTCGCCCTGATCGCGATCCCACCGGCAGAGGCCACGGTCAAGATCGGCCGCGTCCGGTTCAAGCACACCGTCCCGGGCGGCAAGGTCGAGGTCACGCTCCACGACGGCCGAAACCTCGTGGTGTCGGCGTCGACGCCCTACCGCGTCGGCGACTCGGTCAAGATCGCGCTTCCGGACCAGAAGGTGGTCGAGCACCTGCCGCTCGCGCCCGGCTCGCTCGCGTACGTGGCGGGGGGCTCGCATGTCGGTCAGCTGGCCCGCGTGGAGCGGGTGGAGGTCCGAAACTCCTCGGCGCCGAACCTCGTCCACTTCAAGGAGGGGTTCGCGACGATCAAGGAGTACGTCTTCGTCGTCGGTCAGAACGCTCCGGAAGTCACCCTCGGGGAGGGTGTGGACCGATGAGCGCCCCGTCGTCCGCCGTCGGCCCGCCGGCGCCCGCGCTGGCCGGCTCGAACCCGCACCGCGCGGTCCGGGTCATCAAGGTCGTGGTCAACGCCGGCGTCGGCGAATCGGGGGAGCCCCGGACGAAGGCCGAGAAGGTCCTCCAGATGGTGACCCACCAGAAGCCGGTCGCGACCCGCTCCCACTCGACGAACCGTGACTTCGGGATCCGCAAGGGTCAGGAGATCGGGGCGAAGGTGACCCTGCGGGGCGACGTGGCGCTCGACTTCCTGAAGCGTGCCTTCGAGGCTCGCGACAATCAGTTCGACGTGGCGTCGATCGACCGGAACGGGAACTTCTCCTTCGGGATCGCCGACTACACCGATTTCTCCGGGCTGAAGTACGACCCGGCGATCGGAATCCACGGGATGGACATCGCGGTCGAGATGGGCCGCGCGGGCCACCGGATCCGGGACCGGCGGCTGCAGGCCCGGCCGCTCCCGAAGGCGCTTCGCTCGACGCGGGAGGAGACCCGCGGCTTCCTCGTTTCCGCCCTGGGGGTGACGATCCTTGAGTAAGCCGAAGAAGCACTTCGGACGGAAGGACGGCTGCCTGCGCTGCGACCGCAAGCGCGGAATCGTCCGGCGCTACGGTCTGCACCTCTGCCGCCAGTGTTTCCGCGAGGTCGCGATGGACCTGGGGTTCCGCAAGTACCAGTGAGGGGGGGACGACGATGCAAATGGACCTGCTGAACGACGCGCTCGTGGCCCTCCGGCATGCCGACCAGGAGGGACGGCCCCACGTCGAGATCGCCCCGACGTCGAAGCTGATCGCCGAGGTGCTGCGGATCTTCCGGGAGCACCACTACATCGAGGAGTTCACGTTCGTCGCGACCGGCCGGGGCGGGAAGTACGACGTCGCTCTCTCCCGGCGGATCAACGACTGCGGCGTGATCAAGCCTCGGCTCGCGGTCTCGTTCGATGGCCTCGAGCGGTTCGAGTCGCGGTTCCTCCCGGCGCAGGACTTCGGGATCCTCGTCCTCTCCACGAACCGGGGCGTCCTCTCCCACCAGAAGGCCCGGGAGCTCAAGATCGGAGGTCGGCTGCTCGCCTATGTCTACTGAGCACGAACGCAGCAGCGAGACGATCGACGTCCCGAAGGGCGTCTCGTTCGCCCTGCACGGACGACGGCTGCTCGCGAAGGGACCGCTCGGGGCGGTCGAGCGGCCGTTCCCCGCGGACGCCCTCGCGCTCGCCTCCGAGGCGGGTCACGTGACGCTCACGCTGCGCCTCCCTTCGCACCGCAAGCGTTCCCAGGCCCTCCTCAACACCTGGGCCGCGCACCTCCGCAACCTCTCCGGGTCGCTCACCGTGGGCGTCGAGGCCCGGCTCAAGATCGTCGCCGCTCACTTCCCGATGAAGGTCCAGGTGAAGGAGAGCCATCTCCTCATCGAGAACTTCTTGGGCGAGAAGTATCCCCGCTCCTCCGACCTCGTCCCCGGGACGAGCGCCCGGGTCGACGGCGAGTTCGTGATCCTGTCGGGGTACGACATGGAGCAGGTGGGCCAGAGCGCCGCGAACATCGAGCGCGCCAGCCGCATCCGGGATTACGACCCCCGGGTCTTCCAGGACGGCATCTACCTCGTCGAACGCGCGCACCTCAAGGAGGCCGCCTGATGGCCGAGGAGACGGCGCCCGAGTCGAAGACGGCGGCGGCGACCGAGCCGACCGAGGCGTCCCCCGCAAAGGCGGCGACGAAGCCGACCTCCCGTCGGCGCACGAAGGCCGCTCCGAAGGAGGAGGCGCCGCCCGCCAAGGCGGAGGCCCCCGAGAAGAAGAAGAAGGAGGAGGAAGGCCCGCGGATCCCCCGAAGGGCCGAGCTCCCGAGCGAGTATCGGACGCTCCTTCGGGCGCGGGACAACCTCGATCGGCGCCGCCCGCTCTTCGGCCGCCAGGCGCGCTATCGCTACTACCGGATCGGCCGCGACATGGCCTGGCGACGGCCGCGGGGACTCCAGTCGAAGCAGCGCCGACACTACGGCTACCGCCCCCGGATTGTCCGGGTCGGTTATCGCTCTCCCGCGGAGGTCCGCGGACTGGTTCCGAGCGGCTTCCGCCCGATCCTCGTGCGCACCGACCGGGACCTCGAGCGGATCGACGCCAAGCTCGAGGCCGCGGTGATTGCGCGGACCGTCGGGACCCGTCGTCGGCTCGTCCTCGAAGAGTCGGCCCGCAAGCTCGGCATCCGGGTACTGAATCCGATCGTGAAGGCGGACGAGGAGGTGTGAGGACCGATGCCGGATCTCTCGAACCAGCGTCGCCTCGCGGCGTCGCTCCTCAAGTGCGGCGAGGGCCGGGTCTGGATCGATCCGGCGAGCCAAGACGAGCTCGCCGACGCGGTCACCCGCTCGGATGTGCGCAGCGCGATCAAGGCGGGCGTCATCCGGCGGGCCCCGGTCGCCGGGACTTCCCGGGTCCGGGCGCGCCGCCATGCCCTCGAGGTCCAGAAGGGTCGCCACTCTGGCCCGGGGTCGCGTCGCGGTACCCCCTCCGCCCGTCTGCCTCGGAAGGACCGCTGGATGCGGCGGATCCGCGCCCAGCGGGAGCTCCTCCAGGAGCTGCGGGATTCGAAGAAGATCACCCCGTCGGTCTACCGGGAATTCTACCGGCGGGCGAAGGGCGGAATGTTCCGAAGCCGCGCGCACCTTATCGTCAACCTGAGGCTCGCGGGCCACCTTCCGCAGGGGGCCTCATGAGCACCAGTCCGCGCTACCGCGTCCACTTCCGCCGTCGGCGGGAGGGGAAGACCGACTACCGGGTTCGGCTGCGTCTCCTGCGCTCCGGGGAGCCCCGCGCGGTCGTCCGCTTCTCGAGCCGAAGGGTGCGCGTCGCGATCGTCCGGTACGACCCCACGGGAGACCGGGTCGTGGCCGCCGCCGAGAGCGCCGAGCTCGGGCGGCTCGGGTTCCCCGCGAAGAGCCTCTCCTCGACCCCCGCCACGTACCTTACCGCGTACCTCGCCGGTCTTCGGTCGAAGTCCGCCGGCGCCGGGTCCGCCGTGCTCGACGCGGGGATCCGCCATCCGACCGAGGGGGGCCGCCTCGCGGCGGCCCTCAAGGGCCTCCTCGACGCCGGGCTCGAGGTGCCGCACGGCGGGGGCGGATTCCCGAGCGCCGACCGGCTGAACGGCGCGCATCTTCCGAAGCCGCTCCCCCAGCCGCTCGAGGCGTACAAGATGAAGCTCCCCGAACTCGTTCCGCGAACGGAGGTGGCGGCATGAGCGCCACGATGGTCGGCCCGACGCGCGGAGGTTCCTCGCCCGGCGCGCCCGCCGCGCCTCCGCCGTGGGTCCCGAAGACCGAGCTCGGGCGTCGGGTCGCCTCCGACGAAATCTCCACGATGAGCGCGGCGCTCGCCACCGGCCTTCCGCTCCGGGAGCCGCAGATCGTCGACAAGCTCCTTCCCGGGCTCCACGACGAGGTCCTCGACGTGAACATGGTCCAGCGGATGACCGATTCGGGCCGCCGGTTCAAGTTCGCGGTGACGGTCGTCGTCGGGAACGGCGACGGTTTCGTCGGGCTCGGACGGGCGAAGGGCCGCGAGGTCGGGCCGACGATCCGGCGCGCGATCGATCGGGCGAAGCTCGGGATCGTCGAGGTCGTGCGTGGCTGCGGCAGCTGGGAATGCGGCTGCGGACGGGCCCATACCCTTCCGTTCCAGATCCAGGGCCGTGCCGGCTCCGTCGTCGTGACGTTCAAGCCGGCGCCGCGCGGTGTCGGCCTCGCGGTCGGCGACGTGGCGAAGCCGATCCTCCGGTTCGCCGGCATCACAGACGCCTGGGGCTTCACTGACGGTCACACGAAGACGACCGTGAACTACGCGCAGTCGGCGTTCAGCGCCCTCGTCGCGCTCTCGCAGCTCAAGGTGCCGCCCGAGGACGCCTCCCGGCTCAAGATCGTCCGCGGTCCGGTCGGCACCTCGATCCTGCCGCCGAAGGACGAGACCGCACCGCGCCCGATGCGCGGAGGACGGGGCCGCGGCGGCCGCCGTCCCCCGGGACGCGGAGGTCCTCCGGGACGCGGGGGACCGGGGTCGCCTCGAAACGGCGCGCGGACCGCGGCGCCGAGGGGGCCGTAACGCGATGGCGTGGATGATCGTGCGCGTCCGCGGTTCGCTCCACGCCCGCCACGACGTGGTGGAAACCCTGCGGTACCTCCATCTCACCCGGCCGAACCACGCGACGGTGGTCCCCGAGGTGCCCTCGGTGCGCGGGATGCTCACGAAGGTGCAGGGCTACGTCACGTGGGGCGAGGCCGAGCCCGAGACCGTCTCGCTCCTCTTGAAGGAGCGCGGGGAGACGGCCGCGGGATCCCGCCTGACCGCCGAGACGGTCGCCGACATCGCCCCGGGGCAGGACCTTTCCGGCCTCACGCGTTCGGTGGCGGAGAAGGGCCTCACCCACGTCCGCGGGATCAAGCCGCTCTTCCGGCTGAAGGCGCCGAAGGGAGGCTGGCGATCGACGAAGAAGCCGTTCACCCTCGGCGGTGCGCTCGGCTACCGCGGCCGCTCGATCAACGAGCTCGTCCGTCGGATGCTGTAGGTACGGAAGGAGGAGAATCGCGGGATGCCGAGTCGAACGCGGAAGTTCCGGGGTCTACGGACCCATGGCCGGGGGATCAAGGCGGGCCGCGGCGCCGGTAAACAGGGCGGCCGGGGGAACGCCGGGCTTCACAAGTACAAGTTCAAGTCGATGCTGATCTACGCCCCCGACCATTTCGGTCGGCACGGCTTCAAACGCCCGCCCGAGATCGTCGCGCAGCCGACCAGCCTCAACGTCGGGGAGCTCGAGTCGTTCGTCCCGGCCCTCGAGGCCGCCTCGGCGCTCTCCCGGGAGGGGGAGACGTTCGTCGCCGACCTTGCGAAGGCGGGGGTCGACCGTCTGCTGGGCGGCGGTGCGCCGGTGCGGAAATGGAAGGTGTTCGTCCGGCACGCCTCCGAACACGCCCGTGAGAAGGTGACGGTGCTCGAGAGTCCGCCGGGCGAGGCGACGCCCGCGCCCTCCGATTCCGTCCCGTAGACTATATAACTCGACCACCGGCTGCTGCTCAGCTTCATGGCGGAAGAGGAGATCCCCCGGGACCGCCGGTGGGCCGTCCCGCTGTTCCTGCTCGCCGCGGGCATCCTCGCCGTCTTCTGGGTCTGGGGCCAGCCGACGATCCTCGCGTTCGGACTGATCGCGGCCGCGCTCGCCGCCGTCTTCACGCTGTTCTACCTCGGCCTCTCCTACGACGGCCCGCGCTCGAAGCTGTACGGATTGAAACCGGTCACGACCCGCATGCCCGCGGTCGCCCAGCCGAAAGGCCACGTCCACTTCCGGACGAAGCTGTTCTGGACGATCGGCGTCCTGCTGATGTACTTCCTGCTGACGAACATCTACCTCTTCGGCGTCAACCGGGCGACGATCATCGACCTGTTCGCGAGCTACCGCGCCATCCTCGCCGGGGCGCAAGGGACGCTGATGCACCTCGGGATCGGCCCGATCGTCACCGGGTCGATCATCATGCAACTGTTCACCGGCGCGAAGATCATCAACCTCGACCTCACCGACGACGAGGACAAGGGGGTCTACCAGGGCACGCAGAAAGTGATGGTCATCGCCATGATCTTCATCGAGGCGATCCCCCAGGTCTTCGGCTACCTCTCGCCGGACGGCTCCCTCGTCTCCGCGCTCGGCGGGATCTCGCCGGGGAACGGCCTCCTGCTCGCGAACGCGGTGATCATCGCGCAGCTCGTCTTCGGTAGCTACCTCGTCTTCCTGATGGACGAGGTCGTCTCGAAGTGGGGGATCGGGAGCGGCATCTCGCTGTTCATCGCCGCGGGCGTTTCCCAACAGATCATCCAGGGAACGCTCAACTGGGTGCCGGGGAACCCGTCGCTGCCCCTCTCGCCTACCAACCCCCCGAGCGGAACGATCCCGAAGACGCTCTGGTTCTTCTCCCACTACACCGCCTCCCAGATGGCGAGCGGCGGATGGGAGGAGGTGCTGCTCCGTCAGCCGAACCCGATCGTCGCGCTCGTCGGGACCGCGGCGATCTTCTTCCTCGTGGCGTGGACCGAGTCGACACGCATTGAGCTCCCGCTCTCGCACGCCGAGGCGCGGGGGGCGCGCGGCCGCTATCCGCTGCGGCTGATCTACGCTTCGAACATCCCGGTCATCCTGATGTCGGCGCTGCTCGCCAACGTCTCGATGGTCACGATCTTGCTCTGGACGAACCCGTCGCTCGTCCACTTCCCGTTGATCGGGCACCAGTGGTGGGTCGGCGGATACCCCACCGCCACTCAGGCGAGTACCCTTGGAATCAGCCAGACGACGCCGATCAGCGGCGGCGCGTACTACCTCTCCACCGTGAACGGCCTCGAGGCGTGGCTGTTACCGATCCTGAACTACCAGCAGTACGGCGGCTTCCTGGTCTATCACTCCTGGTGGCAGGGCCTCGTCCACGTCGCGGTCTACTTCAGCGCGATGGTCGGCGGGTCGATCCTGTTCGCGAAGTTCTGGATCCAGACGACGAACATGGGCCCCGAGGCGGTCGCCCGCCAGATCGAGGCGTCCGGCATGCAGATCCCCGGGTTCCGTCGGGAGCCGAGGGTGCTGCGTCGCGTGCTCGAACGGTACATTCCCGTCATCACCGTCATCTCCGGCGCCGCGGTCGGAGCGTTAGCGGCCGGCGCGGACCTCATCGGGACGCTCGGTAACGCCTCCGGCACCGGCGTGCTGCTCACCGTCGGGATCATCATCAACCTCTACGAGGCGATGGGCCGCGAGCAGCTGATGGAGATGAACCCGCTCCTGCGTCGATTCCTCGGAGGCGAGGCGTAATGAGCGGCGGCGGAACGCCGCTCCCGTCGGCCTCGGAGGAAGCCGAGGAGCCGCTGCCATCGGAGGAGAAAGAGGCCGAGGAAGCGCCCGCGGAAGAGACCGCGGAGCCGACTCCCCCGAGCCGGCCGGCGCGCCCGCCCCCGCCCGCGTTCAAGGTCTCCACGTTCGTCTACGTCTTCCTCGGCCTGCTCGGACTCTGGATGCTGATCGACGGGAGCGCGCGGAGCTCGCTCGCCTGCACGCTCGGCGCGGTCGCCCCGCAGTGCCCGGCCGGGAACCCGGCCTGGGGCCTCTATTGGCTCATCGGGTTCCACCAGAACTACCTCTTGCTCTCGATGGCGCTCGCCGGGGCCCTCGAGATGCTGATCACGTCCCTCGCGTACAACTACACGACCGACTGGGTGAAGGCGGCGAAGGTCCAGAAGTGGAGCTCGGCGTTCCGCAAGGTGCAGATGGAGGCGATCCGCTCGGGCAAGAAGGACCGCATCGCCGCGCTCAAGCCGCACCAGGAGCGCCTGACGCGGCTCTCGGGGGAGGTCTCGATCGCCCAGTTCAAGGGGATGGCGATCACGTACTTCCTGCTGATCCTGATCTACACGTGGGTCTGGCTCCTGATCGTGGGCGCGAACTCCGTCCAGCAGACGGTCTCCCTCGGCACGGGCAGCACGATCGACCTCGCGGGGAACATCTCGGGCCTCCCGATCCCCTGGTGGTTCATCATCTTCAGCCTGTACACGGTACCGTTCTCCCTCGTCTTCCGCCGGCTCTTGAAGCACGTCTGGCTCCGGCGCTACGAAGAGCGCATTCGTAAACCGCCCTCCCCGGCCAAGGAGGCGGCCGGGGGGTCGGCATGATTCGCGCGGTCGTCACGGTCGGCGGCCCGCCGGGGAGCGGGAAATCGACCGCCGGTCGCCTGGTCGCCCAGTCGCTCGGCCTCGAGTTTCGCTCGGCGGGGGACCTCTTCCGGACCGAGGCCCGCCGGCACGGGATGGATCTCACGGAGTTCGGACGGTACGCGGCCGCCCATCCGGAGGTCGACCGCGAGCTCGACCGGAGCATGCAGGCGCTCGCCACGCCGGGGCGGCTCCTAGACGGACGGATCCAGGGACCCCTCTGCCGGCGGGCGGGCGTGCCGGTCTACGACATCGTCGTGACCGCCCGGGAGGACGTTCGAGTGCAGCGCGTCGCCGGTCGGGATGGCCAGTCGATCGACCAGGCCCGTCGTCTCGTGCGGGAACGGGAGGCGAGCGAGCGAGACCGCTACCAGCGCTTCTACGGGATCGATCTCGCTCGCGAACCGGCGAGTCTTATCGTCGACTCAAGCGACCGGTCCCCGGACGGCGTGGCGGAAGCGATCCTCGCGTTCGTCCGCGAGCGCGAAGCGGCGGCGGTCCGATGACCGGTCCGACCACCCCCGACCCGGTGGAGGAACGGTTCCGCGCGGGAACGTTCCTGCTCATTGACAAGCCCCGCGGGCCGTCCTCGCACCAGGTCACGGCCTGGGTTCGCGACCTTCTCGGCGTTCGCGTCGCCGGCCACGCCGGCACGCTCGACCCGAACGTGTCGGGACTACTCTGGATCGGGGTGGGACCGGCGCTCAAGCTCCTTCCGCTCGTCCTCGAGTTCCCGAAGCGGTACATCGCGTCGGTCGTCCTGCACGGCCGCGCCCCCCCGCGTGACCTCGAGCGCGTGCTCGCCGAGTTCACCGGTCCGATCTACCAGACACCGCCCGTGCGGTCGGCGGTGAAGCGCGAGCGGCGCGTCCGCACGATCCACCGGCTCACGCTGGTCGAGTCGGACGGTCCCCGGCTGCTCCTCGACATCACCGCCGACTCGGGGACGTACGTGCGCACGCTCGCGGTCGACCTCGGCGAGGCGCTCGGCCTCGGCGGCCACATGGACGAGCTGCGCCGCGTCGCGAACGGCCCGTTCCGCGAACGGGATGCGGTGCCGATGTCCACTCTCTCGGACGCCGTGGCGGCGCGCCACGACGGCGACCCGGCACCGCTGCTTCGCCTCCTCCACCCGATGGAGGAGGTCTGGCGGGAGTTCCCCTCGATCGTCGTGAAGGACGCGGCGGCGAGCGCCCTCGCGCACGGCGCGGGGCTCGCGAGCGGCGGTATTCTTGCCCTGCCCCGCCCGTTTGCCCGCGGCGCCCGCGTGACGCTCGTCACTCGTTCCGGGGAGCTCATCGCGACCGGGGTCGCCCTCCGCGGCTCCGACGAGGTCGGCCACGTGAAGCACGGATGG
>Ga0187771_10002491_pt1 | contig 12660 bp, 12 predicted proteins | sample 0116_SJ02_MP15_1_FD_133139 | JGI IMG/M metagenome (GOLD analysis project Ga0187771, IMG submission 133139) | Tropical peat soil microbial communities from peatlands in Department of Meta, Colombia - 0116_SJ02_MP15_10_MG | ecosystem: Environmental > Terrestrial > Soil > Wetlands > Peat | place... | reverse complement strand
TGAAAATCCTCAGCTGGGTCATCCCTCGCACACGATTTTCGTTTACAGAAAAGAATGAGCATCCGGTCAAACATTTTGGGGTTGAAAGGTCTATGCCGCCGTTCAAGACGACATATCGCATTAGCTGGGTTGATACCGACGCGGCACAGGTCGTTCATTTTTCCAACTACTTTCGATTTTTCGAAAGAGCAGAAGAGGAGATGTACCAACAGCTTGGCTTTACGTTCAACGACATCATCAAGACCTATGATTTTTGGTTTCCCAGAGTCGAAGCCTTTTGCAAATTCAAGAACCCGTCGAAATATGGCGACATAATCGAAGTCTCCTTAGTTGTTGCTGAGATCAGGGATAAGGCTGTTAGGTATGGCTTTGCGATGGTCAATAGGCTATCTGGCCAGCTTGTCGCAGAGGGCTACGTTGTCGTGGTTGCTGCCGATAGGAAACTTGGGAAAGCTGTAAATCTTCCAAAAGAGTTGATGGAGAAACTGACAGCTTACAGAGAATCCTAGTTGCTCCTCTTCAGAAACTATTTTTAGACAGTCTTGTCAACCATAAGCGTGGTCATAGATATGCTTTTGAAGGCTGGAGTCACAGAAAGGGGAGCAATTTTTCTTGGCAAGTACGTAGCATGTGACGCGTTTGACGAGACGAGACCGCTTAGAATAGTTACGCATGCTCATTCTGACCATATGTTAGGCTTGCGTCAAAGTCTGTTGCAGTGTGAAAGCTTAGTAATGACTCCTGCGACCAAGGATCTAATCGATGTGTTGGTGGGACCGCTTTTCTTAATGATGGGCAATGTAAAATCCTTGGACTACGATGAACCTTCCGACTTTAGGGATGAAACGTTAGAACTGCGTTATGCCGACCACATTTTGGGTGCAGCGCAGGTCCTCGTGAAAGATGCCGAAGGAACGAGAATCCTTTATACGAGTGATTTTCGTATTCGTGATACGCCTGTGATAGAAGCCGATGTTATAGTGATCGAGGCGACATATGGAAATCCAAGTCGAGTCAGGAAATTTGACGAAAATATTAAGGATTTGTTCGTTTCGCTTGTAGAAACCGGCTTAAAGCAAGGTTCGGTTTTTATTTTTAGTTATCACGGCAAACTTCAAGAGACCATGCAGATTTTGCATGAAGCTGGTATAAAGGTACCTTTTGTCATGCCTGAGAAGATCTTTCACATCTCGAAGATTTGCGAGCGATATGGTATGCGGTTGGGAAGATTCTTGCTCTCAACTACCGAGCAAGGCAATGCTGTCTTGAATGATGGTGGACCATGCGTGGCTTTTTATCACATGGGATCAAGGAAGTGTGTTGGAGAAGATGCTTTTCGCGTCTGCGTCAGTGGGTGGGAATTTGGGTCGGCTTGTAAGCAAATTGGAGAGAAAGAGTATGTTTTGGCTCTAAGCGATCATTCTGATTTTAATGGGTTGTTGCAGTATGTTGAGGAGAGCAAACCCAAGCTTGTGATTACTGATAATTTTAGGGCCGGAAATGCCGAGACCTTAGCGCAGGAAATTCAAAAAAGACTTGGCATTAGGTCGCTATCCCTTCCTTGCTAGCTTTTTAGTTTAGTACAGCTCTGTAGAGTCGTTTTTTCGAGGACGATGAGTTGCAGACAAACTATTGTCAGACACATCGTGAATGCAAGGTGTGCGTAGGGTTTTAGACGCGTAAAAGAAGATATGCATTCGAAATAGTCTCACAAACAAGGAAAGTTTGGCAGATGAGAATAGGCTTCTTTGTTTGGGAATATCCTCCTTCAGTAGTCGGTGGACTTGGCACTTATGCAGAGTACATTACGCGGGAGTTCGTTGCTCTTGGCCATGACGTCACAGTTTTCACGTTGAATAGAGGTGACCAGAAAACTCGCGAAGTAATGAAGGGCGTGGAAGTTCATCGGCCCATAAATGCTGACGTGAGCAATGTTTTTCCCATGTTTGTCACGGAGGATTTGAAAAAATGGGGTACGAATATTCGGTTCTTCAATGATATATTCATCTACAACGTTCTCAGCGCCACCAAATTCATTAATAGCCTGATCAAAAAAGAAGGCTACCGATTTAACGTTGCTTGTGTACATGATTGGCTAAGCAGTATTTCTGGAATAATAGTCAAAAATGAGACCAAAGTCCCCGTCGTTTTCCATGTGCATAGCACAGAATTCGGCAGGGGCGGTGGCACGGGTTCAGGAATAGTGTCGCACTTCGAAACAGCGACGGCTGAAATGGCAGACCACGTAATAACAGTCAGCCATGCTATGAGGGATGACCTCATAAGGCATGGATGGCCGAGCCAGAAAATCAGCGCTGTGTGGAACGGCGTCGATCCGAAACGGTATGATCCCGAAAAGTGCAGGGAGGAAGATGTGCAAAAAATCCGAGAGAGATACAACGTTGCGGAAGATGGAAAGATGCTTTTCTTTCTAGGTAGACTCACATGGGTTAAGGGAATAAGGAACCTTATACAAGCAATGCCCTTGGTTCTCCAAGAGTTCCCCAAAACGAAACTAGTCATTTTGGGAAAGGGAGAAGAGCAACAAGACATTACCGAAACAGCTGACAGACTTGGGATCGACAAAAATGTTGAGACCCGTTTTGAATTCTTATCTGAAGAAGAAAGAATCCTGCATTACGCCGCCTCAGACCTATGCATCTTTCCATCAGTCTATGAGCCCTTCGGAATAGTAAGCCTCGAAGCAATGTCAATGGCAAAGCCACTAGTCGTCGGTGCCCAAGGAGTAGTGGGCTTCAAGGAGCAAGTACTATCATCAGGTCCAGAGCAGAATGGAATTCATATAAACGGAAATGATCCTGCAGATATAGCTTGGGGAATAAAGGAAGTTCTGAAAGACGAAGAAAGAGCAAAGCGCTGGGGTCAGAACGGAAGGAAGCGAGTTATTCAATATTTTACATGGAAGAAAGCCGCAGAACAGACCTTGCAGATTTACGAAAATGTGCAGCGCGGCAATTCCGAAAAAAGGCTGAACTTTGCTTCTGAAACGGCAACTCCTATGACAGCTCATGTTACTTAGATGAATATTGACGCTGGAACTGGCTAACTGCAAGCGTCATTGTTGAAAATGCGCAAGACAAATCGAAAGTTCATTTGAAGGCTGACTTCTTTTTTCAAAGTTGCGCATCGAAGAGCTCAACCAGTTTGATTGTTTCTGTCGTTATGAGTTTCATGATTGCCCTCATTCCGATCGAGATCACTTTTCGGCATTCAAGAGATAAGCGCCTTGGTCCCTGAGCGACAAAACAAACAAGAAAAAAGAATGCTTCTGAAATTCGGCAAGAGTCAAAGCTTGCATGGATCATTAAGCAAGAATTTGGATGGAGAGAGGTACTTATAGTGAAAAAATAGATTTTCTCTTTTCTTTCTCTTCTTTCTTTTGTTCTGTTGATGTTGACGTGATTTCTTTTGGAGGTATCACCGTTTCGGCGGGTTCAAATAGTTCTGCCTCGAGCTCTTCATTTTCCTTTTCAGGCATTGGTGGAATAGATGATGGTCTAGCTTTCTTTTCGACTGCTCTCTTTGTCTGTTTGGACTCTTCCTCTCTCGTGGTAGCTCGTACGCGAGCCTTCTTTACGAAGACTGGATGCGCATATAGGCCCTTTTTGTCATCGATTTGGAGGTAGTCCCATTGATAGAGATCAACTTCGATTACGTTCGTGTTTTCGACCACGTTGCGAAGGTTAGACGAGAATGCGGATGCAAGAAGAATGAGTCGAGGGCTTGCCGTCTCGTCGATTTCTCCTTTTCCGTAAGCGGCTTTTAGCATGGGTTTAACGGTGTCAACGTAATTGAGGCATCTAAGTCCCTCGAAGAACATGTTGTCGTTTTCTGTTGTGTCTATTTGCATGACTACTAGTCTTCCATCAGCATCGCGGCATAGAATGTCCAGATTTGTTTTTGGGTCGATTCTTATGTTATTGTATAGGACAGTCAAGCCGTTTTCGACGGCGTTTATCTCTTCAGTCACTATTTTTTCCAACTCTTGCTTATCTTTCACACTAATCTGTTCAATAGGCATCTCAATTCGTTCTCCGTTGAGTAGAAAATTAGTTTAGCTTGAGATAAATGAATTATGAACTAGAAATCAGAATTTCTCCTGTAGCAAATGATCTCAGAAAAGGTTCCTAGTTAGACTTCAAAGTGTGGTTGCGCATTCGCTGGTTCATTCACCTGATCGCCCCGAAGATCAATAGGGATAAAATTATTCAGTCAATGTGGAAATTCGCATAAAAAGAGTCAGGGCAGATCAAATTGATCAGGGTACAAAAACGTCCTGTTTTAGTTTTGTTTTTGAGCTTTTTTTTGTATATGAAGCGAATGAAATTGCAATATTCTTTTCATTCTTCCTTTATCCCTTCATTAATCCTAGTAGGAAGCCTCCGCCGAAGCTAACTGTGTAGGACATGCCCGATATTGTTGGAATGATTTCTGGTAACCATTTTTGGATGCTAATCAAGGCGCTGATCAGAGCTTCGCCGAGCTTGTCATAATAGATCTTGATTGCGCCGATGTGTTCTAAACCAACGAGGGCTAGTAGAAACAAGCCAACGAGGAAGATAAATAGCTTGATGAGTTTTTTTACTGCGTATCCTATGAGAAAGCCAGCAACGCCGAGTATACCGAGTGACGCTATCTCCGACATTTCCGTTCGTTTATTACGTGAAATAGCCGTGATTAACCTTTTTGACATGATGATTTAAATACCTCTATTATCCGACTTCTCTATTGGAGAGCGTCCGGTTGGAAGAAAGGGATTGTTGCTGGATGGCTAACCCTGGCTGCGGCGTTGAACCAAGAAAGTGTGACCCATGCCCAGCGTTCCGGGCTAAGACCACCTGTTGGAGGTTCAATTGGAGACCTATCGCACTAGCTTGTACGTTTAGCGAGAGAGACTACTGGCTTGAGTTCTTCAAAAAGCAATGTGTTCAACAAAGGTGCCCCGTGTACTTGAATCATGGGAAAGAGATGAAGGAGCGAATGGCTCTATTCAGCTATTTCGATAAGTAGATCACCATCACCTTCAATATACTCCTGAAACTTGGGAGTGTGCGGCAAGATTTCCTCGGCTGAAAGGATAAAAACCCGTCCTAAACTTTCAATACTAGCTTTGGCATCTTTTATTATCTCCTTTGCAGCTGCCAGAGCTTTTACCGCCCTTAGTCCTAAGACCGTTTTCGTTCCTTATGGTCTGCACATTCACCACTTTTGGTTTGGTCTAGTGCTGCTCGTAATAGGTGGCTGGTTAGGAATAAGCTATGAAAACGAGAGAGTAGACAGAATAGCGGCCATTCTTTTTGGTGCTGGAGGTGGCTTGGTGGCAGATGAGGTCGGTCTTCTCCTGACCTTCAGAAACTATTGGACGAGCATCACTTACACTCTCGTGATTATACTCGTGACACTTGCCGTTATGCTGATTTTGCTGACCACTTACTGGAGAGTCATTCGGGAAGAATTCGCCGAGTTTTCGAAGAGCAACGTCGGTCTCTATTCGGGTATTTTGCTTGCAGTTATCTCGATAGCATTCATAATGGATGCTCACAATATTATAATTATCACTACTTTTATCTTATTGGCAGTAGTGGCTTTTTGTATAATTTTGGCTAACTTCGTTCAAATGGTCAGAAGAAAACTTTAGAAAAAAGAAGGAAGAAAAGGCAAAAACTACTCTGGCTTGGTTATCTGAATGTTTTTAGCTAACACGTATGGCGAAAGGGATGGTGGATCTGCTTCGCCCCACCAATGAACTTGAATCCTTTCCTTTGAAATGCCGGAAATGCTGGCAAAAAGGTTCTGTATGTTGTCGCTGAGACGAACTTCTTTCCAAGACTCCTTCACTTCGCCGTTCTCGATCAGGAATATGCCGTCTCGAGGTATGGTTGAAAAATCGCCCGATGCGTAGTTCTGGAACCTAGTGTACCAAGTGTTCGTAACGTAAAGGCCTCTTTTCACTTCTTTGAACATCTCGTCTTTGCTCATGTCGCCTGCGTCTATTTCTAGACTCCATGGTGATGGGGAAATCAAGCCTGCATGCCCCGTGGTTTGTGTTTTGAATATGCGTGCCGTGGAGGTGTTGTGGAAGTAGGTCTTAAGAACGCCTTTGTCGACGAAGATTGTTTCTTTCACGGGCACTCCTTCATCGTCGAAAACCCTGTTGCTCATCGAGTGTTTCCCCGGATTGTCTCGTATTGTCACTATTTCGGGGGTCACTTTCTGTCCGATTTTGTCTACGAATACGGACATTTTTATCAGCACACTGAAGGCGGATCCCATAAACCCGTAGGCGCCGAGCATTGAACCGATAAATAATGGCTCGAAGATAATGTCATACTTGCCAGTATTGCCTGCTTTTGGGTTCTTGGCCATTTTCGCGATCTCGCCTGCTTTGTCGCCTGCCCGAGCAGGGTCGAATCCCTTGAGTGAGGAGCTGCATTCTACACCATGTCCGGATTCGTCTCTCTTCGCAAATGCTCTGATGGACAATTCTATCGCTGATCTTTGGTCCTGTCCCTCTGGTCCTTCCGATGAGACTTGAAAAACTTGCTCGTACTTCGTGAATAGAATGCCGCCGCTTTCAACGCTATTTCCCACGTGCTTCTTTGCCGCTTCGACGGCTTCATACACATATTCTTGGGGTGCTTCGATGTCTCTTACGTCGTCGTCAGCCATGGACTTCGCGTATTGGAATTTGCCCTTGGCTAATCCGCCCCATACAGGGTTCTCTTGGGAGGCCTTGGCGAGTTTGAACAATCGCTCCATGGTGGGGGTTACGTCCTGGAAATTTCTTATCAGCGTGGCAACAACACGTTTCTTCCATGTTAGCAAGACACTGGTAGCATACTCATCCCATGCGACACCTATGTCAATTTGGTTGTTGCTGAATCTAGATTGCCTATATTCTCCAAATACTGTGCTTGCAATGACTTCGTCGGCGCCGAGAGCCTTGCCTTTCTTAACTATATCTTCGGTCTTCGACATAATCTCGCTCATTTTACGTGCACTCCTTTCAATCGCATCATAGGACCGCCTGTATAGACCGGCGCACCTTGACTTGGGTCGCCTTTGCCGCATGTTGCGCTTACGAAGTCGAGTTTCTTAGAAACAGCGTCGACTGACATCCAGAAGTTCAGTGTGGTCGTCTCGATTGTTGGTCGAGTCACTGGACCTTTGAGTTCGCCTTCCTCTATGAAGTAAGCCTCTCTTCCGACGTAGCGTTGATTGAATCTGACGTCATCGATGTTCCATTCTGTGAAGGAGTGCATGTAAATGCCCTCTCTGACATCCTCGAAGATTTCCTCTTCGTTAACATCGCCCGGCTGCAAGTAGGTGTTTGCCATTCTCACGATGGCTTCTCTGTCGTAATTCATTGAACGCGAGGCGCCATTGCTTCTCATTCCCAGCTTTGCTGCCGTTTCGCGATTTTGGAGAAATTCGTTAATTATTCCGTTTTTGTAGAGATAACGCGGTCGTGCCTTGATTCCTTCGTCATCGTAAAGGTAGTAGCCGTAACTGTTCTCCAAGGTTGGGTCATCGACTATTGTGACTTTGTCTGAGCCGATTCTGGTGCCGATCCAGTACGGTCCGCCTTGATAAACGAACGACCTGCCTGCTTGACTCATTTCTCTGCCCAAAATTCTGTCAGCCTCCATCGGATGGCCGCAGGATTCGTGGCTTGCGATACCAGTTACCTCAGGGCCACAGATGAGGTTCGTCTTTCCAGGTTTGACTGGTTTACCCTCTTCCAGTACGCGCTGCAACACTTTTACTTCCTTGACTAGTGCATCGTCGAGTTTCCATACGTCGAAGGCTTCCCACCCACCGCTGTAGCCCCATTCCTTGAACGTGAGTTGCTCTGTTTTTCCTTGATCAACAACAGTGATGCCGATGGCTTGGGCGTTGATCTTTGGAACGTGAGAAGATATTACTGAACCTTCAGTGTTGACGAAGTATTTGTCTGTAATAAAGATGTTCAGAATTAGCATTCTGGCGGCTACGTTGATCTTTTGCGACATTATTGCTTTATCGATTTCTGACACTGTGCCTATCTTGTCTTCGCTTGAGACGTTTTCAATCTTCTTTTTCTGTTTTACTTCCCACACGGTCTTGACGGCTTTCTCTTTGGCGAATTTGATTTTGTCTTTCCGTTTGGCGTTGGTGGCCAGCTTGTAGGCGACATTCACTATTTTTTCCGCTTCTTCTTTGGTCCACTTGTTGGAAGCGGCGAAGCCTAGGCCTCCGTCTGCGAGGATCCTAACGTAGAATCCGCTGTCCAAGGCGACGGAGTAAGCGTCCAGCGCTCCGTTCTTGAGCACCATGTTTTCGACGTTTGTGTCTTGCCCTTTTGCTTCTGCATAATCGATTTTCTTGCTTCTAGCGTATTCGAGGCAGTGATCAACAATGTCCTTTTCCATGATTTTTCCTCTTTTGAGTTTTGATTTCTATACAGAGTTAGATAACAGTGTAAATATCTTTCTACGATAGAGAAGAAATTGAAGGCAGAAAAAAGAAAGGGGGCTACCTGACTCGCATTGTGCGCTCTTCGAGTAGACTCGTTAAAAGGCCCATGTATCGGCAACTATCGCATAATCGGTCATTGTCGGTGGCAGGTCTCTTGTCACACTTCTGGCATTTGCCGTACTTGCCAACATCGCGCCCCATTATACATCACATCTAAAATGAAAAATGATAGAGCGTTCATTAAGGGTTGCGCAAGCAAAATTCGGATTCTGCAGTAGAATTCCTAAACAAAAGCCAAAAAACACAGTCATTGCTGCAGAAGAGTTTCGAATATTTCTCTCTTAGGCGTTCCGATTAGACGCTTGTTGCCTACGATTATCGTTGGTGTGGTTCTAACTCGTTTCAACTTTGCCCTCAGTTTTCCCTTTGAACTCGATACGTCAACGACTCGAAATTTGAGGTTCTTCTTTGTTGCGAGATCTCTAACAAGCTTCAAGGCCACCTCGTCCTCTTCGCAGATGACTTTTTCGATCTTAGAGATTTCCTTCACAGAACAGTAGTGGACCTCGCCAGCGGCAGCGAGTGGTCTTCCTTCAAGACTCGTCCTGGTTACAACCTCTTTGTTGGTGATATAAACCTCGATTGCTTTCGCCATACTCTCCCCAAGATTCAGCCCTATTGCAGAGGTTAAAAAATGTTATCAATAACTCCAAAACAAAGTGCGCTTTGCATGAAAAAATCATGCCAGATAATTTTTTGGAGATCTGAGCCGACAGACAATAACAAAGAAAGCCTGCGGTTCCGCACTCGTTTATAATGAAAACCATATCGTTGAGCTTGCATTGAATGGCGGTAGTATGCGTGTGTATGATTCTTTTACTCGCTATTAGGCTGTTGTTGTGATGGTACAGTCACACAGGCTTAAGAGCGAATCATATTTTATAAGAGTATTGTGTGTCCACTCGGGAATGTTGAAAAAATGGGAAAAACTCCTATAAACATCTCCCCTTCCTTGTTCGAGAATGGCGCTCTCACGAGTCGGACACATACCGAAGTTTTTCGAATGTTGGACAAAAAAGGTTTGGAGACCTCAGTTTCGAGTTTTAGGGTCCTCTCTCCTCCTTTCTCCCCTCACGCAAGCTCCAAACCTTTAATTCCAACACCCCAAGAAAAGTCAATTTTTCGGATATCGGCCTAGCGAGGAGTCGCGCAAGAGTTGCCGGAAGATACTGACGTCGGTTTAAGGAAACCCGCACTTCCACTCTTCTTTTTGAAGAAAGAAGACGAATGGAGATTCGAGATAAAGAAAGTAGAAGCAGCCGATTATAAGGAAATCCAGAAACGGATTGAGAATGGTGAATCGGTGCTGATTGGCCATGACCAAAATGGTAAGACGATTTCGATTTACGAACGTGCCTTCAGGGAGCGATTCAAGAAAAGCGCGGCAGAGCCATGGTACTTTACGCATGAATGACCAATTTTCGCTTTGAGAATTCTTCGTGCGCTTGCAGGGTTGGTTGAGCCATACTGTCAAATTCTAATTGGCGTTTTTTGTATTATTATGCTTTATTAGCTTCTGTTCCACGACGCTGACAAGCTCTTCCGAAGTGACAGGTTTTACGAGGTAGGCATCTGCTCCGACTTCCATCGCCCTCATCCCATTTTCTACTGAGGCAAAACCTGTGATTACGATCTTAATCATTTTGGGCTTAGTCCGATGGATTTCCTCCACCAAGTCCAAGCCGTCAATATCAGGAAGTTTTACGTCGATGAGGGCAAGATCGAAAAGTTTGCCGTTTACTTTTTCTTCGGCTTCTCTTCCGGTCTCTGCGACGTCCACATTATATCCCCGTTTCTGGAGAATGCGTTCAATAATTTGAAGAGTTGCCTTGTCGTCGTCTACTACCAGAATGTTTTTCGTGTTTTCCAAGCTCCTTTGGCACGGCTTTTCTTGGATTACGAATCTTACAAAGCTAGCTTAGTTTTTCTTGTTAATATATGTGCTTAATAGTCAGATGCCTATTACAGAATCTCGCAGAACTTGCGGTTCGGTTTGCCTTGAGTGAAGGGGAAGTACTTAAGGTTCTTCATGAGCTTGGGTTATCGAAAAGAGAGTCCGAAGTTTACTTCTTTCTATCGCAGCACGGAATGCAGCAAGTTGCGTCGATATCCACGCGTCTCAAAATAGAGAGGGTGCAGACTTATCGCACACTAAGGAACCTTCAAGAAAAAGGTGTGATCGAGGCCACTCTTGAGGCTCCAACGCGCTTTGCTGCCATACCGTTTGAGACGTTGCTTGATTCTCTGGTTAAGACTAAAAAGGCCGAAGCTTCTACGCTTGAAGCAAAGAGAACCGAACTAATGTCTTATTGGCGAAGCCTAAGTGCCAAGGGTTTAGAAAACCCTGTTCCGAAGTTCCGCGTGTTGATTGATCGGAAGAGAATATACGCAGAGATCAAGCGTTTGATATCCGACGCGAAAGAAGAAATACTAGGACTAACAACGGGCCTCGACATAATCCAGGAAGATCTAGCTGGAATTTTTGACTCGATGGTTGACCTCGCAGGAAAAAATCGGTCACTTCAACTAAAGATGCTTACAAGTATTTCCAAAGAAAATATGGAGATAGTTGAAGAAAAGCTCGGGGCCTCCAATAAGTATCTCAACATTCAATGGTGCCACCTCGCCCTGGGCTCAAGGGCTTATCAATTCGTCATAAGAGATACGACAGAAGTTATTCTATACGTGACTTATGGAAATCGATCTCCTCTATCTAATCAGCAAGATTCTGGCTTGTGCATTGTCAGTGAGGTGTTCGTTTCTGCCCTCAGGCAGTCTTTCATGGAAATGTGGAATAACGCTGTACCGGCTAAGGAAAGAATATTGGAACTGAAGACGGGAAAGCCACCGACAGAGACGGTCGTGATAAGAGACCCTAAAGACGCTCAGGCCAAACTATTGAGCGTGTTAGGTTCAGCAGAAAAAGACGCGACAGCAATTTTCTCGTCTGACATGCTGAATGCATCATTAAAGAAAGAGTTCTTTGACTATTCAAAAGAGCCGATAAGATTTCGAGTCATGGCGCCCATCGATCTAGACAATCTCCAAGCTGCAATGGAACTGTCGGAGACCTTTGAGGTGAGGAGTGTTCCTATCAGCTATTTGATGATGCTTATTGTTGATCAGAGGCATCTTTTCATATTCAAGACATTGGCTGAGAAGGCCGGTGTTGGAAGTTCTTCCTATCTGGAGAATATGTTTTATTCGAATGATCAGCGTTATGTTGAGAGAGTCGGGGGCATGCTGGACGACATATGGAAGAGAGGTACGGATGTTCGCGATCTTATGTCGGCTAGAAGCGCTCCGACGTTGAATTATCTGGTTTCAGAGTCTGATTCGGTGACAAAACTGGTTGATTGCATGGTCAGGGACAAGGTCAGCTCGGTCACAGTGACCGATCTCAGCGGCAATCCTGTGGGGATGGTAAGCCAAAGAGATGTACTGGAAAAAGTAGTCAATCTGCGAAAAGATCCAGACAAAACGAGTGCGAAGGCGATCATGTCCATGCCCATCTTGTCGATTGACTCAGATGAGTCAATCATGGAAGTTTTTAAGATGATGCACAAGACTGGCATGCGAAAGGCAGCAGTGCTCAAGGATGGGAAATTGACAGGAATGTTCAAGATGGGCTAATCGCGCGTGAATTCCAGAATCGCATAGCTCGCCCCGCAAGGTTGACGCTTCTTCTTCGCAAGAATCAGTTTCCCTTTTCTGCCGAATTGCCAAATGTCTGAGGAATCAGAATTAGATTTAAATCCTCGCAATGAATTTTAGTGATTCGGTAATCAAAGATGTCCTCTGACCTCCTGAAAACCCTGCACAAAGTAGCCGAAGAAGACTGCGAAAGCAGAATGGTCGCTATAGACAAAGGAATAGGGAGTTACAAGTCACTCATTCTCCAGATTGCAGAAGCCAAGAAATGGGATCTTCGAGTTTGGGTTGAAGGACAAGAACCAAATGATTTGAAAAAGTATGAAAAGGCTTTGAGCATGCTGGAGAGAGGGAACATCATAAAAGGCAAGATGAAATATACACACCGCAGTGCCTACCGCGAATACGAACTTACCAAGAAAGGCGAGGAATTAGCAAAGAAATTGCAGGAGGAACCTTGAACCAACCACT
>Ga0187771_10002490_pt1 | contig 12661 bp, 9 predicted proteins | sample 0116_SJ02_MP15_1_FD_133139 | JGI IMG/M metagenome (GOLD analysis project Ga0187771, IMG submission 133139) | Tropical peat soil microbial communities from peatlands in Department of Meta, Colombia - 0116_SJ02_MP15_10_MG | ecosystem: Environmental > Terrestrial > Soil > Wetlands > Peat | place... | reverse complement strand
CGCAACAACTGCTCGTCGAGCACGGGGGTTGCATCGAGTACGCTGATGATGGTCTTGGTTGCGACCGAGGGCTTGCGATCATGCAACTCGACCACAATGCCCGTCATGCGCTGCTGGCGAAACGGAACCAGCACGCGCCCACCGATGACCGGTATGGCGTGGGCTAGTACACGGTAGGTAAACACCGTATCCAGTGGAACGGGGAGGGCAACGTCGCAGAATTCGGGCATGATATTTTTCCAGCGGTATCCTAAATGATTGCAAGACCGAACACTCTGAGAACGGGATTTACCCTGCGAGCGACCATCGCCTCACCGTCGAAAGCGAGGAAGCAGCGCTCACAGTTCGCTATTCTCATCGCGAGTGGAAAGACGGTCTGACGTATGAGGTCTGACGGCAGAAAAGCCGGACGCCCGCTCCCGTGTTATCGTACCTTGTTCATGCCTTCCGCCCGACAAGAGCTGCTCACCATCCTCGCCCGCAAATCGTTCCGCCTGGGCGAGTTCAAGCTCTCTTCCGGCGCGCCTAGCGACTACTATATTGACTGCCGCACCACCACGCTCGACGCCCAAGGTGCGCGGCTAACCGGAGAAGTTTTCCTCGAAGACATCCGGCAGCGAGGCTGGAAGCCGCACGCCATCGGCGGCCTTACCCTGGGCGCCGATCCCATCGTGGTTGCGGCCTCCGTGGTAAGTGGAGAGCTGCATGGTTTTCTCGTGCGCAAAGCGGAAAAGCAGCACGGCACCGGACAGCGCATCGAAGGCTTCCGCGAGAAAGGCGCACGGGTGGTGATTGTCGACGACGTCTGCACCACGGGCGCTTCGACAATTCAGGCGATCCAGGCCGCACGCGAATTCGGATTCGAGATTGTCGGCGTGATGTGCCTGGTCGAGCGCGAAGAGGCCAAGGGCCGACCGAACGTGGAGAAAGCCGCCGCCCCGGCGCCGTTCGTCGCGATCTTTACGGCGAGCGACGTGCGCAAAGAACATCTTCTGCAGGGCCGAGACACCGCGCCGACTGTCTTCGCTGTCGCCGCGACTTGCGAACTCTGCGGCCGCCCGGCAGTGACGAATAATCCCAGAAATCGCTGCGAGACGCATAGAATTTAGGCAATTCAGGAGTCATTTATGGCTGAAATGTCGGGTCGTTTCGAGTCTTTCATGGTCAATGGCGTGCTGATTAAACGCTGGAGACTATACATATTTCGTTTTCTGGGTCTCGTAGGAAGCTTTTTCACCATACAGACCGTATCCGAGGCAACCTCGAAGAAGCTGGCAGTGGTACCGGTTGTGGCTCTTGCAGTGCTGGCTATTAATTTCTGGATTGACTGGCACCGCACTCGTACTAAAGACCAATGGCTAACAACTGATAACTAACGATTGATGACTCATGACCAACGACTATCCATGATTCCCGACGGCTACACTGACCTCGCTCCCGGCAAAATCGCTTCAGTCGTGACGTACCTCGAAATGCTTGAACGCCCGGCATTGCCCCGCGCGTCATCGCCCAGAGTTCGCCTGCGCTCCGTCGAACGTCCCGTTCTCGATTGGTATCGCTCGCTGTACCGGCGAGCGGGCACGCAATGGTTTTGGTTCAGTCGCCTCGAAATGACCGACGACCAGCTCGCTGAACTCCTGTACTGTCCCACCAACGAGCTGTTCATCGCCGAGCACGAAACGAACGACGTTGGAATGGCAGAACTGGACCGCTCCGATCCTCCCAACGTGGAGATCACCTTTTTCGCCCTGTATCCCGAAGCGATTGGCAAGCGCCTGGGTCGTCCGTTCATGGAGGAGTTGCTAGCTCACGCCTGGACCGCCGCGACTACCCGCGTCTGGTTGCACACCTGCACGCTCGACGCTCCCGCAGCACTCACTTTCTACACCAAGTGCGGCTTCCGTCCGTACAAGCGCGCCATCGAGGTGGCGGACGATCCCCGCCTGCGCGGCATTCTCCCGCAAGATGCCGCCCCGCAGGTTCCGATTATCCGGTAATCTGGACAAGGTCATCGAGCCAATGACTCAATGACTCAGTCTCTCAATGACTCAATCATTCCAAACCCTCGAATGGACTGACCACGGCGTGCGCTTCCTCGATCAAACGAAGCTGCCGACGGAAGAAACCTACGTCACCTGCAAGACGCATGAGCAGGTGGCCGATGCGATTCGTAATATGGTGGTGCGCGGCGCGCCGGCCATCGGCGTGGCCGCCGCCATGGGCATCGCGCTGGGCGTCAACAACTCCAAGGCCGAATCCACCTCCGATCTCAAGCGCGACCTTGACCAGATCTGCGACGTCATCAGCAAAACTCGCCCCACGGCAGTCAATCCTTTCTGGGCGATTCACCGCATGCAGGAAAAGTTCGAGCGCGTTCGTATCCGTCCCATCGGCCAGATCAAGCTAGCCCTCATCGAAGAAGCGCAACGCATGCACGCCGAGGACATCGCCGCCAACCAGGCCATGGGACGCCACGGCGCCGCGCTCATGCCCGCCGAAGGTGGCGTGCTCACCCACTGCAATGCCGGGGCCCTTGCCACGGCCGGATACGGCACGGCGCTGGGCGTGATCCGTGCCGCCGTCGAGCAAGGCAAGAAGATTCACGTCTACGCCGACGAGACTCGGCCTTTTCTGCAAGGCTCGCGCCTGACCGCCTGGGAGCTGATGAAGGACGGCATCCCGACCACCGTCATCTCCGACAATATGGCTGGAGCCCTGATGCGGCAGGGCAAGATTGGGGCCATCGTCGTCGGCGCCGACCGCATCGCGGCCAACGGCGACGTGGCCAACAAAATCGGCACCTACACTATCGCCGTGCTGGCCAAAGAACACAACATTCCGTTCTACGTAGCCGCGCCCATTTCCACCGTGGATCTTGCCTGTCCCGATGGCAGCCAGATTCCCATCGAGCAGCGTAACCCCCGCGAAGTCACCCACATCGCCGGCAAGCAGGTTGTTCCCGATGGCGTCGCCGTCGAGAACCCCGCCTTCGACGTGACTCCGGCCAAGTACGTCGCCGCCATCATCACTGAAAAGGGAATCGCGCGGGCACCGTACGAAGAGTCCCTGCGCGCGCAGGCTGCCGGGCAGGAAGCACGCCTTTAGAGCGTATCTTCAGAGCGCCTGAGGCCGCCAGCGTTTGCGGTATTTCGGTGGTGCGTGTCTCTTCGTCCCCAAGGGACGATTGACAATAGCCCGGCCTTTCAAGGCCGGGTACGCACACAATTTGGAAACGCGTCCCGGAGGGACGGCTGAACCGCAGAACCATAGCCTTTCAGTCGTGCCTCCGGCACGAACTCTCCTGGGTCGTCGCACACCCGCCAGTGAACTGGCAGGCTATTTTCAGAGGTGCCTCCGGCACCGTTGTCGCCCAAAGGCCAGCCCTCCCTTTGTAACTCGCAGCAGCATTGTGCCCGTGTGCGGCCAATCCCTTGTCCGCCCGAAATTTGACAAAATTTGACACTCTTCTCGCGACCTGCCGCAGATTTTTCGCATCTCAACCGCTACTTATTCCTGTGGTTCGGGTTGGAATTACCGTTAACCCAATCGTGCTAACCTGAGCGCAGAAAACCAATACTGCGCCTGCACCTTTTGTCGGGGGGAAAGTTATGTCGTTCTCGAATCGCGTGTTCTTGCCGGTTGTTGCTCTGTTCTCGCTTGCTTTTCTGGTCGCCTGCGGCAGCGGCAGTCACAGCCCTGTGCCGCCTCCGTCAGGCGGTTTCAGCAACACCGACTTTAAGGGTACCTACACATTCTCCGTTCTCGGTGCGGATGCAAATGGTACTTTCGCCATGGCTGGCTCGCTGACGGCCTGCGGCTGCACTCAGGGCACAATCTCAGGAGGCAACGTAGATCTGGTTGACTCTGGCAGCTCTGCCCCTAATTCGACCATCAGCAACAGCAGCACTTACGAAATTACGCAGGACGGGCGTGGGAAAGCCAATCTCACCATTACACCCACCGCGGGGGGGACCGTAGGGGTCGTTCTCGATTTCGTGCTGACCTCAAGTTCCCACGGATTGATTATTCGCTTCGACGATAACGGAACTGGCAGCGGCACGATCGACTCGCAGCCAACGCCGGTCACGCAGAGTTCGCTCGCCAACGCCTATGCTTTCAGTCTGGCGGGCTCTGACACTGCCAATAACCCGTTGAGTGCTGAAGGCGCGTTCACGCTCGACTCCTCGGGAAACATAGCTGCCAGCCCGGCCGGAATCGAAGACGTCAATTACAACGTAGCTATTTCGAGCCAATTGGCCCTGACGGGCGGGATTACCGTGGGTTCGGGAACTGCCCCGGGAACCGCCGCCCTCACTGCGACGGGCTACGACCTCACGTTTGATGTCTACGCCATTGACAACACCCACCTAAAGATCATCGAGAGCGATGGGAAAGCGGTTTTGGTCGGCGATGTTTTCACTCAGCCCAGCGCCAGCATCCCGTCCGGCAATCTCGTTTTCACGGTAGCCGGCGCCGACTACTCTCAGAACCCCGCCGTTCCCTTCGTAGCCGGGGGCATCGTGTCATCGGATGGCGCGAGCCAACTTTCGAGTGGTGCTGAAGACATCAACGAGGGGGGGGTGGTCGACGGTGGCACAAGCCCTGCCACACCGGCAAGCTTCAACGGTACCTTCGTTGCCAGCCCCAGCGGCAGCGGACGATTTCTGGTCTCCCTCACGGGTTTCGCGGGCGGTTCGACATTCGCAGCCTACCCTTCGACCGGCGGGATCTTGATAATGCAGATCGACACAGGATTGGGCGCTGGGATCACAGCCGGCGTCGCCATGAAACAAAACGGAACCTCGCTTGACTCCTCCCAAGGCTATGGGCTGAACCTCACAGGCATGGATCTCTCCAGCGGCGGCGAGTTGGATGAAATCGCGCAATTCCAGACTACGAGCGGCGCATTCACCAATGGCCTAATCGACGTGAATGATGGCGGCCCGGAGAGCCCGGCCAACTTCGGCGGCAGCTATAGTGTGGGTGCGAACGGCGTTGGCTCAGCGACCAATCTGACCAACGGTCTGCAGAGCATGTTCTTCTACGTCGTGGACAACCAGACGGCGGTTTTTATTTCCACCGACCCCTCTGGCGATCAGATGAGCGTGGGGGCGTTTCAGGAGCAAAGCACTCCCAGCACCGCGAACGCAGCCGTCGCCGAGCAGCACCTTGCGATGGTGCGGTCAGTGTTGCGATCGCGCCCGGCTCAGAAGGGGCACCAGACACCCCTTGGCCACTAGGCAGAAGCGGGAAAGGAAGCTGGCGCGGCTTCAGGCCGCGCCCTCCTTTTTCGGCTTGAATTCTCGAGCCACTCCTAGCGCTCGGCCACTTCAACATCCGTAGTCGTTAGAGGAGACGGCCCTTTAGCCCCCGCTCTAATCCACGCCACCACCCGATACCCCAGCAGCACTCCCAGCACCGCCGCATATTCGAGCGGCTTGCGCAGATCGGCCTTCACCAGCCAGATGTAATGAATCACGCCTGCCGCGGCGCTGAAATAAATCAGCCGATGCAGCATCTGCCAGCGCTTGCCCAGCTTGCGGATGGCCCACCGCGTCGACGTCAGAGCCAGCGGAATCATCAAGGTGAATGCGGTCATCCCGGCGGTGATGAACCTACGTTTAACAATGTCGGCCAGCATCTCGTGCACGTCGAAGAATTTATCGAGCCAAAGCCAGGTCATCAGGTGCAGCGAGCCGTAGAAAAATGCGTAAAGACCCAGCATGCGCCGGAATCCGATCAACCAGTACTGTCGGGTCAGCCGCCGCAGCGGCGTGATCGCCAGCGTGATCAGCAGAAACGTTAGCGTCCAGTCGCCGGTCGAATGCGTGATGAATTCGATCGGATTCGCGCCCAGGCCGTCATGTAATCCGAGCCACACCAGCCGTGCCAACGGGATCAGGCACGCGAGAAAGATGACGGGTTTGAGGTAGCGCAGCATGAACGCTAAGTTCGCGATTCGCAACGAGTCTGAGGGGAAAGGCTTGCCTTCGACGCTGCGGAATTCTGCACAGCTGGGAAGGGCACGAGTTCCACTCGTGCCGCTAGTCGTGCCACATCAATGCGGCTTCAGCCACGGAGGCACGCTTTTGTCGGCCGCGTGAAAAGCTCGCCTCAGCGGCTAAAGCCCCGACACTTTTAGCGTCCTTCACGGCACGGCTGAAGCCGTGCCCTTCCCAAACCCGTGTTCGACAACAATAGCCTAAAAGTTCTTCCTCAAATCCATCCCACTATACAGACTCGCCACCTGATCATATCCGTTGAACATGAGCGTGGGACGCTTGAAGAACTCTCCCAGCCGGCGTTCCTTGGCCTGACTCCAGCGGGGATGGTCCACATTCGGATTCACGTTGGAATAGAAACCGTACTCCTGCGGCGCGGAGACATTCCACGAATTCATCGGTTGCTTGTCAGTGAAGCGGATGCGCACGATCGCCTTCGCACTCTTGAAGCCGTACTTCCACGGCACCACAATGCGCAGCGGCGCGCCGTCCTGATTAGGCAGTTCCTCGCCATACATGCCAAAGCAGAGCAGCGCCAGCGGATGCATGGCCTCATCCATCCGCAGCCCCTCTACGTAAGGCCAGTCCAGCACCTGCCGCCGCTGCCCTGGCATCTGAGAGGGATCGTAGAGAGTGGTGAACTCTACGAACTTCGCTTTGCTCGTGGGATTCGCGCGTTTGATCAGCTCACTCAGCGAGAACCCAATCCAGGGCACCACGATCGACCATCCCTCCACGCAGCGATGGCGATAAATGCGCTCCTCTGGCGCGGCCATCTTGATGATCGTGTCCACATCGAGTTCCAGCTTCTTGTCGACCAGGCCGTCGATCTTCACTTTCCAGGGCCGCGTGCGGAAATTCTTAGCCAGTTGGGAGGGTCCATCCTTGTCCGTGGAGAACTCGTAGTAGTTGTTATAAGTGGTGACGTCTTTATAGGGAGTGATGGTCTCGGTCGTACTCAGTGGGCTTTTCTTGACGCCGTCAATCTTGGTTCCCGCCAGTACCGTCGTGGACGGCGAAACAATCTTGCGTAGTCCTGCGCCAGTTGCGGATGCCGCGCCTGCCATCGCAATTCCGGCAAGAAACTTCCGCCGGTTCAAATACAGACTCTTGGAGGTAATCTCCGATGAGCGAATACCGTCCGCTTTCTTGATGAGCATTGTGAACCCCTGTAGATACCCTCCGCCCCACGCGCCACAGACCTAGTTACTTCTCAACTGATACGACTCTTAACCAATCTGACGCAATTGTCCAACAAAAAGTTGCAAAGCAGAGCGCTTGAGGTGCGTCCATTTCTGAGGTCTGAGGGTCTGAGGTCCGAGGTCTGAGGTCTTTGTACTATCCCAGCAATTCCCGCACCTTGCGCGACAAGTGCTGGAGCGTGAACGGCTTTTGCAGGAAGGCAGCGCTGCTCTCGGCTGCTCCGTCGCTGATCACGGTGTCTTCGGTGTATCCGGAAAGAAACAGAATCTTGGTTTCTGGATGAGTCTGCGCCAGTCGTTTCGCCATCTCTCGTCCGCCCATGCCAGGCATGACTACGTCGGTGATGACCAGGTGAATCGTGCCGCAATGCTTGGCAGCAGCCGCCAGTCCGGCTTCGCCGTTCTCCGCCTCCACGACTCGGTATCCTTTGCCGATGAGCGTGTCGCGCACCAGCTCCCGCACTGACTCCTCATCTTCCACCAGCAACACCGTCTCGTTGCCCCCGGCCGCGGCGTGCGTTGCGGGCGCGGCATGACTCTGCGCCGCCTCTTCCGCCCGCGGCAGGTAGATCTGAAACGTGCTGCCGCGTCCCAGTTCGCTCTGCACGAGCACATACCCGCCGCTCTGTTTCACGATGCCGTACACGGTCGACAGACCCAGGCCGGTGCCCTTGCCCAGTTCCTTAGTGGTGAAGAAAGGCTCGAAAATGCGCGACTGCGTCTCTTTGTCCATCCCCATGCCGGTGTCGCGGACCGATAGAAGCACATAGTTGCCAGGAGGAATGAAAGTCGGCCCGCGGCGCTGCCCCTCGTTCGTCGAGACACTCTGGGTTTGGATAATCAGCTTCCCGCCGTTTGGCATGGCATCCTTGGCATTAACGACCAGGTTCATCAGCACCTGTTCCAGCTGCCCCGCGTCGGCCCGGGTGTACCCGGCCTCGGGAGAGAGTCTGGTAATCAAGTCAATGGTTTCGCCGATCAGGGGCCGCAGCAACCGCTCCATGTCTTCTACGATCGTGTTCACGTCCACGACTTTCAGCTCCAGCAGCTGCTTGCGGCTGAAAGCCAGCAACTGCCGGGTCAGAGTCGTGGCCCGATCTGCGGCCTGCTGGACCGCTAGCCCTTTCTCGTGTAGGGGGTCATCCACGTCCAGCTTCGCCAGTATCACTTCTGTGTAGCCGCTGATGACCATCAGCAAATTGTTGAAGTCGTGGGCGATCCCTCCGGCCAGCCGGCCGACCGCCTCCATCTTCTGCGCCTGCCGGAACTGATCCTCCAGCATGCGGCGTTCCGTTACGTCTTCAGCGATCGCCTCCAGCACATCCGCAGGCTCATCCTCACTGCTCACTGCCTGTCCGCTGATCCTGACCGTGATGGCACTGCCGTCCTTGCGCTTCCACTTCACCTCCATGCCATCCAGGTGCCCCGCGCGCCGAAATTCCTCAATCAGCCGCGCGTGCTCCTCGGGCTGCGCGAACACCTGTGTTTCCGGGTCGAGCAGCAGCACTTCCTCAGCCGAGCCGTAGCCCAGCATCGTGATCAGGGCCGGATTCACATCCAGGAATCTTCCTTCTAGGCTGGAACGATAGATCCCGTACACCGAGCTCTGCACCAGCGAGCGATAGCGCGCTTCGGACTGTCGTAGCGCCTGCTCGTTGTGCTTGATCTCTACCGCGCTGGCCAGCTGCCGCGCCACAAACGTCAGGATTTCCTTGTCACTCTCTCCGTAGCGGATATCCTGGGAATACGTTTGCACCACCAGAACGCCGAAGGTGTGGTTGCCTACCTTCAGCGGAACGCCCACCCAGTCCAGGCACTGTGAGTCTTTCCGTTCTACCTCTCCCCGGTCCACGAGGACCTGCAGCACGTCGGGTGTGGCCAGCAGCGGTTCTCCGGTTCGGATCAGATAGTCGGTGAGGCCGCGTCCCATCTTTCGCGGTCCCGGAGCGATATCGCGTTCATCCACGAAGTATGGGTAGTGCACCAGGTCGGTGTCGCGATCGTAGAGAGCGACATAGAGATTGGGCGCGTATATCAGCTCGTTCACGATGCCATGCACGGCAGCGAAGAACTGCTGCAGATCGTGGATGCTGCTGCTCTTCTCCGCCACCCTGTACAGCGCCGAACTGAGCGCCTCAACCCGTTTGCGGTCAGAGATGTCACGATAGCGCAGGTAATAGCCCGCGGGATGCTCCTGCGATGGCTCAGAGGAAGGCGATTCAGAGGGCTCCGGCGCCGGGCAAGACGCGGCAGAGCACGAGCTTCCGCCAATTGACGAACTTTCTGGTCTAGGAAATGCCCGTGGAGATCCCCGCAGCCTCTCGCTCAGCCGCGAGGCGCTCGCCGGTTCCACTTCGCCCGGCCGGTTGGCGCGTTCGCTCATAGCGTAAACGTTTTCCCGGAGAATTCCGCCCCCCTTCGGCATGGTAGAACGCTGTCACCTCGCTCCAAAATTACCCCGGTAATCCCGAATCGGCAGTTCCAGAAGCGGCCTCGGCCCTAAGGTCCCTTCGTAACTTGGAGAGCGACCTCGCACCCCGTATGCTGAATGGGGAATCAGCCCTCCCCACCGGGGGGCGTGCTTTCTTGGGAGGACCATGTCTCCGCTTGTACAACGGCCGCGGCCCAGTTCAGCCGATCAGCACTGGAGCATGTTGATGTTTGAGAGTTTTTCGGCAGGCATAATGGCGATTGCGGTTGGTTTTGCCGCTGTCTTGCTGGTCGTCGGAGTCTATGCGATCGTCGTTTGGCCCCTCACTTTTCTGGACTTTGCCAACGTCTCTGCGGAAGCATTCAATTCGTGGGCCCGCACCGTGTTGTGGTCGATTTTCGCAGGTGGATCGCTCGCCGGATACTGGTGCTTCAGTGGCACTGCCTTCAAGGACAGGCGCAAGCGCACAACAAATCCGCCGGCTCGTGCGGCCCGAGGCCGACGGTAGAAACTTCCGGTCCACCAACCCGCTCTCGCCGAAAAAGTTGCGCGCAGCCGGCTATCGCTGCCGCAACTATTTTTTCTTCTTCGCATGCATCCTCCATGAGCCCCCCGCATCTGAGGAATTAACCGAATGGTTAATTCGTAAAGTTTCGTCAATGAGGGGATGGGGGTGACCTATGACTTTGGTAAAGGCAACAAAGAAGAACTTGGTGAGACTGGCAGGTTCTCTGCTGGCGATGGGCCTGTTGAGCGCGATGCTTCTGGCCCAGACACCGGCTGCAGCCCGCTACGACAATCAAATTCAAACCGCTGTATCCCAGAAGCTGGCGGCCAAGAGCCAGTTCAGCAACGTGCAGGCGAGCGTGGAAGACGGCATCGTGACCCTCACCGGCACAGTGGATCTCTACCAGCGCAAGCTCGACGCCACGAAGCTCGCCCGCAAGACGGCGAATGCCCAGGGCGTGCGCAATCTGATCACCGTGGCTGGTCCTAACGTGCCCGACGCGCAACTCGAGCAAAAACTGGCTACGAAGCTGCGCTACGTTCGCTCCGGCTATGACAGCACGTTCGACTACTTCGCTCTTGGCGTGAAGGACGGCGTCGTTACCGTCGAAGGGCAGGATCGCACCGGCGTGGGCCGCGACGAAGCGCTGGCTGACATCGCCAACATGCCCGGCGTGAAGGACGTGATCAATAACGTCGCGATCGCGCCGGTCTCGAACTTCGATGACGGCATCCGCCTGCGCGCCGCGCGCTTGATCTATCGCGACCCCGCTTTGAGCAAGTACGCCGCCGACCCGGCCCGCCCGATTCGCATCATCGTAGTCAACGGGCATGTCACGCTGTACGGCTCGGTCGACAGCACAATGGATAAGCAGATCGCCGGAATAAGAGCCAATCAGCTTCCCGGCGTATTCGCCGTCGAGAACAAGCTGCAAGTCGAATCCAATTCGACCCAGCAGGGCATGTAACGAAGGACCAAGTTGATGTAGCGGTGACTGGGCGCGGCTCCCGCCGCGCCCTTTTTGTTGCCACAACAAAAATGCCTGTCATCCTGAGGCGGGTGCACTTTGCCCGCCGAGGGACCTGGGCGAGTCGCGCGAAGGCCTCGCGTCTACTGCGAGGCCATAACTCGCGCGCTTGGCTCGCATCCTTATTGTCCCCAGTGCTCCTCTGTGCCCTCTGTGGTTAAGGGCCTCTAAGCTTGTAGCGTAGCGCCCCTAGCCTCTTTTCCTCCCTCCATTTAGAATCCTCTGTCCACTGGGTGACCCATTTCTGGCGCGTTCTTTGTGCGAGAAAGCTTGCCCTGAGCGAAGTCGAAGGATGGGTCAGTTGAGACAAAAGGAGCCGCCGTGATCCCGCGCTACACCCGCTCTGAGATGGCCCGCATCTGGAGCGACGAAAACCGCTTCCGCACCTGGCTGGCCGTCGAAGTCGCGGCCACCGAAACTCTGGCCGAGGCCGGCCTCGTCCCCAAAGATGCGGCCAAGGCAATCAAAGAGCGCGCCGACTTCCGCGTCGAACGCATCCACGAAATCGAAGCCGAAGTCCGCCATGACGTCATCGCCTTCACCACCGCCGTCGCCGAAATCGTCGGCCCGCACGCACGCTGGTTCCACTACGGCCTCACTTCCAACGACGTCGTCGATACCGCTCAGGCCCTACTCATTCGCCAAGCTTCGCAAGTCATAGCCCAAGACTTGCAAAAGCTCTCCGACGTTCTCGAGCGCCGCGCCTGGGAGTTCAGAGACACGCCCATGGTCGGTCGCACGCACGGCATCCACGCCGAACCCATCACCTTCGGCTTCAAGCTGGCCAACTGGTATTCGGAAACGCAGCGCAACATCGCGCGCTTTCTTGCCGCCGCCGAGGACATGCGCGTAGGCAAGTTTTCCGGAGCGGTCGGCATCTTCGCGCACCTCACGCCCGAACTCGAAGAGAAAATCTGCGCTCGCCTGGGACTGAAAGCCGCCGCCGTCTCGTCGCAAGTGATTCAGCGCGACCGGCACGCGGCCTATCTCGCCACGCTTGCTGTCATCGCGAGCACACTGGATAAGATCGCAACCGAAATCCGCCACCTGCAGCGCACCGAAGTGCGCGAGGCCGAAGAGTTCTTCAGCGAAAAGCAGAAAGGCTCGTCTGCCATGCCGCACAAGCGCAATCCTGTGACCTGCGAGCAGATCAGCGGACTGGCGCGCGTGGTGCGCTCGAACGCGCAGGCCGGTTTCGAGAACGTTGCGCTGTGGCACGAGCGCGACATCTCGCATTCGTCGGTCGAGCGCGTGATTTTGCCCGACTCGACCACGTTGGCCGATTATCTGCTGTCAAAAACTGCCGACTTGATCGACACCATGTTCGTCTATCCCGACCGTATGCGCGCCAATCTCGAATCCACCCGCGGCCTGATCTTCAGCGGCCAGTTGCTGCTCGACCTGGTCGAGCACGGCGTCTCGCGCGAAGACGCCTATCGCCTCGTGCAATCTCACGCCATGCGCGCGTGGAAGGAAGGCCTCGACTTCCAT
>Ga0187771_10002488_pt1 | contig 12667 bp, 4 predicted proteins | sample 0116_SJ02_MP15_1_FD_133139 | JGI IMG/M metagenome (GOLD analysis project Ga0187771, IMG submission 133139) | Tropical peat soil microbial communities from peatlands in Department of Meta, Colombia - 0116_SJ02_MP15_10_MG | ecosystem: Environmental > Terrestrial > Soil > Wetlands > Peat | place... | reverse complement strand
CATCATCGACCGCGTGGAGTCCAGCGATGACAACACCACGTACACGTTCTACCTGGTTGATTATTCCATCAAACTTCAAAATCTCATCTATGTGTCGGGGGATGACGGCTGGCCAACTTCGAACGATGATCCAAAAACTGTCATCGGAAATCCCATGGACATCCTCTCGGAGGTCCTCGGGACGGAGATCCCGCTGGCGGCCGGGCAAATCAACTCGACGGCGATTGCCGCCTACAAAGCCGGGCTCTTCGCGGGCTCGAAGCTGAGCTTCAAAGTCACCAACGCGCCCACCGCCAAGGACTTCCTCGACCGCGAGCTCTTCAAGGCCCTGGGCGGGTACTCGTTTCAAAACTACGCGGGGCAGTTCACGCCCTACTTTTACATTCCCAATGCGGCGCCCTCGATTGCGCTCACGCTCACCGACCACAACCTTGAAACCGTGCCCTCGCCCGGCGAGGCGGACCTGATTGACATCGTGGACTACCGGCTCGATTACGACGGCTCGAAGTTCCGCTCCGAATTCACTCAGGTTTACGGCCGCGCGGTGAACATCTACGGGTTGCAGGGCCTGCAAACCATCGAGGGGCGCGGGGCGCAGTCATGTTTCGGCGGCTGGAGCTACGCGCGCATCCTGGCCAACACGCTCTTCATGCGCTACGGCGGCGACCCGCTGACCACAAACCCGAACAAAACCCTCACGCTCGATGTCACCGCCTTTTGGACGGCGGTGATCCTCGAGCCCGGCGACTTCGTGTACCTTACCCACGCGCTGGTCCCTAACCGCCGCGCGGGCTCGATGGGCGTGACCCAGGAAATGTTCGAGGTGCTGGAAATTCAGAAGGATTTCGAGAAAGGCACCGTGAAGCTGAAACTCTTGGACGTGAACTGGATGAACCCCGCGGCGTCCGGATCGCTTTCAGCTTTCCAGATTGCCCCCGCCGGCACGCCCAACTGGCCCTCGGCGAGCGGCGGCCAGCGGGCAACGTATCAGTTTATCTCGTCGGCAGCGACGCAGACGTATTCGACCGGCGACGCCGGCCAAAAGATTTTCTAAAACTGATTCACTGATTCAGTGAATCACTGAATCAATGCTAACCCTTTCCGCGCTTCCGGGCCTGGTGGACGTTCCCGATTCGGCGCTGAACTATGGCGGCGTGCTGCTCGATTCCCTGCTCGCCAAAATCTCTCAAAACGCCAAGTTCGGCTGCGTGCGCCCGGAATTCTTCTACGGCGACTTCCTGGACGGCGACACGGTGCCGCAATACGTCTCGCCCGCCGATGGCTACGTTTACTCGCCCCAGGAGCAGATGTACGTCTGGGCGCTGCGCTTTGGCTACGACGTGAATTCCGGCAAGCCCTCGGCCAAGGGCCAGCTCCTGCTCGAATCGACCGAGGTTGACCAGGCCACGGGGCAAGTCTCCATCCTCAAAGCCTATTACGTGCAGGGCGGCGCGCAGACCAATACCCATGACGGCATCCTGGCGGTGTGGACCATCGGCATTCGCGGCGGCGCCGGGCCGAACAATTTGCTCAGCATGGCGGCGCAGCCGGCCTTCAGCGACATCGCGGACTCCGCCTTCGCGCAGGATGTGCCGGTGCTGCAGGCGAATATCCAGGCACTCAGCCGCAACGCCAAGCGCTCGATTGTCTCGACCGAAGCCTTCTGCGATTTTGGCGGGGCGCTCTCGACCGCCGCTGTCGCCGCGGGCGGCTCGGGCTATCAGGTAAACGACATCCTGAGCGTCGATCCCGGCTTCAGCGGCGGCTCGGGCGGCAAGGTGAAAGTCACTAGCGTCGCCTCGGGCGGCGGGCAGATCCAGCAAATCGCCCTCGGCCAGCCCACGGGCGGATATCCGGGGAATGGCTACGCGGTGAATGACATCCTCACCATCGTGCAATCGGGCGGCTCGGGCGGCCAGGTGCAAGTGACCTCGACAGATGGCTCCTCCGGCGGCGGCAAAGGCAAAATCACCGGCGTCGCCATCTACGCGCAGGGGTCGGGCTACCGCGCCACGTTCTACAACCTGCCCACCACGGGCGGGAACGGCTCGGGCGCCACCATCAGCATCCTGGCGGTGGGCGGCGTGGGCGTGGTGACGGGCGTCTCGATTTACTCCGACCCCGTCACCGGCTCGAAAGGCCAGCTCTATCAGAACCAGAACAGCATCGGGACCACGGGCGGCACGGGCTCCTGCTGCACGCTCAATATCACCGCCACGCTCATGGGCTACGGCAATGGCTCGACCGTGCCCGCGTCCGTTTCCCCGATCGATGGCTACACCTACTCGCGCGGCGAGCTCAGTTACTTTCCTTTTTGGATTTACACCGGCAAGAGCGATCGCACCGGGCCAAGCGGCGCGGGGCGCATCCGCCTGAAAACGCTATCTGTGAATTCCTCGACGGGCGTGGTTTCCTGCAGCGTGCACTACTGGGACGGGCACACGGAGAGCGTCACGAGCGACGGCATCATTGGCGTGCTGGTGCTCGCCACGCGCTCGATCTCGGCGCTCGCGGCCACGGCCGGCAATTACGTGGACATCGACGACTCGCACCTGTGGGCGTTGAACTTACTTGGGGACTCATACCTTTTGGAAGTAAGCCACAACGCCAAATTCGCTAACCTGCGCCCCGAGATTTTCACGGGGACGTATCACAACGGGGATACCGTTCCCCTGCCAACATCGGCAAAGGATTCCTATGCCTACTCGAGAGCGGAGCTCCAGTACCTTTATTCCGTCGCTAACTCAGGGGGAGTTCCGGACGGTGACATCCTGGCTGAAACATTTTATGTCGACCCCGGCAGCGGCAGCGTCTCCGTCGCCACTCAGCTCCAGAACAGCGATGGAACCTTACTCAACGGTCAGAATCCCGTCCTTTACGTCGTCACGATAGCTCGCCGCGCGCACGAGACCGGAGACATCACCTGGGCGGCGGTTGGCTCGCCGCAGCAAACCGCCGCGCCGCCGCCGCCCGAGTGGCTCCAGTGCATTGGCATCAACGGCGTCTACCACTTCGCGCTGGCGCCCGGCGCGGAAACCGGCATCGCGCAGCTTGCGTACCAAATCCAGCTTGCCGACGACCCCGCCTTCTCCGTAAACGTCGAAACGCTGAGCCTGGGCGGCGACCCCTTCAAGACCTGGCGCGAGCCCAACCGCGTCCGCTACGCGCGCGCCGCCGCAGCCTTTACGGACAGCCCGTGGTCGAGCTGGGCGAATTTCGGCACGCCCATCCCGATTCTCGGGCAAACGCCCGGCGGCTCGCTCGCGGCGCGCACCTACTACGTGCAAATCCAATACAGCGGCACGCGCAGCCAGGTGACCGGCGTGAGCGTGGGCGCGGCCGGCACGGGCGGCGCCGTGGCCACCGTCGCGGTCTATGTCAGCGGCGGCGCGGCTTACGGCGGCATCAATTACACGAGCGGGCTCACTTACGCCACCATCGGCGGCAATGGCACGGGCTGCACCGTCACGGTCACAGGCGTGAACAACACGCCCCATCCCGCCGCGCTCTCCGGGGAGATTCCGTTCAATCTTTCCGCCAACAATCTCCTCACCGTGCAGAGCCCCGGCCCCGGCGATGGGCATCCCATCTCCGGCTTCGACCACTACACGATTTTCGCCAGCACCACTTCGGGCGGGGAAACCGAGCAGGTTTACCTGCCGCTCGGACAGGCGTGGACCGAGCCCACCAGCGGCTTGGTCAGCGGCAGCTCGCCCGACCCGGTGGGCTATCCCTTGCCCGTGCTCTCGGGAAACGTCACCGACAGCGTTTCGGACTACCTGATTCATCAGGGCACCGCGCCCTCGGGCTCGGGCTATTCCTATCGCACCATCAACACCAACGCCAACTACACCGTGGTGGCCGGCGACGTGCTGGAATTCGACCAATACGTGGACGCCTCGAGCGGCGGCGGGACCACGGGCATCGACTTCAATTACGGCCCGTTCCCGTTTGTCGAGAACCGCGCTTCCGCCAGTTCGCTCCAGGACCAGTTTGGCTTCTCGATTAATCCCGCCACTGACCTTTCCGCCTACCTCATGCGCACCTGGGTGCACCGCAAATTCTCGCTGGCGGCGATCGCGGGCTGCGCGATCGGCTCGGTCGCTTCCGCACTGATTGGCTCGGGCTCAGCTTCCTACAAGGGGCGCCTGGCGAACGTCATCGTCACCAATCAGGGAAATTTGCAGGCAGTGATTTACGCTTCTGGCGGCCCCAACGATGGCAGCGTGTGGTCCACCGGCGGCGAGAATTTCACGGCCGTCACCGCCACCGACGTGGAAATGCCCACTGCGGGCGCGGCCAGTTGGCTGCGCGCCGTGGGCGTGCCGGTCGAGCCATATCCCGGCGCGGACATCGGCGCCAAAATCAATGCCGCCTACGCCGGCTTGCCCGCCAGCGGCGGCATCCTGCTCGTGAACGGCAGCGCCTCGTTCTCGACGCCCATTGTTTTCGGAACCAACAAGAAGCCCGTCACGCTCAAAGGCATCGCGGGCGGCGGATCGTTTGGCGACACGCAAGGCGTGGTGCTCACCTACACTGGCACGAGCGGCGCGGCCGTCACGCTCAATTACGGCGAAGACCACCAGATGGGCGCCGGGATCCGGGACCTGACATTCACGGGGCCGGGCAATTCCACCTCCACCACCGGCATCGTGGTGGGCGGCTCGAACGGCGCGGAGGGCTCGCTGCTCGATAACGTCAAGGTACAATCCTTTGGCACCAACCTCACCTTCGGCAACGGCGTGTGGATTGCCACTTTCCGCCACTGCATGTTCCGTGACGGCGGGTACAATGTGAATACCGGCGCGAGCCTCAGCAGCTTCGGCGAGAACATTCTTTTCGACAACTGCACCTTCGCCGACGCGCCCAGCCCGTTCACCAACAGCGTTTGGGTGCGCCAGGGCGAGCTGCGCTTTCGCGGCTGCTCGTTCGATCAGGCGCAACTCCGCGTGGGCGACACTACGGTGGGCGTGGGCGTGGAGGTGGCGTGCTTCCATTGCCATTTCGAGAATCCGAACCTGGGCGCGGCTTACGACTTCATCACCCAGGACAATCTCGATGGCAACGTGCTCTACCTCACCGACTGCGAGCTCAACCAGGACGTGACGCCCATTACCCACCCGCAGTTTATGACCGTCAACGGGGGCACTGCCTACGTGCGCGGCTTCAATATGTTCACGCCGGCGGGCAGCACCTTCGGGCACTTCGCGCAAGTCAACAATCAGGCCAACTTCAGCATCTACGATTTCACCGACCTGAGCGGCAACATCACCGGCTCGCTGGTGGCCGGACTCTCGACCGGCATGATCATCCAAATGCCGGGCGCGAATCCGGGCGTGCTACCGCGCAACCTGCTGTTCGGCCCCGGCGCGGTGGGCGCGGGCGACGGGTTCATCACCATCTTCAGCCCTTCGACGGGCAGCACGCCGCTCAACGTGCGCGGCAAAGGCGAGCAAACCGCCGACTTGATGGACCTGCGCGACTCCACGGGCTTTCCGCTCTTCGGCGTGCAGTGCAACGGCAGAGCGGGCATGGCGCAGAACGGCGACGGCTATTCGCGCGTGCTGCTCGATCCCACGCCCGCCAATGGCGGCGAGATCCTGATTGGCTCGGGCGGCGCCGCGCCGGACATCACTATCTCGCGGCAGTCGGATGGCTCGATCCTGATTCAATCCGCCAACGGCAGCGTGAAGCTGCAGGCGCCAGGCGGAGCGAGCATCGAGATCGTTGGCGACCTCAAGATGGATTACAAGTTGCAGCACAACGGCACGTCAGCGGGCTTCTTCGGCACCACGGCGATCGCCAAGCCCGCCGTCACCGGCTCGAAAGGCGGCAACGCCGCGCTCGCTAGCCTGCTGACCGCCTTGGCGAACCTGGGCCTGCTTACGGACAATAGCAGCTAGAAGCGCTGAGCCGCAGGGGGAGTGAACCATGATGTTCAGAATTCAGAATTCAGAATTCAGAATTCTTTTGCTCATTTCGATTTTCGAGTTTCTAATTTCTCCACCCCGAAGCTTCGGGGCGCAGCAGCCGCAGGCACAGCAGGGCCAGCCCATCTATCCCGTCAACGCCAAGTACGTGAATGGAGTCGCGCCCGGCTACTGGCCCACCGCCGGCTCCGGACTCACGCTGAATATCAGCGCCGGGACCGCTTCCTGTGGGAACCCGCTCACGCCGGTCTTCTATGCGGGAGGCGCGCTGCCGATGGCGGCGAGCCGCACGAACTACGTGTACCTGGACCCGGTCAATGCCTGCGCGCCGGCGTCGAACACCTCCGGGTTTAGCCTGTCGGAGGTTCCCCTGGCTCTGGTGGTCACCTCTCCCTCCAAGCTGACGAGCGTTACCGACCTGCGGCCTTTTGGCTTCAAGCCCGCGCCGTGCACGGCAGACGCCAGCGGCAACACCGTCTGCGCGCCCTTTGCCAACGTGGGAGCCGCGACGGCGAGCCAAGCGGTTTCGATCCTTCCGCAGACAAATGCCGGCGACTCCAGTCATTTCGGGTTGTACTACGGGCCGCCCACTTCGGCCTTCAATTCCTATCTCTCCACCAACGGCTATTTCTACCAGCAAAACGTCTTGGCCAGCCTCAACCCCAACAACGCCAGCACTCTCGCAGTTTTCACGGAAAGCAACAGCGCATCCCTCTGGGCGCCGCCGCTTTACTCCGCCGCTTTCAGCACGAATCCCTCCGGCATGCGGCCCCAGTTCATCGGAGGGGAGTTTGAAGCCTACCAGCTCGGGGCTGGAGCCACCAGCCTGCTCATTGGTTCGGGGGGCTACACCGAAATTGACGCGGGCAGTGTTGCCCAGGCCACGGCGCTCGCCAGCAACGGCGTAGCGGCAGTCGGCGGGGCCGTCGCCAACGCTTATGGGCTCTTGATCGGCTCGAACAGTGCATCCAGCGGCACGATCAGCAACAATGTTGGGTTGCAGATCAACGACCAGACGGCCGGGCAAAGCAACTGGGCCCTCAAGACCGGCAAGGGCCTGGTCAGCTTCGGAGACAACGTGGCCGCTCCGAGCCTCAACCAGGTGTTCTACGCCAGCGCCTTCACGGGCGCGGATGCTGGAGCCAAGATCTCCGCCTGCATTGCCGCGCTGCCTGCGACGGGCGGGGTCTGCGATGCAAGAGCCATGACGGGAACGCAAGCCTTCACATCACAGATTATCATCAACAAGCCTGCTACCGTTTTGTTCACCCGAGTGACGCTCGCATATACCGGGACGAGCGATCCTTTCGCAATTACCTCCAATGGGGTGTCGCTCATCGGCGATCCGGGATGGGGGACGGCGATCACTTCCAATCACGGGTGGAGGTTATCGAATGTGGGAAACTTGAATCTCGATCATATCAATCTCGACTTCTCGTCAAATCCCGCGAGTACGAATCTCGTCCTTGACAGCGTGTACCAGTCCGAATTTTCCCTGACCGTTGCTGCGGCAACCTCGTCAACATCCAACCCGGCGGTTACCCTGCAGGGGAATGTGTCCAACAGCGTGCCCAACGCGTCGCTCAACAGGTTTCGATGGCTCTATGTAATGGGCGGAAGCGAAGGACTGCGATTAACCGGCACGGGCACAGGCCCGGTTCCGAGCGGGACGGCGACGGAAAACGTGTTTGATCACGTCGTTATCTACAACCCGCTGAACTATTTTGTTAATTTCCTCCAATACTGTGATAGCAACGTGTTCAAAAAGATCGAGCTGATCACCTCCACGCCGACCACCACAGCCTCCGGGATCGCTTTCGCTCCCGCGGCCTCGAGCGACGTGGCCGCAGATGGCGAGGTCATCGAGCAAGTGGATTTCACCACCGGCCCCGCCAGCGGCTCTCAGTATGCGTTTGTGGTCGGGCCGTCGTCGGGCAACGTGGCCACCGTCGGATTCCTTGGGAACTTCCCGGGCGTCCAGTACCTGAGCGTTCCGTATCCTTCCGCCACGAAATTCACGCTCTATGACAGCACGGACGCCGGCCTCTACAACCCCGCCTCCAACCAGCAAACGGTTGTCTCCCCGACGATTCTGCGTCCCGGCCGGTTTCTGGCTCTTCCCAACACGGCAGCCAGCCCGCCGCCGGCCAACGGCTTCGATTTTGTCTACGGAAGCACGACGGGGTTAACCCTCACGGCGGGAGGGTCAAACCGAAACGTCGTCACCCAGCCGAGCGGCTCCGGCTACACACTGCTCAATGGGAACGTCGGGGCCGGCACGTCGAATCCGACCGGACCGAACGGAGCTACGCCCAGAATCCATGCTCTCGGTTCCGTGCCCGGCGGTGCGCTCGTCACCGTAACGGAAAACGCGGACGCCAGCGCCGGCTCGGTGGCGGCTCTGGACCTCAAAACGGGCGCGTCCTCAAATTATTGGCAGTGGTTCGCGCGCAACGGCGACATGTTCGCGGGCATCGCCAATGTGGCGGATTATCTGGTCATCAAAAATGGCGGCAACGTCGGCATCGGGACACCCAGCCCCTCCAGCCTGCTCTCCGTAGGCTCGTCCAGCCAGTTTCAGGTGAACTCTTCGGGCGGAGTAACCACAACGGCTGTCTCCAACTCGGGGACAATGACCGTGGGAGGGGGTTCGACGATCAACGCCGTGAATTTCTACGCTACGGGCAGCATCACACCGACCTCGGTCGGGGCGCAGTCGTGCAGCGACCAGACTTTCTCAGTGACCGGGCTCGCCGCGGGCGACAAGCTCGGCCAGGTCATTCCGCCCGGCGCGCTTGGAAACGTGTCCGTGCTCGGCTACGTCAGCGCGACCAACACGCTGCTCCTGCACTTCTGCAATCCCAGCACGTCGCCCGTGACGCCGCCGGCTGGGGTGTACAGCGTGGTCGACTTTAGATAAGACATTCGTTGCGTGTCGCCCAGGGTTCCAGCTTCGGGCCCGCCCGCGTAAGCAGGTTCGCGGTTCACCGACCCTCAATCCCGAATCTAGAATCCCAACTGGCAAAGAGCTGACTAGCCCGAACGCAGCGCGACCAAATGATAGTGGGTCAGTCTGAATTCAGTCAGGGGGGAGTTGAATTGCTTGAATTGGGAAGGCCAGTTGAAGTTCTTGCAATTTGAATGGTAATATATATTCTCACTTGACAAGCGTGTGCGCGGCGTGTATGAGACCTAACGTTGAAGCTCGTCAGAAGCGACAAGGAGGTGATAATGAACTCTAACGTAAAACAAAATCCGGGGCGCTATGTGCCTAGAACAACGGACGCCTCGGCTTCTCAAAGAAATCTCCCGGTACTTGTTGTGTCGTCGGTCTCCACCTCATCGGAATCAGCCACTGAAATAACGCAAGGTGTAGTGTACGGAGTATCAGACACCGCGGCTAAAGCGTCACTCCGAACTGTTCCAGATAAACCCGAACCCGACTAAGGCCGATCCCAAGCGAATAAAGCGCACTTTGGTTTTCTATGTAAGTTCCACTCATTCCCGCTGGCAACGCAGGAATGAGGGTAACCGTTTCAACCTTTTCCCGTATTTTCTGTGTCCTATATCCGTGAACGAAACCTATCGCTCTTCCAGTCTCCGCCAAGAACAAGGGTCCCCCGCTATTGCCAGATACAAATAGAAAATTAACCTCGATGATCGGAACATCCGTTAACAGGAAGCCCATGTCCGTGGGTATATTGGTCCTATAGGTTGATGTCACGACGTTCTTTGCGACTCTGAAGATCAATCCGTCGTATCGAAGGGTCCCATTTGTCACAAGGAGCTGAGGAAGTGGGTATCCGGCAACTCCGATCTCAGTCCCCACTGGCGTGTCCCCATATTCCAACGGAAGGTAGGGGCGATCCTGATTCCCGTCTACCTGCAATAACGCAAGGTCTGCTTCCTGGAAAAGGTGCAGGTTGTTTTGGGCGATGGCGTTGCTGACCAAATGAATTGATCCACCCGTCCCTAAGTTGTTTACCAACTGGTATTGGTCGCCATCCTGGTGAGGATTTGCTGGGTTCATGAGGACGTGAAAACATGTCAGAAAAACTTTGGAAGAAACGAAGAATCCCGATCCTAACGGCCAACACTCGAACCCTCCTTGAGGTGCCGGTCTATGCCTAGTTACAGAATAGACGGCGTGTCTGATGTCTGCCACGACTTCGTCAAACCGGCGGCGCTTTGCGTTTATTCTTCCTGTTGGTGGGCTACTCGGCACTTGCATCCTCCCTTGTATGACATACAATCAAGCCATGAGGTCTAGCAAAGAGCATGACTTCGTAACAGTCGCCCGAAACGTGGTTGAACGAGCCATTGGAGAACGCTTGGATGGAACTGCGCTCAAAAACCCAGATTCGGGTAAGAATCCCCGCATCGCGAGTGCAGGTCGCTCCGGTGGCCTAATCGGCGGCAAGGCTCGCGCCAAAAAATTGAGCCGAACCGCACGGGTAGAAATTGCCCGCAAAGCGGCCAACGCAAGATGGCACGATCAATCCTGACTAATCGAATTGATCAGTTGCATGGTAATTTTGCCCTCCGAGAGCGCCTTCATCACAATAAGCGGCTGCATGAGCGGGTCAATAAATCTGTACCTAAACTTATGAGCAGCCCCAATTTTTCGTAGGACAGGTCCCCTTTGTGGTTGCGTAAAGCTGTTCAAATGCCTCGCAAAACTTGGGATGTCACAGGACTTATTTCTAAGAATCGTCAATGGTCGCCGCACATCGGCAGCAGCAAAATAACCAAACTCATCAGCCCTCGTCAGCGCGCACGCAAGTAGCACTTGACGGTAAATATTATCTTTTTGCGGACTGGTTACAGCCTTGTGATAGTCGCTCTTTAAACTCTGTTGGGTGTCTTCAACCGCCTTTGTCATAGCCCATCCGACATAATTCGAGCTTACTTCGGACTCATCCGAGTCGATTGCCATCCGCGTCGCATGTAACGCAAGCAAGTGCGTATAATGCGGGAACCCTTGTGAAAGGCGGGCAATGTGAGCTTTCGCATCGTCGGTTATTCCCATCCGAAGTCGCTCTACACCCCTGTCCAAAATCTCATGTAGTTCTTTGGTTGACATTCGGGGCATCTGAACCTGCACAAGAGCCCTCTCGATAGATTGGTGTTCGGCGATTAGATCGTCCACGGTGTCAGCGACACCAACAACGACTATCGTTGCGGACACGTCGTTATCAGAGAGAGATTTAATTGTGTCAGCCATTGATCTTCGAGCATCCAGATTAGTCAAGCGGTCAAATTCGTCGAAAATACAGATTATGATAGGTTCGTCGTGACTCAGGACCGTAAGCAACCTTCGTATGTCGTCGGGAGTTATCTCCTCCGGGATCCTCTCGCTGTCGAAGAATGAGGATTTGCCTTTGAAGCCCGGTGCGGGTTTTTTGTGTAAAACGTCAACTTGTAGGAAAATCTTACGCCACAGCTTCGTAAACGAGTCCGTACCATCACAGTTTATCTTCGGCGAGAGAACGCGACCAGACGGAGACTGGAGCTTTGAAGATATGATATTTGCAAGGGAAGTCTTTCCGACTCCTCGCTCGCCAAAGATGACGGCGTGCTGTCCCCGTTGATTCACAGCATCGACGATTCGCCGAATTTGATCAAGTCTCCCAGCGAACAGTGCAGCTTCACTGATAGGCACAGTGGGAGTAAAGACTTTTCCTGCCTCAAACGAGAGCGTTTCCTTCTCTCTCTCGTACTCCAATTCTTCTGGTTGTTTTCCGATATTCCGATTGGCCATTGGAAGCCTCTTCGACTAGCTAATTAAATCAAGTTCGCCTACATCGGGCTGCTAGTCTACCACACAGCGCCTAATAAAGGCTAATAATCGTCCTTGACAATTGACCTTAGCTCAAGCATAATGGTCAGTATGAAAATCCTATCAAGTGACCAACGCGCCAAAACCATCGCCTGCATCTGCGAGGGCAATTCTATAAGGTCGACTGTTAGACTGACAGGCTTTTCCAAAAACACGATCACCAAGCTGTTAGTCGGCCTGGGGGACGCCTGCATAGACTACCAGGACCGTACACTTCGTAATCTGAAATGCAAACGCATTCAATGCGACGAAACGTGGTCCTTCGTCTACGCAAAGGAAAGGAACGTTCCCACCGAAAAGAAAGGGCAGCTTGGCTACGGAGATGTTTGGACTTGGACTGCCATCGATGCAGACACGAAACTCATCCCGTCCTTCATGGTGGGCTACCGAGACGGTCACACGGCTAGGGTTTTCGTTGACGATCTCGCGTCACGACTGGCAGGTCGTGTTCAACTTACGACGGATGGTCACAGGGCTTACCTTGACGCAGTCGAAGGCGCGTTCGGCTGTGACATAGACTACGCGATGCTCTCTAAGATTTATGCCTCTAGCCAAGAAGAAACCCGATATAGTCCGGCGCAATGCATCGGCCGTGAGACTCGACGGATTACGGGGAAACCCGATCCAAAGCACATTTCAACCAGCTACGTTGAAAGGCAAAGCCTGAGTATGCAGATGTCGATGCGAAGATTTACGCGCCTAGCAAATGCTTTCAGCAAAAAGCTTCAGAATCACTTGGCGGCAGTGGCGATCTATTTTATGTACTACAACTTCGCAAGAACCCATCAGACGTTGCGAGTAACCCCCGCCATGGAGGCAGGAGTGGCCGACCATGTTTGGAGCTACGGTGAGATCGCCGACTTGATGCCCAAGCCCGCATCTGGGCCACGTGGACAGT
>Ga0187771_10002487_pt1 | contig 12673 bp, 12 predicted proteins | sample 0116_SJ02_MP15_1_FD_133139 | JGI IMG/M metagenome (GOLD analysis project Ga0187771, IMG submission 133139) | Tropical peat soil microbial communities from peatlands in Department of Meta, Colombia - 0116_SJ02_MP15_10_MG | ecosystem: Environmental > Terrestrial > Soil > Wetlands > Peat | place... | reverse complement strand
TGGTTTCGTTCCAGTCTTGAGTTCGTAGACGAAGCAAATATCCCAATGGTTGAATCCTGTTCGCCACCTTCGAGTCTTCACAGTCTCCGACGGACGAAGGTGAGACTGAACCATCAGAAAACGTGGTCTGCCCTTCACACCCATCCATTCGTTCGCAATTCTCTTGGCCGCATGATCTGGAGATTCCTCCATAAGCAAATGGGTTGCGGGAAGTAGCCAAGAGTCGCTCTTCTCGAGTTTAGCTGCGTGGCGCGTCGGGTAACCGCCCTTCTCAGCCCAGGCACTGGATACATGTGGTTGGCCGAGAAGTATGGAATTGCCTTTGCGTATTATCACGAAGCTTGACAGGCAGAGTCCTGCAGTTGGAACGTGGATCATCCAAGATGAGTCTCGTGGGCCGATTCTTGCCCATCTTTTGACTACGGGTGTTTCTCGCATAGTATTCATCAGCCACGCACTTGAACGGCATAGGTTCATTAACTGTCCGTTTGGAACCTTAGTACGTTCATTGTGAAGGCGGAAAGGATGGGGAAGGTTGGTTACTTCGAGGGTACGGATCCTTTGCTATTGACGATTTTGGCGACGGAGGGCCATGAAACCTTACCTATTGCGAATACTTGGGACGCGCATGGGAAACCCGTCAACCATCTTACCAAAGGGGAAGTGGATGTGGTAGTTGGTTATCTCCACAAGGTCATACCGGCTGAGCAAGGCCGTACGGCAATGTTCGAGCTCCTCTTGGACAATATGCTCGTCGCATGTAGAACCCATAATATTCCGGTTCTGCTTATTGCACCAGCAAAAGTGCACGATAAAGCAAGAAAACTGCTCGGTCACGTAGGGAACAATGTGCATGTCGTAAGTCCCGAGGAAGTTGAAGCGCAAGTCAGAAAATACTTACCCGGCTAGGTTTTCATACCTAGTTTCGAGAAGGCTTGCTCCAGGTTCTGCGACATCTTGTTTACTTGCAACATTCTCCATAGCGAAGGAGATTTGTGTGGCGCATTCCGAATGGAGAATTGTTGCGGGGCCAATTTCTCGTTGTCCAACTGTCCGACGGTCAGCGGGTAGGAGACGGGAGCTCCAGGTAGCGCCCTTATGCTGAGAGGCGCGGTGATCGTTTTCTCCAATCCGTTCTGCAAGAAGTCTACGTACACATGCCCTTTCTTTTTGGCTGCCCTCGTCGATACCGTTGCCAGTTTTGGGTCGGCCTTCTCGATTAGTTTCCCTATCACATAGACGAACCTCCTGATCTTCTCAACGCCGTATCTTCGCTCGATTGGTATGAAGAAGTGAAGGCCGTCTGCACCTGATGTTTTTAGTAGGAACTCTAATCCCAACCTGTCAAGGATTGTGACTACTCCTCGAGCCGCAATTTTCGCTTCATTGAATCCGGCCGGGGGGTGCGGGTCGAGGTCGATCAGAACAATGTCCTGCCGACTAACGCTCGGTTTCCTTGCCAACATATGGTTGATCTCAATCGCTGCAAGGTTCCCAAGCCAGATCAGAGTGGGAAGGTCGTTGCAGAGCACATAATTCTCCGACTTGAAGTAAAACAACTTCACCCATGATGGTACATGGGGAAAATGTTTCTGGACGAAGTATTGCTCAGTTATCCCCTGCGGATACCGTTTTGTCATTATGGGGCGGTCTCTTAGAAAGGCAATAATGTACTCGCTAAGGTCGGCGTAGTACTTTATCACTTCAGCTTTCGTTATCTTTTCGTTCGGCCAGAGAACCTTCTGCAGGTTGCTTAAAGTAAGCTTACGCCCTGCGACCAGGACGGATTGTTCTTTATCTGACAAGGCTGACCCTCTTAGAGACTAGCTTGACCATTGGTTGGAGATTGAGGCTCATTGCATTGTGAGCAGGTTAAACCATCTCTGATTCCATGTTCGGTTTGGCAGAAATCAGCTTAGATGGGGGGTTGTTCGAGGGCACGGTTGAAGTACACGAGTATAGGTCCTTTTCATGGGTCAAAAAGTTGCCGAGAGCTACCTGGAGCGGTTCCATCACCTTCGGCCTCGTAAACATACCAGTAAAGGGATTCGGTGCAGTCTCCGAGCATAAAATAGGCCTACGCCTGCTCTGCCCGAAAGACAAGAGCCCCATCCAATTCAAACGCATCTGCATGAAGGAAAAGAAAGAAGTCCCGTGGGCCAGCATCATCAGAGGGTACGAGGTAGAGAAGGGCAAATACGTCGCCCTAACCAACAAAGACCTTGAAAAGATCGAGATCAAATCCGGCAGAGCCATCGAGATATTACGATTTGTCGACTTGGACAAGCTCGATTCGATTTACTTTGACAAGAGCTACTTTCTCGTTCCCACCGAGGATTCGAAGAAACCGTACTTCCTACTTCTCGAAGCCCTCCAGGCCAACGGCAAAGTTGCCGTAGGGAGAGTTGTGATGCACGAACGGGAACATTTAGTGGCGCTGCGACCGTACGGCAATTCAATTCTAATGGAGACGATGCATTACGCTGACGAAATCCGCGACCCAAGCGACTTTCCGGAGCTCCGAAAGCCGGTAGAGATCACACCCGAAGAACTCGAATTAGCGGGTCAACTCATTAGAATCATGAAGAAACCATTCAACCTGAAGGAGTACAAGGACCGGTACCAGGAAGAGTTGAATGAATTAGTTGAGGCGAAGATGAAGGGCAAGGAGGAGGTCTACGAACCGAAGGTTCCTGAGATTGAAGCAACTCAGGATCTAATGCAGGCCCTTAAGGCAAGCATCAAAGTCAGTGCCAAACATTGACCTTAATGGACGAACGCAGCATTCGTCCAATGCTCGCGCAAACAGCCGACCCATTCGACTCCGACGAATACTGCTTCGAACCAAAATGGGACGGCATGAGATGCATCGCCTACACTCAACCTGGAAAACTAGAATTACAGAATCGTAACCTCAAGATTGTGACGGATTCTTATCCCGAACTCAAAACTATCACGGATCACGTGAAATCGCGCTCCGCCATTCTCGATGGAGAGGTCGTGGTGCTTGAGAATGGCCTTCCAAGCTTCGACTTACTTCAAAATCGGTTCGGCGTAGCCAGCCCTCTCCAAGCTAGAATGTTGTCTAGGAAAATTCCGACGACTTACATTGCTTTCGACCTATTACATCTGAACGGAAAAGACCTCGTCGACCAACTCCTCTCAGATCGAAGGCGACAACTTGCCAAGATTATCACCGATAGCCCTCACTTGCTACTCAGCCAGTACGTAATCGGAAGTGGAATCTCTTATTTCAAAAACGCTCTGAAGCTCGGATTGGAAGGCGCTATGGCAAAGAGGTCCGCGTCCCTATACCAGATAGGAACGCGAAGCGAAGACTGGCTGAAGCTAAAGCAAGTGAAGACGGTTGATTGCGTGATAGCAGGTTACACGGTTGGGACAGGCGCCCGATCAGCCACCTTCGGCGCTCTTGTCCTAGCGGCGTACAACAAGCAGGGAGTGCTCAAACATTTGGGCAATGTGGGGACAGGATTTACGGACGCCGGTCTGTTTCGGATAATGAAACTACTCAAGCCATTGCGCGTCAGAAGCGAGAGCGTGCCGGGCGAGGTCAAGGCGCCCGCGATGATAATATGGGTCAAACCTGAATTAGTTGCCGAAATCGGTTACATGACCATGACGACGGATAAGAAACTAAGACTTCCTAGGTTCGAGAGGCTTCGCCTGGACAAGCTCGCAGCAGACTGCGTTATCTGACTGCTAACCTAAGGTTAAGTTTCGGATGTGAAAGAGGGTTGGTGCAATTTTGGGTTGGAGTGTCTGGATTCAGTTACACTAGTTGGAGAGGAGTCTTCTATCCAGAAACCACGAAGCCAAATGAGATGTTGCAAGTTTACGCTGGGAAGTTGAACTCGGTGGAAGTGAACTCAAGCTTCTATCATATGCCCACCCAAGCGACAACGGCAAGGTGGGCGGCCTTAACCCCAGACGCGTTCAGGTTCAGTTTCAAAGCGAGCAGAAAAATCACACACTTCAAGAAACTCAAGGATGCCGAGAACGAATTCGAAATATTCATGACAGGATTGGAGCCGGTCGAAGGGAAGCTCGGTTGCGTTCTCATACAACTGCCGCCCTACATGAAGCAAGACTACGATGTCTTAGAGACTTTTCTTGCGGAAAAGCCTAAGGCGGTTCTCGTGGCGGTCGAATTTCGCCACAATTCATGGTTCGGCGACAAATTGAACAATCTACTCTCTAAATACAACGCCGCGTTGTGCGTGGCGGACACTGAGGACATGCGTCCCCTATTCGAGCGAACAGCAAGTTTCAGCTATGTCAGGCTTCGACGGAGTACATACTCGAAAGGGGAATTGAAGAAGTGGTCTGAAAATTTAGGCAAATTCACCACTGGTCTTAAGGACTGTTTCGTATACTTCATGCACGATGAGACCGGTGAGGCTGCGGATCAGGCGGCGGATTTCAGCGCCATGCTGAACGGTTAGGCTTCGTTTTTCGTTTTCATAAATAGCCAGTTTTTTTCTTTGAAACGAACCAAGGCGTATTTTCCGTTCAACCGTTTACCCTTAAGCCAAAATTCGTAGAGGTCGTCCGTTCGTCTTTTCAGCTTGAAAGTTCCCTTATCCCAAATCTTCACAGTTCCCGCTCCGTAACTGCCTTTTTGGATTGTACCGTGAAATGTGATGTAGTCTACGGGATGGTCTTCCACCTCGACCGCCAGTCGACGAATGCCAGGTTCCTCGGGTGGGCCTCGAGGGACGGCCCAACTCTTGAGTACCCCGTCAAGCTCTAAGCGGAAGTCCCAATGCAAGTGCGTCGCGTGGTGCTCTTGCACAACGAAGCGGTGTTGGTCTGTTTTCCTGATTTTTGGACTCGGCTCCGGGGTGCGAGTCAGGTTTCTCTTCTTCCTGTAAGTCTCTAGCGCCAAGAGTCGTGCAATCCCTAAGGACGTCTGTTCATTCGGTTAGCTGAAATTCATGTAGGGATTAGAGTTAAGATTAGCTTTGCGGTATTTCGTCGGCATCGGTGGGTTGTGCATTCGTCGCTGTCTTTTCATTAAACAATAAGTGTATCGAGCCGTAATCCTCTGCGCGTAGTTCGAAGGTGGAGTAGCTGAAGATTCTGTTTCCTCTAATGATTTGCCTGCTTATAGTCTCCATAAGCTCATGTTCTCCGGTCCTCGCGGCAACACAAACGACGTCGATTTCTCAAGTCGTAAGTCCTAGTGCGGCCGTAGCCGGGAGTCAGAACCCCTTGCCCGTCTCTGTAATCGTCTTCTACAATAATACAACGGCGGGTTACCACTTGGTCGTAGGGATTCTGGACACAAGTCTTTCCCCGGAAGAACCCGTACCAGGTATCGTTGTTTCCTCTACAGACCCCTGCGTGAACCAACCGCAGGCAGACGCGCTCTGCCAGATTATCGTTCCGAAATTGTCAGGTGTTGAGCGGATAAATTTCCAGATAGGCGGTATCTTCGGTAGCAGACAGAAACCCGGGGTGTGGAATCTTAACGCTACATCTGTTCTTACGGACCATCAAGACACGCTTGTTCCTGGTTCGGTGAGCAGCCGACTATTCAGAATCGATTTGACGCCGGTCAAGTTGGAGGTCATTGTTCCATCAAATGTCACTGTATCAGTGGACGGTGCGCAGCAACCTGCAGGACCGGTGTCAGTGAGCGTAGGGCTCGGCCAACACAACGTCGCCGTGCCACAACTCGTTAATGTTAGCCAATCCACTCGGATGAGATTTGATCACTGGTCTGACGGCAACCCATCAACCTTCCGAGTGTTCCTAGTCACTAATTCTACGACCCTGCAAGCTGACTACGTGACCCAGAACCTACTAACCCTGATCGGCGTCCAAGGCAATGCAACCACCTCCAGCTGGCATGATGCGGACAGCAACGCTACATTCTCGACTGACGAATACGAGCCAGTGTCAGGCGGCCTAGGCGCACTTGGCTTGAGGTTAGCGTTTCAAGGCTGGTTCGAGAATGGGCAGCTGGTCACGAATTCGCCTACGGGAACGATTTCAATGGATAAGCCACACACATTAACCGCGGAGTATCAAGTCGGTTACTCTACTCCCGCTGCAATCGTCCTTGGCATCCTTGCCGTGGCAATCATTGCATTCCTACTCATACGCCGAAGGAACCGAACCCCTAGTACTCGACGTAGGCGTAGCTCGACGAGAGTTCGTAGACGAGCTCGTGGCAAAGCAAAGACCGAATAGACTCGTGTTTATTGATTACGCGGAGTAGCCGCATTTGCCTATTGAGCCTTGGATCATCCCGTGACACCTGAAGTTGGAAAAACTCGCATGAGTGAATCGCCTACATGGGGCCGTTACGATGGTCGGCATAGGAAGCTAGTCGGGCGGGACTTGAGCAAATCTTTCCAGAGCGTGGCCTCCTCAAAGTATCGCCCAACCGATTAGCCGCGGTCAGCAGTCGGAGATTTTTACGCCACCTGTTCGATCTGATCTAGGGGAGGTACTGGTTCCGTCTGAGCTCTAACCATCTTGGTCTTCTGTTTCTTCTTCAAAACCTGCCACCTCCATTCTCATTGGTTCAATTTTCAGCTCCCTAGTAATAAGGGGGCTTGGAGAAACGTCGGGAAAAGGAAAGAATTGGCTAATTCCACTCGGTGGTATGATTCCCTCAGCTAGCCTTACTATGCGGCTAGAGGAATGGTTCGCACCGACGGTTTGGAGATTGCTTGCTTATGAATCTCGGGCAAATAGCTTTCATGTAAATCGCAGTATTCTTCGCATTGTTCAGCCGTTTCCACCGCCTTATAGCCGAACCCGCAAAGTTCGCATATGTATACGACTTCGCCCTTTTTCTTGAACCTATCCACCATCGCGGTATGCCGAGCGAAATTTTGCCTGGAGCCCAAAATAGGCTTTATCTCGAAATGTCAAGTGTCAAACATTCGAGTCAATTGACTCAAAATTGCCATGCCTGACTAAATCATGCCGAGCGCTATGAATTGCAATCGATCTCAAATCTACACGTTCATGCTGAGTCAGTCGAACATAACGGGTGACAGCCTCACCGCGGTGGGGCTGTCTTCTATGGTCTCGGTTCGTCCCGATCCGTTTATCGCTTGATCTCTATTTGTGCTTCAGGCTGAGTAGGTAGTTGTAGGCGCTCAGGGCTGCGTTGGCTCCTTCGCCTATTGCGATGACCACTTGCTGAGCGTTGACGTCTGTTATGTCGCCGGCCGCGAAGAGGCCGGGTACGCTGGTCTGGTTGTTTTCGCTTATCATTATTCTCCCATCAGCCGTAGTCTTGACCATGTGTGAGTATAGGTCCCCTTCGGTCTGATAGCCTAGTTCTATGAAGACTCCTTGGACAGGGATGACTTGCTCGGTTTTGTTGGTTTTATTTCTCACGAGTAGCTCCTGGACTGCAGTTTTCCCTCGAATTTCTTCGACCTCGTAGTCGGATAAGAATTTCACTTTGCTGCTAGTCTTTAGCTTCTGGCCTAGGTCGGATTCGATAAGTTTGGTTGGTGTTCCTATCGCGTTCACGACCTTGGCTATCTGAGCGAGTTCTGCTACCGCTTGGAGTGCGGTTGTGCCTTGGCCTACGACCGCGACCTCCATGTCGATGAACAATGGTGCGTGGCTTACCGCGGAGTAGCTGACTCCGCGTCCGAGAAATTCCTTCTCTCCAGGGACGTTCAGTCTCCTCGGCATTACTCCGGTAGCTATGATGGCTGCCCTACCATTGAAATTCTCACCATTCTTAGTTGCGACAACGAAACCGTCGGCAGTTCGTTCAACCTTAGTTACTTTGTCGAGATGACGCGCGAAATCGAGGTATTGGAGTTGACTCTTGAACTTGCTTACGAGTTCTTCTCCATCGATGATTGGGTGTGTTTCAACGCCGGGCAAGGAAAACTTGTAGTTGGTTTTTCCGCCTAAGTCTTCGCTGATCAGCATTGTTTCTATTCTTTTTCGAATGGCATACGCGGCAGCCGTAAGTCCTGCGGGTCCGCCGCCTATGATGATCAGATCATACATTTTGTTTGATTCTTCTTTCTTCATTTTTCATTCCCCCTAATCCGGAGCCTTTGGGATATATCCCAATTTCATGGAGTTCTGCGTCATATCCCTCGACCTCTTGATGATTCTTGTAGCTGTATCAAGGAGTTGGGTTCTCGTGAGCTTCAAGCCGGCCACGCCCACCTCTTGTGCTTTAAGGCCGACGGCTGTGGCTTCTCGTGGGAATACCTCCCATTCGTCCATCGTTGGGGCTATGTAATCCGGGCTGAGGCCTTTCTCTTGTGCGCAATCGGCGAGTTCAGTGGCAGCTGCGATGCACATTTCATCAGTTATTGTACGTGCTCTGACATCAAGTGCTCCGCGGAAGATGCCAGGAAAGCCTAAGGAATTGTTCACTTGGTTTGGAAAGTCTGAACGGCCCGTTGCGATTACTCGCGCGCCGGCTTCCTTTGCCTCCCAAGGCCAAATTTCTGGGATCGGGTTGGCGCAAGCGAAGATGATTGCGTCCTTATTCATCCCGGCCACCCATTCTTTCTTGATCGTATCCGGTCCGGGCTTCGAGAGGGCTATGCAGACGTCCGAGCCCTTCATGGCTTCCGGTATGCCTCCTTTGCGTTGCTCGCTGTTGGTTGTTTGACAGAGGCGCCATTTGTCCACGAACTCTGCCTTGCGCATCTCGATATCCTTCCTCTCTTTCTGGAGGATGCCTTTCGTGTCGACAACGAAGGTGTTCTGGGGGTTGATTCCGTATGCAAACATCAGCCTACTGCACGCAACGTTAGAGGCGCCCGCTCCAACCAAAGCAACTCTCACGTCTTGAGCCTTCTTTCCAACCACACGCAGAGCGTTGATTAAGCCACCAAGCACGATTGTTGCAGTCCCCTGTTGATCATCATGCCACACCGGGATTTCGGCCGACGCCCTCAGCGTATCAAGTATACGGAAACACTTCGGTTGCGAAATGTCCTCAAGGTTCACGCCGCCGAACGACGGTTGGAGCCATTTTACAGCGGTTATGATTTCATCCGGGTCCTTAGTTCCTAGACATATTGGGACGGCGTCCACGCCGCCTAAGTACTTGTATAGGATCGATTTTCCTTCCATGACGGGAAGCCCAGCCTTAGGTCCGATATCTCCTAGGCCGAGTACCCTGGTTCCGTCACTGATGACTGCAACCATGTTCCATTTGTTTGTGTAATCATAGACGAGGCGTTCGTCTTTCGCAATTGCTTTGCATGGTTCCGCCACGCCGGGCGTATACCAGATCGCAAAGTCGTTGAAATCGCGTATACAGCATTTGGGCACAATCTCCATTTTCCCACGGTAGAATGGGTGGAGCTTCATCGCATCCAATGCCGGTTTCTTCGCTTTCTCGAGAAGCTGTTCCTTTGTAAGAGTCTGCAAATTCCACACCTGAAAGTAAGAAAAGCATCTAAAACGTCAGCTTTTATTTATCACGCACGTTTAGCATATACCACTAAATAGTGGCCCTTAGTCTTCGATAGAGGGCTGCTTCCTCGTAGTATACTCCTCGATCCGCATCATGGTCGCAAAGAGCAAGAGGGTCTCTCACATGAATCATGTATACGCACCGCTTTTCTTACGGCGAAGACTTGTGGGAGCCTTCACTGTGCTCCAGTCTTTCTACTAAGGTACAAATTTAGCCGATGACTCCGGCTCAATTCTCTTTCCTAATCTGATGAACCAAAATGCTGAATAGCTCACATTCGTGATTCTTCAGCAGCTGCTCTTCCTAACCATTCTCTCGAGATGGGGTTGAACCTTGGAGTCGTTGAAAGCGGTCAAAATTCCGCCATTGAGTAATCTAATCCCGGACGGAATCAAACCGGGGACAATGTTCTTGGTGGAATTTGACCCGGAGTCGCAGTGGTTCTCTATAGCTACTACGCTCGCTGCAAATGCGTTTCGCGACGATCGTTACGTGTGTTATTTGGCGATGGCGAGGCCTGTTGAGGACGTTAGGCAAAGTCTCTCAGATATTGGAATAGACATGAATCTAACCAAGACAGCGGAACGCTTGGTCGTAGAAGATTGGTATTCGGCCACGCGGAGCGGCGGACGCCTCGAAGCGCAGGGAACTGAACTGTTCGAGCGAACAGCAGATGGATTGCGAGTCCACTCCCTGAGAATTTCGGATCTTAGCGTTGAATGGTTAAAGACTTCTAAGTCGGGTCCACGCGGTCAGGATATAGTGGACTTCTGGCCGCCCGGCTCCTTGATAATTGGGGAATCATCTTCTTCGATTCTTCGGTTTAACGAAGAGAAACCATTCGTTGAATGGTTAGAGAGCCGGGTGAATCCCGAAGAACGCAAACGAAAGAGCATTACCCTACTGGGCGTGGTGCGGGGGGTTCACAGCGACTGGTTGTACAAGAGGATGGAAAGTACATGTGATGGGGTAGTTGACGTAAGGGTAATGGAACGCGGCGACGAAACGAGGACGTTTCTTAGGATTCGCAGCCTGAAAGGGCAGCCGCATGATGCGCGTTGGCATGAAGTCGAGGTTAAGTCAAACGGAGAATCCGTGTTCTCGGTATAGCAAGGCGGTTCGCTTCATCAGGAGATAAAAAAACAGGAAGATAATGGCAGCTAGTCGATTTTCCGGACTACCCTCCGACAGGGTGCAGTATAACGCCGCCGGCTGGTGAAGTCTCAGTCGTTCCGAAGTCATTGCCCGGGTTTAGGAACACTGCCAGAAACTTGTTGTAGACCTTAATGCTGGGGGCATAGAAGAGAACGACCAAATCATATCTTCCATAGGTCACGAATGTAATAATCTCATGAATGCCCATTTCGCAGCGCGTTTTTCCATAAAGTTTCTTGAGTTTATCGTCCACAGACCGGTATGCGAGCACATAATCGTCAGGCCCTTTACCCGGAGCAAACTTGACGAATTGAACGAAGAACTGCTGCCCCGGGGAAAGCAACGCGTAGTTATCTGTCTTCTTAAGTACTTGGCTCTCGAACGTTATCTCTTTGTCATGAGTCAGATGTTTGATGGGTAGCCGAGTTATTGCCTTATTTTTCGGCAAACCATAATCACCTCGGTAAGAAGTGAACCTATGAGGATTTATGATTTGTCAAAAATAGCCTCCTGCAGTTCTGCTAGAACATGTGCCTAGCATCGTATGTCCTATCTGAGTCATCTATGCCGACGGTTATAGTCGATTTGAGTATTTGAGTTATTTAGATTTTATCGGGCCGATCGGAAGGACGACGCGGTTATGTGTTTCGTTCAGAACTTCAGCTATGGATAGGTAGAAGGCGCTGAAGCCGCAGAAGACCCCTTCAATTCCCGCGATTACTTGCAGTTGTGGGATGAAGTGTGAGGCTGTGAGTAAGAAGAATAGTATCGCGAGAGATAGAAAGATGGTTTGAAGGGCTTTGTTTATCCTTAGGGTTCCGAAGAACATCATCAGGGTGAAGAGTCCCCAGATGAAGAGATATGCGGCCCATGCGGCGTTGTCGGGCGAAACCGCGGGGCGTTCTACGGCTGAGATGATTATGAAGACTAGGGATAGCCAGAAGAGGCCATATGATGTGAATGCCAACGTGCCGAAAGTGTTTCCTTTACGGAATTCCATTACGCCTGCGATGATCTGCGCTAACCCGCCGTAGAAGATTCCCATCGCGATAATTACGCTGCTTATTCCAAAGAGGCCGATGTTGACGAGATTTAGAAGAATCGTTGTCATCCCGAACCCCATTAAACCCAGGGGTGCAGGGTTTGCTAGGATCGGTACTTTCTCGCTCACTCTGATTCAACTCCGATTGTTCGGGATTTAACTCTTCATTTCTGCCTGTAGGCCACTGTATGCGTTCTTCATCTCTTCAACGCTTGTTTCATCTTCAAGCGTAGTTACGTCGCCGAGGTTTCGGTTTTCGACAACGGCCTTCATGACTCGTCGCATTATTTTCGCGCTCCGAGTCTTGGGTAGTTTAGTTACGAAGTAGATGGTTTCCGGTACTGCGATTGGGCCGATCGTTGTTCGAATATGGTTTGCGAGTTGCTTCTTGAGTTCTGCGGTGGGTTCGAAGCCTGGTCTGAGGACGACGAACGCCACGGGGACTTCCATCTTGACGGGGTCTGATTTTCCGATGACTGCAGATTCGGCGACGGCGGGGTGTGAGATCAAACTATCCTCGAGTTCAATTGTTCCGATTCTGTGTCCTGCAACTTTCAGCACTTCGTCGGCTCGTCCGAGAAGCCAAAAGTAGTCGTCCCTATCTTTCATTGCGTAGTCGCCGGCGTAGTAGATGCCTGGGAACCGTGTATAGTAGACCTGTTTGAACTTGTCAGGGTCGTTCCAGAGAGTCATGAATTGCCCCGGCCAAGGCCGCTTAATGACCATGTAACCCCTCTCGTCGGCTTTGGCGGGTGACCCATTCTCGGTGAAAACATCTGCATCGACTCCGGCTATTGGGAATGTTGCCGAACCGGGTTTCAACGGTATTGGGACGATGCCTGGTTGTGGGCTGATGAGGATTCCGCCGGTTTCCGTCTGCCACCACGTGTCAACTATGGGCGCGCGTTCTCTGCCGATGTTCTTGAAGTACCATTTCCATGCTTCGGGGTTGATTGGTTCACCGACGCTGCCGAGCAGCCTTAGTGATGTGAGGTTATGTTTCTGTGCCCACTGTTCTCCGAATTTCATGT
>Ga0187771_10002486_pt1 | contig 12675 bp, 14 predicted proteins | sample 0116_SJ02_MP15_1_FD_133139 | JGI IMG/M metagenome (GOLD analysis project Ga0187771, IMG submission 133139) | Tropical peat soil microbial communities from peatlands in Department of Meta, Colombia - 0116_SJ02_MP15_10_MG | ecosystem: Environmental > Terrestrial > Soil > Wetlands > Peat | place... | reverse complement strand
CCGGTAGTAGATGAAGAGGCGCTCCTGGAGGAGCTGAAATCGGGCCACCTCCATGGTTACGGAACCGATGTCTATACCCGGGAACCGCCTGAAAATCTGGAACTGGTGCGGCTGCCCAACGTCGTCAGTACCCCCCACGTGGGCGGGATTACCGAGGGCGGACTGATGGGTCTGGCGATGGCCACCGTTACTAAGATCGTCCAGTATCTTAAGCAGGGCGAGATGCCGGAAAACGTTTTGAATCCGGAAGTTCTCCCCAAGGCATCCGCGCGTCTTCCGGGGGTCAACCGTATTTAGAATTGTGGGAAGTGTGCTGCCCTACATTTTAGCCGGCAGGCGATGTCAAAAGAAGTATTGGTCTGATTTTCCAATTGTAAGGCCATCACTCCTGCGGACCCCGGATCGGGTCCGGGGCAGGCGCAGAAGTTCGGCTATTTTAAAAGACATTTCTTTCCGGCTTACGCCGATTCCCCAAAACCTGATTTAGACAAGAATGATTTTCAGAAGTGTATCGCGTGACCGAGCCAGAAGAAAAACGTCACGGCCGCAATGTGCAGTATCCACCAGTTTCGTGTAAACCACTTGAATTGATTCATGGCTAGCTCCATAAACGGTTGCCAAGGTAATAGACAAAACTGACCGCGGCCAGGTGGATCAGCCACCATCCCATATTCGGATACCGGTAGGTAATGCCTGCCTTCGGTCGGTTGGAGTCATAACCGAAGGACTCCAGTTCGAACAGGGCCTTCCCCACGAAGAACTTCCCCCAGACGATGAGGATATCGATCACCATACTTTTCAGCAGGATATCCGGTGGCGATGTCGGGGCGGACCAGTGGGCAATGGCGTAGTGGCCCATGGTGATGGTCCCGATGATGCACAGAAACCCATTCAGTACATAGCCATAGGCGAGCGTCCTTTGGAACCAAAAGAGCGCCGGGATGACGGCAAGATTCAGGATGCCGGCGACAAACGGCACGATAAAAGACGGGTTCTTGGCTATAAGATGGATCCGGGTGTGGATCATAAACCCCGCGAGGGAGAGGGCGACAAGCGCTCCCAGCAGGATCGTTCGAATATAGGTTTTGACGGTCATGGTTTTCAGGGTCGGCAGGAATTGATTTAGAGGTGATATTTGACCTTACCCTGTCCGTCGGGTCACATTCTGATTTTCACAGTGCGGCGCTTTGTTTACTTTGTGAAGAAGGCCGTCTTCGCTTGGCATCTGTCAGAAGTGGGCCCGCAACAGGATCGGATCTATTCTTTTGACACCACCTCAAAGGAGTTCAGAATCTTTTCTATATCCTGAGCATCCGTCGCCCCCTCCTTCTCAAGGATCATGTAAATAATGAAAATCTGATAAGGTTCGGAAAACCCGTAAATCCATCCATGCGTCCACTTTTCCCCTTTGTGGGTATAGGTCGCATATTTTTTCGCTGCATACTGAACCCCTTTCAGGGAATAAGGGGTTGTGGGGCCGAGATCGAATTGCGCGGCTTTTCCATAATCCTTTTCAAATTCCTCCCGGAAACTTGATGCCGCAGCCGTACCTACCAACCACTCCATGGTTTTCTGGTTGAATCGGGAATGTCTCCCTGCCCCCTCGAAATCGACCTGAAGGTTCGACCGGGTGGAGGGGTTATATAGAAAGACTTCCGACTCCTCCAGGCCTTCGACGGCAAAACCGAAGTCCTCCATGAAGGCCGGGAATTCGGTTGTCACCTTCCAATTCGGGGGAGCTGAAATGTTGAAAGGGTATCGGATTCCCGTAAACTGGTTGCCTTCGATCTTACCCACCGGAAGGTTGGGATCGACTTTGACTTCCTTGCGGGCCGGGATCCATGCGCACCCTGTGAAGAACACAAGCAGTAGAATAATAGATAAGCCCTTCTTCCTGCGCATAACGGCCTCCTCGTTCAATCTACTTGGCCTCGACCGGATATTTCGCCTGCTGCCATTCATGCCACCCGCCTTTGAGGGCATAAACCTTCTGGTAACCGTTGGCGATGAATTTCCGTGCCACACTGGCACTCGTTGCCTCAGCCGGTCAGGCACAATAGAGGACGATGATTTTGTCCTTCGGGTACTTATCCATCCACTCGTTACTCTTTCCTTTTCGGTCTTCGCGGACTGCGCCCGTTATTTTCCATTCACTCTCCTTCCAATCCAGGGCCGCCCGGACATCCAGAATGATCACCTCGGGTTTTCCGATCATGGACTTTAATTCTTCCTTCGTGATCCTTGGAACCCTGATTTCCAAGGCGGATCCCGGGGCCGGAGTAGAAGCGCATCCCACCAGGAAAAGGAGCGCTGTGGCGACGGCCCAAAAACCAATCCACGCTGAAAAAGACTTGACCGGATTTCTTTCCATCAACGTTTTCCTCCATTCATTAGATATTTCTATCGTCTTCATTAACACCCTTCGGCCGGCGGAAACGAAATCTTTTTGTCCACTGCCGAATTAAAAGATCATGCAGTAAGCGAGGCATTCCAACTTCCGCCCTTTCCTCCCTTTGATTTATAATTTAGTACGATTGGTGAAATCCGGAAATGGGTCGGACACAGTATTTTCATATGGAAAATACTGTATTTTATCGCCGACTGTTGATCATTTACGGAGGCGCTCCTGAATATTTCGGCTGAATTCGATCTTGGTCGTATAGAGCGGACACCTTACGGAAATATCTTTTCATCCGCTGCTCCGGAAGGCCGGTTTCCTAGTGTAGCCCTTCATCTGGCTGCCTTCTATGCAAGATCGACAGCCTATAGCCGATGTGATATAAATTCAAATAATGCCCCCATGGCAGGATGGATCGGAGTTACTTTCGTTTGTTCGGAGGCGAAACGAGAGGCGAGGAAAGAGGGCAAGCATGATGCCAAAGGCGAGGAAGAAATGAAAGAGATGAAAAGATTTCTCAAGAAGGCACGTGAGTTGGCCAAGGCATTCCGGGTGACGGATGGGAAAAGCTTCTGCCTCAAAGACATCGATCCGGGAGACACCCTTGATCTGAAATCCGAAGACAAGCCGATCGCGCGAGAAACACTGGCGATCGGCGTCCATTCGCTGGCCGTCCTGCAAGATATGTTCTACGCCCAGGATCGTTGGGGGGTGCTGCTCATCTTCCAGGCCATGGACGCGGCGGGCAAGGACGGCGCCATCAAGCACGTCATGTCGGGCGTCAACCCCCAGGGCGTCGAGGTCTACTCCTTCAAGTCGCCCTCCGCCGAGGATCTGAACCACGATTACCTCTGGCGCTGCATGAAGCATCTTCCGGAACGAGGCCGTATCGGTATCTTCAACCGCAGCTATTACGAAGAAACGCTGATCGTGCGGGTCCACCCGGAGTTCCTGGCCAATCAAAAGCTTCCGCCCGAACTCGTCACCAAGGACATTTGGAAGGATCGGTTTCATGACATTCGAGCTTTCGAGCGCTATCTGGTACGCAACGGCATCGCCATCCGCAAGTTCTTCCTCCACGTGTCGAAGAAGGAGCAGAAGAGGCGTTTCCTCGAGAGGGTGGAGGACCCGTCCAAGAACTGGAAGTTCTCGGCGAACGACCTGAAGGAGCGCCAGTTCTGGGACCAATACATGGAGGCCTATGAAGACATGATCCGCCAGACTGCGACCAAAGATGCGCCGTGGTTTGTTGTGCCCGCTGACAACAAGTGGTTCACGCGCGTTATCGTCGCCGCCGCAGTCATCGACGCGCTGGCTTCGCTGAACCCGCGCTATCCGGAGATGGGGGAGGCAAAGTTGAAGGAGCTGGCCGCGGTAAGAAAGGAGTTGACCAAGAAAGGACGATGAACCTCCCGTAAGTCAGCAGGCGTAGGTGATCGGGATACGTGACTTCTCTTGGCTACCGTGTAACACGATCGAAGATCTGCGCCGATTTCTCTCCTGTTTTCTTCAGGACCAGACTTCCTTGGGCAGGGGCAATCCTTTATAGTCTTCATCCGTAAGGGGTTGATCCGGAGTCACTTCCATGCGCTGGAGAAAGAGATAGAGCTGGCGGAGGTGCTGAGCGGCATGCCAGGTCGTCCGCTCCAGGAACTCATGGGCGGTTTGGGGGCCGTAATAGGTTGCGACGCCCCCCTTACAACCTTCCGGTCGTGCCAGCCATTCCGCTACCCGAGTCCGAACCTTCTCCCCATAAAGGGCGATGGCCCGGCCGTCGGGAATTTCGGGAGGGGCCCCTTCTTGCAGCCACTCTTTGAGAAGATTACCTTGCTCCATGGCCTCTCGATAGGCGAGGCTGAGCCGGAAGACATGATACCCAAGGTCGCGGACAGTCCTGGCGCGGTCCGGGGCGACCATCCCCAGGTGTTGCGGCGGCACCTGGCGCATGGCGCGTTGAGCGGCCTCCAGAATCCTGTCCAGACGCCGGGCTAATTCGCCCGGGGAGAGACGCTCGGACTGGGAATATTCTACCCCCACAAACTGCGCCAGCCCCTGCGGATTCCACCCATGAAAGGCTCGATCTCCCACGATCACCGCGGGCACGGTCCGGATTCCATGCCGGGCGAGGTCCCGAATCGCCTCCGGTTTCGTTTCCACATTCACCGGTTCAAACTCGATCCCCCATGACGAAAGCAACTCTTTCGTCTTTGCGCAGGAACTTCAACCCGGACGGTAGTACACACGGGGTAATGTCATTCTTCTCCTTTCATGGCACCGGAAGACCGACGCTATTGGTTTGCACCAATCCCCGCCACTCGCTCTATCAGTGATTTACCTAAACTATTGTAACACTTTCTTAGTTGAGATTCTTTCATTTCTATATTGCCACGAGAAATCAGGTCATCATCTGCTCGGCCAGGTGTCGCTTATTGCCCCCTCTTCTTCCCTTTTCCTTAACCTAGCCAGATAGGTGGCACTCGTCTGCCCTGGCGCGAGCGGGCCGGCGATTTACGGATGAATATGGATCTTTACCCGGATCAATCATCTTCTCCTTCATAGACACAGCCTGAATCAGGGGCTTCCTGGACGACAATCTTGCTTAAAAGAGGCAACCTGGGATGGAGGTTTTTCCATATCCACTTCGCCAGGTTTTCAGAAGTTGGATTTTCGAGGCCTTTTATTTCGTTGAGGCATTGGTGATCGAGTTGATCGAAAATAGGTTCAAAGGCCTTCCCAATATCGGCAAAATCGATGATCCATCCCGATTCTGGATGAACAGGCCCTCGTATATGAATCTCAATCCGAAATGAATGACCATGCATATTGGCGCACTTATGCCCTGCGGGAACATTCGGCAGGCGATGAGCTGCGTCAATATTAAAAATCTTGAAAATTTCCATTATTCCCCGCTTATTTGATCCCCAGAAATTTATGAGTCTGCAGACTCAGGCGCCATTTCGGGTGAGCCAGGCAATATTCTATGCTCAGTTGAAGATTGCGTTCTCGTTCCGGCCCATCCATTGGCTGAAGAAAGAAATACTGAAAGTTCATCGATTCGAATTTTTCTGGTTCCGCTCCCGCTTGAGGGTAGACTAATTTCAGCTCGTGACCGGACACTAATGCCAATTCAGTGTTCGCTTTCGGACTTACACAGATCCAGTCGATTCCCGCGGGGGGCAGGCACGTGCCATTCGTTTCGACCGCGATTTCAAACCCCTCTTCGTGAAGGGCGTCCACCAATTTTGAGTCTAACTGCAGGAGGGGCTCACCCCCGGTGCAGACGACAAATGCTCGCGCCGGCTTTGTATGTCCGCCGGGCCAAAAGCCGGCAACTTTCCGGGCCAATTCTGAAGAGCTTTCAAACCGCCCGCCCTCCGGTCCATCGGTTCCCAGAAAATCTGTATCGCAGAATTGGCATACAGATTTTGCCCGATCTTCTTCACGGCCCGACCATAAGTTGCAGCCGGAAAAGCGGCAGAAAACTGCCGGCCGGCCGGAATGAAGTCCCTCACCTTGCAGCGTATAAAATATTTCCTTCACAAAATAGCTCAAAGCTGCTCCTACTTATTATGATACTCGATCGTAAAATCAGGTGTCGAGCCGTAGATCTCCCGATTCAATCTATCCCTTTTCTATTTCCAGCGAAGGGGTGAATTTGATGGGGTTCAACAGGGTATAGACTACCGGGCAACCTTCCTGGGCCATTTTTTCTGTTTCCCTTATATTTTCCGGCGAAGCCCGGCTGACCAACTGGAGAAACACCCGGACCTCTTCCATTGCCGGCTGATTGCCCAGGGCGAACATTCGAGAAAAGTTTATATGCGCCTCCACCCGGATCTTCACCTTTTTCAGTTCTATTCCCAGCATGGCAGCCATCATCGCAAAAACCCCGGTATAGCAGGAAGCCAGCCCGAAAAAGCAGTAGTGCATGGGGCCGGGCAGGTTCCCCCCGCCTCCCATGAAAGAGGGAGGGTTCGGCTCAGCTCCCATTAAAACATGGTTTACAAACTTTTTTTCTCTTAAGGGATGGGAAGCGAAGCCCAAAACTGAATCCTCATTCCCGGGGCATTTCAACTGTTAATGGACGTCTTCACGAAAACGGCCTTGCTAGACCCCGGGGTAAGGTCCCTGTTCTTCGCAGGCGCGATACAGATATCTGCTACCAAGTTTCTAGGAATACGATAAGGAAGCCAAATAGCGCGGAAGGTTTTTATGACCAAATTACTTGCGCCATCTGCCCGGCATAGACCACTACGTATCTCAGCATAAACGCGCCCAGCAGAACCGAAGCAGTGACTACCCCGGTCATCCAGGGGCTGTGTTCCCTCAGTTCCCTGGTCTTGACAAAGTGAGGGGCCAACTCCTGAACTCCCACTACCAGGGGGAATACGAGTCCCATCCCAACGACCAGCCCCCAGAAGATGAGGGTAAACTCCCCGCCCATAATCAGCTTGACGGCCTCGGCAGAACTTTTCGTGGACGCGTACATTCCGAAGATAAACAAGAAGACGGCAATGATGGAAAAGACCATGAGGATGAGATCGATGGATTGGAGCAAGAGCCTGCTGTCCTCAATCTCCTCCCGCTTCATTCCCTGGAACCCTTTCAGGAAGAAGCCAGCCAGAAGGATCGAAGCCGTACCCGTCTTGATGGCCGAGAGGAGGAAGAGCAGAGGGAGGACAGGACTGTTCCAGAAGGGGCGCGCCACGACCGCCCCCAGCAGGATTCCGGTATAGATGCCGACCGCGGCTGACAGCAGGATCCCCCAGAAGGCAACCCACCCCCGGATCCGGATGAGGTTTTCCCTGCTCAAGCGGGTGACGAAGGGGGCAGACTGGAGAATCTGGAATAGCTTCACTTTGGGGAACCGGCTGTAAAGGTAGAGAATTGTTTTTAAGAGCTCGAACCGCACCGGCAACCAGAGGTAGAAATGGAGAAAACTCAACAAAGAGAAAAGTACCAGGAGCCAGGATCCCAGGGACATAACCGAGGAGGGCTGAAACTTTACCAGGAGTTTCCAGAAAAGGTGGGGCCGCTCCAGGTCGTAGATGAGGCAGAGCAATCCCAGGAGGAGCGGGAAAGGAGTGATATAGGCCCCGATTCGGATAATCCTTTCATATTTTTCAACCCCCAGGAAATAGGCCAGCGTGGATACGAGAAAAGCCCCCGCGCTTACACCGGCAATAAAGAGGTAAACCGCTACACTCCAGTTCCAAAATATAAAGACCTTCCCATCCATATTTAACTCCTTAGCTTCTAACCGCAAAGAACGTTGCGACCTCTGCGCTTTCTAAGGTAAGACTTTTCGACTCATCTATCAGTTAGTCGATTGAGTATTCTACGAAACCCTGCCAAGGGCTCGGGACGAAAGTCAGATTGCGCCGCAAGCATGGGCGGGATATTGCTTTCCATATCCCCCTAGCTTTCTTCCGCCAGGCGCAGCGGGGGCGGGAAAAGAAAAGTTCGGAGGACAAGGGAACACCCCCGCCCCAGCCAAGGAAAGATCCGCGCCTTATGATTGCAAGCAAGCTGACTTTCGTCCCGAGCCCTTAAGATAACCGCACATTTTGCATATACCAGTTCTTTGACTCTCAACTAATTTGGAGATCACTCTAATTTTGTTGATTCGCCAACGGCGAACCTGGATCAGCTTCACCCGCCGCCCACCTGGGGTTTGAAGGAGGGGTCTTCTTTCGCCAGAGAAGCATCCCGATAGAAGGCCGGAGTCCCCTTTGCGTAGGCCAAGTCCAAAGGCTCTTCTACTTTTTCCGGAGTGGCGGCCAGCTTCCAGAGCTTTTCTTCGTTTCCGAGTTTTTGGGCCTTCTCCTCTTGGGCACAGCCGCCGATGAAGAAGACCCCGCCCAGAGCCCATCCGATAAGAAATCGTTCAATGAATTTTCTTCGATCCATGGTACCTGGCTTTCCGTCCTTTCTTTTCATTCTCCAAAAAAAGGGCGAGGATTTCGATCGCGTTTTTATAGAAGGGATGAGCATGCAACCGGATGAATTCTTCCTTCAGATCGGGGATCCAGTCCAGGTGGTCTTCGATAAATCCCTGAATCTGCTCGTCCTTTGCCACCTGATAGAGAGAGGACAGGAATTCCAGCTCTATAACCAGATGATCGGGCCTGCCCATGTATTCTTCGGAAATCTCCAGGGAGAGCTGGCGGAAGATAGCGGAAAGGTGCAAAGCGCTGTCCCCCTGGAGGAGGCCTTTCTCCCTGGCAAAAGGAAGAGCACAATGCGCCTCCGATGTCCAGGGCTTGTAGGTCGATTCCACCAGGGATATTTTTTCCCCGCCCAGAGACGAGAAGAGGCGGTGGTATTCTTTTTGCATTGCAGACAGAAAGACCTGGGGGGAGAACTTCGGGGAAAATTCGGAGAGGAGCTCGGGGCTTCCTCCCCAGGCCTGGATGTAATCCTCCAGAAAAAAGGCGACCTCCCCCTGTTGAATCGTTTTCAACATAGCTTCATCGGGGGGAGCGAGGAGAGAGGCCATGAAGGCGCAAAAAGCTTCTTTATCCTGATTGGTCATTTCGCTTATGCTTTCTGGTAGTAGATTCTGGGCCGGGTGTTTAATTCGGCTTTCCACTGCCGCAGCTTGTGTTTCATCAAAACCTGGGAGATCTCGCTATCGGGATCATCGAGATCACCGAAAATCCTCACTCCGGTCATGCAGGTGGTCACGCAGGCCGGCTTTTCTCCTTTTTCCACGAATTCGATGCAGAAGCGGCACTTCTCGATGTAGCCTTCTTTCTTGATAATCCGGGCATTGTAGGGACAGGCCGCAATGCAATACTTGCAGCCGATGCAGTCTTTTTCATTCACCAAAACGACCCCGTCCTTCCTCTTATACGAAGCCCCCGTCGGGCAAACGGTCACACAGGGAGGGTGGTCACAATGCTGGCATTGGACCGGCAGAAACTCCCGGGTAAACCGGGGAAAGGTTCCCCGTTCCTGCTCTTCGAGGTGGTTGTAGTACTCGTTCCCCCGCAGCCCGTTTTGGTTCTGACAGGCTACCCGGCAGGCATGGCATCCCACGCACTTGGTTTCATCGATGACCATTCCGTATCTGGCCATATTTTTCCTCACTTCAAACCTTGCTGACCCGAACGATTACTTCCGCAGACATGGAATGCCCCACCGCAGGGTCAAAGAGGGTCGGAAGAAAATCATTGTAAGACAATCCTACGTCAAAGGCGGTCTTCAGATGTTGCGAAAAAACGCCATAGCCGCTGGGGAGCCACACGGCAGAGGGATGCAGGCCTTCAGTCAGCTTCACCCGGATCTTTCCCTCTCCGACCAGAGACTTGATTTGAACCATATCTCCATCCTTGATTCCTAGCTGTTCCCCCTTCCTGCGGTTCATCCAGAGACGAATCAAATCGTAGCTCCGGCTGATCTCCATGAGGTAGGGTTGATTGGCGGTCATGGCATGACTGTGAATGGCCTGCTTCCCGTGGAGGAGCCGGAAGGAATGGGGATCTTTGGGATCAGGCGAAACCAGGGGATCTTCCCACCTTGGGATCGCTGGGTATCCCAACTTTTCCAGCGTCTGGGAGTAGATCTCCACTTTTCCGGAACGAGTGTCCAGCTTTTCAAAGCCTTCCTTCCACTTTTCGCCGACCGGGAGAATTCCCTTCTTCTTCAGGTCCTCCAGATTCACTCCGAAGGGTTTAAGTCGCAGCCGGTTGGCTTCCTCCAGGTCAAATTCAAAATATTTCCCGACCCCCAGATGTTTGGCCAGGTCGATGATGATCTGGATCCCAGGGCGGGTATCAAACAGAGGCCTGACCAACTGCTGCTGGATAGTGACCTGCGCCACTTTGCCGGCATGTTTGGTATCTATGGCTTCGTCACGTTCCAGGTAAAAGGATTCGGGAAGAATATAATGAGCGATGGAGGCGGTCTCGGAGAGGACCGTGTCGATGACCACTAGAAGTTCGAGTTTCTTATACCCGGCAATCACCCGTTTGGGATTGGGGTTGGTTCGCAGAGGGTTGTTGTGGTAAACGAACCCGGCTTTCAATTCCCCCCGCAGGGCCAACTCGGGAATGGCATGGGTGATCCCATCTCCATAACTTCCCAGAGGGTACCTTCCCGGAATACCGGTCCCATCGGACTTGGGGACCTTGGGGCCTTCCGGAACCGGATGTTTGGGCTGTAATTCCCCCAGGTTCGCCGACTGGGGGAAATAGATTCCTCCTTCCCGGTTGATGTTCCCCAGGAGGCAGTTGACAATGGCCAGGGCCCGGGTGGTTTGAAAGCTGTTCAGGTACTGGGAGCCGAATGCGCCGTGATATCCCCGGTGCAATAAAGCTTTCGGTTTGACCTCAGCCATCTCCCGAGTGATCCGGACGATGGTTGACGCGGGAATTTCGCAAACCTTTTCGGCCCACTCCGGCGGGTAGTTGATCATCTCATCGTCCAGTTGGGGGAAGCCCACGGTCTTCTTCTCGACGAATTCCCGGTCGTACAACTCTTCTTTGATCATTATGTTGATCATCGCCAGCAGGAAGGCCAAATCCGTCCCGGGTTTGATGGGAAGCCATTCATCGGCCAGGATGGCAGTCTCGCTGTGCCTCGGGTCGATCACTACCAATTTTGCCCCTTTGGCCTTGGCCTCTACGATTTTTTTCACTTCGGCCAGATCGATTCCCCCGGCAGGGTTGCGGCCGACGATGACGATATACCTGGCGTTGGAAAGATCGTTGGAAGGAAGCGTGCCAACCGTGAAGTTCCAGCCAGCGTTCCGGGCGGTGTAACAGGTAGAGCCGTGGGTGAAGTAGTGAGGGCTTCCCAGGGAGTGCATCAACCGCAAGGCATACGCCTGGTTCGATTGGGGATAGTTGACCCAGAAGACCGATTGAGGACCATTGTCCATGAGGATCAGGTTGATCTTCTGGGCAATTTCCTGATAGGCTTTCTCCCAGGTGATTGGCTCGAAGCGGTCTCCCACTCTTTTCAGAGGACCTCGGATACGTTCAGGGCTGTACAGATCATGAATGTATCCGTGGCCCCGCGGGCAGATTGATCCCAGGTTTCCATTTGCTTCCGGGTTTCCTTCAATTTTCCATAGCCGGCCATTCTTAGCGTAAGCAAAGATCGCGCAACGGTTGCCGCAGCCGTTGCAGAAAGTCGGAACCCGGGTGACCGGAGCTTCCTGGCTGGCCTTCGCCCAGGTTTTAAAATCAAGAAGATGATGACTCAAGGAAAGGGCGCCCGCGCCCAGGGCGGTCCCCTTGAGAAAACCTCTTCGCGTTATTCTGAAATTCTTTTCCATTCCAATACTCGCGCTGAGTCCCCAGAGATCCCGGAAAAGAATCAAGGGCGAAGATCCAAAGGAGATTTCCCCAGGGCTGCATTTTGAAAGCCCGAATCTTTGCGATCTCTGCGTGCTCTGCGTGAGGGAGTTTTTACCTCTCTACCGGATCGCCGGCCTTGACCCACTCTTCGTAATGGATTCCCGCCAGCACGGCGTTTTTATATCCCATGTCATTCAGCACTTTCGTAGCCAAAGCCGCCCGGCCGCCGGTCCGGCAATACACGACAATCCTGGCATTCTGATCCGGAACCGTACCCCAGATTCTCCATTCCAGCAACCCTCGGGAAATGTTGACCGCGCCGGGAAGATGGCCGGCGGCGAACTCCCCCGGATCCCTCACATCAAGAAGGACGGCTTTGTCCTTCTTTTCCGCCACCGCCTTTACCTCGGCAACCGGGACCGATTTGACGGCGGCCTTGGCTTTGGCCACCATATCCAGGACCACTTTGGGTACTTCCGGTGCTTTTTGCTGTTGGGCCATTGCCGCGCCAGTCATGGCGAAGGCCAGCAGGAACGACACCATCAAAGCTACCATTTTCTTTCCCATTTTTACTCTCCTTTCTTTTTTGGCTGGAAAAGATCAGGGACGATGGGAATACCCATGGCCTCTTCCAGTTGCTTCAGATCAAACGGTTTTTCTAGCTATCCCTGCACTTCCATATTTCACGGCCTCCTGCTTCAGGAGTTCTTCCTGGCGGACAGAGATTAAGTCGTTCTCTCTTTCGTATTAAGGATGACTTCAGCGGCGATCCTGGCGGCAATGCCGCAAACCTCGGGACATCCCTTCCGGCTGTGCCCGCCATCCCGGTGAAAGGCTTTTCTCTCTTCCGGGCGGATAAGACGATAGACCTTGCCGTAGCGGATCTGATGGATCTGTTCACAGATCGTGTGGCCAACTTTATCCCTGAAAAGGTTAAAAACCCGACCAGCTTCCTCCATCGCTTTTCCATAT
>Ga0187771_10002485_pt1 | contig 12678 bp, 12 predicted proteins | sample 0116_SJ02_MP15_1_FD_133139 | JGI IMG/M metagenome (GOLD analysis project Ga0187771, IMG submission 133139) | Tropical peat soil microbial communities from peatlands in Department of Meta, Colombia - 0116_SJ02_MP15_10_MG | ecosystem: Environmental > Terrestrial > Soil > Wetlands > Peat | place... | reverse complement strand
GAGGAGGTCCCGTTCCTGATGATCTACAAGTTCTCAGGCTAGCGCAGGTCTCCCAGTTTCTTCAGCAGCTCCTTCTGCTGACCGTTCAGGTTCCTGGGTATCTCGACGTTCACCTTCACGTACTGGTCCCCCTTCCCCCACCCACCGTACTTCGGCAGACCCTTCCCCTTGATCTTGAACACCGTCCCCGGCTGGGTGCCGTTGGGGATCGAGAGCTTGACATCCCCGTAGAGCGTCGGCACGGTCACCTCCGCGCCCAGGGCGGCCTGAACGACGCCAACCCTTGTCTCGAGGTAAAGGTCGCTGTCCTGCCTCGCGAAGGTCCTGTGAGGCGCGAGGTTGACCACGACGTACAGGTCCCCCGGAGGTACACCGCTCTCTCCGGCGTTCCCCTCTCCCCTCAGGCGAAGTGTGTGTCCGTCCTCAACCCCGGCGGGTATCATGATCTGGATCTTTCTCGTCTTCTGGACCGCTCCCCTCCCCCTGCACTCCTTGCACGGGCTTTCGACCAGGTACCCCCTCCCACCGCACTTGCCGCACGCGGTGATCCTGACAAGGCGAGCGAAACCGGCGGACTGGACCTTCTGTACCTGGCCCGTGCCTCCGCAGGTCCCGCACCTCTGGGGGCTCGTCCCGGGCCTCGCCCCGCTCCCGTTACAGGTCGAACAGATCTCGCTCCTCGGGATCTCTATCTCCCTGTTCGAGTCTTCGACTATGTCCTCAAGCTTCAGCTGCAGGTGGTATGTGAGGTCCTCCCCCCGGGTTGGCTGCCTGCCTCCGCCCCCGAAGAACTGCGAAAAAATGTCGTCGAATCCGAACCCGCCCATCCCTCTGAAGAACTCTCCGAAGTCCGCGCCCCGGAAGATGTCCTCCTGGCTGTACCTCTGGTACACTCCCTCCCTCCCGTAGGCGTCGTACTGCCTCCGCTTCTCGTCATCAGAGAGCACTGCATAGGCCTCTGAAATCTCCTTGAATCTGGCCTCGGCCTCCGGGGCCTTGTTCCTGTCGGGGTGAAACTGGAGCGCCAGGTTCCTGTAGGCGTCCTTGATCTGGTCCTTGGTGGCCCCCTTCTGCACACCGAGTACTTCGTAGTAGTCCTTCGCGGCCACGGTCCCGAGCCTCCCTACTTCCCTTCATCCACTACCTTGTAGTCAGCGTCGCTCACATTCGTCCCGCTCCCCGCTGGCCCGGGTTGGGCCTGCTGCTGTCCCTGCTGCGCCTGCTGGTAGGCTGACGCCCCCACTTCCTGAAGGATCTTCTTCAGCGCCTCGTCCTTGTCCCTGATCTGGGCCAGGTCAGTCCCTCCGAGTGCGGTCCTCAGCTCCTTGGCTGCCGTGTCGAGCCTGTCGAGGTTCGCCTTGTCCACCTTTCCCTCCAGGTCCCTCTTCGTCCTTTCGGTCGTATAGAGCATCGAGTCTGCCTCGTTCCTCAGCTCCGCCTCCTCCTTCTTCTTCTTGTCCTGGTCCGCGAACGACTCTGCTTCCTTGACCAGCCTCTCCTTCTCTTCCTTCGAAAGCTTGGTCGACGCTGTGATGGTTATCTTGTTTTCCTTGCCTGTCCCCAGGTCCTTCGCCAGGACGGTGAGAATCCCGTTGGCGTCGATGTCGAAGGTCACCTCGATCTGGGGCACTCCACGGGGAGCCGGAGGTATCCCCTCCAGGTTGAACATGCCGAGAGACACGTTGTCCCTGGCCATGCTCCTCTCCCCCTGGACGACATGGATGGTGACGGCCGTCTGGAAGTCTGCGGCCGTGGTGAACGTCTTGCTCCTCTTCGTCGGTATGGTCGCGTTCTTCTCGATGAGGTGCTCGGTGATGCCGCCTAGTGTCTCGACCCCGAGGGACAGCGGAGTGACGTCCAGGAGAAGTATATCTTTGATCTCCCCTGCGAGGACCGCACCCTGAATCGCCGCTCCTATGGCGACGGCCTCCATGGGGTCGACCCCCCTCTCAGCCGGCTTCCCAGCCACGTCCTCGACGAACTTCCGTACGAGGGGCATCCTGGTCATCCCGCCGATGAGGATGACCTTGTCGACCTGGTCGGGGGTGAGCTTGGCGTCGCTCATGACCTTCCGGATCGTGTCCTCCGTCTTCGAGACTATCGGCCTCGCCACCTCCTCGACCTTGGTCCTGGTCAGAGCGTAGTGCAGGTTCTTGGGCCCCGAAGAGTCGCTCGCTATGAACGGGAGGTCGATGTCAGTGGAGGTGAGGTTGGAGAGCTGGATCTTCGCCTGCTCCGCCGCCTCCTTGAGCCTGGCCATGGCGGTCCTGTCAGATGAAAGGTCGATGCCCGTCTTCGCGCGGAAGTCCTCGAGCAGGACCCGGATTATCGCTTTGTCAATGTCCGTCCCGCCTGTCTGCGTGTCCCCTGACGTGGCAAGCACCTGGAAGACCCCCTTCCCGAACTCCATGATCGTGGCATCATGGGTCCCTCCCCCAAAGCTGAACACGAGTATCTTCATCTCCTTCTCCGACTTATCCAGCCCGTAGGCGAGCGACGCCGCGGTCGGCTCGTTGATTATCCTGACGACCTCCAGGCCCGCAATCTCCCCAGCGTCCTTGGTCGACTGGCGCTGGTTGTCGTTGAAATGGGCAGGCACGGTGATGACCGCCTTCTTTACAGGGTACCCCAGGAACACCTCTGCATCGTGCTTGATCTTCTGGAGGATGTAGGAGCTCAGCTGCTCGGGGGAATACTCCTTCCCGTAGATGCCTACTCGGTAGTCGGTCCCCATCTTCCTCTTGATCTCAAAGACGGTCCCGTCGGGGTTCGTCACAACCTGGCGCCTCGCCGGGTCCCCGACGAGGAGCTGGCCGTCCTTGGTGTACGCCACCACAGACGGGAACATCTTCCCCGCAGGCGTGGCCCCCTCGGCGCTAGGGATGACGACCGGCCGCCCCCCTTCCACCACCGCGGCTGCCGAGTTGGTGGTCCCCAGGTCTATCCCGAGTATCTTCTCCCTCGCGCTACTCAACTTCCTTCTCCTCCCTTGGGCGCCTTTGAGGCCAATTCAACCTTTACCATGCTCGGCCTGAGGAGCGCACCTCTGAACATGAACCCTGGTCTGACCTCCAGGACCACCATGTCCTTCTCGTGAGCTCCCCCCTCCACCTTCTCGACAGCCTCGTGAAAGGCAGGGTCGAATGGCTTCCCCACGGCCTCTATCCGCTGCAGTCCAGCCGACTCGAGCGCAGTGGCGAGGTTCCGCTTCACCATTGCGATCCCCTCCTTGAGCGTGTCCCCGCCGTGGCTCCCCTCGTCCGAATGCCTCGACGCCAGGTCTAGCTCGTCTTGGACCACCAGGAGTCTCGTCAGGAGGCTCCTGGCCATCGACTCCCCGGCCTCCCGCACCTCCTTGTCCATCCTCTTCCTGAGGTTCTCCAGGTCGGCCTGGGCGTACTTCAGCCGAGTGAGAAGCTCGTCGTTCTTCTTCCTCTCCGCGGCCAGCTCCCCTGCGAGGGCTTCCAGCCTCTTCTCCGGAGATTCCTCCATTTCCTCATCGTTTTTTGCTTTCATTTTGCTTCATCTAGCGCTCGTATTCGGATTTTTCCGCGCCTCCTTGCAATGGTATAAATTTTCAGCTGTTCTGGGCATCGTGTGGCAGAGTCCGACGAGTCCAGGAAGATGCAGGAGAGACTCCTCCGCTTCGAAAGGGAGAGCCGCTACCTCAGGAAGGACTCCGACCAGAGGAAGGTGTTTGAAGAGGTCTTCGACCGGTCGACGCTCCTCGCCGTGGAGGAGCTCATCGCGAGGAAGGACCTCGGGGAGCTCAATGGGGTGGTGAACGCCGGCAAGGAGGCGCGGGTGTACTTCGGGGAAACAAGAGAAGGGGACCCTGTGGCCGTGAAGATCTACCTCATGTCTGCATCTGACTTCCGCAGGCGCCTCGGCTACATCGCGGGAGACAGAAGATTCGGGAAGCTCCCGTCGGGCTCCAGGGACACAATCTACCTGTGGACCAGGAAGGAGTTCAAGAACCTCCAGATGGCAGACGCGGCGGGAGTGAGGGTGCCGAAGCCCCTCGCCTTCCTCAAGAACATCCTGATCATGGAGTACATAGGGAAGCCGCCGGAGCCTGCCCCGACCTTCGCAGAGACAGAGGTCGACGAATCGGATTACGACTGGACTTTCGAGGCAATCGGGAGGCTCTGGAGGAGGGCGAAACTGGTCCACGCCGACTTCTCGGAGTTCAACGTCTTCAAGACAGTCAACGAGAGGGTGCTCTTCGACATGGGCTCCGCAGTCCTCTCCTCCCACCCCCAGTCCCGGGAGTTCCTCAGGCGGGACGTCAGCAACATGGTCAGGTTCTTTAGGAAGCGCGGCATACCAAAGGGAGACGCTGATTACTGGATGGAGGAGATTGTGGAGTGAGTTTCGAGCAGGTAGTCCGCATACCCGTGGAGCGGGTGGGGGCCGTTATAGGCCGAGAGGGGGGGACGAAGCGCTTCCTCGAAGAGGAGATGGGGGTGAAGCTGAGCGTCGACAGCAGGGAGGGAATCGTCACGGTGAAGTCAGAGAGCGCCTTCAAGACAGATCCGTTCTCAGCCACGAGGGTCATCGAGGCCATAGGCAGGGGGTTCTCTCCGCAGAAGGCAAGGCGCCTCCTCGACGAAGGCACCGCCCTCGAAGTGATCGACCTCCGCGCCTACGCGGGGAGGAGCTCCAACTCTCTCGAGCGCATAAGGGGGCGTGTCATCGGACTGAAGGGAAAGTCCAGGAGGGTCATCGAGGAGCTCACGTCTTGCCATCTCTCCGTGTACGGCCGCACCGTGGCGATAATAGGGGAGGCTACCGAGGTGCAGCTGGCGTCCGAGGCGGTGAAGGCCCTGGCGACGGGGAGCCAGCACAAGGCAGTCTACAACACCCTGCAGAAGGCGAGGACCAAGCGCAAGATGGAGAGGATGTTCCTTTGGGAAGGGACATCTCCCGAAACTATTGAGGAGAAATTAGAAAAACTCGAGCGTTAGCATATATCCGAACCTCATAGATACCTGCGCGGCGGGGCGTTCGCGCCTCCAAAAAGGAAATAACTCGATTGGGGAACTCTAGAAGAACTTTCGGAATGGAGGGGGTGGTGGAAACTGAGTAGCAAGACAACATTCGCGGAGATCTCGCCCTCAGAATTCTTTCTACCGTAACCGCGACCTTGCCGGCTTCACTAACCCGGCGCGGGCCCTCTACATGGCAGTTAGGGAGCTGGTGGAGAACAGCATGGACGCGGCCGAGCTCGCAGGGTCCCTCCCCGACATCTATGTGAGGATGACAATGGAGAACCCCAATCCCGAGCTCCCCGACCCCAAGCCGTACCGGCTGGTGGTCATAGACAACGGGCCGGGGGTGGCGCCGCAGCACGTCCCCAGCGCCTTCGGGAAGGTCTTCTACGGTTCGAAGTACGTCCTCCGCCAGTCGCGGGGCATGTTCGGCCTCGGCGGGACCATGGCGATGCTCTATGGGCAGATCACGACAAACCGCCCCTTCACCATAATCACTTCGCCCGACGGGAAGAGGAAGTACGGCTTCAGCATGATGATAGACATCACTGAGAACAGGCCCATGGTCCTCAAGCGCTTCAACAGCGACGCCAACGGCACCACCGGGACCCGTGTCGAGATGGTCCTTGAAGGGGACTACCTGCGCGCTTCGCAGAAGATCGGGGACTACTTCAAGCAGACCGCGCTCGTCGCCAGCTATGCCAACCTGACATTCGTCGACCCACAGGGACAGGTCACCTTCTACGAGAGGGGGACAAGCTCCATGCCTGCTGCACCGAAGGAGACCCTGCCCCACCCCTACGGCGTCGACGTGGAGGCGTTCAAGCGCATCGTGAAGCTCTCCGAGGAGCACGACATGAAGAGCTTCATGGTGACCCATTTCCACAGGGTCGGGGAGAAGATAGCGAACAAGTTCCTCGAGTTCGCCGGCATAAGCCCGCGCCTCCCCCCCAAGCGCCTCAACACCAACCAGATCGTGGCCATAGTTGATGCTCTGCAGCGCTTCCCTGACTTCCTGCAGCCCGATGCCGCTGTCCTCTCCCCCATCGGCGAGGACATCTTGCTGGCCGGCATCAACAAGGAGCTGCGACCAGAGTTCGCCACCGTGGTGGACAGGCCTCCGTCGTCCTATTCCGGATTCCCATTCCTGGTCGAGGTGGGGGTCGCCTACGGAGGGAAGGTCCTCCAGCCAGGCATCAAACTCTTCAGGTTCGCGAACCGCATCCCCCTGCTATACGACGAGAGCAGCGACGTCAGCTTCGAAGTCCTCAACCAGGAGGTCGACTGGCGCAGGTACCACGTGCCCCCCGACGCGCCTGTGGGGGTGATCACCCACATCTGCTCGACCCGCATCCCCTACAAGACGGTCGGCAAGGAGTACATCGCCGACAGGCCTGAAATCCAGCGGGAGATCAGGAACGCAGCAAGGGAGGCGCTCAGGCGCCTCGGGATCTTCCTCTCGAGGAAGGGGAGCATGGAGGCGGTCCAGAGGAAAATGAACATCTACGGGAAGTACCTCCCGCTCATAGCGAGATTCTCCACCGAGTTGGCTGGGAAGAAGGACGAACCGGATTACAAGTCTCTTATCGGAGAAGAGGTGCCCCAGGCGGAGGCGGAAGCCCCGGCGGAGGAGGAGCCGGCGGAACTGAAGGAGGGAGAGGATGCCAGGCAGGAAGAAGGCGGCCAAGAAACAATCGACAGGTACGGCGGAAGCTAGGCAGAGTACCGTCCAGGGCCTGCTGAAGAGCCTGGGCGACAGCGTCTACACCGACCTGGACTCGGGGCGCTTCCCCAGCCTCACCCTTGCCAGCCGCTCGGTCAGGAACATAGTCTATGACAAGAAGCTGCAGCAGTTCGTCCTGGGGGCGACCACGGTGAAGAAGTCGTCTGGGAACATCAAGCACATCCGGCCCTTTACCCAGCTGATCTGGCTCGCCTACTTCGCAAAGAAGCTGGTCGACGAGAAGCGCACTTCCACCCTCAGGGACGTCTTCTACTCTGCGCAGGCGTTCAATGTCGAGTTCCAGGACCAGGCCGAGTCGGACGAGCTGATCACCGACTTGGAGGTCCTGATGGCCATGGCCAGGGAGGGGATGAACATCTACCCGGAAGAGAGGAGCGCCATTTTCGGGAACATGAGGATCGAGTACACTGTGCCGGGGTACGAAGGGAAGACCGCCGACCTCTCCGCCAACCCGGACGGGGTGATGATAGGGCCCGCCCTCACTACAGCCGAGTTTCGGGACACTGACGCGGAGATCGTCCTCGCCATAGAGAAGGGGGGCCTGTTCACGAGGTTCACAGAAGAGAGGGTGCACCAGAAGTACAAGGCCATCCTCATCAACACGGCGGGGCAGCCGCCAAGGTCGACCCGATACCTCATCCGGCGTCTCAATCAGGAGCTGGGTCTGCCAGTTGGCATACTGTGCGATGCAGACCCCTGGGGGGCCCATATCGCCATGGTGATACGGAGCGGTTCAGCGAATGCGGCCCACCTTAGGGAGCTGACTACCCCCGAGTCGGTCTGGCTCGGCGTCTGGGCGAGCGACATTCAGAAGTACAAGCTCCCCTCAGACAAGCTCACCGAGGTAGACATCAAGAGGCTCTACGAGCTAAGGGCGGACCCAAGGTACACCGAGAAAATGTGGCACGACGAGCTAGAGACTTTCCTGAAGTACAGACGCAAGAGCGAGCAGGAGGCTTTCGCGAGGTACGGCCTGAGCTACATCGTCGACACCTATCTTCCAGAGAAGCTCGAGCTCATGAAGAGCGCCTGAGCCTCTTCCGGACCGCCTCGCTCTTCAGCTCCCGGATTGCGTCCGAAGCGACCCACTTCGCGCTCGGACTCTCTTTCTTGGAGATCTTGCCTGCTAGCCTCACCGCCGCACGGTTCAGCTTCAAGTTCCTCTTCCCTATCTGCCTGAGCGCCCAGTTCACGGCCTTTCGCACGAAGTTCCTCTGGTCGATCGATCCGCGCTCGATTGCCTCAAAGAAGCGGAGGAACTCCTCGTCGGGAGCTTCCCGGTCGTGTACCGCAAGCTCTGCCATCATCACGAACCCTGCCCTCTTGACGAACTCCTCCTCCCTCCTTGACCACTCGGCCGCCTTCGCATAGGCGTAGGGAGTCTTGTCGAACAGGTTCCCGCAGCACCCATCACACACGTCCCAGGAATCGAAGTCAGCGACCCACTCCTCCATCTGGGATTCGGTTACCCTCCCGGGGTCGTCCACCAGCGAGGCGAGTATCCTCGCCTCATGGACCCCTGACTCCCAGAGACCCTTCGCCAGTTCGTGGCTCCTGCCTATCCGCTTTGCAAGCCCCCTCAGGTACGGGACCGAGAGACCGAGGGTGCCCGCGGATGAGATTCCGAACCTTGCCATCCCCTCAACCGCCTTGGGGTCCCCCTTCGACCTCATCTCGGCGAGGACGGACTCGACTGACACGACCGCTCTCAACGCGAATAAGCGCTATATACCCTGAGCCGACTGGCCGAAAAGACTTCGATGACCATCGAGGCACAGCAGTCACGGGTGGACGCCCTCGTCCGCCTCATCGGCCTCATCGTCCTGGTTTTCGGTCTTATTCTGATCTACTTCACGTTCACCAACGCCTCGGACGCGGGAATGGCTCCGGAGATAGTCACGGTCAACTACGCGCTAGGGGTCCTCCTGTCCATCGTGGGAGGCCTGGCCACATTTGCGAAGTTCAAGTGACAGCGTTGGTCGTCAAGATAGCAATCGCCGGCGTCGGAAACTGCGCTTCCGTCTTCGTGCAGGGGCTCAAGTACTACTCCAGTGAAGGCCGGAAGGGGCTCTGGCACGCCAACGTGGCAGGCCTTAAGCCGAAGGACCTGCAGACGGTCGCCGCGTTCGACATCGACGCGCGCAAGGTGGGACTCGAGCTATCGAAAGCGATTTTCGCTCCCCCCAACGTGGCGAGGCGGTATCTGGCTGTCCCCAGGGGGAAGGTGGTCGTCAGCGCGGGCATCTCCAAGGGGGACACAGCACCTCACCTCCGGGGCGCGAAGCTCGAGAAAACGAACCCAGAGGACGTGTCGGAGAAGCTGGAGGAGTCGGGGGCAGATCTCCTGGTGAACATGACCTCTTCAGGCTCCGTGGCGTCATCCGAGGATTACGCCAGGGCAGCCCTAAAGGCAGGGTGTGGCTTCATCAACTGCACGCCGAGCCTGGTGCTCCGCAACAACAAGCTGGTGGCAGACTTTGCAAAGGCGAAGCTCCCCCTGATCGGGGACGACCTGATGAGTCAGTTTGGTGGGACTATCTTCCACAAGGGGCTCCTCGGCCTGATGGTAAGGCGCGGAATCAAGGTCTCGAAGAGCTACCAGCTCGACGTCGGAGGTGGTTCGGAGACGCTGAACACAATCGACGAAGGGATCAAGATGGCGAAGCGCGAAGTGAAGACCACGACGGTCGCCTCGGAAGTCCCCTACAAGTTCGAGACCATAGCGGGAACCACCGACTTCGTTGACTACATGGGCAACGACAGGACAAGCTACTTCTGGTTCGAAGGGAGCACCTTTATGGAAAGCGGGGTGTCCGTCGACATCTACCTGCGCTCGTCCGATGGAGCAAACGCCGGCAACGTCCTGTTCGACGTGATCAGGGCCGCCTACAGGTGCAAGCAGATCGGGAGGGTGGGGACAGTGGGGGAGATATGCGCCTACGGCTTCAAGTCCCCCCCGAGGACGATGCACTATGACGAGGCGTACACGAAGTTCGCCGCTCTATACATCCGCTGACCTACCGCGGCAACTTCATAAGGGGAGAAATTAGAGGAACCTTCTCTTGAACTCTAGGAAGCTTGCCATCATGATACTCGGCGTCATACTCCTCCTGATGGGGATCGTGTTCTCTCTCCAGGGAGCGAACGTCATCACTGGGAGCTCGCTCATGAGCGGCAACTCCACGTACATCTACGTCGGCATCGTGGTCGCTCTGATCGGCCTCATCCTTCTGGCCCTGTCGACTCGCCTAGGCAGGGGACCGACTCCTGCGACGGCTGTCCCGTCCTAGCGAACCGGCTTCACGAAACAACGTTCAGCGAAGACACGGCGTACCCTGTCGCGCCCGACGGGAAGGTGTCCGCCTGGCCTGAGGTTTGGACCGCGCCGGCGCCGTCAGTCGCCCTGGCATAGATCACATAGTTGCCCGGAGTCGGTTTCCACTCGAAGGCCCAGAGGACCCATGAAAGGCTAGACGCGGGAGGCTTCAGCGTCGCCTGCTGCCACGTGCTTCCTCCGTCCACGCTCACCTCGACCTTCGAAATCCCCCTGTCACCAGCGAAGGCCATGCCCCCCAGCATCACCGAGCCCCCGACGAGAGAGAGGCTCACGGTGGCGCCGTCCTGGGGGACGCGGATGAATGCGACTGTCTGGACCGTGGCGTCGTTGGTCCACCCCCTCGTCTGCCAGAACCCCGTGTACTCGGCGTCCACCACCTTCACCTCCCGAACCCACTTCGCGCTCATCATCCCATACAGCCCAGGTATGACAGCCCGGAGGGGGTAGCCATGGCGCTGCGGGAGCTCTGCGCCGTTCATTTCGTATGCAAGCATGCTTGCCCCATCGAGTGCCCTGGCCAGAGGCACTCCGACGCTATAGCCGTCGACCGAGTAGAACACTACGTAGGCGGCCCCGGCCCCGACCCCTCCTGCGTCCCCAAAAAGGTCCGAGAGCCTGACCCCTCCCCACTCGGCGTTGCTGATGAGCCCTCCGTTGATCAGGTTGCTGACGCAGATGAAGGTGTCGTACTCCGCCGTCTTGGGGAGGCTCTTTACCTGGTCGAGGCTGTAGGTCTTCGCGTCCGCCACCAGTCCCGAAAGCGACAGGGACCACGTGGACTCGTCCACGCTCGGGTCGAAAATGTCTATGGCCACCCTGTAGAACGAGTCGTTGGAGGTGACCTCCGAGTTCACAAGGGGTGAAAGCTGGGGATTAAGGAAAATCGCGGGCGCGTCCTTCAGGTTGATGGGCGTCCCTGGGAGGATCGCTGTCCCTCCTTCTCCCAATACCCCGCCCTCGGACGCGAGCGTCCCAAGGGCGGACCCGAGGCTCGCCAGCACGAGGACTGCAGACCCCACCATGATCGCAGTCCGCTCAATGAAGGTCCTCCTCGCGGGGTCACGAGGCACCATCCCCTCGGTGCCTCGGGCGACTGCGGCCTGAGTGCTCCCCGGCGACCTCCCCCAGAGGAGCGCGCCCCAGAGCAGCTGGAATAGGAGCATTGTCAGCGGGAACGCCCAGGCCACGCCGGGTGAGGCGAAGTCCGAGCCAATCCCGAAGAAGTAAGCCCCCGTGAGAGGGAGGACAACGACCCCGAAGACGACCCAGGGAACGAGAGAGTATACCAGTGCGTTCTCGAGCCTCGAGAGCGAGTTAAGCCCGCTCAGCCTCGGTACGTAGTACCTCTCGTAGACGATGCCCAGAAGGCCGTACACAGCCGCGCCCGCCACTATGGCCGCGGCCAGTCCGAGCAGTCCCGCCATTTCCCCGAGGCTCTGGACAGCCGGCTCCTGGATGGACTCCGGGATTACGGTCAGCACGTAGGAGAGGGCCGACTCGGGGGGGAAAGGCGCGAGACCCCCCAGGCGGACGAGGAACCAGAGCAAAAGGGTGACGAAGCCTGCTGAAAACCCTCTCGTGAACGGACCCCAAAGGCCGGGGCCGCCATCTCCTCTGGACACGTTCACTGGCCGAGGGGCGCGTGCCCCTAATTAGACTCACCGCCGGGAGACAGTCTCGGCCATGGCCGAGGCTGACCTGTGAGAAGAAAAATCGGGGGATAAGGGATTATCAGTCTTTCTTTGCGAATTCGATCTTCTCCCACTTGTTGTTGTGGAGAATCTCGCTGTAGAGTCTCGATGTGCTCTTGGCTATGAGCCGACCGTCCTTCACTACGTAGAGAGGAGGGCCCATGATCCTTAGGGCGTCGATGACCGTATACGCGTTGGCGAGGACGAAGTTTGCCTTTTTCCCCTCCTCCAGGCCGTACTCTCCGGTGTTCCTCCAGGCCTTGGATGCGTTGTGGGTGATTAGGTTGATGGAGTCAGCAAGCTCCTGCTGCCCCATCATCTGGTCTACGTGGACCGCCATGAAGAGGCACTGAAGCATGTCCCCGACTCCGAGGGGGTACCAGGGGTCCATGATGCAGTCGTGCCCCAGGGCCACGTTCACCCCGGACGAAAGGAACTGCTTGATGGGCGCCATGCCCCGCCGCCTCGGGTAGTTGTCCAGCCTCCCCTGAAGGTGCATGTTGATGAGGGGGTTTGCGACGATGGTGATGCCGGCCCTCGCAAAGAGGCTCGAGATCCTGTACCTGTAGGCCGGATCCCAGCTGTGGCTAGCGGTGACGTGCCCTGCGGTGACTCTTCCATTCCACCCGTTTCTGATTGCGTTCGCCGCCACCACTTCGAGGAATCTTGAGGACGGGTCGTCCGTCTCGTCTATGTGGCCGTCGATATCCTTGCTGTACTTCTTGGCGAGGCCGAAGGCGTCCTCGATGGACTTCACGCCGTCCTCCCTGGTCCACTCGTTGTGGGGTATCATCCCCACGTTGTCTGCGCCCAGCTCCAGCGACTTCTCCAGACGCTCTAGGTTGCCGGGGTCCGTTCTGATGCCGTCCTGGGGGAAGGAGGTCACCTGGATGTTGACCAGGTCCCTCAGCTCTT
>Ga0187771_10002484_pt1 | contig 12678 bp, 14 predicted proteins | sample 0116_SJ02_MP15_1_FD_133139 | JGI IMG/M metagenome (GOLD analysis project Ga0187771, IMG submission 133139) | Tropical peat soil microbial communities from peatlands in Department of Meta, Colombia - 0116_SJ02_MP15_10_MG | ecosystem: Environmental > Terrestrial > Soil > Wetlands > Peat | place... | reverse complement strand
TCGGGCTCCGACATGCGCACGCCTTCCTGCTGCGTCGGTCAGGCACGCTGCGAGTGGGCCTGCTATGACACGATGAAACTCTGCTACGACCTGACCATGAACTATCAGGACGAGCTCCATCGTCCAGCGTTTCCCTACAAGTTCAAGATCAAGTGCGCCGGGTGCCCCAACGACTGCGTCGCGGCCATCGCCCGCGCCGACCTTTCTATCATCGGAACCTGGAAAGACGACATTCAGATTGACGATGGCGAAGTATCGAGCTACGCCTCAGCCGGAGTCGACATCCAGAAAGAGGTCTGCAATCTCTGCCCCAGCAAGTGCATGAGCTGGAACGGCGAGAAGCTCGAGATTGAAAACCGCGAATGCGTGCGTTGCATGCACTGCATCAACGTGCTCGGCAAAGCGCTGCGGCCGGGCAAGGAGCGCGGAGCCGTGATTCTACTCGGCTCCAAGGCGCCCATCATCCAAGGCGCGCTGCTCTCTTCCGTTCTGATCCCATTCGTTCCGGCGGAGGAGCTGATGGACACGCTGAAAGAGCTTCTGCATCGCATCTGGGAGTTCTGGGACGAGTACGGCAAGAGCCGCGAGCGCGTCGGAGAGCTGATCCAGCGCGTCGGCCTGCCCGCATTTCTCGATGCCATTGGCCTGGATCCAGTCCCGGAGATGGTTTCGGCGCCAAGAGACAACCCCTACATCTTCTTCCAAGCCCAAGAAGGAGGCAAACAATGAGCGCGAGTGCCCAACCGCGACTGACCGATATCGGCCCACCGCCTTATGACAAGTTCCTGCCTCCACTGGTGAAGAAGAACTACGGCCAATGGAAGTATCACGAGAAGCTGGGGCCCGGCGTCCTCTGCCACGTAGCCGAGTCGGGCGACCGCATCTACACGGTGCGCGCGGGCACGCCGCGGCTGACCAGCATTCAGACCCTGCGTCTGTTTGCCGCTTTGGCAGACAAGTATTGTGGCGGATATCTCCGCTTCACGAGCCGGAATAATATCGAGTTTCTGCTGGAGGACAAGGCGAAGATCGAGCCACTGAAAAAAGAACTCGCCGAAGCTGGATTCCCGGTCGGCGGCACCAACAACTCGATCAGCAACGTGGTCCACACCCAGGGCTGGGTGCATTGCCACTCGGCCGCCACCGACGCCTCGGGCCTGGTGAAGTGCGTCATGGACGCGCTGTTCCCTCACTTTACCCATGAAGACCTGCCGGCGAAACTGCGGATCGCCGTCGCCTGTTGTTTGAACATGTGTGGCGCCGTGCACTGCTCCGACATTGCCATCCTGGGCATCCATCGTCTGCCCCCCAAAGTCAAGCACGACATTCTGCCCCGAGCATGCGAGATCCCCACGCTCATCTCGTCCTGCCCGACGGGCGCGATCCGGCCGAAAACGGTGAACGGGAAGAACTCGGTCGAAGTCATCGACGAACAGTGCATGTACTGCGGCAACTGCTACACCGTGTGCCCCGCTATGCCGATGGCCGATCCCGAAAACGACGGACTGTCCATCTGGGTTGGCGGCAAGGTCTCGAACGCCCGCAGCGCGCCGAAATTTTCCAAGCTGGCGATTCCGTTCTTGCCCAATAATCCGCCGCGCTGGCCCGAGGTGGTCGAAGCGGTCACCAAGATCGTAGACGTATATGCCCAGAACGCCCGTAAGCATGAACGCGTGGGCGAGTGGATCGAGCGCATCGGCTGGCCGCGATTCTTCCAGCTGACCGGTTTCGAGTTCACCCGCTATCACATTGACGATTTCAAGCATGCCGGGCTGACTTACGCGCGGTCGGCGCAGATTCGCTACTGAAAGTCCGAGGAAGGAGCGAGAAATGGCGACCAAAGTCGCGAAATCGGCCGAGAACCTGGAGGAACTGAAGACCACGCTGCGGCGCTGGCAGGAAATTGAAGTCGAGAGCATGGAGCAGACGTCGGCCATCATCGCAAAGACCCAGAATCCGCTCATCAAGCTGGTCATGGAGATCATTCGCCAGGACTCAGCCATGCATAAGCGGGTGCAGCAGGTCATGCTCGACGGCCTGGAAAAGCAGGCCTTCAGCCTGACCCCCGAGGAAGTGGCTGAGGTCTGGGATCTGGTGGACAGACACATCGCCGCCGAGAAGGAAACTATCGAGCTGGCGGAGAAGGCGCGGAAAAACTGCCGCATGTTCCTGCATCGCTATCTTCTCAGCTACCTCACTGAGGACGAACAGAAGCACGATCACCTTCTGGAGCGGCTCGAAGACGTAAAACGCAACCTTTACCCCTACGCATGAGCACGAGAATAGGCCATGCCCCTGTTTAAGGACGTCAAGAAACCGGTGATCAAGGCGGCCACCACGAGCGCGGCGGAAATCAGTCCGCTTCGCCCGCGTTATATCGAAAAGACGCCACCCTGTGCCGGGCATTGTCCAAACAGCAACGAAATTCGCGCATTGTTGATGACCATCGCGCAGGCCGAAGCTTATGGCCGCACCAACGAACAGGCATTCGAGTTGGTATGGAAGCGGCTGGCCGAACGCAATCCGTTCCCTGCCGTCTGCGGTCGGGTTTGCCCGCATCCGTGCGAGGATGCGTGCAACCGCACTGCAAAGGACGGCGGAGCGGCGATTAATGCGATCGAGCGTTTCATTGGCGACTTCGGCATCGCCAAGGCCCTGAAGCTGTCGAAACTGAATCAGGAGACGCGCGACGAAAGAGTCGCGGTCGTAGGCGCTGGACCGGCCGGCCTTTCCTGTGCGTATCAATTGGCTCGCCGCGGATATCCGGTTACTGTGTTTGAAGCGTTTCCGCAGCCGGGCGGCATGCTGCGATACGGCATCCCCAAGTACCGGCTGCCGAGAGAGGTGCTGGATGCCGAAATCCAGCGCATTCTCGATCTCGGAGTCGAACTGAAGTGCGATTGCATGGTCGGCCGCGCCCTGACCTTGGGCGAGCTGCGTCAACAATACCAGGCGATCTTTGTCGGTATTGGCGCGCAGAAGGGCGTCAAGCTCCGCGTGCCGGGCGAAGATGCTCCCAATGTTTTCAGCGGAACCGAATTTCTGAACCTGGCCAATCGCGGGGAGAAAGTCGAGGTCGGCAACAGGGTCATCGTGATCGGCGGGGGCGATACGGCAATCGACGCAGCAAGGGTAAGTACGCGGCTAGGAGCACACGTGACGTTGCTCTACCGCCGCACCCGGGCCGAGATGCCGGCGGTGGCCTCAGAGATTGAAGGAGCGCTCGAAGAAGGTGTGCGCATCGAGTTTCTTGCCGCTCCGGTTGAGATTTTGCTGCAGGACGGGCGCGCGGTGCGGCTGCGCGCTATCCGCATGCAACTTGGCGAACCGGATTCCTCCGGACGTCCGCGGCCGGTTCCGCTGCCGGGCAGCGAGTTCGAGCTGGGAGCTTCCGCCGTCATCGCCGCCATCAGCCAGGAGCCTGATTTTCAGGGCTTCGACGATCTGCATTCCGGCAAGGACTGGATTAAGACCAGCGATTCTGGATCTACTTCGGTTGACGGAGTCTTCGCCGGCGGCGACGACACTGCGCTCGGCCTGGTTACCATCGCCATTGCCCAAGGCCGGTTCGCGGCGGAAGCGATCGACGCGCGCTTTCGCGGTGTTCCTTTGCAGAAGGCAATTTCTCCCGCGCCGATCTCGAAAGACAACATCAAGCTCGACTGGTACAAATCCGCGCCGCGCCACGAGCGCAAGCATGTGCCCGTCACCGAACGTGAGCCTGATAGCGAAATCGAGCTGGGCTTGAGCGAAGCCGAAGTTCTCGACGAAGCCAAACGCTGCATGTCCTGCGGCATGTGCATGGATTGCGAAACCTGCTGGATGTACTGTAGCAGCAACTGCTTCGTGAAGCTGCCCAAAGGCGAACACTACAAAGTCAAGCTTGAGTTGTGCAACGGCTGCAAGAAGTGCGCGGACGCGTGTCCTTGCGGCTACATCGAAATGAACTGATTCGCGAGGTGAAACGGTGCCTACATTCGAAGTACATGGAAGATGCTACGACGTTGACGAGGACGGGTTTTTGCAGGAACCCGAGCTCTGGAACCAGGAAGTGGCTAAGGATTTTGCCGGATCGGAAGCCATCACGGAGCTCACCGACGAGCACTGGAAGGTCATCAACTACATTCGCAATTATTACCTGCAGTTCGGCATTGCGCCCATGATCCGCAAGCTTTGCAAGGAAACGGGATACAAGCTGGGGGAAATCTACAAGCTGTTTCCGTCGGGACCGGCGAAAGGCGCCTGCAAGCTGGCGGGATTGCCGAAACCGACTGGTTGTGTGTAAGTCCGTGATCGGGAAGGGCACGACTTCAGTCGTGCCGTCAATAACGCTGGGAAATGTGGGCTCTAGCCCCTGAGGCTTGGCGATGAGCACGGCAAATCCGATCCTCGAACAGTGGATTGAGCGGACGATGCAGTCCTACCCGAGTGCAGCCCTCCCCTTTCTCGCCGGGCAGGACGACCCGTTCCGCAATCCCGTGGGCCATACGCTGCGGCAAAGCCTGACCATCCTGTTCGAAGAGTTGCAGGGAACCATGGACGCCGATTCCGTCGCCTCTGCGCTCGATGCCATTATCCGCATCCGCGCCGTCCAGGATATGACCGCGAGCCAGGCCGTGGGCTTCGTCTTTTTGCTGAAACCGATCCTGCAGGAACTGGCACCCGCGCATGATTCGGCGCTCGCAGACCGGATTGACCAGCTGGCTCTGATGGCGTTCGACAACTACATGGAGTGCCGCGAAGAGATTGCAGAAATCCGACTGAACGAAAGCCGGCGCAGCGTTCGTGAGCAACGGCGAGCGACGGGGGGCGGCGCTTTATGAACGTCCTTTATTCCCTGATCGCGGTGTTGCTGATTGTCCTACTGGGTTCGTTGGCGGGGCATGCGAATTCGGCCCGGGTCTTCTTCGCTATCATCGTTCCTTACTCGGCGCTGGCCATTTTTCTCATCGGGATCTGCTATCGCGTTCTGCGCTGGGCCTGGACTCCCGTGCCATTTCGCATTCCCACGAGCTGCGGGCAGCAGAGGTCGTTGCCCTGGATCAAAGCAAGTCCGGTGGACAACCCGTCCACGGTTTGGGGCGTGTTGGCCCGCATGGGTCTCGAGGTACTGGCCTTTCGCTCCCTATTTCGCAACAATCAGGCGCGAATCGAAAAAGACCGCCTGGTCATCGGCGAGAACAAATACCTGTGGCTGGCCGCAATCGCCTTTCACTGGTCGCTGCTGATGATTCTGCTGCGGCACTTGCGGCTTCTGGTCGAGCCCGTTCCCGTATTTGTCCTCGCACTCGAGCGCCTGGATGGTTTCTTCCAGATATCAATCCCGGCCTTCTATGCCTCGGACGTGATTCTCTTGGCGGCGCTGGCCTACTTACTTCTGCGCAGACTGCGCGACCCGCTAGTCCGCTATATTTCTCTGTTCACCGATTATTTTGCGCTCTTCTTGCTGCTCGGCATCGGCATCTCCGGGATGTTGATGCGCTACGTCCTTGGCACCGATGTCGTTGCTGCCAAGCAGCTCGCCCTGGGGCTGGCCTCGTTTCATCCCATCGTGCCCCCGGCCGTGGCTCCCGTGCTGCTGGTGCATGTGGGGCTGGTTAGCACCCTGGCCGCGTATTTCCCGTTCAGCAAGCTGATGCACATGGGCGGGATATTTCTGAGCCCCACTCGCAACCTGGCCAATAACAATCGCAGCAAACGCCACGTCAACCCTTGGAACTACCCGGTCAAGGCTCACACCTACGCGGAATGGGAAGGGGAATTCCGGGACAAGATCAAAGTGGCGGGGCTCCCGCTTGACACGCCGCTAGAGGCTGAAGATGCCAGAAAAGCTTCTGCAGATTGAATCCAGCCCTCCGAAGGGCGACTGGCGCGACCCCAAGGTCGAATTCCGCAAAGGAGTGTTCTGTTATAGCGCGCTGCCCAAAAACTTGAACTACCTTGGGCTGCCGAATGCCCGCGAATGGCACCCCGTTGATTCCGATTGGAAGCTGCCGCCTGATTGGAAGCGCATCATCCTCGAGGGAATGAAGGACCGGCTGAAGAAGTACCGCTCCTTCCGGCTGTTCATGGATATCTGCGTGCGCTGCGCCGCCTGCGCCGATAAATGCCACTTCTTCATTGGTTCAAGCGACCCCAAGAACATGCCGGTGCTGCGCGCGGAACTGATCCGCTCCGTCTATCGCCGCTACTTCACGCTGACCGGACGCATTTTTGGCAGCCTGGCGGGAGGGAGGGAACTGACCGAAGACGTAATTAAAGAATGGTTCTACTACTTCTACCAGTGCACCGAATGCCGCCGCTGCTCGGTGTTTTGCCCTTACGGCATCGATACGGCCGAGATCACCATGATCGGCCGCGAGTTGCTGAACCTGATCGGCTGCAACATCAATTGGGTGATCGAGCCGGACGCGAACTGCTTCCGCACCGGCAATCACCTGGGGATTCAGCCGCACGCGTTCAAGGACAGCATGGATTTTGCCGCCGACGAACTGAGCGAGATCACGGGTCTCGACATTGAAATCCCCATCAACCGAAAGGGCGCGGAAATTCTCTTCGTGATGCCGTCAGCAGACTATTTCGGAGAGCCGCACTACTACACCCTGCTCGGCTACCTGATGGTGTTCAAGGAAATCGGCCTGGATTACACCGTCAGCGCCTTTGCCGGAGAGGGCGGCAACTTCGGTCTGTTCACCTCGCACGAAATGATCAAGCGGCTTAATGCCAAGGTCTACGAAGAAGCCAAACGGCTGCGGGTGAAATGGATTCTGGGTGGCGAGTGCGGGCACATGTGGCGCGTGCTGCATCAGTACATGGACACGATGAACGGCCCGGCCGATTTTCTTGAGCCGCCAGTTTCGCCGATCACGGGGACTCGTTTTGAGAACGCACGCTCGACCAAGATGGTGCATATCGCCGAGTTCACCGCCGATCTCATCTATCACGGCAAGCTGAAGCTCGATCCCAGCCGCAACGACAGATGGCGGGTCACTTATCACGATTCCTGCAATCCGGCGCGCGCCATGGGACTGCTGGAAGAGCCGCGCTACATTCTGAAGAACGTGTGCAACCACTTCTACGAGATGCCGGAGAACACCATCCGCGAGCAGACTTTCTGCTGCGGCAGCGGCGCCGGCTTGGGCACGGACGAGAATCTGGAGATGCGCTTGCGCGGCGGATTCCCGCGCGCCAACGCGGTCAAGTACGTCAAAGAGAAACACGGCGTCAATCTGCTCGCCTGCATGTGCGCCATCGACAAGGCTACGCTGCCCGCCCTGATGGACTATTGGGTGGGCGGCGTCGAAGTCGCCGGCGTGCACGAACTGCTGGGCAACGCCCTAGTCATGACCGGCGCGAAGGAACGCACCACTGATCTTCGGGGCGACGATCTTCGGGGCGAAGACCTTCGCGGCGAGCCGCTTGTGGGCGAGGAGGCCGCGCATGAGTGACCGGCCACAAATCGTCGCGGGCCTGATTGTCTTTGTGGGACTGTTTACCTTTCCCATCTGGCACGCGCGCGGCGGCAAGCCCTCGCCCAATGCCCCGGACATCAAGCTGCCCGCGCAGGAGAAGCAGTGTGTCGCGCCGGTCGAGTACATGCGCGAATCGCACATGGACTTGCTCGATAGCTGGCGAGAAGACGTGGTGCGCGACAACCAGCGCCAGTTCACGGCGTTCAACGGCAAGGTCTACGACAAGAGCCTCACCCGTACCTGCCTGACCCAGTGCCACACCGATAAGGCCGAATTCTGTGATCGTTGTCATACCTACGCCGGAGTTTCCGGTCCATACTGTTGGGACTGCCATGTGCAGCCGCGGCTGACCGCCAGGAGGACACCATGAAAATCACGCGAAAAGACTTTTTGCGTCTCTCCGGCCTCGGCTTGCTGGCCTTGGCGGGCAAGAAAGCTGTGCGCGCCTTCGCCGAAGCTGCAGCGCCCTCGGCAAGCCCCCAAACGATCAAGCGCTGGGGCATGGTGATTGACTTGCAGAAGTGCCGGCAAAAGGACGGCTGCACCGATTGCGTCAAAGCCTGCAACCTGGCGCACAATATCCCGCAGATTCCCGACCGTGCCCATGAGGTGAAATGGATCTGGAATCAATCCTTCGAGAGCGTTTTCCCCCAGGTGCAAACCGATTACACGCAGCAGGCTTACGCCGGACATCCCATTCCGCTGCTGTGCAACCACTGTGCTAACCCTCCTTGCGTGCGCGTCTGCCCGACGCAAGCGACTTTCAAAAGAGAAAACGACGGCATCGTGATGATGGACTTCCACCGCTGCATCGGCTGCCGTTATTGCATGGCGGCCTGCCCCTATGGCTCGCGCAGCTTCAACTGGCAGGACCCGCGGCCGGCCATCCCGTCGATCAATTCCGACTTTCCCACGCGCACCAAGGGTGTGGTGGAAAAGTGCAATTTCTGCGAAGAACGCCTGGCACGCGGCCTGCGTCCGGCATGTGTCGAGGCTTGTCCAGAGAAAGCCATGGTCTTTGGCGATCTTTCGAATCCGGAGACAGAGCCGAGAAAACTGCTGCGTGCTCGTTTCGCATTGCAGCGTGAACCGGAGTTGGGCACAAGCCCATCCGTGTACTACCTGATCTGAGTTTGACTATGCTCATGATGGAAAAAGCAACCGTTGGAAGCCGCCGTTACTGGGCGTGGATTCTCTGCCTTGCTGCGATCATTCTGGCCGGCTTTCTCTGCTACCTGCGGCAACTGTCGCATGGTTTGGCGATCACCGGCCTCAGCCGCGACGTGACTTGGGGTCTCTACATCGCGCAGTTCACCTTCTTTGTGGGGGTGGCGGCTTCAGCGGTGATGGTCGTGCTGCCCTACTATCTGCACGACTACAAGGCATTCGGGCGCATCACGATCCTGGGCGAGCTGCTGGCCGTTAGCGCCGTGACCATGTGCCTGCTGTTCGTCTTCGTTGATATGGGCCAGCCTGCGCGGGTTCTGAACGTTCTGCTCTATCCCTCGCCGTCGTCATTGATGTTCTGGGATTTCATTTCTCTAGGCGGTTACCTCTTTCTGAACGCACTGATTCCGTTCGTCATGCTGCGCGCGGAAAGAGAAGAGGTATCACCGCCCAAGTGGATCAAGCCCATCGTCATCCTTTCCATCCCATGGGCGGTGAGCATCCACACGGTTACGGCTTTCCTTTACAGCGGCCTACCCGGCCGAGCTTTCTGGTTGACGGCGGTCCTGGTGCCGCGCTTCCTGGCGTCGGCCTTTGCGTCCGGGCCGGCGCTGTTGATTCTGCTCTGCCTGATCTTGCGTAAAGTGTCGCGCTTTGACGCCGGAGACAACGCGATTCACCAACTCGGGCTGATCGTGACCTATGCCATGGTCATCAATGTTTTCCTCGTCTCGGTGGAATTCTTCACCGTGTTCTACTCCCGCATTCCCGAGCACCTGGAGCACTTTCGGTATGTCTTCTTCGGGCTTGACGGCAATTATCATCTTGCTCCCTGGATGTGGCTTTCGGCGGCGCTCGCGATAGCGGCATTGATCTTGCTGCTGGTCCCGGCATGGCGAAACAGCCCTCGCCTTCTCCCCCTGGCTTGTGCATTCGTTTTCGTCTCAGTCTGGATCGAAAAAGGTCTGGGGCTGATCGTTGGCGGGTTCACCCCTTCCCCCCTGGGTTCGATTACCCGTTACACCCCGACCTGGCCTGAAACGACTATCGTTCTCGGCGTCTGGGCCATCGGGGCCTTGATGATTACCGTCTTCTACAAGATCGCTCTTTCTGTACGCGAGGAGGCTGGGGTGAGATAATATCTAGTAATATAATTATATTACTTATGATTCGCTAGAGGCTGCTCTTCCGTGAGGGCACACTGGCGGACCAAACTCCTCCGGGGAGGTACTCGATGGCAACTATCGCTGAAGGACCTGTGAAACCCGCGCCGCCCGCTCCCCCCGAAGCGGCAACGCAAACTCCGCCGCCAGGAATCAGCGAAGACTGGCTGGCGGTGTGTATTGGTCTGTTCGTCTTCTTACTTTCCCTTGGCTTACTGTTCGGGAAGGACATTCTGGGATGGGCGGTCACCACCTCAGTCTGGACCACCCCGGCAAAAGCTTTAGCGCCAGCCTCAAAAAGCTTCTCGACCCTGTCCCCTTGGCTCTCTCTGCTTGGTACGTTCTTCTTTCTGCTAGTCGTAATGTCGATTGGCGCCAAGGCTCTGCGCGCCGATCTCAAGCGCTTTGTTGCGGGGTTTACTGCCGTATTCGCGGTGAGTTACCTCTGCTGGTTTCTGGGCAGCTGGGCCTATATCGCAGCAACGCCCGACAAACGAGCCGGCCTGAAGATCGCCTGGTCGCTCAACCTAACGAACGAGTCCGGCTTCATCATTGCTCTGGTCGCGGGGTTGATCGTGGGGAACTTTCTGCCGGCGTTTGCCCGCTTCCTGAAAGAAGCGATCCGGCCGGAACTCTACATCAAGACCGCCATCGTGATAATCGGCGGATCGCTCGGCATCGCCGCGCTCGAAAATCGCGCGCTGGCCACTTCGGTCATATTCCGCGGCGCTTGCGCCATCGTCGAGGCCTATCTGATTTACTGGCCCATCGTGTACTTCGTCTCCCGACGCTGGTTCGGCTTCAGCCGCGAATGGGCCGCCCCTCTGGCCTCGGGCATTTCGATCTGCGGCGTGTCTGCCGCCATCGCCACCGGCAGCGCCATCAAAGCACGCCCGGTCGTGCCCATCATGGTTTCGTCGCTGGTGGTGATCTTCGCCGTGGTGGAGCTGCTGTTTCTTCCTTTTGTCGCGCAGCATTATCTCTACCATCAGCCACTAGTTGCAGGGGCGTGGATGGGTCTGGCGGTGAAAACCGACGGTGCAGCCGTGGCCAGCGGCGCCATCACTGATTCGCTGGTTCGCGCCAAGGCTCTCGCGGCCACCGGCGTCGCCTACCAGTCGGGCTGGATCATGAACGTCACTGCCACGGTGAAGGTTTTCATTGATATCTTCATCGGCCTCTGGGCATTTGTTCTTGCTTGGGTCTGGGCGGCCAAAATCGAGCCGCGCCAGGGCGAGAAAGTCAGAGCCGTGCAGATTTGGCAGCGCTTCCCCAAGTTCATCCTGGGCTACATCGCTACCTTCGCCATCGTGCTTATCGTGGGCGCTCTTTCGCCTGCGCTGGCGGCGAAAGTTAAGGCATCCATGGGGCAAGCCAATGTTTTTCGCGTCATGTTCTTTGTGATGACCTTCTTCGCTATCGGAGTGCTGTCGAATTTCCGCAAGCTTTGGCAGGAAGGCATCGCCAAGCTGGCCGCGGTCTATGTGCTTTGCTTGTTCGGATACATCATTTGGGTCGGGTTACTGATTTCGTGGCTGTTCTTCCACGGAGTCCTCCCGCCTCTGGCTAAAGGGTAGCCGTCAAAGGGTGAGATATGACAGAGCCTCGTCTAACCGACGAAATGCGCAAGATGGAAAGTGAGTACGAGCCGCTGGCTCCGGTCGAACGCAAACTGATCTGGTACACGTTCGGAGCCGGAGTCGTCCTCTTAGCTGTATTGGTATGGATCAGCCGTGCGTTCCTGTGATCGCGCGCGAATTGCCGATCGCATGAAGTGAGGAAATGTGACCAGAGTCGGCAAAGTCTATTTGGTCGGCGCGGGGCCGGGAGATCCCGAGCTGCTCACTGTGAGGGCAGCGCGGCTGCTCGGAACCGGTGATGTTATCGTCTACGACCGCCTGATTCAGGAAGAAGTCCTCGCCCTGGCGCCGGCGTCGGCCGAGAAGATTTACATGGGGAAACCTCTCCGTTGTCACGCCTCTCGACAGCACGAAATCCATGAACTTCTGGTTCAGAAGGCGCGCGAAGGCAAGACGGTCATTCGCCTCAAGGGCGGGGATCCCTTCCTCTTCGGCCGCGGCGGTGAAGAGATCGAGTATCTGGCCGAGCACGGCGTGCCCTTCGAAGTCGTCCCAGGCGTCTCTTCGTGCCTCTCTGCGCCGCTCAGCGCCAACATTGCCGTGACCCACCGGGATGCCTCCTCTTCGGTCGCGATCGTCACCGGCCACAACGCCATCGAAAATCACGAGCGTGTCGATTGGATGGCGCTCACCAAAATCGACACTCTCGTCTTCCTCATGTGCGTGCACAACGTAGAGACGATCGCCCGCAAGCTCATTGCCGCAGGCCGTCACGCAACCACTCCAGCAGCCATGATTCAGCAGGCATATTGGAATGGCGAGCACATCGTTACGGGCAACTTGGGCAATATTGCCGAAGAGGTCCGCCGCGCCGGCATTGAGCCGCCAGCCACGCTGGTCGTAGGCGAGGTTGTGCGCCTGCGGGACAGACTGAAAGAACTCATCGCATACAGCTCCGCGAAATCGGAAGACAAGGAAGAGGCACCGGTATGAATGATGTATCCTCCGTTTCCGTTGAGACCCTCGCCGAAGAGATGTTCCAACTCGTGACCGAGTGCGCCGGGAAAAAGAACCTGAAGGCCGGCGACCTCACCAAGGCCATGATCGCGAAACACGGCGAGCAGGCTTGCAGCAAGGATGATTGCAAGAAGGCCATTCGCATCCTGATGGATTCAGGCCGCTGCATTTACAGCTACCTTGGAGGATCCTTCATCACGCTGCCACCAAAGCCGGAAGGAACGCCCTCACAGTAAGCACAGTGGAGAGACATGAGCGAACTTCGCGCCATGCCGCGGC
>Ga0187771_10002482_pt1 | contig 12685 bp, 10 predicted proteins | sample 0116_SJ02_MP15_1_FD_133139 | JGI IMG/M metagenome (GOLD analysis project Ga0187771, IMG submission 133139) | Tropical peat soil microbial communities from peatlands in Department of Meta, Colombia - 0116_SJ02_MP15_10_MG | ecosystem: Environmental > Terrestrial > Soil > Wetlands > Peat | place... | reverse complement strand
CTTCGAGGTCGACATCTTCACAGCGGATGACTTGGCCGTTCTGCAAGCACGCCGCGCAGAGGGCCTTTTCCGCGGGGACTTCAGTTCCCACCGGCAAGCTCATAGCTCCGGATGCCGCTTTGTAACGGATCTTGCCGCTGTCGAGCAATCCAATCGCAGCGCCGTCGGCTCTGGCAATCTCGGTTAAGCGTTGCGCAACCAGGGCCATCGCACTGTCCAGTTCCAGATGGTGCACCTGAATCTGATCCTGGGTCTCGACTATTTGCGCCAAGGTGAGGGTGTAGTCGCCCTCGGGAGCAGATGCGGATTCCGAGATTCCCGGCGGTTCGTTCACCGTCCCACCAACGGACGTACGCTGCGCTGCAGATGAATCCCGACGCTCGACGCTACGATCCAAGGCTTGCAGTTCGCGGTTGTGTTCCTGCAACACATAGGCCGCTTCCAGCAGCTTGGCAAGCACCTGCTCGTCGAAAACGGGTTTGTTGTTGGCTTCGGGCACAGTTATTATCGCGTCGGCACGTCTGCCGAAGGGGCGCAGACCCCTTCATCCGCCGGGAAATACACTTATTCTAGTGCAAGTCCCCCACCAACATAGAGATCAATACGAAGCAGGCATACGAGTAAGACTCAGGGGCACGCTCGCTTGGAGTTCCCTTGGGCAGGGGACGCACCCGATCTTGCAACAGTTTACAACTCAAGATGACCTGGATGCGAGGGCCGTTCGGAATCGCTCTGGCCGCCGGGCCGCCGGTTCGGCTGGTAGTTACGGGAGTAACGCGCAATAATCTGCACACGAGTTCCCTGGTGGTTCCCCCAGCGTTCTGGGTCGTTCACACTGCCGGCGATGATTCAATACCCGCCTCAGCCTTGCTGCTGAGGTAGAAGTGCACAGCGGGAGTAATGATGAGCGACAACACCATCGAGATCAGAACCCCGCCGATCACAGCAATCGCCAGTGGCTGCAGCATCTGCGATCCCGCGCCAATAGCAAACGCGAGCGGAAGCATGCCCGCCACCGTGGCCAACGCGGTCATGACGATGGGGCGCAACCGCCGGCGGGCAGCCTGGAGCATCGCGTCTTCCGCGGGCAGGCCTAAAGCGCGCATCTTTTGGTCGGCATCGAGCAGGAGAATTCCGTTTTTGGCCACGATGCCAATCACCATGATCATTCCCATGAACGACGAAATGTTGAACGTCGTGCGGGTGACCAGCAGGGCGATGAAAACCCCAGAGGTCGATAGCAGGGCCGAGGAAAGAATGGCGATGGGCGCCGCGAAAGTTCCGAACTCGAACAGCAGCACAATGAACAGCAGCAGAACCGCCAGGATGAGCACGATCACCAAATCGTGGAACGATTTCTGCTGTTCCTGATAAGTTCCACCGTATTCCACGCGAATGCTGGATGGAATGTGCAGCCCTGCAACAACCTTCTGCACCTCAGCCATTCCGCTGCCCAGGCTTCTGCCCTCCAGGCGGCCAGTAACAGCGACGTCACGCTGCAGGTTCTCGCGGCGAATCTCGGTCTGGCCGGGGTTCTCGACTACCGTTGCCAGTGCACCCAGTGTTGCGGTGTGAGCGTTGCTGCTCACAAGAAGTGTGTCGCGCATGGCTTCCAGGGAAGCACGGTTCGCAGCGGGAAAGCGAACGCGCAGCGTGTAGGCGCGGTCGTTGGCCACGACCGGCGTGGGGGCCGGCTCGCCTTCAAGAATCGCCGAAGCATCGAGTGCAACTTCTTCGGCGGTGAAGCCGGCGCGCGCAGCCACGCTGGGATCGACTTGGAAAGTGACCGCCGGCCCGCTGATGGTGTTGTCAATTCCATTCAAAATATCCACCACGCCATCGATCTTCCCGATGGAATCAGCTACCTTGGGCGCCCATTCCTCCAGCTGTTTGGGATCCTGCGAAAACAGCTTGATCTGGATCGGCTCGGGAGCCGACGTCAGGTCGCCAATCATGTCCTGAAGCACCTGAATCAACTCCACATCAAGAGCCGGCTCCTGTTGCTTGATCTCAGCCCGGACGTCGGCCATGATCTCTTCGATGTCGCGGTCGCGTTTCGCTTTGAGCTTTACCAGGATGTCGCCTGTATTGGCTTCGGTTACGGCAGCCAGCCCGAGCTGCAATCCGGTACGGCGGGAGGTGCTCTCCACCTCAGGCATCTCGCGCAACATTTGCTCGACGTGGCTGACCACGCGGTTGGTTTCGGCCAGCGAACTGCCCGCGGGCATGATGTAGTCCACGGTGAAGCCGCCTTCGTCCATTTCCGGCAACAAGTCCGAGCCGGAGAAGGTATAGCAGAGGTAAGAAAGGGCGATCAGAGCGGCGCTGAAGACGACCAGCATCCGGGGCCGTTCCAGCGCGCGGCGCAGCCAGCGTTCATGGAAATTGATCACGCGCAGGAAGAAGCCGCTCAAATGCTTTTCTTCGGCGGCGAGGAGCTTCAAAGCATTGTCCTCGTCCGTAGCGTCTTCAGTTTGATCCAGAACTGACGGAGCACTGTTCGGATTATTGGTTTCTAAATGGCGGGAGGCGGTTGTCTCGTGGTACCCCTTGATGAAGTACTGGCTCAGGGTTGGAGTCCAGGTCACCGCCAGCGCCAGCGAGGTCAACAGGGCTACCGTCATGGTTACGGCCAATGCGCGGAAGAACACTCCGGTCACGCCAGTGATCGCGATCAGGGGGACGAAGACGACAATCGGTGTTATGGTCGAATAAACCAGCGGAGCCGTGATTTCCTTCAGAGCGCTGCGGATCGCCTGCAGCCGCGTTTGCCCTGCATCGCGATGCAGGACGATGTTCTCGATCACCACGATGGCGTTGTCAATGACCAGTCCTACGGCGGCAGCAATGCCGCCGAGCGTCATCAGATTGAACGTTTGCCCCACCACCTTGAGCGCGATGAATGTGACCATGAGGGTCAGTGGAATTACCAGACCCGCGACTAGCGATGTACCCCAGTCGCGCAGGAACACCACCAGGATGATGGAGGCGAGAATCAGCCCGAGCAGGATAGCATCGCGCACGCTCTTGATGGATTCGTTCACGATGATGGACTGATCGTAGAACGGCTGAATGTCAACCCCGCGCGGCAGGGTTTTGCGGATGTTTTCAATCTCGTCGTGGACCTCCTGCGCGACTTGCACCGTGTTTCCGTCAGGCTGGCGATTGATGTTCAGCAAGACCGCGGGCCTACCATTGGCCGTGACCACGGTATAGACAGGTTTAACGCCAGGCGCGACGGTGGCTAAATCGCCGATGCGCACAGGGATTCCCGCCGGAGTGTTCTTGATGACGGCGTTCCCGATCTCCTCGGGCGTTCGTACCTGGCCGTTGACCAACCCGAGGTAAAGCTGATGTTTTTGCTCAAGCAGTCCGGGAGAATCAATCAGGTTGGTTCGGCGCACCGCCTCCAGAATGTCTGAGACCGTAACGTTGGCGGTAAGCAGTTTTGCCGGATCGGGTGTGATGTAGAACTCCGGCTCCTGCCCACCTTGTATGATCACTGTGGAAACGCCGTCCAGCCGGTTCAGCCGCGGCTTCATCTCGTAAGTCGCCATCTCCCATAACTTGGTCTGCGGCACAGTGTTCGACGTCAAGCTATAGGCAATGATGGGAAATGCGGCGAACGTCATGCGGTGCGCTTCGATCTTTGCCGTGGGCGGAAGTTCGGGCTGCACGCGGGAAATGGCCGCGTTTACATACTGCAGCGTCTGGAACATGTCCACGTCCCAGCGGAAATAAAGATCAATCTCGGCCGATCCGCGGCTAGTGATGGAGCGCACTGTGAGCAGACCAGGGACGCTGTTTACGGCTTCCTCGAGGGGACGCGAGACGGTCACCATCATCTGATCGATGGGCATGACGCCGTTGTCTACCGCGATCAGAACCCGCGGAAAGTTGGTGGCAGGAAAAACAGACACCGGAATAGTGAAGGCCAGATACATGCCCAGCAGAGCCAGCGTGAGAATGAGGAAGATGACCGGCCTAGAGTGCTGGGCGATCCAGTGCTGATCGATGGAATGGTGGCCGGTCGAAGATCTGACAATCGAAGGACTGGTTCTGGTCGCGTTCACGCCGAGGCCCCGGTGCGATTATTTTTCACTGGATCCCTCCGGGGGAGCCTTTGAATCTACTTTTGCTCCATCGCCGCTCTTTGATCCCCCGGCCGATCCTTCTGCCGGAGCCTCGGCGGCTTCGACTTTGATCTTAGTTTTGTCGGGAAGCCCGTATGCTCCCCTGGCCACGACTTTGTCGCTGGCTGTGACACCCTCGACGACCTGCACATTGTCGCCGTTGCGGATGCCGAGCTTCACGGCTTGCTGATGGGCGCGGCCATCGGTGCCTGCCAGCATGACCGAGAAGCTTCCGTCCGGCGCGGTGATGACGGAACTCACTGGGACAACAAGCGCGTCTTTCACCGTCTGTGCCGTGAGCGACACCTGTGCGCTCGTCCCAGGCTTTAACGCGTGCTGGGGATTCTTTGCCTCCAGCCAGACCTCGACGGTTGTGCTGTTGGGATCAAGCGCCGGACTCACGACCGTGACTCTGCCCTCGATGGGTTCTGCGACACCCGGAGCGGCGATGGTCCCTTTGTCGCCGACCTTCAGCACCGCAGCATCGCTCTGCGGAATGTGGGCCTTGGCAATGATGGCAGACGTATCCATCACGGTGAGCAGGGGAGAGCCAGCGGTCGCCATTTCTCCGGGGTAGAGCGGTCGGTCGGTGATCACACCGTCGATCGGGCTGCGAATCTCTGAGTAGCTGAGTTGTGCCTGCGCTCCTAGGTATTTGCCTTTTGCCGATTCCAGTTGTCCCGCGGCGGCTTTCAGTTCCTGCGCCTTTCCGATGGCCATCAGGTCGTCGAGATGTTTCTTGGCGATGGCGTACTGGTTACGAGCCTGGGTAATGTCTACACGCGACTGGTCGAGCTCTTTCCGCGGCAGCGCACCTTGATCGAAAAGCTGCTGGCGGCTCTGAAAGACCTTCTCCTCCGCGTCGAGGGTCTGCTTAGCTTGCTGCTCGTCGGCCTCGGCTTTCTGGATCTCCTGAGGGAGACCGGCAGCTGTGGTGGTTAGGTAGGCGGCCTCAGCCTGATCGTAGGCGCCTTTGGTGTCTTGCGCGGCGGCAGCAAGATCACGGTTTTCGAGCACGGCCAGCAATTGCCCCTCATGCACCGGGCTGCCGCGTTTCACCAGAAACTTTTCGACTGGGGCGCTGATCTTGGGAACAATCGCGGCCTGAGCACGCGGGAACAGAATGGCTTGCGTTTGGATGGTGTGCTCAATCGTGGTCTTTTCGACGGGAGCGACCTGTACCGCGACGACTGGTTCCTTGTCGCCCTTATCGGAGGAACAAGCGGCGACGAGCAGCAAAAAGCCTGCGACGGCTGCCAGTCTGAGCGCCGCAAGCATTCGGGCGCGAAGGTCGTGACGGGATGTTGATCGGTTGGTCTCGAAATGGTTCATCCTTTAGAAGGTTCCTGTCAGAGTCTGTAAGTTTGCCACCGCGACGCGATAGCGCGACTGGCCATCATCGTACGCGTTGCGTGCCTCGGTCGACGTATTTTGGGCATCGACTACTTCGAGTACGGTTGATTCTCCGGCCTGATAGCGCATGGTGGTAAGCCGGAGGCTCTCGGCGGCGATCTCGGCGGAGCTGGCCAGGGACTCCAATTCCGAGCGCGCCGTCTCGGCTTCATTGTAAAACTGGCGCAGATGGCTGAGCAGTTGCTTTTGCGCATAGGTCAACTCGACGTGTGCCTGATCGCGGCGCAGTTCCGCCTGCTTGAGCTTGCTGCGGTCCGCGCCCCAGCTGAACACCGGAATCTGCAACGTGGCCACGGTGGAATATCCGAGGTTGCGGGCTCCGTCCGTGCGGATCGCGAATTTGTTGGAATCGATGCCGTAGAAGTAGTCCACGCTCAACGCCGGCAGCAGTCCGCCCCAGGCCGCAGTGACCTCGTGATTCGCGACTGCGAAGGCAGCCAGCGCCGCCCGCAGTTCGGGATTGTTCTTTTTGCCAGCGGCCTCTATTTCGGCGAATGCGGGCAGAGGTTCGGGGGCCTGCAGGTCGTCCACCACGGTAAAGTCCTGATTGAAATCCGGAAACAGAAGCACGGCCAGATCGAGACGGCCGTGGTCCATGTCGAGCTGAGCTTCCTGCAAGTCGCGCTGCTGCTGCTGGAATTGAATCCGCGCCTTGATTACGTCGGCGTGCGCGACTTCGCCGCCGCTCTCCAGTTTCTGGCTGATATCCAGAAAGCGCGCGGCTTCGGCGGCGGCACGCTGCGCGGTCGCATACTTGCGTTGAGCAACGACCAAGCCATAGTAGGCCTGGGTCACGGTAACCATGAGGCCGCGCGTGGCAATCTCAGCCTTGGCCCGCGCCTGCGCCAGAGCAGCGGAAGAACGACGGTAATCCGCATAATTGGTGAGGGAAAGAGTCTCATGCACGCCCCCCTGGCTGATGTACTCATGGACACCGTTGTTGGCGATGAACCTGGACGTGGGACAGCCCTGCAGCGTGGTTTTGCAATTCACCGGCACAGGCCCGGTTCCCTCGGTATAGATAAACGAATTGTTGTAGTTGAGATTGGGAAGCAAGCCGGCGCGGGCTTGCACCCGATCCTCACGCGCCAACCCCAGATCGGTGATGGCCGAGCGGTACTGGGGATCGTTCAGCCGAGCCCGCTGCAGAGCGTCCTGTAGCGTAACGGTCAAAGGAGCACCGCTGGCGGGACCAGAATTTGTAGCCTGAGTCTCCAGCGCCAATTTCCGGGCCTGTGCAAAAGTCATGGGCACGCTTATCAGCAGAACCAAAATGAAAACCCAGGCGTTCGGGCATTGACCGATACGGGAGAGCGATTTTCTCCCGGCAGCAGGGTTGCGTAGACAAGTCTTCACAGGTCACCTCGGAATGAAGGCTGGCAATTTCGAAACCACAAAAATGCCTGATGGGAAAGGAGATGGTCCAAAGCAAGGGTCGTTCCCATGAGGCGGAGTTGCGCCGCCGCTGCTGTCTTTTGGGAGTAAAGACTGAAGGCCGGAATGGCGGAAAGCGAAGTCATCACTCAAATCGTTGGACCGAATTGGAACAGGCCCAGCCTACCACGGGCCTCCTGAAAGCCACCTGAAGACCCCAGGTCTGGGCCCCAAGTGTAAGCTCCCAAAGGTCTTAGCCTGGCGCCACGAAAGGGATACGCAATTGGTGAGGGCCGTGCAACCCCGTCGACTGGAGATGCCGATAACGGCAGGAGGCCAACCCACCATGGTTGATCTGAACGAAATCAAAGTGACGCCCCGCGACCAGCAGGTTCTGCAGCTGCTGGTCCAGGGTTGCAGCAACAAAGAAATTGCGGGCCAGCTCAACATCAGCCCGCGCACCGTAAAACAGCACCTGCGCACGTTGTTCTTGCGGGCTGGGATCCGCGAAGGCCGCAAGCGCGTGAAACTGGCCATCGCCATGTTCGCCAAGGAGGAAGCAGAGTCATGACGCCGCGAGAACGCCTCACCCCGAAAGAGATTCAGGTTGCGCTTCTGGTCTGGGAAGGACTGACCAACCGGGAAATTGGAAGGATCGTCGGAACCAGCGAACAGGTGATCAAGAACCACTTGCGCAGCACGTTCGACAAACTTGGCGTGTGGAGCAGGCTGGAGCTCGCAATGTACGTGGCCAGCCACGGTGGCAGGAACTGGCCTTTTGAAACGGACCACAACGCGGTCGTCCAACACCAGGCGGTTGGGGCGTAGGAGCTGCAATCTCGGGCCGTGCGGCGGAGAGACAGCTATTCCGAGTGGGCGCGTCCCTGCTGGGACTGGACAGAGGGCCAAGCAAAAGAGCCGACCGTGGCTGCCATGCTTGGTCCGACCGCTCCCACAGTCTGCAAAAGGTTTCACGCGCGAGCCCGAGCGCGCGGACCAGGTTCTGCTTAAATCTATGCATAGCAGCAGGTTGCAGAATTTCACCTGCGGCCTATGAATTGCACATTCCTAACGGATTCTCAGACAGCGGTTCACAAGCAGCCCGAGCCGGCTTCGCGACGTAAGTTTCGCAACCAGATTTCGCAGTCCAGATTTCGCAACCCAGGGCGAAACCTGCCATGGCCTACAAAGAGATTTTCTGGATGGCCTGTGACTCGACCGAGCAACTGCGGGCCGAGTACGGTCCCTTTCACACCCGAGCCGAGGCTGAAATCGAGGCGAGGAAACTCGGCTTCGGCTACCTTTTGCGCTACGAGCATATTCTCGGCGACGACGAAGAGATTCAAGAAGTCCGCTGCGTCTTTATCGAGCTGCCCGGGGCAATCCCGGTGGTTTCCGAGGCAGTCCAGGTCAGCCTCCACACTCGCTGTGCCACCTGTGGGGAAGCAGCGGCGCACGACTATGCCTGGCAGGCGGAGGTATGGGCCGACATCCACGAGTTTGAACACTCCCGCCATCGCGTTCGCCTTTTCGAGCACGCCCGGGGCAAGGGTTTGAAGGAAATCGGCGACTGGCGGGGTTGAAAACCAGGACCAGCCCCGCAGAGGACGCTAAGTACGCAGAGTGGCATCAGCCACCGGGATCAGATCGGTCTTGAAAGGGCCCTTTGGCCGTGCTAAAGAGCTCACTACAAAATGGGCTTAAGCCACTGAGGCAACCGTTGCCCTCAGGGCCTGAAGGCGTATTGGTCCGGCTGAAGCCGCGCTCCTTCAAACGCCCTCGGTGTCCTCGGCGGTTTTCACTGCGAGGTTGAGAGTTCACTGGCTGCTGCCCGATCGACAAACCAGATCACACTGCCATCGCCTGGCCGCACCAGCTTTGAGGGATACTGCTCGCCCGGAGCATCGCTTTGCAGCACTGCGTGGAGCGCAGCGGCCTTTTCTGTTCCACTGACCAGAAACGCTACCCGACGAGCGGCATTCAGAACGGGCAAAGTGAAAGTAATGCGGCTGGTTCTGAACTTCTCCACCCAGTTGGCCACCACCAAGCGCGACTTTTCCCGCAAGGCGGCGCTTCCCGGGAAGAGCGAAGCCGTGTGTCCATCCGGTCCCATCCCGAGCAGGATCAGATCAAAGCTAGGGAACTGTCCGGGTTGAAGCCCGAAAAACTTCTGTACAGTCTGCTCATAGGCTTCCGCGGCCGCGGCAGCGTTGGGATTCTCTCCGGGGATGCGAAACACATTCGTCGCCGCTACCGGAATTTTCGACAGCAGGGTTTCCTCGGTCATGCGGTAGTTGCTCTCCGGATCGGTCGGAGGCACATGCCGTTCGTCGCCCCAGAAAAAGAACACGCGGTCCCAGGGCAGGGAAGTACGTGCGTTCGTGGCCAGAAGATTATAGAGGCTTTTCGGGGTGGAACCGCCCGAGAGCGCGATGGTGAAGCATCCGCGCTGCCCGACTGCATCGTTCGCAGTGTGGACCACGTCTTCCGCCGCCGCTTCGAACAACTCCTGCGGGGTGGTTAGTGTTCGAATCTCTACCGAAGAACTCAAAGGCACTTCACCCCGCACTTCGCTCAGTTCTTGCCACCTCGAGCCGCCGCGCAGCGCGCCGCTCCGAGTAGTCCGGTCTTTTCGTTGATGACGACTTGCACCGGGATCGATTCCAGAAGCGGGCGCATACGGCCCTTATCAAGAAAAGCCTGCATGAACAGCGGACATTTGAGCCTGCCAAGGATCTTGGGAGAGATCCCACCGGCGAGGAACAACCCGCCGGTCGACATCACTTTGAGGGCGAGGTTAGAGGCCTCTGCGCCGTAGACCGAAATCCACAAGTCGAGGGCCTTCTCTGCGAGCGGGCAGGAAGCGTCGAGCGCCGCGCAGGAAATTGCGGCAGGAGCATCGCCCTTGGTGAGTTTGGCAGCAAGCGCGGGAGACTCTTTGCCATATCCACTTTCGCGCAGGAACTCGTAAACGTTCACCAGCCCCGGGCCGGAAATAATGCGCTCGTAACTCACATGTCCAAAGCGGTCCTTGAGGAAGCGGAACAGCTCAATCTGCAAATCGTCTTGTGGAGCAAAGTCAGTATGGCCGCCTTCGCAGGCGAAAACATAGTGGCGGCTTCCATCCCAAAACAGCCCGGCCTCGCCCAAACCGGTTCCCGGCGCGATCACCGCCTGATTGCCGGTGACCGGGCCGGTCACGCGATTCAGCGGAACCAAGTCTGCCGCAGTCAATCCGCCGATACCCCAGGCGATGGCTTCAAGGTCGTTGATCAACAGTGTGGTCGGAAGCCGAATCTGCTTGGCCAGCCGTGATTGCTCAATCACCCAGGGCAGATTGGAGGTTTCGACACGTCCGTTGCGCACCGGTCCGGCGATGCCAAAGCACGCTACCTCCGGGCGCGCGGCCGACTCGTCTAAGAACCGGGTGACAATCTCCCCCAGTTCGCTGTGCTCGCGGCTGGGAAAGACGCGTTCCGAGATCAGACGAAGGTGACCATTCTGGGGTTGAAAATAAGCCAGCCTGGCATTGGTCCCACCAATATCGCCGGCCAGGATCATTTTTCGAAGTTCCTCCAACGGCGACCGTCGCGCTCGAGCAATTCGTCGGCTTCCTTCGGTCCCCAAGTGCCAGAGGCGTAGTTGGGGAAGTTGCGGGGAGGCAGCGCCTTCCAGATATTCAGAATCGGGTTGACCACTGACCAACCCGCCTCCACCATGTCCGCGCGCTGAAACAGCGTCTGGTCGCCAATCATGCAGTCATGCAACAGCCGCTCGTAGCCGGTACTGGGCTGCTTCCCAAAGTATTCCTGATATTCGAAGTTCATGTCCACTGTGCCCAGGCGCATGACTGGCCCGGGAACCTTGGCGGCGAATTGCAGCGAGATGCCTTCTTCGGGCTGGATGTGCAGCACCAGTTGGTTCGGCATCAGGTGCCCGACCGGCGTGTCGCGAAACAGCACGAACGGTGCCTGCCTGAACTGTATCACGATATGGGTGTTGCGCACTGGCATCCGCTTTCCTGTACGCAAATAGAAAGGGACATCCGCCCATCGCCAGTTGTCAATCAGCAGTTTCATGGAGACGAAAGTTTCTGTGCGCGAATCGTCGGGAACGTCGGGCTCGGCACGGTACGACGTGACCCGCCTGCCATCTTCTGTGCCGTCTCCGTACTGGCCGCGCACGGTGCGGCTCAGCACCTCTTCGTCGCTCATGGGCTGGATGGCGTGCAAGATCTTGGCCTGCTCGTCGCGCACCGCATTGGCGTCGAAGGAAATCGGTGGCTCCATGGCGGTGAGCGAGATGAGTTGCATGATGTGGTTGGGCACCATGTCGCGCAGCGAGCCGGCCTGGTCGAAATAGGTTCCGCGTCCTTCTACACCGACGGTCTCTGCCACGGAAATCTGCACATGATCAATGTAGCGGCGGTTCCAGATCGGCTCGAAAATTCCGTTGGCAAAACGGAATGCCAGTATGTTCTGTACGGTTTCTTTGCCGAGGTAGTGGTCGATGCGGTAGATCTGGGTTTCACCGGCGACTTTGAGCAGTTGCTGGTTCAGCGACCGGGCTGATTCCAGGTCGTGTCCAAAGGGCTTCTCGATAATCACTCGCCGCCAGTGGCCGTTCGACTGTTCCATCAGCCCGGCGGTAGCAAGCTTTTCGACGATGGGGCCGAAAAAACTCGGAGCGGTGGCCAGGTAGTAGAAGAAGTTCTGATGGGTCGAGTGCTCTTGATCGACCTTGGTCAGGAAGTCTTTGAGCTTTGGGTAGAGGGCATCGTCGCCGAAATTACCCGTCAAATAATAAAAGCGGTTCTCGAACCACTCCCAGATTTTGCCTTCGATGCAATTACCGCAGTACCGCTTGACGTCGTCTCGCACTCTCTTCTTGAACTCGTCGTTCGACATTGGGGCTCGGGCCACTCCGACGACGGCAAAGTCGCCGGAAAGCAGATCGGCCTGCGCCAGGTTGTAGAGTGCGGGGATAAGCATGCGTCCCGTGAGATCCCCGGCGGCGCCGAAGATGACCATCACGCAAGCATCGCCCTGCTTGCCGATCCGCGGTTGCGTTGCTGTTGGCCGTTCTGCTAAGTGAGCCATGAGTAAATCCCCCAGAGAGTGTCGTCCCGACAGGTCGCTCAATGCCGGATCAATTTTGGAATCACCAGAGAAGCAACCACCCCCGCGAGCCCCAAAACGGACAGCGACAAAGAGGCATATCGAAGGAAGGAGGAAAAGCCGCGATAGCCAGCTATGCCAGTCTCAATGAGCACGACAAAGGGCGAGAGTGGTATTAACGCTAGCAGCCATGCGGACGCATGCGCGATCCATCCCCTACCAAGGTCTATCTCCATCCACTCCATGTCAGACCCGCCAGGCCTCCAAAAAAGGAAAACGACTAGCGCTGCGAGACCTAGGAAGAAGCCGAATCTGTAGACTGCCGGCGGAATCATGGGGCTCCTTAAGACCAGTGCGATCAGGAGCACCACAGCAACACAAGTCGTAGCTGCTATCCTCGCTACCATAGGCTTCATACTGGTTGGGCTCGCTGTTCTTAGGCCGTCTTTATTGCCTTGGGCGCGCCCGCTTCCACATGCCCACCGAACTTCTGCCGCATAGCGGATAGCATCTTTTCGGCAAATGTGTGCTGCTGCCGCGAACGAAACCGTACGTATAAAGCCGCAGTCAAGACATCCGCCGGCACGGCTTCTTCGATCGCCGCCTGAATCGTCCAGCGGCCCTCACCCGAGTCCTGCACGAAACCTT
>Ga0187771_10002481_pt1 | contig 12687 bp, 8 predicted proteins | sample 0116_SJ02_MP15_1_FD_133139 | JGI IMG/M metagenome (GOLD analysis project Ga0187771, IMG submission 133139) | Tropical peat soil microbial communities from peatlands in Department of Meta, Colombia - 0116_SJ02_MP15_10_MG | ecosystem: Environmental > Terrestrial > Soil > Wetlands > Peat | place... | reverse complement strand
CCGACGGACGCGGCGTCGGTCCCTCCGGTGGTCCGGGTCCACGAACGGTCCTTCTCACGGAGCCACCGTTATCTCTCCGGTCCGGTACCACGGCACCGGGGAGTCGAGGTGACGAGCGAAACGGCCGTCCGGGTCGAGGTGCGGGTCGAACTCAAGCCCGGCGTCCTCGACGCCGAGGCCGAGAGCATCGAGAAGTCGCTCGGGCTGCTCGGGATTCCGTCGGTCCGGCACGTGACGACGGCACGCATCTACGACCTCGAGTTCTCGGGCGTATCGACCGAGGAAGCCATGCGCCTTGCGAACCGTGCGGTCGAACGCCTCCTCGCGAACCCGGTCATCCATCGGGTCTCCGTGCACCAGCTCCAGACGTAGCGGGCATGTCAGACTGGTCGGACGAGGTCGCGGTTCTGCCCATCCGCCACGCATCGAGATCCGGCCTCGAGAAACTGTCGGCGGCCCAGGGTCTCGGCCTCGACCCGAAGGAGCTCGCGCGTCTCAAGGCCTACTACCGCGCCGAGGGACGCGAGCCGACGGACGTTGAGCTCGCAGGGATCGCCCAGAGCTGGAGCGAACACTGCAGCTACAAGAGCTCGCGACCGTTCTTGAAGCGGGCGTTCTCGACCCTCCGTCCCCGTCTCAAGGTTCTCGGTACGGGTGACGCCGGGGTGTTGCGCTTCGAGGACGGGTACGCCTACGCGATTCGGATCGAGTCGCACAATCACCCGTCGGCCGTCGAGCCGTACGGCGGCGCAGCGACCGGCATCGGCGGGATCCTTCGGGACGTTCTCGCGGTCGGTGGGAAGCCGATCGCTCTCAGCGACCCGCTCTTCTTCGGGCCTCTCGAGCGGGGCCCCGATTCCCTTCCCCCGGGCGTCAAGAGCCCCCGATACCTCGCCGAGGGTGTCATCGCAGGGATTCGCGACTACGGGAATCGCGTCGGCGTTCCGACCGTATCCGGATGCGTCTACTTCGACCCCGCGTACATCGTGAACCCCCTCGTGAACGTCGGCTGCGTCGGCTTCCTTCCCCGGCGGCGACTGACCCCGAACCGGGCGAAGGCGGTCGGGGATCGCCTCGTCCTCGTCGGAGGGCTCACGGGCCGCGACGGGATCGGGGGCGTCGCGTTCGCGTCGAAGGAGCTTACGGACCGAAGCGAGTCGGAATCCCGGGGGGCCGTCCAGCTCGGCAACCCGATCATGAAAGAGCCGCTCATCCACGCCTGCCTCGAATCCTACGACCGAGGCCTCGTCCGGGGCCAGAAGGACCTCGGGGGGGGCGGGCTCGCCACCGCATCCGGCGAGCTGGTCAACGCGGGCGGGTTCGGCTCGCGCATCGAGCTTTCCCTGGTCCCGCTACGGGAGGAAGGTCTCCGGCCCTGGGAGGTCTGGATCTCCGAGTCTCAGGAGAGAATGATCCTGGACGTGGCCCCGTCGGACGTCGGGGAGCTGCTCGCGATCTTCCGGCGCTACGACGTTCCTGCGACCGACATCGGGGAGGTGACGAAGGGGCCGTACGAGACGCTTCTCTGGCACGGCGCGCTCGCGGCGCATCTTCGGGTCGGGTTCCGGGTCGACCCACCGGTGATTCTTCGGCCGACCCGACCGCGACGTCGACGCCTCGTTCCGTCGCCCGACCTCGCCGACGAAGAGCCGGGCCGAGTGTTCGAGGAGCTCGTGCTCGCTCCGGATTCCCTCTCCCGCGAATCGGTGCTACGAGTCTACGACCACGAGGTGCAGGGGCGCACCGTGATCAAGGCTCTGCACGGACGAGTCACATCTCCCGCGCACGGGGACGCGACGGTCATCCAACCCCGGCCTTCGAGCCACCGGGGTCTCGGCATCACCACATCGGCGCAGCCGTGGGCGTGCTCGGAAGACCCGGAGGCCGGCGGCATCTTGGTGGTCGAGGAGGCCGCGCGGAATCTCTACGCCGTCGGTGCGCGTCCGGATGCCTTCACGAACTGCCTCAACTTCGGGAACCCGGAGGACCCGCACGTTCTCGCGGACTTCGACTTCGTCACCCGGGGTCTGTCCCGGGGAGCACGAGCGTTGGGCTTCGCGGTCCCGTCGGGGAACGTGAGCTTCTACAACGGCGGCCTCGGAGCGGAAATCCCGCCGACTCCGGTCCTCCTCGCCACGGGGATCGTCGACGACATCCGTCGAGCCGTCACGAGCGACCTCAAGGAGGTGGGGGACCTCCTCTACCTGGTCGGCCGCTCGTCTCCCGACCTGGGCGGTTCCCTCTGGGCGCGGCGCCACGGACGGTCCGGGGTTGCCGTACCCCGACCCGACCCCGCCGGGCTCCGCCGCCTTGGGGAAGGACTGCTTTCTGCCGGACGGCGTGGCCTCCTGCGTTCGGTCCACGACATTTCGGATGGCGGCCTTGCCGTCACCCTCGCAGAGATGGCGTTCGGGGGAGGGCTCGGCTTCGACATCGACGTCGCGAGCGTCGGTCTCGCTACGCCCGCGCTCGCTCTGGCAGCCGAGGGCGCGAGCCGGTTCGTGATCGAGGTTCGCGAGGCCGACGCGAAACGGTTCGAGCGCTTGCTTTCGCCGCGTCGGCCGGTGGTTCTGGGTCGCGTCCGGGACCAGGACGCCACGCTTCGCTGGTCCGAGAAGAGTCTCGCTACCGTCCCTCTCGCCCCTCTCTACGACCGCTGGAGGACCGGGCTCGGGATCCCGTAGTCCCCCTCCATGACCGTCACCGCGCTCGTCTCGGGTGGAAAGGACTCGGTGTACTCTGCCTATCTTTCCGACATGCAGGGTTGGCCGGTCGACGAGATCGTCACCGTCGTTCCCGAAGACCCGAACGCGATGCTCTTCCATACGCCGAACCTCGACCTCGTCTCCCTGCAGGCCCAAGCGTGGGGGAAGTCGCATCGTCGTGTCCCGGTCCATGGGACGGGGGAAGAGGCGGAGCTCGAGGCGTTGCGAGGGTCGGTCGGCCACGATCGCGGGCCGGTGGTCACCGGTGCCATCCTCTCGTCGTACCAATGGGCTCGCATCCTCCGCGTTGCGGACGAGGCGGGACGGCGCGTCTACGCTCCCCTCTGGAGAAAGGAACCGGCCCGGGTCGTCCGGGAGGAGATCGCCGCCGGCCTCGACATTCGACTCGTCCACCTCGCCGCGGAACCCCTCACCCCCGACCTGCTCGGTCGCCGGCTCGACCTCGAGCTCGTGGCGGAGCTCGAACGACGGAGCCGCGAGGTTCGACTCCTGAACGTGGCCGGAGAGGGGGGCGAGTTCGAGACCCTGGTCGTGGACGCCCCCTTCTTCTCACGACGAATCGAGATCGACCAGTTCGAGCGAATCGTGGACGGCGCGACCTCCCGGTTGCAGGTCGAACGCGCCCACCTCGTTCCGAAGGTGCCGAGCGCACCCGCGGGGTCCGGGACGCCATGACACCGGGCTCGCCTGCCGACGATCGGCCGAGCACGAGGGCTCGGGTCGCGGCAGACCGAGCGCGAGCTGCACTGGGAGACCGGAATGCCGCGTTAGACTACCGGTGGCTCCGAGCACTGAGCGGGGCGCCCGCGGAGCGGGTCGATTCCGTGCTCGCCGAGCTCACGGAACTCGTCCCCTACGAAGAGCAGGTTCGTGCCGAGCAACGCAGCGGGGGTCGAGCGTACTACGCGCAGTTCCGCGCGCCGCTCGAGCTCTACGCGCTCGTCCGCCTTCTCGCACCCGACCATGTCCTCGAGACCGGAGTGAGCAGCGGGGTCTCCTCCACCCACTTCCTGCTCGGACTTCGCAGGAACGGACGGGGAACCCTGCATTCGATCGACCTCCCTCTTCCCCAGCGTTCGAAGCGATTCTCGCGTCGGGATTCGCCGGTCGCGCTTCCGCCCGGGCGCGAATCCGGCTGGGCGATGCCACGAGAACTGCGCGAGGGATGGGACCTCCGTATCGGGACGAGCGAGACGCTCCTTCCCCGACTCGTCGAGGAGCTCCCTTCTGTCGGGCTCTTCCTGCACGACAGCAAACACACTCCCAGCCACCTTCTGTTCGAACTGCACACCGTCCGCCCGAAGCTTTCTCGCGGTGCCGTGGTAATCGCCGACAACACCGTTTGGACGGGCGCCGCGTTCCCTCGGTTCGCGCGAGAGGTAGGGGTCCCCGTTCGGCGCCGGAGGCGCTCCGACTTGGTAGGCCTCACGATGCCGTAGGGAACGACCCTCGGGACGGTTCCTCGGCTCCCCCGGAACTTATAGTTCCCATCGCTCTTCCCGGTGCAGATGTCGGCGAGCCGACCCCTTCGCCCCCCGGAGCCTTCGCCCCCGACCTCCGGACGAGGAGACCCGGTCGTCGAGGAAGCGCAGCGCTGGGGGGCCGAGGTCCTCGGCCCCGCTGTCGCGAAGAGCCCCGAGCGCAAGGACCGGTTCACGACCCTCGGAGGGATCCCCGTGGACCGGCTGTACACACCTCGATCTTCCAAGCGGTCGGACGCGCGGATCGGATACCCCGGACAGCCGCCGTTCACGCGGGGGATCCATCCGACGATGTACCGCGGCCGCGTCTGGTCGATGCGGATGTTCTCCGGGTTCGGAACGCCCGAAGACACGAACCGTCGGTTCCGCTACCTCCTGAAGCACGGAGAGAGCGGGCTCTCGATCGCGTTCGACGACCCGACGCTCTACGGGATCGACGCGGACGACCCCGAGGCCCTCGGAGAGGTCGGAAAGTGTGGAGTGAACGTCAGCTCGCTCGACGACATGCGACGGCTTCTCGCGGGAATCCCGCTGGACGAAGTGACGACGAGCATGACGATCAACGCGCCGGCGAACATCATCTGGGGGATGTACCTTCTCGCCGGGTCGTCGTCGAGGGTCCCGCTCGCGCACCTCGGGGGAACGACACAGAACGACATCCTCAAGGAGTACATCGCACAGAAGGAGTTCCTCTACCCGCCCCGCTCTGCTCTTCGACTCGTCACCGACACGATCGAGTTCGCGACCCGCTCGACCCCTCGCTGGAACCCGGTGTCGATCTCGGGCTACCACATCCGCGAGGCCGGCTCGACCGCGGTCCAGGAGCTCGCCTTCACGTTGGCCGATGGGCGCACGTACGTCGCCGAGGCGAAGAGACGAGGTCTCGACGTCGACGAGTTCGCCCCGCGACTCTCGTTCTTCTTCAACTCGCACAACGACTTTTTCGAGGAGGTCGCGAAGTTCCGCGCCGCCCGACGCGTCTGGGCTCGCGTGATGCGGGACGAGTTCGGGGCGAAGTCGGAACGGTCGATGTGGCTCCGATTCCATACCCAGACCGCAGGCTGCTCGTGCACCGCCCAGCAGCCCGAGCTCAACATCGTCCGGACGACCGTCCAGGCGCTCGCGGGAGTGCTCGGGGGAACGCAATCGCTCCACACGAACTCCTACGACGAGGCGATCCAACTCCCGAGCGAGGACGCGGTCCGCATCGCCCTCCGGACCCAGCAGATCCTCGCCCACGAGTCCGGCGTGGCCGACTCGGTCGACCCTTTCGCCGGGAGCTACTACGTCGAATGGCTGACCGACACGATGGAGGAGGAGACGTTCCGCTACTTCGACCGGATCGATGCCCTCGGCGGAGTGGTCGCCGGGATCGAGCGGGGCTTTTTCCAGCGCGAGATCCAAGAGGCTTCGTTCCGCTACCAGCGCGCGGTCGAGGCCGGCGAGGAGAAGGTCGTCGGCGTCAACTGTCACACCGTGGACGAGCCCATCAAGGTGCCCCGACTCAAGATCTCGGAAGAAGCCCGGAAGGCGCAGGCTCGAAGGTTGCGTGCCCTCCGCGAGAAGCGGGATGCCTCTCGGCACCAGGCTGCTCTCGACCGACTCCGGAAGGTCGCTGCGACGGAGGAGAAGAACACGATGCCCACTGTCCTCGACGCGCTCCAGGCGGAGGCGACCCTCGGGGAAATCGTTCACGCGCTCCAGGACGTGTTCGGGTCGTATCGCGAACGCTCGATGTACTAGGGCCGGAGCCAGCTTCGGCCCCGGGACCCTTAAGCGGACGCTGGCTTCGCTCCGCGAGCGAACCGTGACCCGCGACGAGTATCGGACATCGCTCGAGCAGTTGTTCCAGCGACGACGCTTCGGCATCCGCCCGGGTCTCGAGACCGTCCAGGCCCTCCTCGAGGGACTTGGTCATCCCGAGCGGAAATTCCCGGCGATCCACGTCACGGGGAGCAAGGGAAAGGGTTCGACTGCCGTGGTCGCCCAGTCCGTCCTCACGGCTCACGGCGTCCGAACTGGCCTCTTCACCTCCCCCCATCTCGTGAGCTTCCGAGAGCGTGCTCGCGTCGACGGTCGGATGATCCCCCGGCCGGCCGTCGTCGACGGACTGCGTCGGATCGAGTCGCTCGCCCGCGACCTCCAAGCGAAGGGGACGATCGACCGGGCCCCGACCTTCTTCGAGGTGACGACGGCGCTCGCATTCGATTGGTTCGCTCGCGAAGAGGTCGCGGCCGCAGTCGTCGAGGTGGGGATCGGCGGACGCTTGGACTCGACGAACGTGGTCGACTCGAAGGTCGGGGTCATCACGACGATCGAGCTCGAGCACACGGAGCTTCTCGGGCCGACCGTCGAGTCCATCGCGCGCGAAAAGGCCGGCATCCTTCATCCCGGAATGACGGGGGTCGTGGGCGACCTCGTCCCGGGTGCTCGCTCCGTCGTGGAGTCCGTATCGCGTCAGCTCGGCGTCTCCCTCTGGCACTTCGACCGTGAGGTGAAGGTCGAGGAGCGATCTCTCTCGGCCGACGGCCAGACGTTCGCGGTGAAAGTACCCGGTGCTTCGTTCGCGGACCTCTTCCTGCCGCTCCTCGGACGGTTCCAGCCGACCAACGCAGCGCTGGCGATCGCCGCAGTGGTGCGGTTTGCCCACTCGACGGGACTCACTGTCCGCGCGGAGGACGTGAGGAAAGGGCTCCGACAGGTCCGCTGGCCCGGCCGGATGGAACGGGTGTCGAAACGACCGGAGGTCTTCTACGACGTCGCACACACTCCCGAAAGTGCCGCGTTGGTCGCCCAGAGCCTCGCCGAGATCTCGCCCCTTGCCAACCCCGAGGAATGCACGATCGTGTTCGGCTGCCTCCGCGAAAAGGACGCCGGCCGGATCCTGGACGCGCTCTCGTCCCTCGCGCGCACCCTGGTCGTCGTCCCGGTACGTTCCGACCGTGGTGCGCGGCCGGCGGACCTGCGCGTGGCCGGGGCCGGACGGTTCTCGCGAATCGTCGAGGCGCGTTCGGCCGAGGAAGGGCTCTCCCTCGCCCGTGCCGCGACCGGTTCGGACGGCTTCACGCTCGTCGTCGGCAGCGACTACCTGGTCGGGGAGCTCCTGAGGGGTGGTGCGAACCAAGAGGAACCGGACCTCTCGGACCCCGGCGTAACGGCCCCGGCAGGAAAGTCGAAGTCTCCCTCCCGGGACGGAGCGGTCGCACGATGAGGTCGGACGGACGCGCTTCCTCGTTCGACTGGGAGCTCCTCCTCGACCGCTTGAGCGAGCTCTACGGGACCGGTGACTGGCGTCGTCCGTACCTTCGCGACCACGCCGAGAACCCCTTCCAGGTCCTGATCGGGACGATCCTCTCGCAGCGCACGCGAGACGCGAACACCGACGTTGCGAGCGCTCGTCTGTTCGCCCAGTACCCGGACGCAAAGAGCCTCGCGAAGGCACCCCGAGACAAGGTCGAGTCACTGATTCGAGCCACGGGGTTCTACCGGGTCAAGGCCCGGGTCGTCCGGACGGTCGCGCGCGAGATTCTCGACCGGTTCGGAGGAGTCGTGCCCCGGGACTTCGGCGAGCTCGTCTCGCTCCCGGGGGTCGGTCCGAAGACCGCGAACTGCGTGCTCGTGTTCGGATATCGGATCCCGGCGATCCCGGTCGACACGCACGTTCACCGGATCGCAAACCGACTCGGCGTCGTGCGCACCCGCACGCCCGAGGAGACGGAGGCCCGGCTCCGCGAGCGCGTCGACTCGCGCTACTGGATCCCCCTCAACCCGCTCCTCGTGCAGCACGGACAGAACCTCTGCCGCCCAAACCGCCCGCTCTGTCCGGCCTGTCCCATCCGCGACCAGTGCGCGACCGGACTCGCCCTCATGGCCGGGCGGAATCCGCCGCGCCCCGAGGACCGGCCGGCTCGGAGGGGATCGCGGGGAGCAAGGCGAGCGCTCCGAGCGGGACGAGAATCAGAACCGCGAGCGACTCCCAGGCCACGGAGTACGAGGTCGCTTGGACGATCGACCCGAACAGCGCGGAGACCCCGGCGCCTCCCGCGAGCTGGACCGAGTTGAGGAGTCCGATCGCGAGTGGGATCTCCTCGTTGGGGACCTCCCTCCAGTACTGCGGGATGACGTACATCACGGCGTAATCGACCCCGTATGCCACCGAGAAGACCACGCCGATCGCGAGCGCGGAAGCGAGGCTGGCCCACGGAAGAAGGGCCACCATACTGGCGCTCACCACGGTGGCCACGAGGAATTGGGTTCGGTGGTTTCGGTGTCGCTCCGCGACGCGACCTCCGACCGGTCCGCCCAGGATGCTCGGGAAGACGAACATCATCCCGACCACTCCGGCAAGACCGAGCGTCCAGCCCTGAACGCTCTCTCCCCACGGCACGAGGAACTGTCCCGTCGCAAACGTCGCACCCTCGAGACCGACGAAGGCGATCCCCACCGCCCACGTGCCGCGGAAACGGAGGGCCGCTGGGATTCGCGGACGAGGCGCGTCGGACCGAGGCAACGGCCGTCCGACGGTCCGCGGGACCAAGAGGAGGCTCACGAGGCCCGGTACGCCGAGGAACAGTCCGCCGACGACCAGAGAGAGCCTCCAACCGATCGATGGAATGAGAAAGGCCGGGCCGACGAGGCCGAGAGCTGCGCCCACGCTGAACGCGGAGCTGAACACCCCGACCGGGATTCCGCGTCGACCGGGAGGAAAGAGACTCCCCACGAGTCCGATGGCAGGGGAGAAGAAGAGGGCCGCACCGATCCCCGCAGCGGTGCGGAGCGCGAGCAGAGTGGAAAACGAAGGCGCGAGCGCACACGCGGCCCCCGCGACCGCAAGCAGCCCGACTCCCCAAAAGGAAACGGCTCGGGGCCCGAATCTCCGAGAGAGTAGACCCGCTGGCACCTGAAGGAGTCCGCCGCCCACGAGGAATGCCGCGACGAGCAGCCCGAACTGCGCCGGACCCACGCCGAAGGTGCTCCCGATCGACGGAAGGGCGGGGCCGATATCGTACCAGTTGTACGCGTAGCCGATCCGCATCGCGATGAGGCCGACGGTCGCGCGAACGGCCACGCCTGGCTCTACCGGCACTACTCCGGTCCCCGCCCGCATCGGTCCCGTCACTCTCGTTCCGTCCTCCGCGTCGTAAGAATCGGTTCTGCCGCACCGACGAACTAAACGTTTAAGCGCTGGCGGCCGTCCGCGCGCCGTCATGGAACCTTCCGAGTACGACCTCGAGTTCTTCCACAAGGGAGGGTTCCATCGACGGACGTGCGTCGCCTGCGGTCACGCGTTCTGGTCGCTCGGCGATTTCGACCGGTGCCAGGAGGCGCCCTGCCAGGAGTACACGTTCATCGGCCGGCCGATCTTCGCGAGGTCGTACGCTCTTCGCGAGATGCGCGAGACGTACCTCTCCTTCTTCGAGCACCGAGGGCACACACGGCTCCGACGATACCCGACTGTCGCCCGCTGGCGGAACGACGTTTTCTTCACGCAGGCCTCGATCTACGACTTCCAGCCGTGGGTCACCAACGGAACGATCCCCCCGCCCGCCAACCCTCTCACGATCAGCCAGCCGTCGCTGCGTTTCATCGACCTCGAGGAGGTCGGCCGAAGCGGTCGCCACTTCACGCTGTTCGAGATGATGGCGCATCACGCCTTCAATCGACCCGACCACGAAGTCTACTTCAAGGAGAAATGCGTCGAGCTGTGCCACGAACTCCTGACGAGCGAGCTCGGGGCCGACCCGCGAGCCATCACGTACAAGGAGGAGGTCTGGGAAGGCGGTGGGAACGTCGGCCCGTCCTTGAGCGTAAGCGCCCGGGGACTCGAGGTCGCGACCCTGGTCTTCATGATGTACGTTCGGGACGGCGAGCGGCTCAAGCCGATGCCGCTCCGGGTCGTTGACACCGGCTACGGGCTCGAGCGTTTCGTCTGGGCGAGCCAGGGGACGAAGACCGCCTACGAGGCTGTCTTCGGTTCCGAATACGACGAGCTCCGCCGGACGTTTCCCCCCCGAGAAACCGCGATCCTCATCGACCACGCGCGCGCTCTCAACTTCCTCCTCACCGACGGCGTCGTCCCCTCGAACACGAAGGAGGGGTACTTCGTCCGGCTCCTCCTTCGTCGGTCGCTCCGGATCCTCCAGAAGACACCGGAATCCCCGGACCTGACCTCCATCCTCGACCGGGCCGGTCGGGAGATCGCTCGGGACTTTCCCGAGGTCGGGCAGCACCGGGACGACCTCCACAAGGTGGTGCAGGCCGAGGTCGAGAGGTACCTCGAGACCATCGACCGAGCCCGCCAAACGATCCGTCGGACCGAAGAGAGGGTCCGCGCGGCCGGCGGTCGGGTGGGGGAGGAACAGCTCGTCGAATGGTACGACTCTCTGGGCGTGCCCCCCGACCTCGCGGTGGAGGAGCTCGCGAACCCCCCGAAGATCCCGGAGGACTTCTACGCCCGAGTGGCCGAGCGGCATGAGAACGAGGAGCGCACCACGGAATACACGGAAACGACCGAGGGATTGCCCGAGCCGCCGACCACGACGCCTCCGTCGGAGGTCCTCTACTACCTCGACCCCTACACCACGGACTTCGAATCGCACGTCGTCTGGAACTCTGGGCCGTTCGTCGCGCTCGACCGTACCTACTTCTACCCGACCGGGGGCGGCCAGGTGACGGACAAAGGGTGGCTCGGGGACCTCGAGGTGGTCGATGTCTCCCGCCGCGGACCCTGGGTCCTCCACCGGCTCGAACGACCGTCCCCGTTCCAGGTCGGCGAGCGCGTCCGCGCGAAGATCGACGTTCCTCGTCGCACGCAGCTGATGCAGCACCACACGGCGACGCATCTTCTCAACGGCGCGCTCCGAGAGGTCCTCGGCCCGCATGTCTGGCAGGCGGGAGCGTACAAGGGCCCCGAGGCTGCGCGCATCGACATCACGCACTATCGCGCCCTCACGAGGGAGGAGCTCCACAAGGTCGAACGCCGGGTCAACCAAGTGGTGCGCGAGGACCGCTCCGTGAAGAGCTACTTCGAGTCGCGCGGAGAAGCCGAACGCCGCTTCGGGTTCACCCTCTACCAGGGCGGCGCGGTTCCCGGGAAGGACCTGAGGATCGTGGAGGTCGAAGGGTTCGACGTCGAAGCATGCGGGGGAACGCATTGCACCCACACGAGCGAGGTCGGGGCCATCGCGGTCCTCGATGTGGACCGGATCCAGGACGGAATCGTCCGTCTGTCCTACGTGAGCGGCGAGCGAGCGCTCGACGTGCGTGACGAGCACGAGGCGATCCTTGCGGAGGCGGCACGACGGCTCGGCGTGCCCGTGTCGCAGCTTCCTGACGGGATCGACCGCCTCCTCACGGAGGTCGAAGAATCGCGGAAATCGGCCCGCGAGAAGCGGAAGGAGGACCTGGGGGCGCTCGCCGCTCGGCTCCTCGAGGAGCGCACAGCGACCGAGACGGCGGGGGGCATCGTGATCGTCGCCTCGGCGGTGGACCTCGACCGCTCGGAGATGATGGACCTCTCTCGAAGACTGACGAAGGAGGGAGACCGGGTCGCGTTGCTCGCGAGCGAACGGGACGGACGGGGGATCCTGTTCGTCGGCTCGACCTCCTCGAAGGTCTCGGCCCAGGCGGTCCTCGACGCCGCCAAGCCCGCCTTCCAAGGAAAGGGAGGCGGGAACGGCTCGGCGGCGACCGCGGTCGGCGAGCCCGGCTCTCCTCTCTCCGCTGCCCTCGCGGAAGCTCGAATCGCCGCCCGTCGCGCCGCGGGTGACGGATAATCCGCCACGTTCTTCTCGGTGCGAAAGCTTTACCTTAGGATGTCCCCCATGACAGCACGGGATACAGGATGGTTCAGTGGGCGTCGGGACCCTCGCTCCGTCCGTCGGTTAGGGGCCTAGGATGACCGCGAACGAGGGCAGTACCGTCGGCGGAATTCCGTCCGAGGTGATCACGTTCCTGAGCGGAAAGGGAGGCCGCTCGCTAATCATCAAGGGCGGTGCAGGAACGGGGAAAACAACGTTCGGGCTCGAGTTGCTTGAGCGGGTCGGACAGCCGAACCGCTCCTACTACCTCTCGACCCGGATCGGGGACGAGGCGCTTTTCCGCCAGTTCCCATGGCTCAAGGCCACCGAGATGCGCACGCGCGTCCTCGACGCAGCGAAGCTATTCCTCGACGCGCTCCAGACCAGCGGCAAGGGCCGGGAAGTCGAGCTGCCGGAGTCGGAACAGAAGAAGGTCCGTGCGGGCCGAGAGGTACTGGCGAGCTTCGGACAGGAGCGCGGGCCGCCCACGCGAGTGGACCGGACCCATCTCACCGCCCTCCTCAAGCGGAGCCCGATGCCCGAGGTCGAGAACGTCTACCTCCGGATCGAGCGGGCTCTCCCCGAGAAGTCGCTCCTCGTCATCGACTCGCTCGAGGGTGTGACCCACAAGTACGGACTCGAGATGGAAGAGTTCGTGATGGCCCTCCAGAAGGACCTCGT
>Ga0187771_10002480_pt1 | contig 12696 bp, 11 predicted proteins | sample 0116_SJ02_MP15_1_FD_133139 | JGI IMG/M metagenome (GOLD analysis project Ga0187771, IMG submission 133139) | Tropical peat soil microbial communities from peatlands in Department of Meta, Colombia - 0116_SJ02_MP15_10_MG | ecosystem: Environmental > Terrestrial > Soil > Wetlands > Peat | place... | reverse complement strand
GGTTGTGATGATCACCGGGCCCGTCGGCTGCCATAGGAAAGGGCAGCTTGTTCTGATGTTCGACGGCTCGCTCAAACGCGCCGAAGATGTGGCCGAAGGAGACCTGTTGATGGGACCAGACAGCGCTCCAAGAAAAGTGCTCGAGACAGTGCACAGTTTTGGAAAGATGGTCGAAGTTCAGCCGATAAAGGGGAAGTCGTTCGTGGTCTCCGAAGACCACATTCTGACGGTCATACAGACGCGATTGAAGAAGCATCCTCGAAAACCTTCGGAGGATACAGAAGGCATCATCAAGGACATTCGAGTAAGCGAACTGTTGACGCTCCCAAGATTCTATGTCGGCCCCAATGCGCTTTACAAACTTCTGAGGACTGGTGTTGATTTCCCTCAGATTCCTGAAGGGCCGATTGAGCCTCACTTTCTCGGGATATACTTAGGAGATGGTGGCAGTACCCATGGCAACATCGGAATTACCTCGGCGGACGAGGAAATAGTGGCGATCGTAAAGGAGCAATCTGAAAAATATCTCTTGAAAGTCCGCCAGTATCCAGCGGGCCAAGCTCTGCAGTACATGCTGACTTCGGGTAGGAGAGGAGGGCAGACATCGTTCAACGGGCTAGCTGGAGACTTGATGGCGCTGGGACTCTACAAGGTGAAATCAGAGTCGAAGTTCATCCCATTCCAGTACAAATTCGGCTCGAGAAAGACGCGTTTGGAAGTTCTTGCTGGATTGCTCGACACAGACGGCCACCTGGCCAGCGGCTACTTTGATTTTGTCACCAAGTCAAAACAACTAGCTGAAGACGTGGCATTCGTGTCTAGAAGCCTCGGATTCTACGCTTTTGTCAGGGAGAAACTCTCTCATAATCAATTTGGCCACGAAGGATTGTATTACAGGGTTGGAATTTCAGGTGATATCTCGAAAATCCCCACTAGGGTTCGTAGAAAACAAGCACCAGTGAGGAGACAGAAAAAGAGCGTCCTACGGACTGGCTTCACACTAAGGCCTCTGGGAGGCGAGGAATACTTCGGTTTCAGAGTAGACTCCGACCAACGATACCTCCTGGACGACTTCACCATAACGCACAACTCTGGTAAGACCATGCTCGCGAAGAAGCTGCTGCTCGAGTCGCTGCCCAGGAAGGCGGCGCTCTACGGGAACCTCGTCAAGGCGCTGCACGTCAACTGCAGAATCGACAGGTCCCTGCAGGCAATAATGGTCAAGGCCCTGAAGTCCCTGGGGCAGAACTATCCGACGCGCGGCTACAGTTTCGAAGAGCTCCTGACCGCCCTGGTCGAGGAGCTGAGGAGCAACAGGACCCACCTCGTCATAGCCTTCGACGAGGTCGACTCTCTGATACTCTCTGACCCGTCGGCGCTCTACACCATAACGCGGCTCAGGGAGATGGCGCCCGGGAGCCAGGTCCTCTCATCAATCCTGATTTCGAAGACTACCGACTACCTGAAGAAGGTGGACCTCAGCACCCTGAGCTCCCTCCAGTGGAACGAGATCGCCCTCGACTACTACCCTCCCGAGCAGCTGGTGGACATCATATCCTCCAGGAGCGAGGCGTTCAACGACGGGTGCCTGGACGACGACGCGATACAGTTCGCTGCAGACGTGGCGGGCCAGTTCGGGGACGCGCGCTACGCCCTAGACCTGGTCTACAGGGCCGGGAAGCTTGCCGACGACGCCGAGTCCCCCCGGGTGCTCCCGGAGCACATCAGGGCCGCAAAGGCTTCGGTCCCCCCTCAGTTCAGCAAGGAGGAGCTGGCGTACTTGACGATGCACCAGAAGCTGCTGCTCATGGCCATCTCCGCCCTCCTGAAGAAGGGAGACTCGACCTACGTCACCATAGGCGAAGTGGAGAAGAGCTACTCGGTCCTCTGCGAGGGGAGGAACGTCGCCCCCTACAAGCACACCCAGGTTTGGAGCGACGTCAACGAGCTCTCCAGGAAGGGGATCATCGAGACACAGCTCTCGGGCAAGGGAGTGAGGGGGAGGACCACCATGATCGGGCTGTCCCTGGTCTCCGCCAAGGAGCTGATGGGGGAGCTCGAGAGAGAGATGGTGGCAGACGTTAGAGCTTGAGAGGCTGCTGTCCTCCTACGGGAGGACCAAGGTGCTCACCATAATGCTCGAGACGGGGGAGCTGAACATATCGGAGATAGCCCGCAGGTCCGGCCTGTCCCACAGCGCGACCGCTCGGCACCTGGAGTTTCTGACAAGGTCCGGCATACTGACAGAGAAGAGGTTCAACAGGATAAGGATCTTCCGAGTCGACCAATCGAACCCCATGGCCGAGGCTCTGACGAGGTTCTACTCCGACTGGAAAGAAGCCGAACAGTACGACAGGCGCGACTACAACTAGCGCCTGGCCGCCCTGCCGCTTTCCTTCGCCAGAAAGAGGTCGTAGTTCTCCTCCAGATTCAGGCTCTTCACCAGCTCCTCCCTGAACTCCCTGTCTGAGCAGAGCAGAAGGAGACAGGGCATGTCCTCGACGAGAAACCCTCTCTGGCTGATCCCGACCCTCTTCCCCATCAGCGCGGCGATGTCCTTGAGCTTCCTCGAGTCGTTCCAAATCCTCAGCTGCAGCGGCCAAGGGACAGCGTCCAAAGTATAACGGGGCCCGCCGTCTCCGAGGGCCTTCCAGAGATCGTTGGCGAGCAGCGGGTCGAGGTACCTCAGGAGCCTCCAGTCCTTGCCCCTCATAATCCTCCCCATCACCACGTCGGCGCGCGAAAGGACGTCGAGGGCTCCTGCCTTGCGCTCCTCGTGGACCCTGGACCTCACCACTGCCGTGAAGATGTCCCTGACCTTGTCCCTCGGTTGGCCGGGGTAGGCTCTCAGCGCTCTGAGGGCAGCGCCCGCGTCTGGGGCGTCGAAGAACGCGTTCACGGCTTCGGACGCTGTCAGCTCCTCGTCCTTCTTGGCCGGGATGCCAGACTGCAGGAAGTTGATGGCGGCCCTGAGGTCGCCGTGGGCGGCGTCTGCGACCTTCGCTATCTCCTCCTTGCTCGCCGAGACCTTCTCCTTCTGGGAGATCCTCTCCAGCCTCTTCGCCACCTCGCCCGGCTCCGGCCTCCTGAACTCGATCTTGCTGGTCGCACTCCCCAGCTTCTTGACTTCGTCAGATTCCGGGTCGTTGGCGGCCATGACGACCGGACTCGCGCTCTTCTTCACAGCGTCCTTGATGAACTCGACCGCTCCGTAGTCGGCCCTCCCGGCGAGACCGTCAACCTCGTCGAGGAATATCAGGGTGGTGCCCCCGAACAGGCTTGTGCTGGCTATGGCTTCCCCCACTTTCTTGGAGAGCTTCTCCTTGGTGCGCGAGTCGCTGGCGTTCAGCTCGACGAGCTGGAGCCCCATCTTCTTCGCGACCAGATGCACCGTTGTCGTCTTCCCCGTCCCGGGGGGACCCACGAGCAGGGCGGCTTTTGCCCCCGGCTTCCACTTCTTGAGCCAGAGCTGGAACTTCGCCCTCCCCTCCTCGTTCCCGACCATGTCCTCAAGGCTGGCGGGCCTGTACTTCTCGCTCCACAACTATACCGCGCCCCCTATGAAGACCAGAAGCCCGATGGTCATCCCGGCCAGAGCGATGCGCTTCACCCTGTAGGCGCTCTCCGGTCCGTGCCGGGCCACTATGGCCAAGGCAAGATAGATGAAAATGACGTCGGGTACGATCACACCGTAAGTGTAGAGCTGGTTCGCCAGTCCGGCAATCAGGGGCACCCAGCTCGTCAGCACTGCCAGGAGGAAGAACAGGGCTCCCACCATCGACGCGAACCTCAGCCCCCTGGTCCTGGCGAGGGAGCTGACCTCCCTCTTCGCATCCCCCTCGACGTCCGCCATGGACTTCACAATCTCCCTCCCGACTCCTGAGAAGAACGCAGTGAGGGCCATCATCAGCAGGAGAGAGCCCAAGATCGACCCTCCCGAAACCGCCCCGCCGTAGATGAAGGGGATCGCGAGGGATGACGCGACGACGAGGTTCCCAGGGAGCCCGGTCTTCTTCCCCCTGCTGTTGTACAGCCAAGAGATGAAGGCATAGGCCAGGGCAATGGCCACGGCGAGAGGAATCAGCGACAGGACGGAGCAGGCCAGCCCGACGGCCAGCATGACGTAGGAAAACCTCGACGCCTCGGGCACCAAGACCCTCCCGCTCGGGATGGGCCTGTCGGGCCTGTTGATCTTGTCCACTTCGAGGTCGTAGATGTCGTTCACGGCCATCGAGTAGGCGCAGATGAAGACGCCTGTGAAGAACCCCAGGGCAAGCTGGAGGGTTGGGACCGAGGGGGGCTTGGAAACGAACGCGCCCACCACGACGGCGAAACCGATCATTACGCAGTTCGCCGGCCTGATTAGGTCGAGCAGTCCCCTTAGGTTCATGGGGCTCAGAACCTTGCCCTGCTCACCTTGTAGTAGATTACCTCCCCTCTCCGTTCGATGACAGCTATGATCGCTTCCTTCCCCATCTTGGCCATCTCCTTGACCGACTTCTGGAGGTCCGACATCCCCTTCTCTATACCTTCGTCGAGAGCGAAGACGACATACTTCGCGGGCTTCTTCGGGTAGTCTCCCCGCTCGTACACCCGCAGGTCGGTACCGAACCCGAACCCGTCTCGCACTATGTACCCCCTGCTCCTCAAGTCCCTGTATATCACAAACTTGGTCCACGCGTCCCCCGCCTTCTTCTGCGCGAGCTCCGCCAGCTTCTCGAAACCGACCTCCTTCCCGTGCTCGTCCTCCAAGGCCATCTTCCTGCCGTACACCAAGTAGAGGGACTCGTAGTCCCGCAGGACGAGGTCGTGCCCTTCCCTCGTGCCGTAGCCCGACTCCTCCAGCTCGCCAAAGCGGTCCCGGTCCGTGACCCTGGCTCTTCCGCCCTCCAGCACAGCCCTGAATGGCAGTACCTGCTCTTCCGGCGCTGGGGCTTCTCGCATGAGCTTCATTTCGGCACGCGCCATCAAGTCTATTTGAAGTTGAAGGTGCTCCTCCCGACTGCGCAAATCATTTAGAGAGCTCCGGGGCTCTCCCCATCCCTTGGAGAACTTCTTCTCGATCAGAACCGTGACCTGGGAGGGGGGCGCCGTGAGGATGATAGACCAGACCGCCCTTCCCATCAAGCTCATGTATGTGCGGTACACCCGCCCCGAGCAGATAGCAGACGCCATCAGGACCATGGTCGTCCGAGGCGCTCCGGCCATAGGCGTGGCTGCGGCCATGGGGCTCGCACTAGCCGCGGTCCACTCGAAGATGACAAGGCTCCCTGATTTCATGAAGGAGATGCAGTCGACAGCCGCGCTCCTACGCTCGACGAGGCCCACTGCCGTGAACCTCTTCTGGGGCATCGACCGGGTGATGAAGAGGGCAGCTTCGGCCTCGACAGTCAGGGAGGCCAAGGAGGCCGCTTCCGCCGAGGTGAAGGCGATGGAGGACGAGGACGTCGAAGTAAACAGGAAGCTAGGCAGAATCGGGGCTGATTTGATTAGCGACGGGGACACGGTGCTCACCCAGTGCAACGCAGGGGCGCTCGCGACTGTGGGGTACGGGACCGCACTGGGGGTGGTCAGGGCCGCGGTGGAGCAGGGGAAGCTCGTGAAGGTGCTCGTCCCCGAGACCAGGCCGGCCCTTCAGGGGGCGAGGCTGACGGCCTTTGAGCTCGTCCGAGACAGGATAGCATGCACCCTGCTCTCTGACACGGCGGTGGGCTACATGATGAGCCAGGGGAGGGTCGACTGCGCGATCGTGGGCGCAGACAGAATCACCAAGGACGGCTTCGTCTTCAACAAGATAGGGACCTACCAGGAGGCAGTGCTGGCGAAGAGGCACGGAGTGCCCTTCTACCCTGCCGCCCCTCGCTCCACGTTCGACCTTTCGCGCACCCATGAGGGGGTGACCATAGAGGAGAGGGGGGCGGAGGAGGTGGTAGAGATCCGGGGAAAGCGCATAGCGCCCAAGGGTATCCCTGTCGCGAACCCTGCGTTCGACATGACCCCCCCTGAGCTCGTGACCGCAGTGATAACGGACAGGGGGCTGGTCAGGCCGCCCTTAGTCGAGAACATCGCGCGTCTCATCGCTTAATTAGCCAGCCCTCTCGCAGCGGTCTCGGGCCCGTAGCCTAGCACGGATTAAGGCGTCAGCCTTCGGAGCTGAAGAGGTGTGCCTCAGAGACCGTGGGTTCGAATCCCTCCGGGCCCGCCTAGAAAAAAGGGCCTACTCTTCTTGGAACGGTACGCCCAGCGCGTTTGCCATTATCCTGCGTTCGGCGCTGCGCAGAATCTCGCTGAGGGTCGACGGCTTGACGCCGACGAGCTCGCTCAGGCCCGTGAGGCTAATCTTCCTCGGGAACTCGAAGTATCCTTGAGCCACTGCCGTCGCCATTATCTCCTTCTGCCTCCCCGTTAGGGTCGCCTTGCGCTCGAGCGGCGCCACATCCTCTATGCGCGTCTCGATTCCCTCCTTCGACAGCCGAGTGAGCACCTGCCTGAAGTCGCTGGTCTTCCGGGCGATGAACCTCCATGACGCAGGCTGGACTTCCGAGTTCAGCGGACAGTCGAGGCAGACGATAGCAACATCATTGGACGCTCGGCAGATGGCCGGCCTGTCCATCACAACCAGAAGTGGGATTGCGTCTCCCGGCCCCTCGCCTTCGATCACCTGCCTTACACCGTCAAGGTGCCTTATCGCTGAGGCTGCCGCGCGGACCTCCTGCTCGCTTCCCCTGAGCTCCATGAGCAAGGACATCCCGGTCTTGTTGAATGACTTGCAGTCTACGATATTCACCTTAGCTCCATGCACCCTGGCTGTGTCCTGAAGCTTGTTTTCCGTCCTAACCTGGAGCGCTATCTGTCTGAGCATGCCTGAACAGGTTAGGGTAGGAGGTGTGTATTTAACGCGAGAATACGATTCTCAGACTTGGTAATCGCATTCGGGCCTAGCGAGCCCCTAACATCTTAGGGAGGACGCTTGATCAACTGCCTCCCCTTCTATCCGTATATGGGCTCGAAGGCAGTGGAAACTCAGCGCAGAGATGAGTCCTTCTGGCGCGAATTCCCGGCGATGACCGACTACTTCGCACCTGGCATCGTCCCGCTCCTAAGATACCTAGGGGTGGACTCGAAGGAGATGACGCACGAGTTCGGAGAGCAGGTGGGCAGGAAGGCCGCAGCGAAGATGGCCAATCTCTCCCTCGACCAGATGCTCGACGAGTTCGCCCGGGTCTGGCAGTCGTACAAGATCGGCACACTATCCGTGGAGAGCCGCGATCCCATGGTCATCCAGATTTCGAACTGCACCGTTTGCGGGCAGCTCGAAGGGACCGGGGAGATGTTCGAGTGCGCCTTCCACGAGGGATTCTTCCAGGGCGCGCTAAGCGCGCGCATGGGGAAGCCGGTGAAGGTGAGCCAGGAGACAAACTACGCCGGGGATGCGGGCACCTGGTGCAGGCGCCTCGCAGTCGAATCGCCGTAGCAGCAGAGTCTGGCCTCGGCAATCAGACGGACGGCCTAGCTACCGAGCCTGGGCTGCAGAGTATACGGCGAGTTCTTCGAAGAAGACTCGCCGACTGTCCACGCGGCTTAGCGCGAACGACCTCGCCGCGCAGATCATCTCAAACTCCCTGACGTCCGCCTCGTCGTTAAGGAGGAACACCACTCTCCCGGTGCCTTTGACTGTGCGAATCGCTTCTCGAAGGAAGGCCTTGGGCACCTCCAGCCTCTCTCCGCCCTCCACGGCCCTGTCGTCCGAGGCCTTGACTGCCAGATAAGGGGGGTTGAAGGCCACCAGGTCGAAGGAGTCGGGCCTGAGGCAGGAGGCGCCATCGGCGAGGACGTAGTCGACCCCGTTGCCCCTCCAGTCGGAGGCGGAAGGCCGCACCAGGTCTGTCCCAACCACAACAGAGAACCCCTTCCTCAGCTCGAGGAGGTTTCCCCCGTTGCCAGCGCCCATTTCCAGGCATCTCCCTCCTGACGCCCCCTTGAGGGCGCTCCTCAGAAGCGCGGAGTCCTCAGAGGCGATGTAGGCGTCTCCGCTCATTCGGAGATGTCGTCGTCCTTGAAGGACTTGTACTCGTCCCTGGAGAGCACTTGGGTGATGTTCTGGGTCTGGTAAAAGTAGGCGGGGGTGCCGTCGGGAGTGAACGCCGGGCTGTTGTCCGGGTTCTGCAGCCTGTACACCTTCACAACCGCTGGCTTGATGCCTAGGACTGTCCCGTCCTCTAAGGCGTAGTAGCTGAACCTCTCCTGGAGCGGCTTGAAACCCACTAGCTTCCCCTTGGGCTGCGGCGAAGGAATCATGGTCCGCCGTCAGCGTGGGGCGTTAAAAGCGTGAACCAACGACGAGCTTCTGGACGCCGGAGCTGTACTGGGCGGCCTTCTTTGGAATGCCTATGATCTTCTCAGGCACCCCCAGGATAGACGCCGCCCTTCTCAACACCGCCTTCCTCTCGCCGTCCCGGATTTTGAAAAAGACAGGCAGGGAGCCTGCGAACTCCACGAGCTCCGCGGACTCGAAGGGGAACCTGGCCTCGACCCGTCGCCCGCAAGCCGTTACATCACGGACCCTTCCTCTGGCAGCGTAGAGTTTGACGTCGGCGCCCATCATCGACTCCGCAGAGCTTTCACCGCGCGCCTTCAGCGTCTCGGCATACTTCGCATATCCGCCGAAGAGCTCGTCCGCGAGCTGCCCCAGCAGCAGCACCCTTGCCCCAGCCCTGTGCGCGCTCTGCGAGACGGCGGCATAGAGGCACCACAGGCTCTTGTCCATCAGCGTGGGCGCGAAGGGGAGGTCAATGGCCGACAGCGCAGCACCGACGTTCTCTTCCGTCAGCTCGCTGGTGACAAGAGACAGGCCCATGGCTTCGGCCCCCTCTCTCGCCCTGGCAGCGTCTCCCGAGCCCCTTGCGCAGGCGGTGCAGGCGACCACCCCTGTGCGCTTTGCAGCGCACTTGGCTATGATCGAGCTGTCGAGGCCCCCGGAGTATGAGACTGCGACCTGCCCCTCCCCCTCCACAGCCGCTGCCACGGAGCGCTCGAGCAGACGTGCGACCTCGACGGCAGCGAACTCGAAGTCCCCCGCGAACGTGCTCACTACTTCGACACCTGTTCCTTGATCTTCCTGGCGACCGCGGCCCCGACCTTGTCCACGAGCGCCAGCTTCTCGGCTGGCGCCTCCTTGATGTCCTCGAGGGACCTGAAGCCGGCCGTGTAGAGCGCCCGGGCCCTCACCCGCCCGACCCCCTGCAGCGTCGTCAGCTCGACCAGCTCCTCGCTCACTCCGCTCGCCACCCTGAGCCTGAGCTTCTCGGCCTGCCTCACCATCTCCGGGACCTTGAACAGCTTGGAGAGCTCCCCGAGGGCGTGCAACAGCCAGTCGGCGTTGTCCACGGCCCTGTGCATGTCTCCGGGCTCCACGCCCAGCCTCGACAGCAACTGCTCCTCCCTCCATTCGTCAATCCAGCCATGGAGGGCCATCACGCTCCTCATGTCCTGAAGGACCCTGTCGTAGTCTGCGAAGGCCCTCGAAGTGTGCCGCTCGAGCATCTCGGACGAGTGCTCTTCCATGAACGCCATGGCCTGGTCGTAGTCCTTGCTCCTCAGCGGGAACCTTGGCTCGAAGTCTGGAGAGGCGGCCACCAGGTGAAGTATCCCTGCGGTGTAGTCCTTCCCGGGCTCGGCCCGCCTCACATTGTCCCTGAACATGACGCCCGTCACCGGGTCGATGTAGAGCATGGAGACCCTCTTCCCGAAGTCCGTGGCGTAGAACAGGTTCCCGTGAGATTCCAGCAGCCTCTCCCCGAGCAGATACCCTAGAGCCCTCTCCGTCAGCCTCCCGGTCTCCTTGGGCCCGACCTGCATCGCAAGCAGGGTCTTGCCGAACAGGCTGTCCAGGTCCGCCTTCGAAAGCCCGCTCCCCGTCGCGATAGTGGCGAGGGTGTGAGAACGCATGGCTGACTCATCCGAGAGCCTCGACTCAATGGGCTCTGGGGGTTCCTTCGCGTAGTGCTCGAGGAAGTCTGCTGACGGGGCAGACTGCGGAGGGATCATCACTGTCTCGCCGTGGTCGTCGTACTGGGGGCGCCCCGCCCTCCCGGCCATCTGCCTGTACTCTAGCACCGAGATTTCGGCGTTCCCGCCGCGCTCAGAGTCGTAGCGTGTCATATCGGCTATCACGACCCTCCTCGCAGGCAGGTTCACGCCAGCCGCAAGGGTGGGGGTAGCAGCCAGGAGCTTCAGGGCCCTCGCCCTGTAATACTCTTCGACTATCCTCCTGTGCTCAGCCTCCAGCCCGGCGTGGTGGAAGGCCGACCCCTTCGCGACAACCTCGGCCAGGAGCCTGCTGAGGCTCGTCTCCTCTCCTGAGGTAAGTATGCGCCGAGAAGCCTCCGAGACCGCCTTCTTCTCGTCGGGGCTCAGCTGCCTCTGGGTCAATTCGGCCGCCTTCGTCGCAAGGCTCACGGCCCTCCTCCTGGTGTTGGCGAACACGAGGGCCTGACCTCCCTCCTTTACGGTGTCCATGGCCACGTCTATGGGTGATCCGTAGGTGGACCTGGGAACCTGTCGTTCCTCCCCGTCGGTGAACAGGATCCTGCTGTAGTCGTACACCCCCTCCCGCAGTGGCACCGGTCGCCAGTCAAGCTCCACGGGGATGGCGTGGAGCCATTCGGCAATCGTCTTCACATTGCTGATGGTGGCGGAGAGTGCGAGCAGCTGTGCGTCGAGGCCGAGGTGGAGTGCTTTCGTAAGTATCATCTCAAGCGTCGGTCCCCTGCTGTCGTTCCCTGCGAGGTGCACCTCGTCGGCTATGAAGAGCCCCACAGAGTTGATCCACGACACCCTGTGCCTCATCACGGAATCGAACCTCTCGTTTGTCAGGACTATCACATCGGCCCTTCCTAGGGATTCGCCCGTCGAGTCGTAGTCCCCCGTCGAGATCGCGGTGTTAATCCCGAAGCGCGTGAGCTCGGAGAACTCTGCATACTTCTCCGACGCAAGCGCCCTCAGAGGGGCGAGGTAGACCACCTTCTTCCTCTGCTCCTTCGCCTTCCTGTACGCCGCCAGGAGTGCTAGTAGCGTCTTCCCGGAGGCCGTCGGGGACGCCACCACCAGGCTCCTTCCGTCCAGGAGCCCGGCCCTTACGGCCATCTCTTGAGGGGGGTAGAGCTCAGAGATCCCCTTGCCCCTGAAGAACTGCACTAACTCCTCGGCTATGCCTACTTCCTCTAACCTCAACGGCGGGCCTCCTTCTGCCTAGCCGCCGAGCCTGCGCAGGAAGCCGGGTTTGGACTCGTAGACCATCCCTTCCCTGAACATGGTCCGTATCATCTTCTCCGCGTCCTCGTCGGAGAACTTCGCCTTGACCAGCTCCTCCTTGAACACCTTCCTCTCGACCGGCTTCTTCTCGGCCCCCTCGAGGTTCTTCAGGATTTCAAGGGCGGCCCTCATGTTCTTCGTCTCCCCGGCCGGCTTTCCGAACTGGATGCCGAAGTCCGTCTTCTTGGTGGTCGCGTCGGTAAGGACGTCCTCCACCATCCTGTTCATGAGTGCTATTGCTGCCAGCGCGTCCTCTTCCGTGACCGAATCTCTCAGAAGGACCTTCGCCCTCGCTGTGGAGAGCCTGATCAGCGCCTCTAAGGTCCTCGGGGTTGGAGGTATGGAATCCTCGGCTCCCCCGGACTTCCTTAGTTGAAGGTAGAAGTCTTTCAGCCTCTCCATCGCTTCCTTCGTGAGATCCGGAGACTCCCGCTTTGCGAAAGTCAGGTACTTCTTGAGAAGGCTGAACTCTATGGGAGGGGGAGTGGCGTACGTCTTCTTCGAATGCACCGCAAGTATGTGGGTGGCGAGCCTCTCGTCTTCGGCTGGAGTCGGCTGGTCCCTGAACACGAAGATCAAATCGAACCGGGACAAGAGCGGCAGAGGCAGTGTCCCTATGTTCTCCGTTATGTTCTGGAACGGGTTGTATCTTCCGAGGACAGGGTTGCAGGCAGCGAGTATTGCAGTCCGAGCGTTCAGGGTGGCGTAGATGCCCCCCTTCGCGACAGTCACGGTGTTCTGTTCCATCGCCTCATGGAGGGCCGTCCTGTCCTCGGGTTTCATCTTCTCGAATTCGTCTATCACTCCCACACCGAGGTCGGCCAGGACCACCACTCCCGCTTCGAGCATGAAGACGTTCTTCTCTCTGATTACTGCCGCCGTGAGTCCGGCTGCGGACGCCCCTCTCCCGCTCGCGTAGAGCCCCCTCGGGGCAACCTGGGCAGCGAACTTCAGCATCTCGCTCTTCCCCGTTCCAGGGTCGCCGACGAACAGGGCGTTGATGTCCCCCCTTAGCTTCGTCCCATCGGGGAGCGCGGTCGTGCTTCCGCCCACTAGCAGCAGGAGTATGGCCTCCTTCTCGGGCTGGTGCCCTATGATCACCGGTGCGATTGAGTTGATGAGCCTCTCGTAGGCGTCCGGGGAAGTCGCAATCTTCCTGATGAGCTCCTCGTCCTCCTTGCTGAGCTGGACCTGCTCCGGCTCCTTCCCCCTTACCTCCATAGGGTTGCAGTCTATCTGGGACCTGAAGAGCCGCGTCCTCACCTGCCCGAGCGTGTAGTCGGGCACCGCCCTTACTATCCCCGTTAGAACCACTCTGTCTCCCGGCCTGGCCGTGTTCACTATGTCCCCTTCCACATTGACGTCGAAGAACTGGGGGAGCTG
>Ga0187771_10002478_pt1 | contig 12703 bp, 10 predicted proteins | sample 0116_SJ02_MP15_1_FD_133139 | JGI IMG/M metagenome (GOLD analysis project Ga0187771, IMG submission 133139) | Tropical peat soil microbial communities from peatlands in Department of Meta, Colombia - 0116_SJ02_MP15_10_MG | ecosystem: Environmental > Terrestrial > Soil > Wetlands > Peat | place... | reverse complement strand
TTTCAGCATGGGTTCCGAGCCGCTGGAGTAAATGGCACAGTTAGTGGAAATCTTTCCTTCTCGAAAAGCCTTATCCAGCATCTCAGTCACAAAACCATGATAACCATACGTGCCATCATCCGTTGATACCATCACTTCACCCTTAAGCGTAGCATACTCTTTTTCCAAAATGACCGAAGCTTTTGTTTCAGCACCCAATAGAACCTTTAGTTGAAGTCCAGTCTTGGATATTTCTTCAGCCAGTAGGAAGAGACACGCGGCACCTGTCCCGCCTGCTACTATTACTTGGACTGGTCTATCCTGGTGCAATTCGAAACCGTGGCCCAGGGGACCGATGATGTCCATCATGTCTCCCTGCTTCAAACCGGCCATGAGACCGGTGCCGAGGCCAACGACCTTATAAACGATCTCGATTCCGAGACCACCCCCATTCAGTTTAGAACGTTTGAAAATACTTAAAGGCCGTCTGAAAATGGGACCGGCACCCCCTCCTATTTTCACGTGAATAAACTGTCCTGGTTTCACCTCAGAAGCGATCTGAGGGGAATCTAAAAGCATTCGCCAGCAGTCTCGATTCAACCGTTCATTAGATAGTATACTTGCGTTCATCTGGATTATCTGAAACTCCTCGAAGATTTGAAATCAGCTTGCAGGGAAGCTTTCTCTTCTTGCTTGAGTGTGATTTTGCGATCTCTGGACAAGAGATTTTTATGCACCTAAACGACCTTCTATTCTTCCGTGATGACTTGCTTACGTCTTCTCTGAAGAGAAGGAATCGTGGCAGAAACCACCATAAACAAGGCTATCAACAAGGAAGCCGCAGATATTGGACGGCTCAAAAAGACCCCCATGCCCCCCCCTGACATGATCAATGCTTGACGCAGATTCCGTTCAAGCATGGGACCGAGTACAAATGCCATGACCAAAGGTGCTGGCTCATAACCCAGTTTTACCAGGATATAGCCCAATCCTCCAAAAATAACCATGACGTAAATGTCAAAAACATTTCCACTTGTACAGTAGACTCCTATTAAACAAAAAAGTAAAATCAAGGGAAATAAGGTCTTATAAGGGATCTTCAATATCTGAACCCACATCCCGATCAATGGCAGATTCAAAGCCAACAACATGGCATTACCTATGTACATGCTTGCCACTGTTCCCCAGAATATCTCCGGATGCTCACTAAACAGCAACGGCCCTGGCTTTATTCCGTGAATCATCAACGCTCCCAGGAGGAGCGCAATGATGACATTTGGCGGAATCCCCAATGCAAACAGTGGGATGAACGATCCGCTCGAAGCTGCATTGTTGGCCGACTCAGGGCCTGCCACCCCCTCGATTGCCCCTCTACCGAATCGTTCAGGGTGTTTGGAAAGCTTCTTCTCGATAGCATAGGAGGCAAAGGTGGACAGAATGGTACCCCCACCAGGAAGGATTCCAAGGAAGAAACCGATGAGCGTCCCTCTGCCAATAGGCCATATGGACCTTCGCCAGTCCTCCTTCGTGGGAAGTATCTGCTGGGTCTTGATCTGGGCTATTGTTCTTTGTACCACTTTTTCCAGATTGAGGAGAATATCGGTAATTCCGTAAAGACCCATGACCATTGGAATTAACCCAACCCCATCAAGCAATCCGCTCATTCCGAATGTAAAGCGCGGTTTACCTGTGACAATATCCTGGCCCAGAAGGCTCAGAAAGAGGCCAGTCCCTGCCATCATCAATCCTCGCAGAATAGATCCCTGGGTCAAGTAGACTAAAATCGTCATGCCCAAGCACATCAAGGAGAAATATTCCGTGGGGCCAAATTTCACAGCGATCTCTGCCAGGGGATCGCAAATGAGCATAAGCCCTACGACACCAAGGGTGCCTGCAATGAAGGAACCAAAAGCAGAAATTCCCAAGGCCGGACCTGCTCTACCTTGAAGCGCCATTTGGTGTCCATCAATACACGTCACCACCGAAGCTGGCTCCCCTGGAATGTTGACCAGAATCGATGTGGTCGACCCCCCGTACATAGCGCCATAGAAGATTCCTGCCAGCATGATAATTGCACCAACGGGCGAGATACCGTAGGTAACGGGGATAAGTAATGCCATCGCACCCGGGGGACCGATGCCCGGAAGCACTCCTACTAAGGTGCCGATAAAGACCCCTATAAAACAGAGCAGCAGATTAATCGGTTGAAGTGCAACACCGAATCCATAAAAAAGATAATGCAGTACGTCCATGGAGCTTCTACCACCAAGGGAAAATGCCTCGAGGGAGTTGAGAGCGAAGCCAAACCTCAAATATTAAGTAGGTAACGCCCGTCGTTGCGAGCGAGACCAAGAAACTCAAACCAAGGCGACCCTTCCCCTTTTCGTAAAATAGATAAAACAGGGCCCACATTAAGAGAAATGTCGTTACGTTGTAGCCCAGGGTTTCGAGGAACAATCCGTAACCGAGAAGGACACCTACTGTGAAGAGCAAGAGCGAGACCGGAGCCTCACGGAATGGCTGACCGGAACCAGGACCGGCCCCAATAGAAACCTTCGAATAGATTCTCGAGAGGACCATCACCAACCCAAGCGCTGAAAGAAATAGTCCTGCAATAAAAGCGACAAAACCCGATCCAGGCTCTCGGAAGGAACCGAGGTCAACCTTCCAGGCAAGGACACAGATAATAACACCTATCCCGACCCAGAAAAATCCTTCCCTCCTTCCGGATTCTTTCGTGACCATAGACTTCTATTTTCTCACTTTATAAGTCCTTCTTCCTTGAAGAAGGAATATACTTCGTCCTTAACCTGAAGATTAGCTTTTTCGATGGTGGCTGCATCCTGATAAAGGATTGGAACGCCAAGGCTGAAAACTTTAGTCCGATAGTCAGGGTTTTCGATGACTTTTCGAGTGGCTTCACTGATCGTCTTTACCACCGCGTCAGGCGTTCCTTTGGGTCCATAAACTGCCTGGGGATCAGGAGAAGGTGAGTTATAACCGAGTTCGTTGACCGTGGGAATATCAGAGGCAAATTCGAGCCTTTTTCTCGAACTTGCCGCAAGGAGTTTCACTTTCTTGCCATCAGCCAAAGATTTTATTGACGCATAGATGGGGGCTGAAAGGCGGATATGGTCACCGAGGAGTGCCAGGGCGACTTCAGCATCGCCTTGAAAGGGTACATAGACCAGACCCAACTTCTCTTGTTTGTCCAGCATTGCTGCAAGTCTAAAGGGGGGTGTATTTTTACCGTTGTGCCCAAATTTCATGCCAGGGTTCTTCTTAGCAAACTCAATGACCTCTTTTAAACTATTCCAGGGTGCATCCGCTTTGACTGCGACGACTGTGATCGCCGCGGTAACAGTGCAGATAGGTTTAAAATCTTTGCTTGAGTACGGGGCATCCATAAAGTAGCTGAACACTTCGGGAACGGCTGTATGATAGGGCAAGTAACCTAAGGTATACCCATCTGGTTTTGCCTGAGTCACGAAATTGCCGCCTACCGTGCTCGCTCCGCCTGCCTTATTTGCTACTACCACAGGCTGTTTCAAAAGCTTTTCCAGGAAGTCAGCGTAAACGCGCGCCGCCAGGTCAGTACTTCCACCTGGGGGGTAGGGGACTACCAAGGTAATCGGACGGTTCGGGTAGTCAGCGGCATTGGCTCCCGTCCAAGAAGATACTACGAGAGAAAAGATAAAAAATAAAAAGAATAACCCGATAAACATTCTCCATCTCACAGTTTTCATAGTCTCCTCCTTCCGTGACCGTACAGTGATCGTGCATTCACTTATCAAATTTCTTTCTTTAGGTTACTCCTAACCACCTGAAATTCTTTAACAGATCAAAAACTGCTTGTCAATCATGAACACGGCCGATTGACCTTAGACATCGCTTAACCAATGCCTTTGCCAAATCAACTTTATAGCCATTCATAGGAAGAGGATGGGCCCCTTCTACCGAGGCTTCTGCAGCTTTTGAAATGAGCTCCTCAGTCAATCTCTTTCCTCTTACTATTCCCTCGGCCGATGGAGCCTTGTAGGGATATGGAGCTATACCTCCTAAGACGATCCTAACATCATCAAAAATTCCATCCGATATTTTGGCCGCTATGGCTACACTTGAGAGGGCGAAATCAGCGGAGTGCCTTATCCGCTCTTTCAAGAACAACTGCTGGGTCATGTCTTTCTGAGCGGGTATCTGTATCTCTTTTAGAAATTCGTCGGATTTGAGGATAGTCTCTGTGAAATTATTGGGCCCTAAAAAGAAATCCTCTATGCACACTTCCCTTTCTCTGTTAGCACTGACTATGATGGCCCTTGCTTTCAATGCCACAAGGGCTGGACCAATATCGGAAGGATGCGCCATGACACATTTTCCATTTTGAAAGATAGAGTGGTAGTAGCGGTGTTCCCCCATTACGGCATAACATTTGTTACCCCCCTTCTTAAAACAAATAAAGTGGGGGTGCCTGAAGTATACACATCGAGGTCTCTGACAGAGGTTTCCCCCTATTGTGCCCATATTCCTGATCTGTGTTGTACCGACTTGTCGAACAGCCTGCGATAAAATATTGTACTTTTGCTCTATCACATCTGATGTTATCAAACGGTTGAGCGTTACAACGGCACCTATTCTCAGTCCTGACTCCTGATCGTAGGTGATCCGGTTCAAATCATGGATAGTCTTGATATTGATAAGAAGGTCTGGAAGCTTAAGCTCAGGACCTTCAATTCTATCTTTTATAAGACTGAGAAGATCTGTCCCGCCTGCAACTACTCTTGCCTTCTTACCATACTTTTGGAGCCAGAAGGCTGCCTCTTCAATATCTCTTACATTGATATGTTCAAAGCTCGGCAGTTCAAAGAGCATGGGGTTCACCTCTCTCTTTTCTCCCGTGAATTGCCTTGATGATCTTGTCAGGGGTAATAGGCAGGTCATTAAACCAGATGCCTATGGCATTGTATATCGCATTTCTTATGGCTGCCGGAGTTGGCGCGTTTGTATTTTCGCCTGCCCCTTTCGCTGAAAAAGCAAAGTATGGGTCTTCAACCTCTGGAAGGAAAACATCTGCTTTTGGAAAGTCGAGTGATGTTGGCATCCTGTACTCATGGAAGTTATTTGTTAGTAATTTTCCTGTCCTGGGGTCATAGAGTCCCTCTTCTGTCAACGCGTAGCCTACCCCAAATTCTATGCCGCCATAGACCTGAGAGGTGCAAAGCTTAGGGTTTATTGCTTTACCAAAATCTTGGGCTGCCACTATCTTCAGGATATTTATCTTGCCGGTTTCTGTATCCACTTCAAGCTCGACTGCTTGTGCACCAAACGTGGCCATCATCGGTGCCTTGGGGTTAGGGGCTCTACTGCCCTGAGCGATGATGGGGACTCCAGGCGTTATTTTGCCGCAAACCGTCTTAAATGGAACAGAATGAATAGAATCTGACTTGACATAGATTTCCCCGTTCTTGGATCGGATCTCCTCCACACTGACGCCCAACATCGGAACAGCGAGAGCAAAAAGCTTTTGCCTTGCTTCTGCAGCGGCCTGCACCACTGCAGGCCCCATCTCAGGAGTACACCTTGAGGCATGGCAGGAAGGAGCATAAGGCGTATCTTTCGTATCTCCATAGATGACTGTTACATCATCAGCCTTCACCCCGAGTTCCTCTGCCGCTATCATCGGAAAGATGGTTTGTTGCCCGCCTCCTATATCCACAACGCCCACAAATAAACTAATCGTTCCGTCATTGTGGATAGCGACCCTTGCCTCAGCGACATAAGGATGCAATCCAACCCCCTGAAGCACGAGGTAAGAGGCCATACCAATGCCACGTTTAACTGCCCCTTGGGTATCTTTTCTTAAGCCCTTCCTCTTTTCCCAGCCGATCGCATCCGTGGCCAGTTTCATGCATTGATCAAGGATCTTGCTGGAATAAGGAATTTTGGTATCGTAGCTTTTACCAGATGCTCTGGGGTCTTCCGATTCATCGGTGCCAACGGTTTGATAGGTGGTGTAGTTCTTCATCCTGAATTCGAAAGGATCCATGTCGAGCTCAGCAGCCATTCTGTCCATATGCGATTCCAAGGCAAAAATGGCCGCCATGTTTAGAGGTGATCTTGTAGGTCCAGTGATCTGCCGATTCGTAAATACACCTATTTGCTCAAGATATACATTAGGGCATGCATGGAGGTTGGCCGTGTGCCAGATGATTTGCATACAATAGTAATTTTCCCCTGTTGCTGCTGCCCCCATGTTTGCAATGGCCTTTTGGTAAACCGCTGTAAGGGTGCCATCTTTCTTCGCCCCCATTCTAAGCTGTATTTTGCAGTCCCACCGACGAGAGTGGTTTACAAACTCCTCTCCTCTGGTCCGCTCCATTTTTACCGGCCTTCCCGTTAACATGGAGAGCCTTGCCGCATAATATGTGGTCCTGTGGGACCAAGCCTTGGAGCCAAATCCACCACCCAGATATTTGACTATTATTCTGACGTTTTCGGGATTGAGACCCAACGATTCAGCCAATGACAACTTTGAGTACCATACTCCTTGAATGGCATCCCAGACAGTGAGATTTTCTCCATCCCAACTCGCCACGCATGCACGAGTCTGAATCGTCCCATGGTGTGAGACCTGAGTTGTGTACATTTCTTCAACGATGACGTCAGCCTCTTTAAAACCTTTCTCTACATCACCACGCTTGATCACAAATGGTTTTCTGTCGAATATTTCTCTCCCAGGGTATTCTTCATCACCAACTAATGGGGGGGGTGGGTTCTTTAAGGCTTCCCCTGCGTCGAGCATGGGGGTGAGAACCTCGTATTCCACTTCAATCAATTCCAAGGCTTTTTGTGCGATGGTAATATCCTCAGCTGCGACTGCAGCAACCTCTCCTCCTTCGTGAGTAGTTACCTCAGAAAAGGCGATCTCCGGAATCTTATACCATGATGTGCGCCAACCTCTTGTGTTTTCCTTCGTTAATACAGCCTTGACACCTGGAAGCACCTCTGCCTTGCTCGTATCGAGCTTCACAATCCTGGCACGAGGATACGGACAGTGGAGAATCTTACCATAAAGCATCCCAGGCAGTCTGATGTCTCCTGAATACTTCGCCCTTCCGGTAACTTTCTCAGCAGCGTCTCTCCGGTTCAGGGGCTTACCCACTACGGTCAACTCCCTATCTAATGGCGGAGGAGGAGTGCCCTTGACCAGTAGTTTGCTCTCAACCATCGAATATCTCCTTTACCCCGATGTAGAAACGATGCCCGCTGCTCTACCCTGTACACCATACGGTGCAGGGCTCTGCAGCGGGGTCAGATTTTAGAATCATTCCAGCAGGGTTTATCACCCAACTGGAATTTCTAACGGGATTTACTTGTGGGCTATCTTCTTCGAAACATCTAAGGTCGCATTAATGATGTTGGGATAGGATCCACATCTACAAAAGTTACCATCGATAGCCCTCCGGATATCATCATCTGTCGGTTGGGGCATTCTGTCCAGAAGTGCTTTAATAGACATAATCATCCCTGGTGTACAGTATCCGCACTGTAAGGCGTCATGCTCAATAAAGGCCTCCTGGAGCGGATGCAGTTTCCCTTCCTCTGCCAGCCCCTCAATGGTTAGAACTTCTCTCCCTACTGCCTCAACGCCTAATACCGTACATGAATACACAGGAATTCCATCAAGGAGGACAGTGCAACTTCCACATTCTCCTCGATTGCAACCTACCTTTGTCCCGGTCAAATCCAACTCTTCCCTCAGAAACTCAGCCAAGGTCATACGACTACTGATTTCGCGCTCAACCTTTTTCCCATTTACAGTGATTGAGATTCGCTTTTTAGCCTTTGGTAGATCTTCTTCTAAAACCATGTTTAATCCTCCATTTCAGCTCTACATCAGTAAAAAAGAAACTATTTCGGGTAGCGGCCTGATAAATTTTTTTGATCTCTTTCTGGTTTCTGAACAAATACTCAGAATGTCCCCGGGAGAAATGAGACTTGCTTAGTTAGTAAAGGAGTGGAACAAATGATAAAGTACACTTGAAATATTTCCCAGTAAAGAGTTAATACAAACCTCCCGATTGTCTCTGCTCTTTGAAGAACTTTCAGGGCCTCAATGGTCTCTTCGAGAATGGAAAGGTTTGTGAGATGATCGGTTTAGGCCTTTTTTATTCTACAAGCGGGATGTTTTCTTTTTGGAGTTGTCCTTACCCCTCTCTTCTTGTTCCTTGGTCCATTTGAGAAGGTATTCCAGAAGATTTGTCCGGGAATGCTCTGCTTCACTGGGAGACCATTTCTGAAACCCTTGGCCTGTCTTAAATCCGAGTTCTCCTCTCTTCACCTTTTCTCTCAGGACGGGGGCAGGCTCTGGAGACGAATCAAGGTATTTCAGAAGATAGTCGTGGATGGCCATCGCCAGATCGAGACCGACCATGTCTGCATTTTCTAAGGGACCCAACACAGGCAATCTTAGTCCAAATCCTTTTTTAATCACTTCATCAACCGTTTCTGGATCTGCAATCCCTCTATCAACAATCGAAATGGCCTCCCGCCATAGAGCATGTTGAAGCCGATTCCCCACAAATCCAGGAACGTCCTTCTTAACCCGGACAGGGTGCTTGCCAACATGTTTCAACAATTTATAGGTAACTTCCATTGCCTGAGAAGAGGTCTCCTCTCCTTTAATCACTTCAACTAAAGGAATGAGATAAGGCGGATTCCAGAAATGGGTGCCCAAGATCCTCTTTCTATTTTTGGCCTTCTTAGCAATCTCAGTGATGCTCATCACGGATGTGTTGGTGGCTAAGATCGTCTCTGAAGAACAAAGGGCATCCAGATCCTGAAATATTCTCTGTTTCAATTCCAGATTCTCTGAGACAGCTTCGACGACGAATTGGGCTTTTGAGGTGGCTTGCTTCCAGTCCAGCGTTGTTTTGATCTTCTGGATGCTGGGCTCAATCTCTTCTCTTTTACCAATCCCTCTTTCAACCATGAGGCTGAGATTGGAACGGATATTTCCGATAGCCTTAGAGAGGAGGTCCGGACGAACGTCGAGCAAGATCACCTGGTAATTCCGGCTTGCAAAAATCTGGGCGATTCCATGGCCCATCATTCCTGCTCCAATGACAGAGATGTTTTTGATCTTTTTTATATCCATATTAATTCCTTATGGCAGACGCCTCACCAAGAATTATTCTAAACTGTTAATCGTCTCTTTCCTAATTTGTGGAGTGGGATAATTTGAATCAACCGGCAGTATAACCGCCATCTACATCGAGGATTGCCCCGGTCATGAAGTCAGACGCCTTGGACGAAAGAAAGATGACCGTGCCTATGAAATCCTCTGGCTCACCAAGCCTTCCAATGGGAATGCGCTTGAGAAAGTTCATATAAAATGCATTATCGTCAAACATCCATTGCGTAAGAGGCGTCCTGAATACAGTGGGCGCAATCGCATTCACGTTGATCTTGTGAGGTCCCCATTCGCACCCGAGGGTCTTGGCCAGGAGATGCACAGCACCCTTCGAGGGCGAGTAGGCAGTATAGTTACTTAAGCCCAGGTGCCCTCGGGCGGAACCGACTAAGATCACCTTACCCCCCCGTCCCTGTTTAATCATCACCTTGCCCACCTCTTTGCAGAAAAGGTAAGTGCCCTTCACGTTCACGTCCATGATCTTTTCCCATTCCTCAAGAGGCTGGTCGATGATCGGGCTGACTTTGTTGATGCCTGCGGCAGTGATCAAGATGTCTATGCCGCCGAAGGTATCAACCGTATCCTTTACTACGCGTTTTACGTCTTCATGATTGACGGGATCTCCCGGGGAACATGCCGCCACCCCGCCCTCTTTACGAATCTCCTTGACGAGTTGCTCAAGGGTAGACACCGTGCGTGCCGTTGCCATTACCTTTGCCCCAGCTGCCGCCAGTCCTCTTGCCGCTGCTCCACCAAAACCACCAGTCGCTCCAGTAATCAGGGCCACCTTGCCGCTCACATCAAAGAGTTTCTTGATCTCTTCAACCCCCCTTTTATCTCCCATGTTTCACCTCCTTGGAATGACCTTGAATCTATAATGGGCATTAATTTCGGTCAATACTCTGCCCCTACCCCATAGAAAAAGACCTTTAACCAAAACCCTTACTAAGGGACATCTCAATCAGGGTAATTGATCACTACCAGCATGCTCGCAGGAATCTTTCCAGGGTTAATGATCGATCGTCCTTCATTAGGAGGAAGATAAATGGAATCAAGGGCGTTGAGCGTCACCTCCTCCTTTTCCGTTTTCACAGTAACCTGCCCGTTCAAAACAATATAAACCTTTTCAGTAGGAGTCGAATCAAATTCTGCTCCTCCGCCTGGCAGAAAATGAGAGAGTCCGACCCAGAATTTCTTAACCCCTGTTTCCTCTTTTCCCTGTAGTCGCATGCCGACCATCTTGAAATGTTTCGCAGCTTGATATTCCTTCACATCGTTGATTCTCATCACCTTCATCGTCCTTACCTCCTTTTGGCGATCATTTTTTATCGCGCCACTCAAGTTGAACCTTACCTTTTTCTCGCCTGATAGTCAGAAATCTGTCTTGTAATAAAGGATTAGTAAAAGGGAAGTCAGATCGGATATGGAGCCCTCTCGTCTCTTTTCTCTCCAAGGCAGTCAAAAAGATCGTCTCTCCGCATTCGATTAAATCGATTGTCTCGAGGCTCCTCATCAGCGTGTGGGAATTTTCTGCTGTAACTGTTGTTAAGACTTTTCTTTTTAGGTCCCTTAAATATTTCAATCCTGCTTTGAGCAATGTCTCGGACCTCACCATAATGCCCGCATAATCATTCATGATCTGCTGGAGAGCCAAATTTGCTTCCTTCCATGATGGCCCGGATTTTCTTTCAAGGACTTCAGTATAAAATTTCGTCCGATCCTTTACAAGAACATCATTCTCAGCCTTCTGAAATCCCTTTATTCCCTTCGCCCTTTCCGCTCCACTCTTGCCAGCAATCCAGCCAAATGTGGCCGCCCCTGCAATGTCAGCTCGAAAATTACCGACCTCATCACCGGCTGCATACAAACCTTTAATGTTGGTCTCAGCATTGAGATCGATCTCGACTCCTCTGCTGCCGATCAGGAAGGGCTCGTACTTCATAAATTCGATTCTGTGTCTTTTTAGATCGATCCCTTCCCTCTCCATATAATCGAGCATGGCCGTGTTACCCTCATGTTTCAGTCCCCACGTCATATATTCTAAATCTTCTTCAGAGGTGTTTGTGCAGTCGATATAGACAGGACCCTTACCCGATCTGTGGTAATCGGTAAACACAGAGTTCCAAACATCGGCGGTAATATCACCCAATTCTCTTGTCGGTTTCTCAACAAAAGGACCAACCGGTTTGCCATAAGGATCTTTGTATACGCCGATCCAGGTCGCTTTGCCGCACCGGGCAAGATATTTCGGTCCCGCATGGGTATTTGGGATCTCCATATTGATCAGCTTTGCACCCGCCCGGTATGCCATGGCCCGGCCGCTTCCTGTGTTGCTCGGACAAAAGGCTGTGTTAAAAATCCATCCAGGACTGATGGGAGGATAGAGTCTATTCGCTGTCCCGGTGGTCAGAATTACACATTTTGTTCGAAAGAGCTTCACCATCGGTTTTTCATCCTTGATACTGAGACCGATAGCACCGATCACCCCTCCATCCTTAGTGATGACTTCGGTCAGGGGCAAGTGATTTTCAATACGGGCACCTCGCTTCTTTGCCTGATCGGTCAGTACCTGTTTTTGATTGAACCCTTCATATTTAAGAAAGATGCGAGGTCGCCCCGGATATGCATGGCCTGTAAACTCCCAAAACCCGTGGGGCTTCATATTGATCCCCCAGCTATCCCAATCTTTGACCCGATCAAAAGATTGCTTGAGATAGGTGGTGGCCAATGAAACGTCCTGGTAGTTACCGAGAAGGCTGTTCATCAGCTCTTTAACCATGGAGTTGATATCAGGACCATGAACCTCAGGAATATAGCAGGTGAAATGGTCATTGCCCGTAGCCCCGGACCCGCTCCGTTTGGTGTTGGCTTTTTCAGCAACGATGACGCTCACTCCTTGCTCTGCTGCATGGATGGCAGCCATTAAACCCCCGATCCCACCACCCGCGATGAGGACATCAACTTCGATGGGTTCCTTATCCATGTCGATCATGGAATAACCTTCTTCTTTTCATTCGCTCGCTTCAACGTGAAGCATCATGGCCGGGAGTGGAATGCGTAAAGTGATGGCTGATTGCTGACAATCTAAAACACAGGCATTGCAATGCCAGCATTCCTCCGGATACCCAATCTCCGGAATCTCTTTTCGGCCTGCAACCCTGAAGACATCCGTCGGACAGATATCAGCGCAGATCCCGCAGGCATTACATTTTTCTCTGTCTATAATCGGCGGCATCACACTCGATATAAAATAGATAATGCTTCACTTTCTCTCCCCTTTGATTGCCTCCTTAAAAAGTTTTTCTGTCCGGTCCTTCAAGAGGGAGATTATTGATCACCCTTATCCACAATGGCGACAATCCTGACAATAGACCCATCGCCCTTCATCCAGCGGATAGGGAAGCCAGCGAAGGTACATCTCTTACCCGTTACCTTGTCCAGGTCACCCCCCACGTTCTCATAGCCCATCACGCCATTGCGGAGCAGGAGGTTGTGGCACGGCTCCCACTCTGGGAAGTCTTGAAGCACATCGTG
>Ga0187771_10002477_pt1 | contig 12706 bp, 10 predicted proteins | sample 0116_SJ02_MP15_1_FD_133139 | JGI IMG/M metagenome (GOLD analysis project Ga0187771, IMG submission 133139) | Tropical peat soil microbial communities from peatlands in Department of Meta, Colombia - 0116_SJ02_MP15_10_MG | ecosystem: Environmental > Terrestrial > Soil > Wetlands > Peat | place... | reverse complement strand
TCGTCCAGAAAGCACGTTCCGCTGTCCGCTTCCTCGAATAGCCCCTTTTTGCTTGCGATTGCACCGGTAAAAGCCCCCCGCACATGGCCGAAGAGCTCACTTTCCAGAAGGGTCTCCGCCAGGGAGCTGCAATCCACGGCCACAAAAGGCCTGGAGGCCCGGGGACTGTTGAAATGGACAGCCCGGGCGATAAGTTCCTTCCCTGTTCCGCTCTCCCCAATGACCAAAACCGTGGATCGGCTTTCGGCCACTCGGGCAATGGTCTTGTAAACCTGGAGCATCTGCGGGCTGCGGCCCACAATATTCTCGAGTTTATACTTAGTAATGAGCTCCTGGCGGTAATGGAGATTCTCCTCCAGAAGACGCTTTTGCTCCAGGGCCCGCTGGATGGTCACCCGGATTTCATCCAGCTTAAAGGGCTTGCTTACGTAATCATAAGCCCCCTCTTTAATGGCCCGGATGGCGGTCTCGATGGACCCAAAAGCGGTCATCATAATGATGATCGTCTCCGGGTTTCTCTGCCGGTACGCCCGGAGGACCTCCATGCCGTCTACGTCCAGCATTTTTATATCCGTCAGCACCACGTCGTAAGGCCTGCGTTCTCCCTTTTCGATGGCTTCCCGGCCATTCAGGGCTTTGTGCACCATATAGCCTTCTTTGGATAGGACTTCTTCCAGAAGGTTGCAGGTTACTTCATCGTCATCCACGACGAGTATGCGGACCTGAGCCGGCATGTTCAATGGACCTCGGGAGACACCAGGGGAAGCTGAACGCGAATCGTTGAACCCTTTCCTTCCTGACTTTCGATCTCCATCTTCCCATGGTGGCTTCGAATAATCTCTTCGCAAATGCTCAATCCCAGCCCCGCTCCCTTTCCCGGCGCTTTGGTGGTGAAGAAGGGCTCGAGCGCCTTACGCTTCACCTCGGGGGACATGCCCGTTCCTGTGTCCATGACCGACACCTCGACCAGGTGGCCATTTTGACCGGAAGCGGTTTCGCGGGCGGTGGATATCGTCAGGACCCCACCCTGCGGCATTGAATCCAGGGCGTTGGTCACCAGGTTGAGGAAAACCTGCTGGAGAAGCCCCGGATCCCCGGATACCGGAGGGGTCGAAGCATCCAGACGCCGGACCAGGGTAATCCCCCTCATGGACATCCCCGGCTGGGTAAGGGTCACGATGTTCTCCAGGAGCTGGTTGATGTCCAGGGCCTTCAGTTGAGGCTCCGGCTGCCGGGTGGAATGGAGCAAGTTGCGGATCGTCTGGGTAAGACGATCGAGTTGAGACTCAATGATCTTTAAGCGCTTGGTCATTAAATCCGAGCCCGTTCCTTCCGTTAGCATAAGCTGGATGTAGCCCGAGATGGAGTTGAGCGGAGTTCCGATCTCGTGGGCCATGGTGGCCGCCACATGCCCCAGAGCGGATAGTTTTTCAGACTGTACCAGCTGGCGCTGGGCCTGGAAGAGGGACTCATTGGCCAAACGCAATTCTTCGTTCCGTTGGGCCAGTTCCCGGGTGGCCGCTTCTATTTTCAGAGTCAGCTCCTCGTTGAATTGGCTGATTCGAGAGAGCATTCGGTTGAAGTGATCAGCTAAAAGACCCAGCTCATCCCTGGCCTTCACCGAAACGGCTACGTTCAATTTCCCTTCTTCAGCCGCCGACATGGCGCGAACCAGTTGCTGGATGGGGCGGTTGATCGCCCGGCTGAAAAAGATGGTGAGGATGAAGATAAGGACCGCGACGCTGATGAGGGTGAAGACAATGGTCCGGCTTCGTTTATTGGCTAAAAAGTTTTCCACCTCCTCCAGAGAAGTGATGATGCGAACGCCGCCGACGATCCTGCGGCCCGCGTGAAGAGGGGCTAGAATTTCCCAGTAGAAATGACCATCCTTGCTTCTCAGGGTAGAAAGGACCATGTCGCGCCTCAGCGAGTCCAGGCTCTGGTAACTGATTCCCAGGTCTTTTCCCTCCCAGCTGGAGGCCACGACCTTATAGCTGTTCTTCTGGAAAACAAAAAAATCGATGGACTTGATCGAGGGACGGGCATACATCCAGTTGCCAATTTCTTCCTCTAAAAAGGTGGTGCTCTCCAGGTCCTTCATGCTGTAAATCTTGGCGTCCAGCTCCCTGGTTACATAGATCGCCCTTTCTCGCCCTAGCTCTCGCTGGGAATGCTCCGTAAGACGAAATTCCAGATAGGAAAAGACGACCAGCACAGTGACAACCACGATGGTAAAAAGAAGGGTGATCCGGGTCTGGAGCCCCAGGGGGCGCTGAAGGAACGGAGATTCCCCCCGGCGAAGATTTGGGAGGTTTTCCAATATCCGGGCCATCGATGGGAGACTCAAGGGCACCCCTTTACCTAGTTTATACGATGATTCTATCCTTCTGGAAAACAGAATGCCAGTCTTTCGAACCCCCGAACCCAGGTCAAAGGTTCAAAAATCCGAGGCCGTTGACTGGTGATTTTTTTCACGTCAGGGTTTTTCCGAAGATGATCTTGTGATCTCCTGCCAGGTAATAATCCAAAATACGGGCTTTCTCCTGGTATCCGTGCTTTCGGTAGAATGCTCTCGGCCCTTCATATGAAGGTTTGGAAGAAGTCTCGATGAGAAGAAGCCGGGCACGGCGACGCCTTAAATCCGCTTCGGCCTGGCGCAGCAAGGTGGACCCCATTCCTTGGTTCCAGAAGGCGGGATGGACGACAATCCAGTAGATATCATAGACCGCATCGGTGAGCGGGGCTTTTCCGTGGCATATATATCCCCTGACCTCTCCGCCGGGTCCTTCGGCAATGCGAATGACATAGTCTTCCTGGCCCGGATGGGTCAGGGCAATATCAATCAGCTCCAGCGCGACCTTAATCTCTTCAGGGCTGAAATGGGTTTGGGCGTTGAGGAGGACTTTCAATCCGGCCCGGTCTCGGGGTTCGATGTTCCGAAGCCTCATCGCTTCCGCTCTTCCCTCAGGATCAGGACTTCTTCCAACTTGGACAGGTCTACCGTGGGGGTCACTTCAATATACTGAAAGATGCCGGGGCGCTTACGATCCACCCTGGTCACCGTCCCCACTACCAACCCTTTGGGGAAAATTCCTCCCAGGCCCGAAGTAATAACCTTGTCCCCCACTTGAACCTCTTCGTTTTTTTGAACGTATTTAAGAATGCAAACCTCCTCGACCTTTCCCTCCACGATCCCCTGAGCCCGGGAGCGCTGGACGATGACGTCGATGGCGCTATTGGCATCGATGATCAGGAGAACTTTGGCCGTATCCGCCGAAGCCTCGATGATCCGCCCGACCACCCCTTCGGAAGTGGCCACGGCCATGTCTTTGAAGACCCCATCATTCTCCCCTTTGTTGACCAGAACGGTTTTAAACCAACCGGAGGGTCCCCGGGCATAAACCCGGGCCATCAGACTGGAATAGGGATGCTCGGATTGCCAGCCAACGAGCTTCTTGATGCGCGCCTCGGTCATGAGCGCTTCCCGCAGACGGTTGTTTTCTTCCCGCAGAGAGCTGATGATCCGTCGGAGATCCCCATTCTCCTCTTGGACCCGCGACAGAAAAATATAATGCTCACCCGCTTCCTTAAACCAGAGGAAGGTCTTTTGGGCGCCTTGCTGGAGGGGGAAAGAAGCTTGCAGGAGGACCTTCTCCACAAGCGAAGTCTCTCGCTCTTCCTTAGCATGCAGGGTAAGAAGGAGAAGGGCTAAAAGAAGAAAGAAGAGGGCGGTGAAAAAAAGGCGAAAACGTTTCAGTAGATCAAACATCGGCCCGATTCACTGTACTGTATATTTCCTTGGATAGAGCGATCAGGTCTTAATCATCACCTCTTTGAGGAGATTGAGCTCATCCAGAGCTTTTCCCGATCCTAACACAACAGCCGAGAGGGGATCCTCCGTGATGGTCACCGGAAGACCCGTCTCCTCTCGAATCAGGACGTCAAGGTTTCTCAGAAGGGATCCCCCTCCGGCTAACACGATGCCTTTGTCCACGATGTCGGCTGCCAGCTCGGGAGGAGTCCTCTCCAGGGTTGTCTTTACAGCTTCCAGGATGGCATTGATCGGCTCGCCTAAAGCCTCCCGGATTTCTTCGGAATTCACGTGCAGGACCTTGGGGTTGCCGGCGACCAAATCCCGTCCCTTGATTTCCATGGTTCGGATTTCTTCGCCGTGGTGGGCCGTACCGATCTGGATCTTGATAATCTCTGCCGTTCGCTCCCCGATCAAAAGGTTGTATTTGCGTTTGACAAAATTAGTGATCGCTTCATCCATCTTATCCCCACCCACCCGGACCGACTGGCTGTAAACAATCCCTGCCAGGGAGATGACCGCCACTTCACAAGTTCCTCCCCCGATGTCCACGATCATGTTCCCCGACGGCTCGTTGACCGGGAGGCCAGCACCGATAGCCGCGGCCATAGGCTCTTCAATCAGATAGACCTCCCGGGCGCCGGCGGACTGAGCGGATTCGCGCACCGCCCTTTTTTCGACTTCCGTGATCCCCGAGGGGACTGAAATAATGATTCTCGGTCTTACCAGCGTTCGGCCTTTATGGACCTGGGATATGAAGTAACGAAGCATGGATTCGGTGATTTCAAAATCGGCAATCACTCCATCTTTCATCGGACGGATGGCCACGATGTTGCCCGGGGTGCGCCCCAGCATTTTCTTGGCTTCTTTCCCCACGGCCAAGATTTTGCGCCCCCCTTTTGAATCCTTCCGCACCGCCACGACCGATGGTTCGCAGAGTACAATTCCTTTCCCTTTTACATAGACCAATGTGGTCGCAGTCCCCAGGTCAATGGCCAAGTCATTGGAGAAGAAACCCAGGATAAAATCGAAAATCATTCTATGACTCCTTTCTTGAGGCTCCTTTGGAGAAACTCTCTTCCCCCAAGGGAGAAATATCAAGATATACTAACAAAATTGATTGGCTAGAGCAAGAAAATTAAGCAGGAAGCGGGCGCGGCTGCCCTTCTAAATCCTCTTCAGCTGGCGCGGGGGCATTAGCGAAATCCTTCAGGACGGAATAATGATTCCGGCAAAAAACGAGAAAAGCTCGCCTCTCTCCTCCGACGAATGAAAACGCATCCAACTATCCGGCCCATATGCCAGCCATTTATGCCTGACCCATTCTTATAGATCGGAAGGAATGAAACACCGGAGAAGAAAAAGCCCCACCGAGGGGGCTTTAAGGAAAGGGAATATTGGAGAGGCGTAACGCTACTAAGACCGTTCCCGGCAAAGAATAGTAGCAGGAAAAAAATTATTTTCGGGCGCGTCTCCTTTTCATGGGTTCCGAGCAGCAGATGATATCACAGGCCTCCTCGCATCCGCAGTCTTCGTCGACCGTTATAGCCAGACCGCAGACTCCACATACATAATTATCCCCGGCTTTGGTTCTTCCCCTGGCTGCCGCCTTCTTTGTAGCGGGTGCCTTTTTCGCTATTGCCTTCTTGACGACCATTTCTCAGCCCTCCTTTGGTGGATTCTGGCTATCTGTTTCAGCAATTTACATGCCCACGAAGAGGAAGACCACCTAATTGGGGAGAAAATAAATTTATGACATCATTTCAGATAATTAGACATTCAGAAGAAAACTGCATGAATTTAAGGAATGGTAATGGGTCCTGCCAGAGTGGAATTTTTCTTGTAAGGCAGGAATTTGTCTGACGGAATAAGATATTTTTCCAAACTCCGACCCGATTAAGAAAGCCCTCATTTTTTAAGAAGGGAATCCTTTTTTTAGCCAGAGATTCTAAATTTAGTGAAAATCTTCACTTAGAAAGGGGAGAAAAAATGAGCCTTTGGGAACTGATTAAAAAGGGAGCGGAGGAGGGACTGGAGGTCCTGAAGGATGGCATATCGGTGGCTGGCAAAACCAGCAAAATTCTGAAAAGAAGGGTGGAACTGACTTCAGTTCAGAGTAACGTCAAGAAGGCTTTTATCCGACTGGGTAGTCTGGCCTATGATCTTCATTCCAAGGGCGAAGTGGAATTCTACGGGAATGAAGAAGTCAAGGGTTTGATCTCCCGGATCGAAGGCCACAAAATCAGGGTGCGGGAGATTGAAACCGAGATGGAGACTATCAGAAGGGAAGAACGGCAGAAGGCTTCGAAGACCGAGGAACAACCTCCCATGCCTTACATGTGACCCGTATCTTTGAAAATCTACCCGAGGGAATTCTGGAGCCTGAATTGTTTTTTGCTTCTTTTTGAGCGTTGGCTTCAGAGAACATTATCGTGCCCGAAGTCCCATGGCGATAAGCGGATTTACGGAATATGGCGGGACAAAATGACTGGGGTTTATGATGAAGCCCCTCAGTTTCGTTCACCGAACCCGACTTCGGTCCTCGGATGGTTTGGTTGTTATCAGGCCTGAAAGAACCAATGCCAACCGGAACCGTAGATGAAAAATGGCTTTAAAGGGATAGAAATTCCTCTCCAATCTTTGTATCAGCACCTTCCGGTAAAACCTTTTCATATGGGACCCAGAAGGCTAGGGGTTAGGTTGTCGGGTTAGGAAGAGCCAGTTTTGGTTGGGTCTGATCTCTAATACGTCATATTCTTGGGTCAAAGCCCAAAGGGTGTCAAACGCAAAATATGAAAAAGTATGAGAAAAGACCTTGCCTTTTCCTCTTTTTTTTATTAATAATATTTTATACTTTGCCATTCTTAGAGAAGGGGGAAGAATTGACATGCTTGATTTTATGAGGCGACACGCCCAATCCTGGATGATCAAGGTTGCCTTGGGCGCTGTGGTCGTCGTCTTTATCTTCTGGGGAATCTGGAGCCCTCGTGAAGCCCGCCAACGAGAGTTAGTCAAGGTAGGCGACTACATCATCACTGTCGCTGAGGCCAGGAGCTACTATCAAAACCTCCGGGATCGCTACCAGGCTATTTATGGAGACCGGTTTACGGAGGAAGCGGCCAAAAGACTCAATTTGAAAGAGAAGGCCGTAAAGGACTTGGTCAATCGAGTCCTCCTGCTGCGAGAGGCTCAACGGTTGGGCCTGAAGGTGACCCCCGAGGAGCTCCAGTCTTCCATTCATGAGATAACCGCTTTCCAGAAAGACGGCCTCTTCGATAAAGCCACCTATGTCCGAGCCCTCCAGCGCGCCCGGTTGACGGCCAAAGAATTTGAGGCCAACCAGAGTCAGATGCTCTTATTGAATAAAGTCCAAAATCTCGTTGTTTCTTCCGTGAAGGTCTCCGACCGGGAAGTTTTGGAGGCCTATCGGCAGAATTTTGAGAAGTTGAACCTGGAAATAATCTCCCTGAACCCGGCCGACTTTAAAGCTATCTCCCTGACCCCCGAAGAAGTGAACGAATATTTTTCCAAACACCGGGAGGAGTTCAAAATCCCGGCCAGAGTGAAGATCCGCTACCTTCTCTTCGATCCCAAGGCTTACGCCCAACAGGCTCAAGTCTCTGCCAGGGAAATCGAAGATTATTACCAGAACAACAAGGAAAAGTTCGGCCAGCCCAAACGGGTGAAAGTTCGCCATATCCTGATCCGCGCCGATGCGAAAGACGCCGAGGCCTCAGCCAGGGCCAAACAGAAGGCTGAGTCTGTCCAGAAAGAGGCCGCGGCGGGGAAAGACTTCGCCCTGCTGGCGAAGCAGTATTCTGATGACCCTGGCACCAAGGACCGGGGAGGGGATATCGGGTATATTAGCAGGGGGATGGTGGTCCCGGAGTTCGAGCAGGCGGCCTTCTCCATGAAGGTGGGGGAGGTCAGCCCCGTCATTCAGACCCCCTACGGGTTCCACATTCTGAAAGTGGATGATATTCAGGAAGCCAAGCCGGAACCCCTGGAAAAGGTCAAGGATCAAATCGATGCTTTACTCAGAAACCGTAAAGCCAGAGATATGGCCTATGACCTGGCCGATCAGGCTTATGCGGTTGCCTCCAAGGATAAGAAATTGGACGGCTTTGCCGAGGAGAAGAAGCTTAGCGTCAAAGAAACCCCCTTTTTCTCTGCTGAGGACAAGATCGATCTAGATCCTAAACTGAAAGCAGCCGCGCTCTCTCTGGGTAAAGGAGACGTCAGTCCATCCTTGCGAGTGGGTGAAACTTTTGGCGTGTTGCAGGTGGTGGACAGACAGGAGGCGCGCACTCCTGACTTGAAAGAAGTAGAAGGACAGGTCTCCGAAGCTTTGCGGAAGGAAAAGCAAAAAGAAAAAGTCCTGGCCAAGGCCAAGGAGATCCTGGAGAAGTTGAAAAAGGGAATTGATTTTAAAACCCTGGCTTCTCAAGAAGGTTTGAAAGTGGAAGAAACCGGCTTCTTCCCCAGAAGTTCAGTCCCCCCCAAGGTTTCTGAATCAGAAGACTTACGCAAAGCCTTGAGCTCTTTATCTCCGAAGAATCCGTACCCTGATAATCCCATCTTTCAAGACGGCAAATACTCGATTCTCCATCTCCGGGGGGTCCAGGAGATCGATAAGGAGCAGTTTAATTCCCAAAAAGAGAATTACCGGAGGGCCCTGTTTCAAGCGAAGCAGGAAATGGTGCTGACCCAATGGCTGGATGATCTCCTGGAACAGGCGAAAGCCAAAGGCGAATATAAAGCCATCCAGGAAGTAAACGAAGCGGTATAAAGAACCAAGGTCCGGGATTCAGGGGGTCAGGGAAAAATAAAAGCCATTCAATGATTTCCCTGGAACCCCTGAGCCCTAGATCCGTTGAACCCTTCTTAGACGAATCCTTGCCCCAAAATATCCCGCGCAATGACCAGCCGCTGGATTTCCGAGGTCCCCTCGTAAATCGTTGTGACCCGGCAGTCCCGGGCATACCGCTCCAGAGGAAATTCCTTCGAATAGCCGTATCCCCCCAGGATCTGCAAAGCCTTGTAGCAAACCCGGTTGGCCGTTTCCGTGGCCAGGAGCTTGGCCATGGATGCTTCCCGGGTGAACCGGCGGCCTTTCTCTTTCAGATAGGCGGCCCGCAAGACCATCAGCCTTGCCGCCTCCAGTTCGGTGAAACTGTCGGCAATCATCCATTGAATTGCCTGGAAAGAAGAGATAGGCCGGCCAAACTGGATGCGGTTCTTCGCGTAGCCGACAGCATATTCGATGGCCGCCAGTCCGATTCCTACGGCCATGGAGCCGACTCCGATTCGCCCGCCGTCCAGGGCCATCATGGCGATTTTAAATCCTTCCCCCTCTTGTCCCAGAAGAGCTTTCCGGGACAGACGGCAGTCTTCAATGGAGATCTCGTTGGTGCACGATCCGCGCTGGCCCATCTTCTCTTCATTCCGTCCGATTTTGAAGCCGGGATGTCCTTTCTCCACCACAAAAGCGCTGATGCCCTTGGGGCCTGCGGTTTTATCGGTCTTAGCCCAGACGACGAAAACCCCGGCAATCTCTGCGCTGCTGATAAAGGCCTTGGAGCCGTTGAGAACATAAGCATCCCCGTCCCGCTCCGCGACGGATTTCATGGATGACGGGTCTGAGCCCGCGGTGGATTCGGTCAACGCAAATGCTCCCGCGGAATATTCACCCCTGCAGATTCTGGGAATGTAGGTTAATCGTTGTTCCTCTTTTCCAAAGGCCTGGATCACTTCGGCCACCATGTTGGTCACTGACATGGTTACTCCTGTAGAAGCACAGGCTTTTCCAATTTCCGTCATGGCCAGGCTATAGCTCACCACCCCGGTTTGAGAGCCCCCGTACTCCGCCGGAATGTTCATCCCCATCAGCCCCAGTTCGGCCATCGCCTTCAGGACCGGCAGCGGATACTGGCGCGTGGCGTCAACTTCTGCTGCCCGGGGCTTCAGTTCTTTCTCCGCAAAATCCCCGGCCATCTGCTGGATCATTTTTTGCTCTTCGGTAAGCCGGAAGTCCATGGCCCACTCCTTAATACAGCTTTAAGCGGTCAGCAATCATCCCTCAGGGCCCTATTTTCCAACTTCTGAATGGTGGTTCCTGCCCTTGTGTTCCTACTCTTTCCTTGTCTTTTCAGTTGAGCGGTAATATACTCCACTTAAAAATTTATCACAAGGGCTGCTCACCTATGGTTGTTGCCGGAATGGATATCGGGTCCATCACGACTGAGACCGTAATACTACAGGGCAATCAAATTCTTGCCTCCATCATTCTGCCTACCGGAGCCAACAGCCGGATCGCGGCGGAGCGTTCCCTGAATTCGGCTTTGGAACAGGCCAGGATCAAGGCCGAGGACCTGGCCGCCATCGTCAGCACGGGATATGGAAGGGCCTCCTTCTCTCCCGCAGCCAAGAGAATCACGGAGATCACCTGCCATGCCCGGGGGGCGTTCTTTGCCCGCCCCGAAACCCGCACGGTGATTGACATTGGAGGGCAGGACAGCAAGGTCATCCGGCTGGACAGGCAGGGACGGAACGTGGATTTTCAGATGAATGATAAGTGCGCGGCGGGAACCGGACGTTTCCTCGAGGTCATGGCTCATGCCCTGGAAGTAAGCGTGGAAGAACTGGGAGGGCTCTCCCTGGCCGCGTCCCGAACGATCAAAATCTCCAGTATGTGCACGGTCTTTGCCGAGTCCGAGGTCGTCTCGATGATCGCCGACAATCAGCCCAAGGAAGTGATCATCCGCGGCCTGCATGATGCCATTGCCGACCGGATCTTAGGCCTGGTGAACCGGGTTGGGATCGAGGAGGAGGTAACCCTGACGGGCGGGGTGGCCAAGAATCAAGGGGTCGTCCGGGCTCTCGAAGACAGATTGGGAATAAAACTTTTCATTCCCCCGGAACCTCAGATCATCGGCGCCCTCGGCGCGGCCCTCCTGGCCCGCGATCTTCCGCGACCGACAACCTGAAACGGAGCAGGGAATAAATGAAAAAGCAGAAGTAAGAAAAAAGGGGACCAAAGCCACCGATCTCCACAACGGCAAAGTAAGAATCTACTTTAAAGAGATAGGAAGGTCAACGCCCGCCCGAGTACTCCGGGGCTAAGGTCAGGTCAGCGAATTGATCTTCTTTCCGCGCCTTTTTGGAAGTACTAAAGGGTAAGGGTAGACGCGCGGGATGTCATTTGGCTATTTTTTGGTTTTTTCTTCAACCTCAAATGGTTCTGGAAGAGTGAAGTCAGACAAAAACTCCTTGATGCGCCTTTCTGCCAATTTTACATATTCCTCGTTAATATCATAGCCGACAAAGTGGCGATTTGTTTTTATGGCTGCTATCGCTGCTTGCCCGCTTCCCATAAACGGATCCAAGACTACCTCTTCTTCAAAGGTATAAAATTGAATTAGCCGATAAGGAAGCTCAACAGGGAAAGGAGCTGGATGGCCTACTTTTCTTGCCGGCTCTGCTGAAAAATTCCAAACACTTTTACTGTATTCAAGAAACTCCTCTTTAGAAATTGTGCTCTTTCTCCCGAGACTGTCCCGTGAAAACGTACCCTTTGAAAAAACCAGAATATACTCATGAATATCTCGCAAGGTTGGGTTCCTGGCAGACCCAAAAGTCCCCCACGCTGTCGAAGGACTGCCGCTCGATCCCTTATTCCAAATGATTTCCCCTCTCATCAAGAAACCTAAATCCACCATATCCTGACCAATATAGGCATCCAGAGGAATGTATGGTTTTCTCCCCAGGTTAGCAACGTTTATGCACGCCCTTCCGCCGGGCACGAGAACTCGTTTCACTTCGCTCCATACCCTTTTCAAAAAAGCCCGGTACTCGCCTAGACTAAGATTTTCATCATAATCTTTTCCCACATTGTAAGGAGGGGATGTTACCATTATGTGGATGCTATTATCTGGTAAGCCCTCCATCTTTTCACTTGTTTGGCAAACAATTTTATTGACCAATTCATGGGGGATAGAATTTTCCATATATTCGCCCGTTTCTTCTTTCGGCAAACCTTCATACAACCTGCCGGCATAGAAGGCAGTAGAATCGTGGTTAATACGTCCTGGAGAGCCGAAAGCAGTCGTCTTAGTCCCTGTTTTCCCGCGTTTAGACGGCATTTTGTTCCTCGCTCCAGAGGTCAACCCCATTTCTTATAACGGAGAAGGTAGGGTTGAGTCACCTAGTAATATTAACCTCATAATGTTAGGAAGAGTCAAGGTGAAAGAAAAGCCGGGGCTAAACACCCAGCTATGACTATTGTATTTCTGGAATAGGTTTGCTATTCTTGACCAGGCAGGCTAAAGTCTCATTGGAAAAAGGCGCCTGGTGTTGTCTCCCATGGATTCGGGTCATAACTTGCCCACAGATGTTGGGACCCCAGCGATGGGACAATGATCTAGTGAATTCTCGCGACGCAACGCCAGAATCATCAATGTAGAATCTTTAGAAAACCGCGTGGAGGTTTGAATATGCGCAGTGATTTGATGAAGAAGGGATTGGAGAAGGCGCCCCATCGCTCTCTTTTCAAGGCCATGGGCCTGACCGACCAGGAGATTGAGCGGCCGATCGTGGGAATCGCCAACTCGGCCAATGAGCTTATTCCCGGACACATTCATTTGGACAAAATCGTGGACGCCGTGAAGGCCGGGGTTCGCCTGGCTGGAGGGACCCCCTTGGAGTTCTCCACGATCGGCGTGTGCGACGGAATCGCCATGAATCATGAGGGGATGAAATACTCTCTTTCCAGCCGGGAGCTGATCGCGGATTCCATCGAGATCATGGCCATGGCCCATCCCTTCGATGCCCTGGTCCTAGTCCCCAACTGCGACAAGATCGTTCCCGGCATGCTCATGGCGGCTCTGCGGGTGAATA
>Ga0187771_10002476_pt1 | contig 12708 bp, 11 predicted proteins | sample 0116_SJ02_MP15_1_FD_133139 | JGI IMG/M metagenome (GOLD analysis project Ga0187771, IMG submission 133139) | Tropical peat soil microbial communities from peatlands in Department of Meta, Colombia - 0116_SJ02_MP15_10_MG | ecosystem: Environmental > Terrestrial > Soil > Wetlands > Peat | place... | reverse complement strand
TTGAGAATTACCCGAAACCAACCATTGGTGTGGTTGATGGGGTCGCTGTGGGAGGGGGACTCGAACTGCTGATGACGCTAGACATGGTGATCGCCACCCCGAGGTCAAGCTTTGGCCAGACCGAATTGAACGTGGGATTGATCCCGGGCGGGGGAGGCTCACAAAGACTTCCCAGAATTGTCGGCATCAGAAAAGCGAAAGAGATGATTTACACCGGGGACCTCCTATCCGCTGAAGAAGCGTTGAAATCAGGTCTTCTGACAAAGGTGGTCGATCCCGACAATCTCCAAGACGAGTTATCAAAGGTAGTCGAGAAGCTGAAATCGAAGAACCAGAGGAACCTCCGATTGGTCAAGAAGTTGATCAATGAAGGCTTCGGGGGTGGACTGCGTAGCGGCCTCGAAAAGGAGTCCGTTGCATACTCGAAAGTACTCGGCAGCAGGTTAACCAAAGCGGACATCAATAGATTCCTCGAGAGAAGGAACCGGTCCTGAAATCCTGTTTCTAAGGCAGCTAGGAGGATTTGCTTTTCTGGGCTAGGACTTCGACCACCATGGCCTTGAAATCCGCGTCGTCGACCTTCGACTTGGTCTCCTCGGCCCTCGCTTTCACTCTCGCCAGCAGTTCCTCTACCTGATCGTCGGTCGCACTGATGCCGAGCTCCTTGAGCTTCCACTTGATTGAATGGGCTCCTGATTTCTTCCCGATGAACACCCCATGTTTGTTTCCGACTACATCGGGTAGGTAGGCCTCCGAGCCCAGGTTGTATTTCATCCATCCCGCGATCGATATTCCAGCCTCTCTGGTGAACACGCGGTCACCAACCACCGCCTTGTTTGGGGCCAGTGGAAACCTCGTGTACCGCTGCACCAGCTCAGAGAGCTCCTTGAACTTCGAGAACTCGAGCCTGACTGGCTGTCCATAGAGGTACTTCAGGGCAAGCGCGACTTCTTCGAAACTCGCATTTCCTGCCCTTTCCCCGATGCCGTTGACAGAAGTGTGTACGACAGAGGCTCCGTTCTGGAGACCCGCGATCGCCACCGCCACCCCGAGCCCAAAATCATTGTGAGTATGGACTTCGAGAGGTTCCTTTACCGTCTTCCTGATGCTGCTCACTAGTTTCCCAAAAGCCTCCGGGGATGCACATCCGAACGTGTCTACCACGACGAAGGAATCGGGGTGGGCTTGTGTCGATACTTCAGAGAACAGACGCTTTAGGAAGGCGGGGTCTGCCCTCGTACCGTCGACCCCGAAGAATGCCGCCCATAGCCCATGCTGCTTTGCATATGCGATCGCATCCACCGACTTTTCGATGACCTGCTCATAGGTCCACCCGAACTGCTTGAGCTTGGGGATCCCGACCGGTCCCTCGCATATTATCCCCTCCACGTCGCACTTCAGGGCTGCGTCTATGTCCTCCCGTGCCACCCGAGAGAAGGCAATAATCTTCGCTTTGAGACCCAGTGAGGCAATCTCTTTGACAGCGTCCGAGTCTTCCTGTGAGACCTTTGGCATCCCCGCCTCAATTCTCTGCACTCCGATTTCGTCCAACTTCCGAGCAATCTCCACTTTCTCGGGCCTCCTGAGGACTACCCCAGGTGTCTGTTCCCCGTCTCGAAGAGTGACATCGTGAAATATCACCTCTTCAGGGAACTTGAATCCGGCCAGCACGTCGACATCGTAGTCGAAGTGACTTACCCAGCTCTCATCTCCTACCCATCTCCCTTTTTCGAACCCTTCCCCGTCGAGAGTGAATCCGTCCGCCTTGAGATTCCCCAAGTTGTCTTAAGTCCCCTATTCTTGGATGGTTATGAAAAGAGTTTCGGTCGGCCCCAACAAGTTAGGACTAGTGGAGGCCTTCAGCGCGGTTCTCATATTGCCTAATATCTCCGGCTAATGACAAACAATCGCGGGGACGGTTCCGGCGACCATGAATTGGTTCGAATCCAAACCAAGGTACGGGGACGAATCATGCGTCGCCATGAACAAATCATAAAGAGATGAGAACGGGCTTTTGAGCGGTATCGAAGGCAAGTCTTGAGCGAAACGAGAACTGGGAAGCTAGGGCGGTCTGCTCTGTGGGTCGGGATGACGTTGACAATAGTTGCTTCGGTCCTTTGGGGAAGCACCTATCCGGTTATCCAGCAGGGGCTTGGCTACTACGACGCCTTCCAGATATCCTTCCTCAGAGCTCTTTTCGCAACGATAGCCCTCGTTATCTATTTCACCGCCAGTCGGAAAACACGAACCCAGCTGTTCCAGGCTCTAGGTGACAGGAACTCTCTCCTGCTTCTCTTGGCGGGGTCGGCATTCGGTGCAGTTGGCTTCTGGACGTTTCTCAACCTATCAGTGCGTTATCTAGCCTCAGATACATCCTCGTTCCTGGTGGCTTTGTACCCGTTGATCACCGTAGTCCTAGCCTCGTTTCTCCTACGAGACAGGATGACTGTGGCACGTGGGCTTGGGGTGGGGCTGGGCGTATTCGGGACCTATGTAATAGTCGGATTCGGACAGAGCGCCAGCTTCTCGGGGTCTAATCCCGCCCTGGGCGCACTTGTCGCCCTCGCAGCGGCTTTCTCGTGGTCCGCCTATCTAATTACGACAAAGATTTTGATAGGACGAAAGGACAAGAGGACAGGCTTCGAATACACGCCAGAGTTTGTCACGTTGAGCACCTTCTCGATATCGATCATTCCAACTTTTGTTATCGTCATTCTGGCTGGAGGTTGGAGGGGGCTTCTGAGCACATCGGTTCAGGGGCTCGCTATCGTCCTCTATCTAGGGGTGATCACTTCGGCCTTGGCATTCCTAATCTTCAACAGGGGAATGAAAATCATAGGAGTTTCCCGTGCGGCAATCAACCAGCTCCTCTTCCCCGTGGTCACCGTAGTGCTATCCTACTACATGCTGGGGGAGACGGTCAACCTCGCAAGCGTCATTGGAATTGTGTTGATTCTCCTAGGGGTGGCTGTTGCTCAGAGTTAGGGACGGGGCTCAAATCTTTCCCTTGATCTTCATGTATATGTGCTGCGGGTTCTGGTGCGAGTCCGTTATCTCGATGCCGTAGGGCCGCAGGGCGTCCTCGACGGCGTTAGCAATCGCTGCGATGGGCACCCCTCCCCCCTCGCCTACACCTCTTATTCCCTTGGGGGCAAACAATGACGGTGTTTCAATGCTGGAAGTCACGAGGTTGGGGACGTCCAGGGCCGTCGGGACCAGGTAGTCCACGAAGGTGCTGCTCTGAAGCTGCCCGTCTTCGCTGTATTCGAAGCTCTCGAACATGGCAGCCCCGATTCCGTGGGCGGCGGCTCCATGGACCTGCCCTTCGACAATCATGGGGTTGATCTGTCTGCCACAGTCATCGACTATGGCGTACTTAACGACCCTGAACTTTCCTGACTCCTTGTCGAGTTCAATGACCGCAGCATGAGCCTGGTAGGAATAGGTCAGAGTCTGGTTCAATCGCCATTTCTCGTCAGGGAGTCCGAACTTCGGCTTCCAGTAGTGCGTCGCGACTAGCCCTGGCTCCATCCCCTCCGGGAGAAGGACGTTGTTGACCCAGGCTACGTTCGCAACCTGCCAAAGAGGAATCTTCTTGCCTGAATTCTGGTCGACCACGTTGCCTTCGTTGAGCGTGATGGCCTCAGGGTCGGTTTGCATCAGGTGGGCGGCGATTTGGGCGACTTTGGTCTTCAGCTTTGCCGCTGCTCCGATGAGCGCGCCAGTCCCCATCACCGCCGAGCGGCTTGCATAGGCACCGGACTGATGGGAGAAAGGATTAACCGCCGAATCGAACCCCATGATGACCGTGACCTGGTCGGGGGTTACCCCGAACTCGTCGGCTACGATTTGGGAAGCGAATGTCTCGTGCCCCTGCCCCTGAGGAGTCATCCCAAGGGCAACCTGGATATGCCCGAGGCCGTCTATCGATATCCTGGCCCCTTCCGAATTCCCCGAAAATGGATTGTCAGGGGTGATCATCTTCACCTGACCGAAGTTGTTGGTCCCAGAGTCGCTTTGTACTGCGAGTCCGATCCCGATCAGCTTCCCGCGCTTCCTAGCGTCCTCTTGGAGCGCTCGCATTGCCGCATATCCTATCAGTTCCATTGCCTTCTTGAGAGCCCTGGGATAGTCCCCTCCGTCATACACGCCCCCACTCGGCGTTTCGTAGGGCATCTCCTCCGGGCGTATCAGATTCTTCTCCCTGACGACTGCCGGATCCAGTCCCAGTTCTCGCGCGACTATGTCGACGGAGCGCTCTATCATCCAGAGGTGCTGCATCCTTGAGTACCCTCTGTTGGGTCCAACGGGACACTTGTTGGTCATCGACTGGAAGAACTCCATCCGAAAATCCTTGAAACGGTAGCATCCCGGGGTGACCTGCGCCCAGATGGTGGCCCCCGCAGGCTCGTAGCGCGTGAAGGCACCCACATCGTCCCAGGCCTTCACGTCAAGGCCCAGTATGGTCCCATCCTTCATCACTGGGATTTCGACCTCAAAGGTGCGCTCGTTACCATGGTTGGCCGCGAGCAGGTGCTCTGATCTTTCTTCGATCCACTTGACAGGGCGCCCTGCCTTCATTGCAAGGAGGCTGACCAGCACCATGTAGGGGTAGCTGATTATCTTGGTCCCGAACCCGCCCCCTGTGTCCCCTGTAATCATCCTGATTCTGTTCGAAGGGAACTTCATGGCAAACGAAATCCAAGGTATGCAGAACATGGGCATCTGATTGTTGGTGTAGATGTTGAGAAAGCCCGTTGCCTTGTCGTAGTGAGAAAGCACAGCGTTGGTCTCGATCGGGGTCGAGCTGAACCTGTGGAAATGAAGCGTCTTCTTGACCACCCTGTCGGCCCGCTTCGCCGCACCTTCTATGTCCCCGTAGTTCCAGACGCCCCTGAAGACTAGGTTGGACCCGACCTCGTCGTGTATGACCGGGGCCGTGGGGCTCAGAGATTCCTTCGCGTCAAGGACGTGGTCGAGGGGCTCGTACTGGACTTCGATGAGCTCTAGGGCGTCCTCCGCGATGGCCTTCGTATCAGCAACAACCGCCACCACGGGTTCCCCCACGTAACAGACCTGCCCGGCAGCGAGACAGTAGTCCTTGAGTTTGTTTGCGGGAGCAGCTGAAATCTGGAGGAACGGGTCGGTTTGCTTCGCAACCTCTTCTCCCGTCAAAGTGCAGATTACACCCGGCATTGCTTCAGCCTTCGAAGCATCAACACCGACGATTCTGGCACGAGCGTGGGGGCTACGCAAAATGGCGGCATGAGCCATCCCGGGGAGCCTGACGTCATCGACGAACTTTCCAAGACCAGTAAGGAGCCGGGGGTCTTCCTTCCGCTTGACACGTCTGCCCATCCAGGTTTCCGGTTTTTTCGCGATTTGTTCGGTGACTGTGGACAAAAGGAGTTACCTCGCGCCGAGGGGCAGGAGGTTCTTCAACTCGGTTGCGCCCCGCATCTTATGAGCCAATCCCATCTCGACGGACAATATAGCTGTTCGGCTTGGAGACTGAGGTCGTGGCCCACTTGCTTTAGCTTGCTACTTCCAACAGCGGGCCTAGTTGATCTTGTACTCTCCCAAGGGTCGTACAGTGCCGCCCTGTGATTGCGAACCTGTGACGCTCCGAGAAGTACCTCTGATTCGCGTCGGAGTCAACAGAAAGGAACTAAGGAGGTAGGTCGTTATAGATGTACCACCCGAAAGAGTTTGGGATGTTCTGGCATTTTCGACGGCGAGCACATTTTCGAGGTAGAGCCCTCGGGAAGCGCGAAGATTGTGCTTGTTCAGAGAGAGTAATTCGGAGGAATTCTCCTTTCGTTGCTTACTGGAATGCTAAGGTATGAGACCGCCAGAGGGTTCACCGAAACGAATCGGACCTTCAAAGCGAAGGCCGAGCGTAAGCCCACCTGATGTTCTTCCCCTGAAGACAACCATAAAGCCGTGAAAGGAAGGCGCAGACCCTCGGGAAGGGGCACTGTGGACAAAGGTCAGACGGGCCAAGGAATTGTAATGCGAACCAATAGTTGGACGCGAGGTGCTCCGTACGTGGCAGCGTTCGTTGTCACAGTTCTTTGGTCTTCTTCTTACGTGCTGATAAAGTGGGGACTGGCGGACATCCCTCCGCTCTATTTCGCCACGGTCAGGTACGCCCTTGCCTTCGGCATTCTCTTGGCGTTCAATCTCAGGACGGGGGTGAGGGGGACAGGCAATGGCACTGGTGGCACGAAGCAAACCATTCTCCTTGCCATCGCCGGTCTAGGCGGTTACACAATCGCACAGGGGCTCCAGTTTGTAGGGCTGTACTACCTCCCTGCGGTTACGACTAGCTTCCTGCTCAACTTCAACCCGTTCTTCGTCCTCGTGTTGAGCGTCGGACTGCTTGGCGAGGGAACGTCGCTCACCCAGCTAGGGGGCGTGGGACTTGCGCTGGTCGGTGCCTGGGCGTTCTTCAGCCAGCAGGCGGCGTTGGGAGGCCATGTGTTCGGTGTACTCATAGTGATTGTCTCTGGTTTGGGCTGGGCCTGCTATGTCGTGGTGGCGCGGATGCTCCAGCGACCGGGGAATCTGGGCTCGCTTCGGCTCACTACTATCACCATGGGCATAGGGGTGGTCGGAATGATTGTGCTCACTGTCATTACCGGCCAGTACGCTCCTCTCACGCCAAGTGGCATTCTGATAATCGTCTGGCTTGCGACTGCGAACACTGCCCTCGCCTTCTTCATGTGGAACTGGTCTCTCAAAGCCATCCCGGCCTACGAACTCACGGTGTTTCAAAGCATTATGTTAGTGGAGACTGCCATCTTCGCCTTCGTGTTTCTGCAGGAGACCATAACGCCGCTTATGGTGGGAGGCATGGCCCTTGTCTTGGTCGGGGTGTTGATAGTGCAGGTCAAAGCCAAAGGAAGAAGGATTCACTTCGTGAAGACCAAGAGCTAGTACACATCCGTTTTTGACGGGCCAATTAATACAGCCTTCAAATGCCAGATAGGCTCCCGATCTTCTGCGGGATTCCTGATCGCCAGGTCCGAGCCACCTGTCATCCTGATTCAGATAGTTGGAGCCGAACCGAGTTCTGTTGCCAACAGCCAATTCGGGATGTTCGTGGTCCTGTTCATGTCAGCCTTTGCCTCTACAAGAGCGCAAGATCGTTGGTGCCTCATTAGGTTGCTAGAGATACTGACAACTAGAAATCGTGGAGAATACTTCTTTCACAAGGTGGTGGATTGGTGTCACCGCAGCCTAGTGAACTCTCTTTCGCCTTCCTTGTCCCAGAGAGATATAGGATTGCATTCACCATGGCCCCATTTCTGTTATTCAAATCCCACCCAGGGCCTACTTTAATGACGGCTGATTTCGCCGTCTCATTACCATCTCCTCCTTCAGGGTCCATGACTCGCCGTCGTCGGGCGATTCCTCTGAATGCCACTTGAATGATTCCGGCGTTATCTCCGAGAAAATCCACCGTTCAGGCTTGGCTGCTTCAGTGACTCCTTCCAATATGACGTCTTCCCTGAACTGGTGGGCGATGAAGGTCTGAACGGTGTGTCGGATCACCGAGATCCAAGTGCTCTTCCAGACTCCAGTCCCAGGATCGTAGACTCGAATAGTCGTTCCAACTGGAACCGGTTTCTTCAGCTCGTCGTCGTAGGTCATCCAAACGTCCTGTATTGCCCTCCCGTCTAGAATCCAAGCGAAATGGACCTCTCCCCCGGCCGTGAAAGCCACTCCGCTAGAATTGGGGTTCTTGACACTAATGATGTCCCAATCACCCACGAACTGACCAAAGAGCATGAGCCTGTTCTTCAATCCGGGGTAGGGAGCAGCCGCGCCGAGGCCGTTGAGATGCCAAGGCTGAGCGTTATTGTCTTCCATAAAATCACAGATGGTCAGACCGTGCGCATAAAGAGATTCCCCCGGTATACCGCTTACCTCGCTGCCCGGATGCCACGCTGGAGCTTTCGGAATGGAATGGCGTAATTGTCCGGACTGTCCGTCACAAATCAATACGGTCGCAATGATTTGAACCTAAGGAGTGCGCACTCGAACTGGCCAGAAGCCAAATCACCAGCAAGGTCCATCGCGTCCCCAGGGAAAACCTGGCCCGTGGTGATTTCAGCTTAAGTAAATGACCCGATTCCGAGGTGGTAGAATGAGCCAGAACCAGCCTGGAGGCTACGTCCGTCCGGTGAGCGAGCTGTGGGAAATGTGGAAGCCGCGCGTCAGGATGAAGGTCTATCCTTTCACATACGCTTCGTATGAAGATGTCGAGAAGGTTATGACCACGATTACCTCATACGACAGAGACGCCTGGGCGGCCGCATTTAGTACCGTAGCCAGGCCATATGAGACAAAAGCGATTCAGGCAGAAAAGATGGGCGATCTTCAGGGTGCCAAGGAGAATTATCTTCGCGCCTACCAGTACTATATGCTAGCACGGTATCCAACGATCAACTCCGATGGAAAGAAGACGGCTTACAGGAAGTCCCAAGAAATGCTGCTCAAGGCCTCACGCTCTTTCGAGGTACCAATAACACAGGTGCAGATTCCTTTCAGCGGAAGAGCGGGTGAGGGCAAATCTATTCCCGCCTATCTTCGGGAGCCGAAGAGCGTCGGAGGTCCCTCGCCGCTTCTAGTGACCTGGGGCGGAATCGACGGTTACAAGGAAGAGCAGTTGAACGACGCTGCGTTGGCAATGGGGTTAGCGCACCTCGCAATCGATGGCCCTGGCGTCGGGGACTCCCCGGTCAAAGGCTCGGTAGACGCCGAGCGATTGTTCGGGGCAGTTTTCGATTGGGTCGCAACCCACGGGGAGCTGGACAGCCGCAAGGTCGGGGTCTGGGGCTACAGTACGGGCGGGTATTGGGCGGTCAAGGTCGCGCACGTCTATCAGGACCGCATTGCGTGCGCGGTGAGCCAGGGCGGACCCGTTCATTACGCATTCCAGCCCGAATGGATGCGCGAACAGGAGAAAGGTGAGTATCCCTTCGAACTCTTCGAAACCATCGCTTACGCCTTTGGATTGTCGACCTATGGGGAATGGGTTGAGTACGCACCCAGACTCTCGCTTCTGACTCAGGGCATCTTGGATATGCCATGCGCGCCGTTGCTGCTGGTAAATGGGATACACGATTCAGTCTTTCCCATAAAGGACTACTACCTGCTCTTCGAGCATGGCAGTCCAAAGTCTGCGAGATTCTATGACGCCGGGCATATGGGGTTCACGAGAAACACCTTCGAAATGATCATGACATGGATTGCCGGTAATCTGAAGTGATCCACGTCATGGGGGCCCGGGGATCATAACCCACGTTGGAGGTACCCGTCATCTAGATAATCCATTTGGGCGCAAAAAGACCCCCAAACGAAAGCTCAATGCGGTTCGGCCTAGATTCCCTCACGGGGCGGCGAATCTGCTCACCACCGAATTCCTGCTCACGTCGAAATGGGCTTGTATCCCGAGGTTGTCTCTCAAACCATGATCGATGAAGTGCTCCAGGAAGCTCGACCACGGCATGCCGAGTTCGTGAATCGTCGTGATTGTGTACTCCTTGCCTGTGACCTCCATTTCATACTTGGCAATCCCGCCGTACCTGCATACCAACGAAACGTAGGCTAGGAAAGTCTCTAGGCTCACCCGCTTGAACCAGAAAAGTATGAATTCTCTTGTCAGCTCACCCCCAAGCTTGTCCGCGATTTCTACCAGCTTCTTCTCGTCAGTAGCGGCGAGTATGGGCATTAGCAAATCCTTCCCAATCGAAACGTAACCGAACCGCCCTGCGTATCTGTCCCATTCGGCGTACCTCGTGAATATTGAGTTGATCAGGGCGTTGACACTGGTCCCCTTCTCCTCAGCGTCCTTCAGCAACAACCTATCCATGTCCTCAGTGATTCGACTGACCCTGAGAACAGTTTTCCGCTTCCTCGGCCCATGAGATTCCATCCTGCTAGAGTTGATGAACAATGTATTACAATGTTATGGTGCGTTATCTTCCAAGCCAAATAGGGACATCGCGAGGGTGGACGAAGGTCACAGGCAAATGTCAGAAGCAAGCCAAACCAACTCAGCCGAGCTCAGAAGCATTGGATTCAGCAAGAAGGAACTATGGAGCGAAGTCGTCATAGACGCTCCGCCAGAAAGAGTCTGGGATATTCTGACCGATTTCGAGAGGTTCCCCGATTGGAACCCCTTCATTCGCGCCGCCTCTGGACGAATCGAGAAGGACCAGAGATTGAGCATCACCCTTCATCCGTCCGGCGGGCGCACGATTAAGATGAGGCCATCGGTCGTCACTGTGGAACCCAACAAGGAGTTACGTTGGATCGGACATCTGGGAGTCCCTGGACTTTTCGACGGCCAGCACATATTCGAGCTAAAGCCTTCGGGAAGCGCGAAAACTGTGCTCGTCCAGAGAGAGCAGTTTGGAGGAGTCCTCCTTCCGTTGCTTACAGGAATGTTAAGGAACGAAACCACCAGAGGATTCGCTGAGATGAATCAGGCTCTCAAAGAGAGGGCCGAGCGCAAGCCCGTCTAATGCTCTCCCAAACCCTACCGGGGATGCCCGCGCCCAGTACGGGCGACTACCAACTCTGTCGGGTGCGTGGTTCCGCCTGTTAGGGCTTCCTCTTAGTGGTCTGACTTCAAGAATCCAGTGTCTTCCGAATCAGGCGACCAACCTAATCCTTCATCTTACCTTCCTGAAGAAGGTCTATCTGTTTCTGTCTGACTTCTTTGTAGAGATTACACCAGTCGCGGCCGGAGACGATGAGCTCGTAGGCTTTCAGCTTTGGCTCGACGCAAAAGCCCCTCTCGAGGAGGTCTGCGTTCAGGGGATCGTTCGGCCTGAACCAGACACAGGATAGACAGTTCTCTGACTGCCAGGTTATCCTCTTCATGCCATTCTGTGACTGTTGCTCCGCACTGGCCATGGGCTTGGAGTAGAGGGACATCGCAATTAAGCATGATGGAACAGAGCGGGCTTGGTATGTTCCAAGCATCTGCTTCAGTGTAGGTTATGTGCCTCAATGGAGCGGCAGCGGTGCGCTTGATGCCGGATAGAACGGAACGAACGAACTCGTTGCTGGACACGGCTGTGTCATCGAGGTTTCTTGGTGGGGAAAGGGGAGTCCACGTCTACCTTCCGGGTTCATACAGAACAGACACGCTCCGCCATTATCCTGTGTTGTACCTGCACGACGGGCAGAACGTTTTCAGTTCAAGCGGGACAGACACCACCTCCGGGTGGGGCAGTTGGGAATTGGACAGGATTGCGGACGAGCTTTGCCGACAAAAGAAGATGCAAGAGGTCATAATGGTGGGCATCGACAACAGTTCTGCCCGCACCGAAGAGTATAGCGGGAAGCGCCTCGTTCAGGGAGGACCTTCGGCGAAAACAATCTTTGAGAAATATGAAGAGTTCCTCACTCGAGAACTGAAACCATGGATGGACCGCGAATATCGCACGCTCCCAGAGCCGGCGCACACCGCAGTGATGGGATCCTCGTTGGGAGGCCTTTGCAGCCTAGTGCTGGTCTGGGACAATCCGAAGGTATTTGGCACCGCAGCCAGCCTTTCCGGCGCATTCACTGTTTTCCGTCCGAATTTCGTGGATGATGTGCTCAAGGAGTACCAGGGCCCGCCCAAACCCTTCCGGGTCTATCTCGATTCAGGTGTCGTGAACTCTGCGGGTGGGGATGATGGTCGCTCTCGGACAGAGGAGGTCGTTGCAGAACTTCGGCGTATCGGATGGGCGACCTGCGATCTTCGATGGTTCGTCGATGAAAGAACCTTGACACGAACGGAGTTGGAGAAGTCAGGTCTTCGCCCCGGAAAGTGGGGCGAGGCGCTGAGGAGCCAGCACAACGAGTTCTATTGGAGACGGCGGTCCTGGCGGGCGCTGACCTTCTTGTTTCCGCCTTGACTTCCAGGCTGACTTTCCCTCATGTTGACGATGTTTTGACCCACACACATGAGGCGCGGGCCCCGGGGAAGAGGGCACTGTGGACGATAGTACGTCGGGCCAAGTAATAGCATCGCGCACCAACAGTTTGGCGTGGGGTGCTCCGTACAGTTCAGAGCCAGGAGTGGAAGGCTTAACCTCGTGGAGACCAAGAGCTAGCACGCATCCATTTTTAATGGGGCAATGGACACGCCGTTCGAATGCTAGGGAGGCTCCTTGTCTTCTGTGGGATTCCTGGCAGTGGCAAGACGACGATCGCTCGGCTGGTCGCCAAGGCTGAACCACCTGCCGTCCTGATCCAGACGGATGCGATGAGGTCCTTGGTGCCTGAGCCAAATTACAGCGCCGAAGAATCTGAACTTGTATACCGATCAGCAATGGCTGCGGCGAGGGTCTGGCTTGACGGCGGTCGGCTGGTAATCCTAGACGCAACCTTTGGGAGCGCAAGACGGCGAGAGTTGACGCTGAGCGAGTTGTCTGGGCACTATTCTAGAGTTGATTTTGTGCATGTTGTTTGCGACCTGAAGACGGCGCTGCGGAGGAACTCAGCGAGGTCAGGATCGGCGGTGGTGCCCCCTGAGAGGGTGAAAGGAATCCTCTCGTCCTTCGAGGCGCCCGAAGGAGCCATCGTTGTGGACAGCTCGAAGATCTCCCCTGAAGCCGCGGCGGAGATGGTCTTGAGGAATCTCTTCTACCCCTTGGTGCCGCCAGAATAGAGCCCCTTGAGGAGATAGCTCTGGGCTATGAG
>Ga0187771_10002475_pt1 | contig 12708 bp, 14 predicted proteins | sample 0116_SJ02_MP15_1_FD_133139 | JGI IMG/M metagenome (GOLD analysis project Ga0187771, IMG submission 133139) | Tropical peat soil microbial communities from peatlands in Department of Meta, Colombia - 0116_SJ02_MP15_10_MG | ecosystem: Environmental > Terrestrial > Soil > Wetlands > Peat | place... | reverse complement strand
TCCATGACCAGGCCGATGGTGCCGGTTGGCGCGATCACGGTGGCCTGCGCGTTGCGATAGCCGTGCTGCTCGCCGAGCTTGAGCGCCTTGTCCCAGGCCGCCTTGGCGTGCGCGATCAGGTTGGCGTCGGGACAGGCGCCGTGGTCGAGCGGCACCGGCGGCGTCGCCACCTTCTCGTAGCCGGTGCGTTCGCCGTGCGCGGCGCGGCGGTGATTGCGCATCACGCGCAGCATGTGCTCGCGGTTCTTCTTGAAGCCGGGGAAGGGGCCGAGCTTTTCCGCCATTTCCGCCGAGGTGGCGTAAGCGATGCCGGTCATGATGGCGGTGAGCGCGCCGCAGATGGCGCGGCCGGCATCCGAATCGTAAGGGATGCCGGAGGTCATCAACAGGCCGCCGATATTGGCGTAGCCGAGGCCGAGCGTGCGGAATTCGTAGGAGAGCTCGGCAATCTGGCGCGAGGGGAACTGCGCCATCATCACCGAGATTTCCAGGACCACGGTCCACAGCCGCACGGCATGCTCGTAAGCCTCGACGTCGAACTTGCCGGTCTTCTCGTCGCGGAAGGTGAGCAAGTTCATCGACGCCAGATTGCAGGCGGTGTCGTCGAGGAACATGTATTCCGAGCACGGATTAGAGGCGCGGATTTCGCCCGAGGCCGGGCAGGTGTGCCAGTCGTTGACCGTGGTGTGATACTGCAGGCCGGGATCGGCCGAGGCCCAGGCGGCGTAGCCGATCTTCTCCCACAGCGCGCGGGCGTCGAGCGTCTTCGCCACCTTGCCGTTCTTCCGGTAGGTCAAATCCCACTTGCCGTCGGCCTCGACTGCCTTGAGGAAACCGTCGGTGACGCGCACCGAATTGTTCGAGTTCTGCCCGGAGACGGTGAGGTAAGCCTCGGAATCCCAATCGGTGTCGTAGATCGGGAATTCGATGTCCTTGTAGCCCTGCTTGGCGAACTGGATCACGCGCTTGATGTAGTTGTCCGGCACGAACGCCTTGCGCGCGAGCTTGATCTCGCGCTTGAGCGCGGGGTTCTTCTCCGGCGAGAAGCAGTCGTCGCCCGAGCCCTGGCAGTTCACGCAAGCCTTCAGGATCGCGCGCAGGTGTCTCTGGTTGATCTTGGAACCGGTGACGAGGGCGGCGACTTTCTGCTCCTCGCGCACCTTCCAGTCGATATAGGTCTCGATGTCGGGGTGATCGACGTCGACGATCACCATCTTAGCGGCGCGCCGCGTGGTGCCGCCCGACTTGATGGCGCCCGCCGCGCGGTCGCCGATCTTGAGGAAGCTCATCAGGCCGCTCGAGCGGCCGCCGCCCGACAGCTTCTCGCCGTCGCCGCGCAGGGCGGAGAAGTTCGAGCCGGTGCCGGAGCCGTATTTGAACAGGCGCGCCTCGCGCACCCACAGGTCCATAATGCCGCCTTCGTTGACCAGGTCGTCCTTGATGCCCTGGATGAAGCAGGCGTGCGGCTGCGGATGCTCGTAGGCCGATTTCGACTTGGCGAGCTTGCCGGTGAAGGGATCGACATAGAAGTGGCCCTGGCCGGGGCCGTCGATGCCGTAGGCCCAGTGCAGGCCGGTGTTGAACCACTGCGGCGAATTGGGCGCGCAGATTTGCATCGCCAGCATGTAGCGCAGCTCGTCGAAGAAGGCCTGCGCGTCGGCTTCCGAATCGAAATAGCCGCCCTTCCAGCCCCAATAGGTCCAGGTGCCGGCCAGACGATCGAAGACCTGCTTGCAGCTCTTTTCGCCGATGTAGCGCTCTTTCTCGGGCAACGCGCCGAGCGCGCCTTCATCGGCGACCGAGCGCCACAGGAACGAGGGGACGGAGTTCTCCTCGACCTTCTTCAGCCGAGCGGGCACGCCGGCCTTGCGGAAATACTTCTGCGCCAGCACGTCGGAAGCGACTTGCAACCAGGATTCGGGGACCTCGACATTGTCGGCCTTGAACACCACCGAGCCGTCCGGGTTGCGGATCTCGGAGGTGGTGAGGCGGAACTTGATGTCCGCGTAAGCCGATTGTCCGTCCTTGGTGTAGCGCCGTTCGATCCGCATTTGTCTCTGGCCCCTTCAAATGCCGGGCGGCTGGCGACCGCTCGATTATCCCTGACGGACCCTGTATTGTCCGCCTGTTTTGCTCGGCACGCTGTTCGACAACCCGTTACGCACTAACTAGGCCGGCTCCCTGCCGTTCACACTGTCGATCCCCGTTTTTTGACCCGCGGCGCAGAAGCTCTCTGTCCCGGAACACCACTTCTGGCGCGGGCTGCGGCGCTGGGCGTCGTTTTGGAAGCTCGGCGGGAACCGGAAACGAACGCACGCAACTCACTAAAGCTAGGTGGACTCATTGGACGCGTCAACAACAGATAGATGGCAAATCTGAATCAAACACTAAATCTTGTGGTAAATCGGTGAAGTTTGGGAGAAAGCCGCGCGGAACCGCTGCAAATATCGAGCGATCCGAAGCTCGCGGAAAGCATTTTTATCGGAGCGGCGGGGTAGGTTTAAATCCCTACGCGGATGACACAAAAGTGACGAAAAATCGCGGCTTCCGGGTTATCAGCTGGCAAATTCGCTTGGTTCCCCGGCGGGGACAAGGTTTGGACAAGCGGCGCGATCGGCTTGCGGGAGTCGCTGATTCTCGAAACGAGGTCAGTGCGTTAGCGGCAAGGCTTGAGACTTGGCCGAGGATGGTGGGGATACGCACGGCTGTGAATTCAATCATTCACCTGCGATTTTTCCGCCGCCTCGCGCGCCCATTGCTCGAAAAGCCAACGAAAAAGGCGGACTCGCCAGAGAGAGTCCGCCTTTTCTACCGGCACTGTCATCGCTGAGCGTCAGCTGTAGCGAGCCAACGCGAACCCAACTCGGGACCACGGCTGATGAATTCCTAGGCACCATAGCCAACTCGGTCAGCAAAACGCAACATGCACTGCACAATTGCTGACGCTAGCCGTCGCCCGCCGCGTCGCCGAGCTGTTTCCGCGTTTCCTTCCTGCTCTTAGCTTCGGGCGCCGCGGACGGCGGCTTCCGAGCGCTGGCGCGGCAGCGCCTCCGGGTGATGCTTCTGCAGGAAGTCGATGAGCTGTTCGCGCACCTCGCAGCGCAGGTCGAAAGCCTGGCTGGCCGAGCGCGCACTGATCAGGCAGCGCAGCTCAATCGTCGCCTCCTTGGCGTCGGTGACCTGCAGGTTCACCACGTTTCCGTCCCAGTTCTTCGACGCCTGGACGATCTCGCGCAGCTTGTCGCGGATGATGCCGACGGGCGCGCAGTAATCCACGTAGAGCAAGACGGTGCCGATCAGCGCCGAACTCTCGCGCGTCCTGAACGGCGATCATGCGCCGCCAATCCCACAGCCGCACCACCACATAGGTCGCGGTGATCTCCTCGATGGTGCCCCATTCCTTCTCGACGATCGCCGCATCGTCGATGCGGATCGGCTGCGTCATCGCCAATTGTACGCCGGCGACCAGATTGGTCAGCACGGGCGTGCCGCGAGGCCGGCGATGATGCTGGCAATACCGGCGGACGCGAACAGGCTCACGCCGTATTGGCGCACCGGCTCGAAGGTCATCAGCGCAGCGCCGATCGTCACTAGCACCACCAGCACTTCGCCGTCGCACAGCAAGATGCGCACCTGCGCGACGTGCTTGCGCGCCAGCAGATCGTCTTCGACGTCGACGCGGAATTCCCGCAGATAAAGATCGGCGGCGATGTTGAGCGCGGTGATCGCCGTCCAGCCGATCAGTGTGATCAAGGCCACCAGCATCAGCCGCGCCAGCCAAGAGGCGGCGTCGGCGCCGATCGGCGCCAGCGCAATGGCGATGAACATGGCGAGGATCAGCAGCGCGAGCTGGTCAACCCGCGCATCTGGGTGAAGATCGAGAAGGCGAAGGGGTAGCGTTCCGCCAACAGGCGGCGGATGAGATTGCGCACCATCCGGTGCAGCGACAAAGCAATCAGCGCGGCCAATACCAGAATGACAGGTGCGATCACCTGGTTGGGCAACCCGGCGACGAGAGCCTTGCGGGCATTAAGGACGGTTTCGAGCGAATCCATGCCGATTGAATCGAGTTTCTGCCATCGCGATGAGCATGGCAGTTTAGCAAAGTGCGCCCTGGACACGAGCGCGGCGAGGTGGCAGAACGCCGCCTATTCAACGGCTTTCAAGCGCGGCTGCGATGAAAAGTTTCCTGCTCAAGCTGTTCACCTGGTGGAATTCGCAGACCTTTGGTACCCAGTTCTGGACTTGGCTCTACGGCGAGAAGGTCGGCGAGGACGAATTCGGCAACCGCTACTACCGCACGCGCGGCGGCAAGATCGATCCCTGCCTGCGCTTTGAGCGGCGCTGGGTGATCTTCAACGGCTATACGGAAGCGTCCACGGTACCGCCGTCCTGGCACGGCTGGCTGCATCACACGGTCGATACTCCGCCGACGCAGGAGAGCTACACACCGCGCGAGTGGCAAAAGCCGCACCGGCCCAATCTGACCGGCACAGCCGGCGCCTATCGGCCGCCCGGCTCGACGCTCGCCGCCAACCGCCGCCCCAAGGCGACCGGCGACTACAAGGCCTGGACCCCCTAACGCGGGCTTGTCGGGCGGCCAGAGCCGCCCTTTCGCTGCCGTATTCCGCGTGTTAACCGGGCGCTGCCGCGGGCGACGGCGAATCCGCGCCGCTTCCCCAGCGGAAAACATCCGGTTTTATGACGCGAACCCTACTTACCGCTTGCTGGCTAGTGTCCGCTGTGCTGCTGGCAATGCCGGCTCACGCGCAGTCGCTCTTCAGCGATACCCCGCCGCGGCCGCCGGCCGACGTGCCAAACGTGCCGGCGCCACCCTATCCCAGCCAATACCCGAGCCAGTATCCCAGCCAGTATCCCGTTCAACAGCCGGGCGGCTTCCAGCGCGCCAATCCGCCGGGTCCGCCCAGCGCCATCCGCGCCGACGAGCCGCCGGCGCAGCCCTTGCCGGCGCCGATGAGCCTGCCGCCGGCGAGTCGGCCGGGCGGCGGCGTGATCGAGTCGGAGCCGCTTGCGCCATTGCCCGGCACTGCGGCGACGCCGCGCCCGGCGACATTGTCACCGGTGCAGCCAGTAGCGCCGGCTCAGCCGGGCCAGCCGCAAACGGCGACGCCCGTGCCGCAAACACTGCTCGGGCTGCCGCCCGGCATCCGCCAGCCGCGCGGCACGCTGCAACAGCCGGCCGACACCACGCCACAGCCGGGCGATGAGGTCGTGGTCGAGCCGCCGCCGCAACGCATCAGCAATCCAACCGCCGTGTTCTCTGGCCTCGACAAGATCACCGGCCGCACCATTTCGTTCGACGTCGCCATCAACGAGACGGTGCAGTTCGGCGCGCTGCAGGTGACGCCGCGCGTGTGCTATTCGCGTCCGCCGACCGAGACGCCGAACACCGACGCCTTCGTTGAAGTCGACGAGGTGACGCTGCAGGGCGAGATCAAGCGCATCTTCACCGGCTGGATGTTCGCGGCGAGCCCCGGCCTGCATGCGGTCGAGCATCCGATCTACGACGTGTGGCTGACCGACTGCAAAGGCGGCAAGAATCCGAATGTGGCGGAAGTGCCGCCCGATCAGCCGCCGGCAGCAAAGCAAGCGGCGCGGGCGCCGGCGCCAAAACGTCCGCCGCCGCCTCCGGCGCCGCGCGCGCAGTAGCCGGGAACGCTGCCGCCCGATCCGCTAGCGCAAGCGCGCCAGCGCCTCCTCGCCGGAAAGCGGACGGGTCGTCGCCAGCGCCGCGAAATCCGCTTCGCCGACGAGCGCGTCTTCCAACAGCCGGTGATAACGGCGCTTGGCCACTTCGACGGCGCCGAACGTTTTCAAGTGGTCGGTGACGTATTGGGTGTCGAGCAGCCGGTAGCCGCCGGCGATGAGGCGCGCGATGAGATGCACCAGCGCGATCTTGGACGCATCGCGCGCGCGGTGAAACATGCTCTCGCCGAAGAAGGCGCGGCCGAGCGAGACGCCATAGAGCCCGCCGACCAGTTCATCGCCGGCATAGACTTCGACGGTATGGCAGTGGCCGTGCTCGAACAGGCCGCGATAGATCTTGCGGATGCGGCCGTTGATCCAGGTGCGCGCGCGGCCGGGCATCGGCTCGGCGCAGCCGTCGATGACCGCGTCGAAGTCGCGGTTCACCCAGACCGTGAACGGCGTCGTGCGCACGGTGCGGGCAAGCCGCGCCGGCAGATGGAAGCCCTCGAGCGGAATAATGCCGCGCATGTCCGGCTCGATCCAATAGAGCGCCGGATCGTCGGCGCTCTCCGCCATGGGGAAGATGCCGCAGGCATAGGCCTTGAGCAGCACCTCGGGCGTGATGTCGATCAGGCTGTTTTCGCGATTGGCCATGCGGCAAGAGATTCGGGCGGCGACGCAGCATTCTAGGCGCCGCGGTGGCGGCTGGGGAGGGCGGAAATTAACCGATTGCTGACTATGATCCGACCAAATTGGCGAAAGATTGAACACAAATCGCCGCCGCGCATTGGGGGTCGCAAACAGGGGGTAAGGCAGGAACCGGAACCGACGGGGAAGTGGCGATATGCCGGCGCGGCGCCCCTGTGTGCTGGTGGTGGAAGACGAGACGTTGATCAGCCGGCTCGTGGCCGAGGTCCTGCTCGAAAGCGGCTTTGCCGTGCACACCGCCGAGGCCGGCGAAGACGCCCTGCGCTATCTGCAATCGGGGCGGAGGTGGACGTACTGTTCACCGACATCAATATCATCGGCCCGATGGACGGCACCATGCTGGCGCGCGAGGCGCACACGCAGCGGCCGGAGCTGCCGATCGTCTATTGCTCGGGGCGCTATTCGCCGTCGGCGCTGGCGCCGCCGGTGCCGCGCTCGGTGTTCGTCAAGAAGCCGTACAGCCCGGAGGACTTGTGCCGGCTGTTCGCGCGGCTGACCAAGGCGCAGCACTAAACGGCACGCTGTTCACGGCCGCCGCGGGCGACATAAAGAAAAATAGCCGCGTGCGCTTCGCGTCTCGTTGACTTGCAATGGTCGCGATGGAACGCTTGCTGTTGTTATTTGAATTGATGTGAGCGATCGGCCGGCGCTCGCCGCGGGCGCACGGGCCGACAATGGGGGATGCGGCAGCGAGACCTTTCGCGCGCCGATCGAATGTCCCGCAAAATCCGAACAACTGATTCAGGAGGTTTTGCGATGTCTCAGCTGATGCGAAGTTGCGCGCTCGCCGGCATGATGGCGAGTATGGGAGTTCCGGCTTTGGCGCAGGCGCCGAGCGGCAATTATGAGTGCTGGTTCTTCTCGTCGCCGCGCGGCGGGCTGAACTTCCAGCTCAGCGGCAGCAACTATGTCGGTTCCGACGGCAGTCGCGGCGTGCTCACGGGCTCCGCGTTCAAGGGCGGGGCCAATGACGGCGTGCGCTATCAGTATAAAGGCGGCAATCCGCCGACCTTCAGCATTCTCGGGCCGAGGGGCGACGAGGTTTCCGTCTGCCAATTGGCGAAGTAGCGGCGGTCTTATGACCGCTGCGTCCGGCGGCATGCGAGCAGCGACACGAGCACAGGCTGGCTTGTGCCCGCGCGTTCGAAAACGACAATTAATTCATCGGCTAATTCATCGGCCAGTCCGGCTCAGCGCGCGCCGCACGGCTGCATGTAGATGCCGGCCGACCCGACACTTTGCAGCGTTCCCGATACCGTCACCGGTTGGCCTTTGGCCAGCGGCAGCAAGCTGCTCTTGCTGCCGACCGCACAGATCAGCAGCGTGCCCATGCTGTAGCGGTCGCCGCTGCCGGTGAGGCTGACGGTTGCAGGCGTGACCTCACCATTGATGATCCAGACCTTGCCGGTGACCGTCAGCGGCTTGCCCACGTATTTCTGCCTGAACGCCATCGCGTTGCTGTTCAACTCGTCGTATAAATCCGCCACTTCCACGGCAAAAGCCGGCGCCAATGTCGCCAGCGTGCTGGCCACGATGAGCGCCGTTCGCAAGAACTGGAATTTCATTGATATCCCCCCCCCGCTGATTTCCAGTGCGAGGCGACACTAGCATTGCGCGGCCCAATGACAATCGGAGGTCCGAGCGCGATGGCTGCCGCCGGCGCGGCTCACGACAAGCGCGCAGCATTGAGCGAGGTTCAAACCGTGCGCGAGCGTCTCGCGCGAACGGTCAGTGGCCGTAGAACCACGCAGCCAACAGCACCAGGCCGGCCGCGATGATCAGCAATGTCAGTATTCCCGCAACGCTGCCGGTGATGTAGTCGTGTTGTTCGCCAGGCGTTGTCATCGGTCATCTCCTTGGGCTTTTTTTATCCCGCGAAGACCGACGCACAGATCAGGGGCCGGATCGCCCCCGACAGGCTCCAGCATCCGCAGTTTTCCTTGGTGCCCGTTTACCCGAATGGCGAATAGGCGCTTTGCTTTAAGTCAATGGAGCGCCGGATTTGTCATAATTTTGGATGATGCTGGATAAACGGCGCCTATATATGGGCAGGGTGGGCTTTCGATGGCCAGGACGCTTGCAGGGGGCACATGAGCGACGGACCGCCGATGCTCTCCATCGTGATCGCGGCCTATAATGCCCAGAGCACGATCGGGGATACCCTACGCTCGATCTTCGCCGAGGCGGGTGACGACGATACTTTCGAGGTCATTGTCGTTGACGATGGCAGCGCCGATCCGGCCGCGTTACGCGCGGCGCTTGCCGGCTTCCCCGCGGTGAAGCTGCTGACGCACGCGACGAACCGCGGCGCCTGCGCCGCGCGCAACAGCGCAATTGCCGTGAGCCGCGGTGCCGTCGTCGCCATCCTCGATTCCGATGATGTTTTCGTTCCCGGCTGGCGCGCTATTTTCAAGCGAATCTGGGACCGTGTGCCGGCGAGCGCGCATGTCTGCTTCAGCGCTTGCCGCACGCCCGACGGGCGCTACACCGTCCGCAACTACGGCTACGAAGGTTGGGTCACGCTCGCCGATTTCATGCGCGGCCGCTATGCCGGCGAATACCTGACCATGTTTCGCGGCGATTACGTGCGGGCAAAGCCGTTCATCGAGAGCATGTCATACGAGAACCTGTCGCATCTCACTTGGCTGCAAGACGGGCCTTATTACGTGGTGCCGGACATCATGCGAATCTATGACGATCGGCGGGCAGGCTCGCTCACCAATACGATCCTTCAGCGCAACCGCGCGCAAGCGATGATGCAAGGACTGGAACAGGAGCTCGCGCGCTTCTCGGGCCTTTACGAACAGCATGCCCCGGACATGCTGGCGGGCAAGTATCTGCGGCTTGCGGTTTATGCGCGGCACGCCGGCGATCCGCGCGCCTGGCGCTTCTTCCGCCGCGGCGCCTCGCTTGATGCGCCGGTCGAAACGCTGGGCGGACTGATCATAATGGTCGCGCCGTTCACCTCGGGGCTGCTGGTGCGCGGAAGCAAACTGATCGGCCTCGTCAAGCGACATGGCTGAGCCTGGTTCGCGTTACAACGCGCAGAAAGCTCGTTCGACTTCCGAACCGGGTCCGATGCGGGCCTCGAGCGCAAATCCGCCGCCGGGAATGGCGCGCAGGATCGAGCCCTCGACCGAATCCGGATGATTGCGGCAGACGACAACGAGCGCTCCGTCGCGGCAGCGCGCGCGAACATTGCATATGATGCGCGCGATCTCATCGTCGGAGAAATAGACGCGCTGCACGATATTGGCGAGGCGGATCGCATCGGCAATGCCGGTGAGCGCCGGTGGATTGGGCGCCAGGATATCGTCTTCGACGCAAGTCACATCAGGACGGCCGCGCAGCGGCGGTGTCAGCAATAGAAACGGCCCGGTCACACGGTCCGCCTTTGCCGCAGCGCGCGCCGCATCGAGCGGAAAATGCAGCGCCAGATGGCCGAGCGCACGGCGCGCCCAAGCGACGACCGCATTGCGCAGCAGGAACATGCCGGAAAGGTAATCGCGCCGGCTGCACCATGGCCGGATCGCCATTCCCATCAGCTCCACCTGCAGGATATGGCCGCTTGGATCGATCAACAGGGTCAGATGCGGTGCTAGGCGCACGAGATAGGCATGAAGCGTGCGATCGGTCACGATGGTCTTCACCGCGATGCCGCGCCGCGCGAATTCGTCCATCCATTCGAGCGTCGTGACGCCGGACGAAACGCCGACATCCATGATCACCGCGGGCTTGAGCCCGCACCGTTCGAGCGCCGTAAAGAAAGCGTCATTGACCGCATCAAGCCGTTGATGCTGCGTGGTCTTAAAGCTGCCGTTTGCCGTCTTCAGCGCGCCGTAAAAATCGTCCTCGATGCGCGCGAAGTCGGCCGATCGGACGAACAGCGACGTCGTCTCAAGTGTCAGATATTTGCTGGCCGCGATCGTCATCGTGCAATTCGGCCGCGTCCTCGCGGCCCGGCGCTCATCCCTCCACCCCGCCCTTGGCCAGGAACTGCTCGAGCCAGTGGATGTGGTAGTTGCCGTCGATGACGTCCTTCTCGCGCACCAACGCGCGGTGCAACGGCAGCGTGGTCTCGATGCCGTCGACCACCACCTCGTCGATCGCGCGCTTGAGCCGCATCAGCGCCTCGGTGCGCGTCTTGCCGTGCACGATCAGCTTGCCGACCAGCGAATCGTAGTAGGGCGGAATGGTGTAGCCCTCGTAGACCGCCGAATCGATGCGCACGCCGAGGCCGCCGGGCGCGTGGTAATGCAGGATCTTGCCGGGCGAGGGCCGGAACGACACCGGATTCTCGGCATTGATGCGGCACTCGATGGCGTGGCCGCGGAATTCGATGTCGCTCTGCTTGAGCGTGAATTCGTTGCCGGCGGCGGCGCGGATCTGCTCGAAGATCAGGTCGATGTCGGTGGTCATTTCGGTCACCGGATGCTCGACCTGGATGCGGGTGTTCATCTCAATGAAATAGAACTGGCCGTCCTCGTAGAGGAACTCGACGGTGCCGACGCCGAGATAACGGATCTCGCGCATGGCCTTGGCCACCGTCTCGCCAATCACGTCGCGCGCCTGCCGGTTGAGCGCCGGCGAGGGGCTTTCCTCGAGCACTTTCTGATGGCGGCGCTGCAGCGAGCATTCGCGCTCGCCGAGATGGATCGCCTTGCCGTTGCCGTCGCCGAGCACCTGGATTTCAATATGGCGCGGCGTCTCGAGGTATTTTTCCAGATAGACGGCGGCGTCGCCGAAGGCGGCCTTGGCCTCGCTGCGCGCGGTCGACAGAGCGGCGGCAAGCCCGCTCGGCGTGCGCACCACCTTCATGCCGCGCCCGCCGCCGCCGGCGGCCGCCTTGATCAGCACCGGATAGCCGATGTCGCTGGCGATGCGGGCGGCCTCGGCATCGCTCTCGACGCCGCCTTCGGAGCCCGGCACCACCGGGATGCCGAGCACCTTGGCGGTGCGCTTGGCCTCGATCTTGTCGCCCATGAGGCGGATGTGCTCGGCCTTAGGGCCGATGAACTGCACATTGTGCTCGGCGAGAATCTCGGCAAAACGCGCGTTCTCCGACAGGAAGCCGTAGCCCGGATGCACCGCATCGGCACCGGTGATTTCGCAGGCGGCGAGGATTGCCGGAATGTTGAGGTAGCTGTCTTTCGCCGGCGGCGGGCCGATGCACACGCTCTCGTCGGCGAAGCGCACATGCATGGCCTCGGCGTCGGCGGTGGAATGCACCGCCACAGTCGGGATGCCCAGTTCCTTGCAGGCGCGGATCACCCGCATGGCGATCTCGCCGCGATTTGCGATGAGGATTTTATCGAACATTGCCGCTGTCATGCCTCGCGCAGGCGGGGCATCCAGTAATCCGTGTGGGTTCGATTGTGCGCATGCGGATCGTCAGGGGTTACTGTTACTAGGTCCCCGCCTTCGCGGGGACGACAGAAAAAGAGCTACTCGATAATCACCAACGGCTCGCCGAATTCGACCGGCTGGCCGTCCTCGAAGAGAATCTGGATCACGATGCCGGCGCGCGGGGCCGGGATCTGGTTCATGGTCTTCATCGCTTCGACGATCAGCAGCGTGTCGCCCACTTTCACCTTGCTGCCGACTTCGACGAACGGCTTGCCGCCGGGCTCGGCCGCGACATAGGCGGTGCCGACCATGGGCGAGGTGACGACGCCAGGATGTTTCGACGGCTCGATCGGCGCGGCCGCCTGCTGTGCGACCGGCTGCGGCACGGGCGCCGGCGGCGCTGCGGCGCGCACGGCGACGGGCGTCACAGCGTTGCGGGCGACGCGCACGCGCTGGCCGCCCTGCTCGATCTCGATTTCGGTCAAACCGGTTTCGTCGAGGAGCTCGGTCAACTCGCGGATCAGGTCGCGGTCGACGGTCGGGGCTTTCGGCGATTTTGCCATCAAAGCGTTCCGTTCTTATTTTTTGGGCGTGGCGCCGATCATGCCGGCGATCCCGGTGACGGCGAGCACATAGCCGTCGACGCCGAGGCCGCAGATCACCGCTGTGGCAGCCTTGGACACATAGGATTTGTGGCGGAATTCCTCGCGCCGGTGAATATTGGTGACGTGGATTTCCACGATCGGCACTTTCAGGATCAGCAGCGCGTCGAGAATGGCGATCGAGGTGGTGGTATAACCGGCCGGGTTGATGATGAGGCCGGCCGCGTTCTTGCCGTGCGCCTCCTGGATCCAATCGACCAGTTCGCCTTCGCTGTTCGATTGGCGGAACACGACCTCGAGGCCGAAGCGCTTCGCGGTTGCGCGGCACAGATTCTCGACGTCG
>Ga0187771_10002474_pt1 | contig 12709 bp, 11 predicted proteins | sample 0116_SJ02_MP15_1_FD_133139 | JGI IMG/M metagenome (GOLD analysis project Ga0187771, IMG submission 133139) | Tropical peat soil microbial communities from peatlands in Department of Meta, Colombia - 0116_SJ02_MP15_10_MG | ecosystem: Environmental > Terrestrial > Soil > Wetlands > Peat | place... | reverse complement strand
TCTAGCTCTCAGCTACGCGGCGGCTCCAGGTTAGCTGCATGGTCTTGGGCCGGTTTGCTTTCGCTTCGTCGATTCTTGTGACGCTTGTTGCGTGTGGGCTGCTTCTTAGTTGATCAGGATTAGAATATGCTTCATCACTTATCATATGGAATGCTGAGACCATCGCATCGAGTTCCAATTTACCCACGGTCTCAGTCGGCTCAGTCATCATGGCCTCTTCTACGATCATTGGAAAGTATATTGTGGGAGGGTGAATTCCGAAGTCGAGGAGACGTTTCCCTACATGCAACGCCGTAACGCCAGTCTCCTTCGCTAAGCCCGAAGCCGACAGAACGAACTCGTGTTTCCTTGGCACGCCTGCCCCGAAGGGTAGGGAGAAACCTTTGATTCTTCGTAGCTTCTGCGCCAAGTAATTGGCGTTTAACACGGCGACTTCAGACGCAGTCGCCAATCCTTCCTTTCCATGCAGCAATATGTAGGCGTAGGCACGCAAGACTACTGCGGCGTTGCCGTAGAAGGCCCTCACCTTACCAATGCTCTTGGGCCTGTTGTACTCCAGGTAGTATTTCGAACCATCAAATTCGACGGTTGGAATGGGTAGGTAGTCTGAAAGAAGCTTCGTTACCCCGATTGGCCCTGCTCCCGGTCCCCCTCCTCCGTGCGGAGTTGCAAAGGTCTTGTGAAGGTTTATGTGAACTATGTCGAACCCCATGTCTCCCGGCTTCGCTTTTCCCATAATGGCATTGAGGTTGGCGCCGTCGTAGTAGAGTAAGCCGCCCGCCTCATGAACGATTCGAGCTATTTCTAGGATGTCGCGTTCAAAGATGCCGAGCGTGTTAGGGTTGGTGATCATTAAGCCCGCGGTCTTGGGACCTACTACTCCCTTCAGGGCCGTTGTGTCAACACAGCCGTCGGAGTTTGAGGCCACTTCTACGACCTTGTACCCTCCCATAGCTGCGCTCGCCGGGTTAGTGCCGTGCGCCGAATCTGGTACGATTATCTCGTCACGACCTTGATCGTTTCTGTCGCGGTGGTAGGCTCGCATAAGCATAACGCCAGTGTATTCGCCGTGCGCCCCAGCTGCCGGTTGAAAAGTAATCCTCTGCATACCGACGATTTTTGCCAGGAAATCGGAGGCTTCGTAGAGGACCTGTAGGATGCCCTGAACAGTTCTAGTGTCCTGATATGGGTGGAGTTCCTGAATCTTATGGGATGCAGCGATTAGGTCGCAGATTTTCGGGTTGTATTTCATTGTGCAGCTTCCGAGTGGATACAGTCCCAAGTCAACGCCGAAGTTCTCTTGGGACAGGCGAGTGTAATGGTGAACGACCTCGATTTCGGATACCTCGGGAAGCGGTGGAGGGACCGATCGTCTCAGCTTTTGCGGGACCTCTCTTAGGATCGCGGCAGGGTCTATGGATAATTCATGGAAGCCGATCTTCCCTTGCCTTGATTGTTCCTTAATGAGCGGCTCGTCCCATCTAGACTGCAAGTATACCATTTCCTTCACGCCCCCAAAATAAGCCGAAGTTTGTCTGCGAGCATGTCGATGTCCCGATGGGAATGAACTTCGGTGAAGCAGTAGAGGGCGGTCTGCCCTAGCGCAGGGAAGTACCTGCTTAGGTCGAAGCCCCCCTGGATTCCGGCTTCGAGTAGAGCCTCGTTGATCTCCGCCACTGTCTTTCCAGTCGTGTCAAAGTTCACGGTGAACTCCATGTAATGGAAGGCTTGGAACCTCGGTGCCGTTACCCCGCGCAGCTTGCGCAGCGCCTCTATTGCGTACCTTGTTCTTTCAAGGATAGTCGAACTGAGTTCTGTGATACCTCTCGGTCCGAGGAGTGAGAGGTACATGGCAGCAGCCAAAGCCAATAGGGCTTCATTAGTGCAAATATTGGAAGTTGCTTTCGCTCGCCTGATGTGTTGTTCGCGCGTTTGCAAGGCCATGCAGTACGCGTCCTGTTTGCCATCTTGAGTTTTCGTCCGACCAATCACGCGCCCAGGCATTTGCCTGAGCAGGTTGTCGCCTTTGCAGGCGAAGATTCCGAGCAGAGGACCACCGTAGTTCATGTGGCTTCCGAGCGGTTGTCCCTCGCCAATGACAATGTCAGCCCCTAAATCGCCTGGGGGTTTCAGTGCGCCGAGTGAGATAGGTTCACAGCCGACAACAAATAGTGCGCCAACCCTATGGGTCAATTGAGCTATCTCATCGCAAGACGGTTCAACGAATCCTAGAAACGAAGGGTATTCCAAGTAAACTCCTGCCGTATGCCCCGAGATCTTCTTCTCCAAATCAGCCCGCTGAATAGAGCCAGTCGCATCATCTTGGGCTACTTCGACAACCCGGATGTCCGCCGGTTCGCAGTAAGCTCTCAGCGTGGCGAGACGTTCCGGGTGAATGTAGTGAGGAACAACAAACTCATCTCGTCCAGTCACGCGGACGGCCATCCTCGCCGCTTCTCCCAGCGCCGTAGACCAGTCGTAGAGCGAACTATTGGAGTAATCCATTGACGTGAGATCGCAAATCAGGCTCTGGTATTCGAACATCGACTGGAGCATGCCCTGCGAGACTTCGGGCTGATAGGGGGTATAGGAGGTCAAGAACTCACCCCTGCTGATTATCGCGTCAATTGCAGCCGGAACATGATGCGGCCAAACCCCTGCACCCAGAAACGATAGAATATCTCGCGTTGACTGATTCTTGGCAAGGAGAGCCTCCACATGTCTCCTTGCCTCCATCTCCGTAAGTTTCGATGGGATCGCTAGCTCGGCCTTGGCCCTTATCGGAGGCGGAATGTCATCGAAAAACTCCCCAATCGACGCAACGTCGATATCTCTGAGCATCTCTCGCTGAATTGCTGGGTCACTGTTAGGGATGTACGGATGAACCTTCGACAACTAGCGCAACACTACGGGCGCCTCTTAGGACCGTTCATATTATTTGGTTACGGTTGTTTCTCGTAAACAAACGCCACATTTAACAAATGCAATTAAGCCCGCGTGATTCAATGTGCCAACGGGCAGGGATTCTTGACCTCAAGAAAAATAGCCGCGTCTGCGTTCGTCCAGAACAAGCGTCCTCTCGGACCGGACACTTATGTCGAGAGGGGCGCCCGACTATTCGGAAACGTGAAGACCGGTGAACATGTACACATCGACTCTAACGCAGTCCTGTACGGCCCTATCCAGATAGGAGATCGCAGCTACATCGGCCCAAATAGCGTCATAGGCTTTCCGGCTTCCGACGAGCTAGTTCAAGTGACACTTTCCCACAAGACCCCTCGCAAGAAATCGACGCTACTCGGTGAGAATTGCGTAGTACGTTCAGGAACGACAATTTATTCGAACGTGATTGTGGAGAACGACGTGTCGTTCGGTCATAACGTGTTGATTCGAGAAAATGTTGGGATCGGCGCGCATTCGAAGGTTGGAACTGGTGTCGTGGTAGATGGGAGTACGAAGATAGGGAAACGAGTCTCAATTCAGACTGGCGTATACATTTGTACCTACTCAACTATCGAAGACGGCGTTTTCCTCGGACCATGTTGCGTCTTCACAAATGACAAATTCGTCATGCAGAAAACATTCAAGTTAATTGGCCCCACAGTGAGAAAGGGCGCGAGCATCGGCGCAAACGCTCTACTCTTCCCCGGCGTGACGGTAGGCGAGGGAGCAGTTGTTGGTTCACAGGCCATGGTCAACGTTGACGTCCCCGCTAGAACTATCTTCGTAGGAGTCCCTGCGAGGAAGATTAGAGACGTGCCCGACGATTGGCGTCCTTCCCTTTTACAAAATTGATTTACTCTAGGGTCAGCAGAATGAATAAATATTGAATTTCTCAATCACGGGACGGTTGAATTAGGAATAACCCGATGAAAGCGGAGCCGAGCTGAGGTTGAAGATGAAATTCGTAGTTATATCCCTAGTCTTGGTGCTCGCTTTCTTGATGGCAGTACCGGCGCATGCTCAGAACGCTCCGGCACAGCTTACCATAGAAGTCTCAAGAACAGCCTCCATCGGGGAGTGGGGTATCGTTCACATCATGGACAATTTTACAGTCTATAACAACGGCACATCCCCCGTGTCCTCACTTGATTTCGGTGTGCCCAATATCTTCCGGGACGATCTCTACTACGTTAAGGCGACAGATAGCCAAGGAAGATCGCTTGTGGTAGAGGCTAACGTGAACCAAGCGAGCGGGTTCTACTGGTTAGCTGCGGATTTCGCTCAGCCGTTGCCGTTCAACCGGACCTATAAGTTCACGGTATCAACAGTAGTAGGCCACATCATAACGACCGCGCCGAATGGACTATTGTACAATTACACGGCGGCTCCTGTACTTACTCAGGATGCGCGAGTAGCGAACGTGACCCTTCTTGGAGCAGTTGGGTCCAGCTTCGCTGTTGCAACAAATTCAACTTACCACGAAACCACCGTTACCGGGTTCCCGGCTCTCGTCAAACAGTACAAGCCTTGGAAAGCGTACTCAACGGACACCTTTCTCGGCCCGTACTTAACAGTCAGCCAATACTTGGTTGACCTAACATCCGCGGAGCGCGACGTCATAATCGGGAACTCAGGCACCCTCAGCATCAAGGACACATACAACCTCCGTAACTTCGCGATTCCAATAACCAGCATTACGATTTCATTACCAGACGGCGCGACCAACATCATGGCGTATGACTCCGTCGGTGCGATGTGGACTACACCGCAGGATCCTGGTCCACCTTACCAGGTAAGCGTGGCGCCCAGATACTCGGTAGGCGTTAAGGGAGGCGAGAACTTCACATTCAGCCTGACGTACGACTTACCCGCGTCACAGTACATCAAGCAGTTAAGCTGGTGGGGAAACTACAACCTCACCCTACCATTACTCAACAACAAAGAGGACTTCATCTTCGATACGGCAACTGTGAAAATTCAGGCACCCCACGGTGTCAAGATAGGCGACGTTACACTTCCACCCGGAAACCCCATGTCGCCTCCGGTCCAGTACGACTCAGCGACAAGAGAAATCAATCTTCAAGGAGTGACCTCTTCCAGCAATGTTACGGTTGGAATCCAGTATAGCTTCCAGCCATTCTGGGCCGGATTCGAATATCTCCCGTGGCTAGTAGGTCTTGAAGCAATCTTGGGCGTGGCTGTCCTGGCTGTCAAGATTAGGAAGGGACCAGAACTCGCAGTCCCAATACCTGTGGAGAACCTTAGAGAATTCGTTGGCCTCTATGACGAACGTATCTCCCTCTCTAGGGAACTCGTTGTGATGGAGGAAGATGTGGCTAGAGGTGGAATGGTCAAGCACGAATTCAGAAGAAGGAAGAAAGTCATGGAGCTGAGACTCGACGACATTAACAAGTCGCTCATGGCGGTAAAGACTGAGATTCGAGCCATCAGCCAACATTACGATGAACTGATCCGCCGGATCGATCGAGCGGAGGCCGAAGTTGAAGCGACCCGAGCCAGTATGAACCAGGTAAGGTCCCAATACCGGGCAGGCAAATCGACTCGCGAAACCTACGATGCAATGCTCAACGACCTAACGAAACGTGTGGACCGTGCCGAGGGGACAATTGAAACCATTCTCATAACTCTGAGAGAAGAGGCCCGCTAGAACCCGATATGGCATGATAAAGAAGCCACAGGTTCTTAGCCAAGAATGATGCGAACGTACCTAACCTCGTGTCTTCGATGACCAGCCAAATCCCAGTGGCAAAGCTTCAGGATTGGCTTAGGGACTCCTTGGGCTCCAGCCTCCTCCAAGCTGAGCGTGAGAGGGACAAACTAACTACCGAGATAAAGCGGGCCGTAGACTCCCTCACAGAATTTTGTGAACAACTAGGCCGGAAAGCGGAGCAAGACCTCGAAACCAAGCGAAGCAACAGAGCACAGTACAGAGCCGCTAAGGCAGCCGCGAAACTGGGCAACGTCATACCAACCATGTGCAAGGACTTCAACGTCCCTACCGTGAAGGACTCGACCAGCCTGAGAAACCTGCAAAGAGAAGCATCGAAGCTTGCATCTGAAGCCGCCCGAACCAGAGAAGAATTGCTACGCCAGATCAGACCATACTACATCCTTGACATGATGACACTCGGAGGCAACATCGACAAGATACGAAGACTCGGCGACGAATTACACAACTTCTTACTAGGCCGCGGCTCCATACTACGCTCCCTAGAAGAATTAAACGAGAAACTTGAAACGCTGAAGAAATTGCAAGCAGCTAAGGAGTCGGCGGTATCCCAAAGGCAATCCATCGAGCAAAAACTCACACAGACAGACCTCGAAGAGAAGACGCTTAGAGCCCAGGCCCAAGAAGTGCGGGGAAACCCCAAGATAACCCGCTTCCTAGAATTAGACTCACAATTAAGAAAGCTCAGAAGCGAACTCATCAGAACAGGCTTCAGTAGGTTAGGCCGCCCCATCAAGAAACTACTATCCATATCCGAACGCGGAGACTACCCGTTGCCGATGGAAACTCGCGAATCGGCAAAAGAATACATCAAGAAACCCTTTACGACTTTCCTGGCTGAAGAAGAGGGCTACCCCCGCCTGAAGACTCTAATGACAGCCCTCGCCGGAGCAGTATCTAGCGGTAAGCTTGCCCTCAAACAACGCGAGGCAAAGAAAGTGATCGAACGTTCCGACCAAGTCGTTTCTGGAAACTCGCTCTCAACAATCTATTCCAGTGCACGACAAGCTAAGACAGATTACGACGAGGCACTTTCTGATCGAGATACCGAAAACCTCGTCCGACAACTCAAAGACCTAAGGAAGAAGGGAAAGGAGAACCACCGCTCACAGGGTGAACTCAAAGCAGAATTGCAACGAGCCCTCCAAAACGAAGACCATTCAGAAGAGCAAATAACTTCACTTTTGCATGAAATCGAAAACTCCGCTCACAAACTGTCAGGAGCAGACCTGAAAGTCCAGCTCAGTTAGAGTACTAGATCAGCACGCGAATTCTCTGCTTCGAGACTAGGGCACGGAGAAGACTTCGACCTAAATCCGATTTCTTGGACACCTTGATTTGACCCTTCTTGCCGATCGTGGCCGAGAAAAGGTACTCGTCACCAACGTACACATTAGCCGCTGTCCCCGTCAAGTCCTCATCGAAGACGATGTCGATTCGGTTACCAACCTCTCGTATCTCGTAGCGTGCTTCTTTCCCTGACGAACTAGGCGCGAGTGGCTCGACATCGATCTTCACCCCAAGCTTCTCTTCGAGTTTTGTAACGGTCGCTCCTTTCTTACCGATGAGAATGGGAACCACCTCGTTATCAACCCGCACGAGCGCACGATTGTCAGACACAAGCGTCACCTCCGCCTCAGGGTCAAAGCGTTTGACCTCTTGCAAGATTCGTTCTTCAGCTAGCTTCCGTGCACCGCTTACCGATCGCTTAGCTTCAGATACGGGGATAATGACGTTCTCCTCTCCGAACGTGTAGATCTCGAATTGAAGTGTGCCAGTTTCGAAATCGTTTACTTCGACAACCGGCCTCGCCAAGTCGGCCTCAGTCATTCCGGTTGGCACTTTTACCGTTAAGTTCAACGTGAATAGGTTCCGGACCTCACCGTACTGAATGAAGATTATCGTGTCGATAATGTGCGGGATCATACCCAACTCGACTCTTCCAATAAATCTCTGTATGGCGTCGATGGCTTCACTGGCATGCACAACACCAATCATTCCGACCCCAGCGAGGCGCATGTCCGCAAATACCATGAAGTCCTTGCTCCTCCTCACCTCGTCGAAAACCGTGTAGTCAGGCCTGACAAGGAGCAAGATCTCAGCGGTCTTCTCGAAATCACCTTCCAATGGACCATACTGAGTGATCTCAGGTCCGACCTGCAGATCCCTCGGAGATTCAAGCGTCTTAACGATCTTGTTCTGCTTCAAGTAAAATTCCGCAAGCGATGATGCGAACGTTGTCTTCCCCGAGCCTGGCGGACCTGCAATCAGAATCCCTTCCGCACGTGTTGCCAAACGTTCCATAAGCTTGGCTGAGAGCCTGTAGTCCTCCAGCCTCAGACTGATCACCGGGCGAACGATCGTAACCTCCAAACCATCGGAAAGCGGAGGACGCGTTATGGCAATTCGAAAACGACCAAGTTGAATTACCATCGCACCGCCTCGGTTAATCTCAACAAAGCCTTCGTTACTTATCCTGGCGGCTTCAGTCACTTCGCGGATGATCTGCTCAACCTCCTCCACAGAAGTGACATTCTCGGATAGAGTGACCAACTCAAAATTGCCAGGCTTCCCCCGCTTAGCAAGCGGCCTCGTCCCTTCCTTCAAATGAATACTTGACGTATCTGCGGTGAAAAACTTCTCAAAAGCTAGTCCGGTGAGCTTCACTTCACCCGGAATATGCCTTACCTTTACCCCTGCGGCTTCCGCAGCCAACGCTTGAACGTAATCTGCAGTCAACAATATTCCATTCTCGGTCTTAGCGACGTCGGTGATCAGGGCGTCGAGTCGCCCGCTTCTAGCGAGCATAATATCGTTGTAACCCGGCCGCTCGCCCAGGAACGTGAGTTTGATTCCCTTACTCTCGCATAAAACACGTAACTTCTTGATTTCGCTCAAGCCAACAAAACCTGTCTCACGACCCTTGGAGGCTTGTGCTTGAAGCTCGTCCAACACCGCGTGAGGGATGACTATCTCGACATCAGTGAACCCTTCCTTTTCCATTACCGCCGGAACATTACCGTCGATGATTATCGATGTATCAGGAACTAGCTTCTCTGTCAACTTCCTTCCTTCTTTGCTCGCCAACAGTGGCGAGTTCTCAATAAAAACCGTACCAAGTGCCGCCCATACCCCTCCATAGGGCGAACATCTCTTATCGTCGCGTCCCCCAAATCTCCGCGATGAACTTGGAGCAGAGTGTCTCATCAAGACGAGTTTACGAAGGTAGAATTCTGAACTTGCGAGTCGACGAGGTGAGGCTCGACAATGGTATGATTACGACGCGTGAAATTGTGGAACACCGAGGAGCCTCAGCCATCGTTGCGCTCTTGGATCTGGACCAGGTGATTCTCGTCCGCCAATACCGATACGCAGTCTCGAGTGAGCTTCTTGAAATCCCCGCAGGCACGCTAGATCCTGGGGAGAAACCCGAAGATTGCGCGAGGCGAGAGCTGGAGGAGGAGACGGGATACAGGTGCGCGGAGATCAAGAAGATGACGGAATGTTTTGTTGCTCCCGGTTACAGCACCGAGAAGATTCACATCTACCTGGCCAAGGGATTAACCAAGACGACGACGAGAATGGAGGAAGACGAGAACATCAGCACTGAAAGCCTACCCCTGAAAGACGCCCTAGATAAAATTCGATCTGGGGAGATTAGAGATGGGAAAACAATAGCAGGGCTCTACGCCGCGGCACGAATGATTACCGCTTAATATTTAACCCCTAGCACCTAACGCTCACGTAACGCTAACCTAACGCTAAATTCCCTAACGCTTAATCTCAAGTTTCAGAAGATCTGGACGCCCCGCGGTGAGCATCCTAGAAACCTCATCGCGTAAGGTACCGATACCGATGCCGAAGCATTCTCCTCCAGCCTTGGCCAACTTATCCTGTGCCCTTCTCATTACGCTGAGCGCAACATCAACTTCATTCTTCTGCAGATGCACTAGCGCGGCGGCAAGAAGGATTATTCCTTGCAGAATTTCCTTTTCTTGCCCTGATTCCTTTCGCCAGGCTATCTCTAGCGCTTCATGGCTCTCCCAGTAGCGCTCGTCATTGAACAATTCAACTCCCCGTCGGATCGCATCAGCCGTCTCCATTTGAGTTGCAGGAATGTCGAGTTCTTTCACCGTGAGTAAAGGACCCAGCTTGTGTTCGAGAACCCTCGTAGCTGCCTCTAAATTATCCCTAGAGGCTAAGAGAAGGTCCAACTCCACTGCTGCACCGCTTACGCGAACATTTCCCACATCTCCATGCAACGCCTTCACAGCTTGATAGGACAAAGAGCCTAGCGCCCTTGCGTCCCTAGGCGTATGCTTCGAATTGTTCGAGAACCTAAGCAGAAATCTCATCTGAACATCACGGCCCGGCGGTTCTGTGACTGCACAGGTTGATAACATCTATAACAGTGGCCGGAGGTGTCAATCACTAATCACTACGGAGTTACGAGCCTGAATGTCCACGACGCAGGAGTACGTAATCGATGGGAACGCATTAAACAAGACGCTTGAACCGTTGAACCTTGAGGCTTACCAACCAACTGCCGAGCTTCACCATATGCTAACCGGCCAAGTCTTTGACCTCGTCGAAAAGAAAGTCATCAAAGGGATCGTTGATGAGATAGAGAAGATTAAGCCTCAAACGGTCAAGTTCGTGAACCTTGAGGCTCTAGCCTCAGGACCACACAAAGATTACCTAGCCCCGATATGTGGGTCGCTTGCGGTCCTCATCGAAAACTTAACCGCTAAGGGAATACAAGTCACCGGCACAATTCAAAATCCGTTTGTCCTACCCTGGCACTTGGTAGCTAAGCTCGACAAGACGTTCAAGGGTTTGCCAGCCCCAGGACAGACAGAACCCCCTTAGCCGAAGCCCGAATATTGGAAGGAAACCTGCTCGTGCCGTCATCGGAGCGGTTTGAAGTCCCCTGAGTAATGGTTATTTTGCAGTCCGAAAACTCCATCGTTCGAGGATTCACGCTTGGTTGATGTTGGCCAAAAAATGCCTGACTTCCAGCTGCACGACCAGGATAGGAAACAACGATCATTGCAGGAATTCAAAGGAAAGAAAATCGTTCTGGCATTCTTCCCTGGAGCCTTCACAGGCGTTTGCACGAAGGAGATGTGCACGTTCCGGGATTCGCTTCAAACATTGCCCGGAGAAGTTGTTGCGGTAAGCGTCAACGATCCGTTTACGAACAAGGCTTTCGCGGAGGCACACAGCTTGAAGTTTCCGATATTAAGCGATTACACGAGGGAGACAATTAAGGGACTCAACATCTTTCACAACGACTTCGCAGGATTGAAGGGATACACGGCCGCGAAACGATCCGTGTTCATACTAGACCCAACAGGAGTCGTTCGCTACAAGTGGGTATCCGAGGATCCCGGAAAGGAACCAAACTACGAAGAGATCAAATCTAATCTAGCCAAATCGTAAACTCTCTGCCCAACGAAGAGCCTGAAAGCCACTTTTCTGCGGTGGGGACACTTCCGACCAAAATAGTTGCTCTACATAACCCGTCAGGGTCTTAGCAACTCCGTGTCAAAGAATGGGACTGAAAGAGTGTTTGCCCTACCCCTGTACTAGATCAAGCCTCGTAGTAAGGTTAATTTGGATATCTCGTAGTTTAGGCGGTTCAAGGTTGAGCCGTTGAGAAGGTATAGCCTTCCATAGTGTTTCCGGCCGATTTTTCCTAGACTCGAAAACGCACTGCCTTGAGTTGCTCGGAGGAGATTTCGATGCGTAGAGAAGACGCACTGCAAATAGGCAAGGCGACGAAGCGCGGCTATTTGGGCGATGCCTCAGCTCAGACCCTGAAGACTAGGGAGATTACTGAGCTCTGCGTCAATTCGGGTTTCAACTTTCATTTCATCGATGCGGAATGGCCGACGCACTATATGACACCTAACGAATTCAACGACATTCTCTGTTTGGGAGAAGAACTCGGTTCTGATTTGACCACTATCGTAACTATCAACGCGAGGCACGAGTGCGCCTTCCAACTCACTGACGAATACGTTCAGGTTATGGAACGGCACGAGAACGGCGGCCTCTGCTTCGTTGCCGGCAACCCTACATACCTCACAAACGAGGAACGAGATGCCGACGTGAGATCCCGTATCGGCGACCTAGTTAAGACAAGTCGAGAGAGGCTGGCTGGAACTCCCATCTTCGTCGGGTCGGAAGGATTGCGCGATTTAACTTCAGAACTTGCCGAAAGCCATTCCGTCATTCCCTTCATGCTCCTCGGCGGACACGACGGCGAATTGAATCCTGGCGGGACCGAGGCAGCCGTCTACTGCCCTTGCTACCTGTCCTTTGATGACGAAACGAAACTGATTAAGGCTTTGGGGCCGTATGCGTTGAGAAGAAGATGGGTGAGGATGGCGTTGAGGGAACGAGGGCTTCGAGTGAGAGATGTGAAGTCCCAGGTATCAAATGGAGGGGCCGTTGATGCCAAAGCGGCCAATGTCTTACGCCAAGCAATTCGGAAGCTGGCCCTTTGCGACGCTCAACAGGCTCAAGAAACGCTGCGGAAGTACTCGTCGGCAGGCGTTAGATATGCAGCGGTACTGTTAGCTAAAGATAATCCGGAAGAAAATGCGTGCCTTTCAAGGCTAGCCGCTGAAATTTCGTAATCAAGAAAGAAAGGAAGAAGAGGAAGGGGTTGCAGTCGGGCTTAGTCTATTTTGATTTCTCTGCCCTTTGGTCTAGGTTGTATTTTTCGCAATGTAATTTCTAGCACGCCGTTGTTGTATGTTGCTTTCGAGCTGTCGGGGTCTACTCCTGTTGGTAGTTGAACTTCTTTGAAGTATTTGCGGGTGGGCGAATCTACTCTGATCGTCAATGCTTCCTCGGTAATCGATGTCTTGATGTCTGACTTCTCGACACCGGGTAGTTCTGCAACAACGCGCACTTGCCCTGTTTCGTTGATTACGTCGACTAGTGGTTCTCGGGTATCCTTGGGTTCGAGGGCTGGTTGTTCGAAGCCGAATGCGCCTGGTCGTTTGG
>Ga0187771_10002473_pt1 | contig 12716 bp, 13 predicted proteins | sample 0116_SJ02_MP15_1_FD_133139 | JGI IMG/M metagenome (GOLD analysis project Ga0187771, IMG submission 133139) | Tropical peat soil microbial communities from peatlands in Department of Meta, Colombia - 0116_SJ02_MP15_10_MG | ecosystem: Environmental > Terrestrial > Soil > Wetlands > Peat | place... | reverse complement strand
CTGCTGACTCATCTTGCTTCCGCCGAAGACTTGATCGCGAGCCAGACGGATGAACAGGCGGCCCGTTTCAGCCAGGCCCTCAATATCTTGCGCTCGCTCGAGATCCATCCCGAGTGGGTGCACATTTCGAATGCGGCGGCGCTGCTGACCCGCCGGGACCTTCCCGAGAATTTGGTGAGGATCGGAGCCCTCCTCTTCGGCTATCACTTGCCCATCATCTACCCTCCCGGGACGAAACCGCGCCCAAGCCCTGTTTTCGAGCCCATTCTCACCTTCAAGTCCCGCGTGGTTTATTTGAAGGATGTGCCGAGCGGCACGCCCCTGGGCTACGGCGCCGCTTTCTACGCCCGCCGCCCTTCGCGCATCGCGACGGTGCCGGTCGGCTACGCGGACGGCTTGAGCCGCTCGCTCTCCAATCGAGGGCACGCCATCGTCCGCGGACTCCGCGCCCGCATCGCCGGCAACATCAGCATGGACCTGACACTTCTCGACGTCACCGATATTCCCGGTGTGGCGGTGGGCGATGAAGTGATCTTGATCGGCCAGTCCGAACACTGCTCGATCAGCGCTCTCGATGTCGCTCAGCAAATCGGCACGGTGCCCTATGAGGTTCTTTGCTCCATCGGCAAACGTGTGCCGCGCATTTATGTGGACTGACCACGGTTCGGGCCTTCGAGCGGCCGGCTATTCCGAGGGGCGGCGAAAGAGTTCAGGAAAAAGCTTGCGATAGATCGACATGCCGAGCGCGGCATGCATGCCGAGCTTGTCGAGAGCTTCAATCTCTTCGTCCGTCGTAATGCCGCCCGCCGCCGTGACGGGCAACCGCGTCAGGGCCCGCAATTTCCGGAACCAATCAAGATTCGTCCCCTGAAGTCTCCCCTCCGCTGCGATGCACGTGCAAAGGAACTCGGAACAATAAGGTTCCAGTTGCGGAAAGGCTTCGTCCGGGGTGAAGGGCAAAACCTCGCGCCAGCCGCGAATGGCGACGCGATCGCCCAAGCAATCGACCGCGATCATAAGCTTTTCTCGCGGGGCAGCTTGGGTGAGTTTTCGGAGGAATTCGTGGTTCGCGCCTTGCGAATCGAAAGCGGCGCTTCCCACGATGACTTTGTGCGCCCCTTGGTCGACGGCCTCTTGCGCTCGCGCCACGCTGCGAATGCCTCCGCCCACGCGGCAACGCTTGCGAGCGCAAAGGTCGCGCACAATATCGGGCTGCCCTTCGCGCCCCATGGCGGCGTCCAAGTCAATCACTTGGACCTCCGCGAACTCGTGGAATTTCTCCAGCACCGCGAGGGCGTCCGGCAGCTCCAGAGCCTTCTGCTTCGGGTTGCCCTGAACGAGCTGGACAACTTTGCGGCCCATCAGGTCGATGCAGGGAATGATCATGAAAAAAAGTCGAGAGTCGAAGGTTAAGACGAGGAATCCGAAGACTCTCGAGGCCTTTCTGAACTCCTAACTTTCAACTCTCGACTCCTTTCCCACCTTACCGGAACACCTCGCGCCGCGAGAAATTCCTTCAGATTCCGAATCGTGTGCTGGCCGAAATGAAAAATGGACGCGGCGAGAGCGGCGTCCGCCGCGCCACGCAAAAAAACTTCCGCGAAATGTTCCGGCTCACCCGCGCCGCCCGAGGCGATCACCGGGATGTGCACCGATTTAGCGATCGCCGCCGTCAACTCGCAATCGAAACCACACTGCGTCCCGTCTGCATCCATCGAGGTGAGCAGAATCTCGCCAGCCCCGAGTGATGCCGCGCGCGCCGCCCACTCGAGGGCGCGGAAGTCCGTCGGGTGCGTTCCGCCGTAAGTCACAACATCCCACGGGGACATCCCAAGTCTGCACCTCGCGACAGCTCTCGGGAATGTTATCGACTCTCGCATTCTTCCGTCCGGCTCACGAACCAATGTGTACGCAACGACACCGCCGGAGAGCGATGGTTTCACTTCCACCGTCAAATCTCGAGAGAGCTTCGCGTCAATCGCCACCACGACCGCCTGGCTTCCGACATGTTTTGCAATCTCACTGATGAGCTGAGGCGTCTCGACAGCGGCTGTGTTGACCGCCACTTTATCGGCGCCGGCGGAGAACAATCGAAGCGCGTCGTCGAGACTGCGCACACCTCCGCCGACGGTCAAAGGAATGAAGAGTCGCCGCGCCACTTGCTTGACTGTTTCTAACAGCGTGGCGCGGCCCTCGCGCGAAGCAGAAATATCCAGCATCACGAGTTCGTCGGCGCCTTCGCGGTCGTACATCTCCGCCAGCGCGCCGGGATCGCCCGCGTCACGCAGGTTGACGAACTGGATGCCCTTGACCACACGTCCGTCTTTGCAGTCGAGGCACGGGATGATGCGTTTTGCGAACACGAAAAGACGTCCTTGGTCCGTCGTCCGTTGTCAGTTATCAAAACTCAGCTCTTACAACGGACAACGGACAACGGACCACGGACGACTTCAAGCATCGAGAAAATTCTTCAAAACTCTCAATCCGACCTCACTTGATTTCTCGGGATGAAACTGGACAGCCCAGAGCGAGCCCATCTCGACGGCTGCTTCAAAGCGTTGTCCATAGTCGGTCGTGGCAACGCTGTGTGCTGTGACCGGACCGTGATAGGAATGGCAGTAATAGACGAAGCTTGCCGGCGCAACCCCGCCGAGAAGCTTCGACTTGCGACGAATGTCCAGTTGGCTCCATCCAACGTGCGGCACTTTGAAAACGCCCTCAAAACGTCTGACTCGGCCGGGCAAAAACCCGAGCCCCGGAACTTCCGGCGCTTCGTCGCTCGCTTCGTACAGTGCCTGAAGTCCCAAGCAGATTCCCAGATATGGTTTCCCTGCCGCCAGCATCTGGCGCAAAGGCTCGAGCAAGCCGCGCTTGGCGAGCGCGCCCATCATCGCGCCAAAATGCCCCTGACCGGGAAGGATGATTTTGGCCGCGCTGGTAAGGAGCTCTGGCCGATCGACAGTCTGCGCCGAATGGCCGAGATGTTCTACGGCCTTCAATACCGAGCCGAGATTGCCGCCGCCGTAATCGATCAGCGCAATCATAGAAGTCCCTTGGTGCTCGGAAGCAGACGCTTCAATCGCGCGTCGCGGGAGCAGGCATAGCGCAAAGCGCGCGCGAACGCCTTGAACAGAGATTCGACGGCGTGATGGCTGGAGCGGCCGTAGAAGACCTTCAAATGGAAATTGGCCGCTGCGCTCGCGGCGAAACCCTGAAAGAAATCCTCCAGTAACTCGGTTTGCAGATCGCCAACCCGCCTCGCTTTAATCGGAGCGTTCATCACCAGATAAGCGCGCCCGCTCAGGTCGATGGCCGCCACCGCCAGCGTCTCATCCATGGGCATCACAAAATAACCGGCACGGTTGATGCCCTTCTTGTCGCCGAGAGCTTCGCGCAGGGCTTGCCCCAGCGCGATGCCGACGTCTTCCACCGTGTGGTGTTGGTCCACGTCGAGGTCGCCCCGCGCCGTGAGATCCAAATCAAATCCGCCGTGCCGGGCGAACAGTTCCAGCATGTGATCGAGAAAGCGGATGCCCGTCGAGATGGAATAGCGGCCGTGGCCGTCGAGGACGAGCCGCGCGTGGATGTCGGTTTCAGTTGTCTTGCGATGGAGACTCGCGACGCGCCTTTTCATGCAAACCATCCCGTCGAGGAGTAGACCACAAAATCTTTCCAGGCGCGCGCGCCTTCACGCCCATCCAACAGGTGTTCCATACGGCGAAGTTCCTTCATCAAGCGGCGCGTTTGCCCGGTCGAGCCGATGGTGATGCGGAGGTAGCCGCGCAGGTGCGGGTCATAGCTCCAGTCACGCACTAAAATACCTTCGTTGCGCAGGCGTTGCGCGATGTCCGGCGCGTAGTCGCCCACTCGCGTCAAAACAAAGTTGGCCGAGCTGGGCACAAAGGGGATGCCCATGGCTTCCAGCAGCCGGCAGAATTCGGCGCGATTGGCGCGCACTTCATCCGCGTAACGGCGCACATAGGCCTCGTGGCGAATCGCCTCGCACACTGAAGCCAGGGCCAGCGAGTTGACCGCAAATGGGTTTTGAGCGCGGTGCATCAGCTCGGCCAGCTCAGCATTCGCGAACATACATCCCATTCGCAAAGCGGCCAGTCCGAATGCCTTCGAGAAAGTGCGAGTGACCACCAGGTTCGCGTATTTCCGGATCCACGACAGAACGGTTTCGCCGGAGAAATCAAAATAGGCTTCGTCCACCAGAACGACAGTATCCGGAGCGGCTCGCAGAATAGTCTTGAGATCTTTTTGCGCGATCGCCGTTCCAGTCGGATTATTAGGATTGGCGAGCGCTAACCATCGAACGCGTCTCTTGAGAGCCGCAAGGATCTTCTTCGCGGGAAAGCGAAAGTCCTCTTCGAACGGGACGCCAACCACCCGCCCTCCCGCCACGCTGTGGAAAAACTTGTAAACCGGAAAAGTGGGAGAGGGTTGCACCAGAGCGTCGCCGGCGTCCACAAAAGTGTCGCAGATTAATTTGATGGCCTCGTCGGTGCCGTTCGTAAGCAGGAGCTCTTCCTTGGCGACGCCGAAGTAGTCCGCCAGGATTCCGCGAGTCTCATCGTACTCGGGATAACGGGACAGCTTTTCGCCGCTGACGGCGCGCCGCAGGGCGCTAATCACCTCCGGAGCGCAACCGACGGTGTTTTCGTTGAAGTCGAGCCTCAATTTGCCGCCTCGCCCTTCAAGCGGCGGCCGATATTTCTGCAAACGGTCAATCGCTCTGCGCGGTCGAACCATCGTTGATCACCTCATGTCCAGTCCCAAACCAAGTCTGTGGAGCCGGGGAAAGTCCGGGCCCTACTGGAATCTGGTCACCACGGAATGCGCGTGGGCTACCAGTCCTTCGGTCATCGCCAGTGTCACAATCGCCGAACGAAGACCGTCGAGGCCGGAGAGGCTCAGCTTCTGCACGGAAATTGTCTTGACGAAGTCGGACGCGCTCAGCCCGCCTCGAAATCGTGCCACGCCACCCGTGGGAAGAATGTGATTGGTTCCCGAAGCGTAATCACCGGCAGCGACGGCGCTGTTATTCCCAAGGAAGATCGAGCCGGCGGATTGAATCCGGGCGAGGAACTGGCTCGCCCCATCGAGCAGCGTCAAATGTTCGGGGGCCAGCGTGTTTGCGAGTTCGATCGCCTCGGCGACGTCTCTGGTTACGATAATGGCACCTTGGCGCGTCAGCGCTTGCTGGGCCACGGGCAAGCGAAGCCGGCTAAGGACATTTACGACAGCTTTCCGGACTTGCGCAGCCAGTCGGCGCGACGGCGTGATGAATATTGCCACGGCGTCGGGATCGTGCTCAGCCTGAGCCACGAGGTCGCCGGCGATCCATTGCGGACGTCCTCGCGATCCCACCGTGACCAATTCCGTCGGCCCGGCGACAAAGTCAATGGCACAATCCCGCGCCACCAGTCGTTTGGCGGCGGCCACGTAGCGATTCCCCGGACCCACGATCTTGTCGGCGCGGGGAACGCTTTCGGTGCCGTAAGCAAAAGCAGCGATGGCCTGCGCCCCGCCCAGCCGGAATATTTTTTCGATTCCCAAAATGTCCGCGGCCGCCAGCACCGCAGGCGCCGGCCGGGGCGAAGCGATCAGAATTTCACGAACGCCCGCCACCTGGGCGGGGATGACGCTCATCAGGACCGTCGAGGGCAGCGGAAAACGTCCGCCCGGGATGTAGCACGCCACCCGGTCGAGCGGCCGAACGATCTGCCTGACCTCAACTCCAGCGCATGTCTCAAGGCGCCACGCTGGCGGCAACTGGCGACGAGCGGCGGCGCGGATATTTCGCGCGGCGAGACGGATCGCACCGATAAAACCGCGAGGCACCTGACGAGAAGCCTGCCGCACTTCTTCCCGACTGACCAGGAAGCCTTCCCGGCGAAGGTCCGTGCCATCGAGCTTCTCCGCGTAGCGAATCAAGGCGCGGTCGCCGTGACGCCGCACGTCTTCCACAATGCGGCGGACCACAGGCTCCGCTTCTTCCAGGCGCGCGCTCCGTGCTTTGAGCCAGCGATTCAGAGCCGCGCGGTCGGTGCTGTGGATGAGCCTCATCATTTACATCACAATCTTGTTGAGCGGATACTCGACGATCCCCTGCGCGTTCGCAGCTTTCAATCGCGGAATGATTTCGCGCACGGTCTTCTCTTCGATGACGGTATTCACGGCCACCCAGTCGGGGTCGCTCAGGTTGGAAATCGTGGGACGTTTCAGCGCGGGCAACACCGCCAGCACGCGGTCCAGATCTGCGCGCCGGACGTTTAGCATCAGACCGACTTTGCCCGAAGCCTGGATGGCGCCCTGCAAAAGCATCACGAGCGTCTCCATTTTTTCGCGCTTCGCCGGCGTCTCCCAGGCCGCATGGTTGGCGATGAACTTGGTGTTCGATTCCAGCACCGTTTCGACAATGCGCAATCCGTTGGCGCGAAGTGAGGAACCCGTTTCCGTGACTTCGACGATGGCGTCGGCGAGCACGGGCGGTTTGACCTCCGTGGCGCCCCAGGAGAATTCCACTTTGGCTTTCACGCCGTTTTGGGCGAGGTAGCGCTCCGTCACCTTGACGAGTTCGGTCGCGACAATTTTTCCTTGAAGATCTTTGACGCCGTGGCAAGGCGAGTTTTCCGGCACGGCCAGCACCCAACGGACTTTGCCGAAGGTTTGCTTGGCGTAAATCAGGTCGGCCACCTCGCGCACGTCCGCCTCATTTTCCAGAATCCAATCTTTCCCCGTCAGGCCCGCGTCCAGGATGCCGTCCTCGACGTAGCGCGCCATCTCCTGGGCGCGGATCAACATGCATGAGATATCTTCGTCGTCGATGGCCGGGAAGTACGAGCGCGGGTTCACCGCGATGTCGTACCCCGCGCGCCGAAAGAGCTGGAGCGATGCTTCCTGAAGACTCCCCTTGGGAATTCCCAACTTCAATCTCATGTTTGACTCTCCGGTTGCGTGTCCCCATAGACTTCAGCGGGATCGAACTCTCGCTCGGCGATCAGCTCCTCACCGCTCGCCGTAATCTTGCGGAAAAAGCAGGATTTGTATCCCATGTGACAGCACCCCGGGCCGGTCAGATCGACCTGAATCAAAACAGCGTCAGCGTCGCAATCGATCCGAATCTCGCGCACGCGCAGATAGTGGCCGGAAGTCTCACCCTTGACCCAGAGCTTTTGGCGGCTGCGGCTGAAGAAAGTGACCAAGCCTGTTCTTCGCGTTTGTTCGTAAGCGTCGAGGGTCATGTATCCGAGCATGAGGACCTTGCCGGAGTGCCGGTCTTGGATGATGGCCGGGATCAGGGTGTTTTCGAATTTGAGTTCCATGGACTCACCTCGCCTTGGGTCATGGGGGGCCAAACGGTGCTCGGCCTCGCGACGATGCCCCCGGGGGCGAGCACCGCCCGTCCCTACTATAGCCGCGTCCTGCTTGCCGCCAAAAACGAAAAGGCCCGCTGAACTTTCGTGTCAGCGGGCCTTTGAATCTCTCGACGTTTACTGCGATTCACTCAGCCGCCCACTGACACGTCCCCGCAAAGCTAAAATGGTGGCGGTGATGTGTCAGCGAGCAGTTCATCATGCGAACAACAAGATTACAATGGTAGACGCGGTCGTGTCAACACCCGATTTCTAATCGACCCTCCACTTGGTCCTATCCAACGACCCCTTGCCTAACTCACGCCTCAGCTCGTCGCGCATCTGCCGACTTTGTGAGATCAGGCTGTGGCGTTCGACCGTCAGCGCTCGGCGGGCTTCCCGCAAAGCGGCGGCGCTGGCCTGGAGTTCGGACTTCAGGCGGAGGAGTTCGTTCCGATCGATGCTTATGAACTGATCTTGCGCGATGCGGTGTCGCATCATGCGGCTCGGGGCTTCGAGTTCCACCTTCAGCGTTTGTTCGTGCCGGTCCCGCACAATGGTGAGATTGACTTCGTGGTTCTCGTTCGAGCCTCCGTCCAGGGCCCGGCGCAGATCCGCCACCGACTCCACCTTGGTGTCTCCGAGCCGCACGATGCAGTCGCCGGCCTTCAGTCCCGCTTTCTCAGCAGCACTTCCGGCGGTGACCTCCTGGACGAGCACGCCCTTCCCTTGTGTGACGCCGAAGTATTGCGCCAATTGCGGCGTCAGTCCCTCCGCCGAGATGCCCAGGCGCGGCCCCGCCGTGAGAAAATTGAAATCGAAGTTGGGCACGCGGATTTCGGGCATTTCGAATTGCGGAACCACTACCTCGGGAGTGACCAGCTCGGATGACGCGGCTGCCAGCTTCACATTCAGAGTCCGCGTCAGCCCGCCGCGGCTGATCTTGATGGAAACCGTGCGGCCGGCCGGGGTATCCTGAATCAGACGGCGCAATTGCGCCGCGCTCCGCACGCGCTCGCCGTCGAACTCCAGGATGACGTCGTTGGCCTCCAGGCCTGCTTTGGCGGCTGGAGTGTCCGGCTCGACCTCCTTCACCAGGGCGCCATACTCGCCCGCGAGTTTCAGCTCGTGCATGTTTTCGGCGTTGATGTCAGCGATGCTCACGCCGAGCCGCGCTCGCCCCTCGCCGGGATTCACCAGCGTCATGGCTCTTACTCGAGGCTCATTGCGGTTCTCCTCTTTTTGTGCGGCATAAACCGCTGCGCTGATGAGCGCGAAGAGTGCCCCGCCGATCACTACTGCGAAGATTTTGCGTTTCATGGTTTGCTCCTGTTTGTGAAAATGAACTGCGTGGCGGCCGGGTCCCAAGTCGTGTTCCCTGATCTCCTGTGTTCGTTTCCTGCCAGTCCTAATCCGGTTTCGAGGTCGATACCTGGTACTTCAGCTTATGGGCTTTTTGTTCCTCTTCCCATCTCTTCCAAAAAGCTTCCTGGCGCGCCTTGATCTGCTCGAGGAAGCGCGAATCGATTTTGCGGATTTCGATATTGCCCATGACCGTCCGAATCCGCAGCACCTTGCCGCCGCCGTTCAGCGCGCCCTCGCCACGCTTCGGGCCCTGACCGAAGTCCTCCTCATTCTCGGCGAAGAGGTGAAGGGGAAAATCGGAGAGGATTTTGTGGCCCAGCGATTGCTCGATCAGCGCGTCGATGTTTAGGGGCAGATCGGGAGGGATGAAAACTTGAACGTCACCCACTGAAGTTTCCAGATGCGACGCCGCGAAGCTCTCGCGGTTGGCCTCGATCTCCGCCAGGATTCGGCCGGAGGCATTCTCAGCACGCACCGCGCCCTGCATTCGATACAAGTCGATACTGCCGCCGGCGGTCTCGACCACCACCACGCCCTTCGCGCCTTGCAGCCGGATGCTGCCCCCCGCAGTTTCGGCGCGGATGCCGGCGCCGCACGGTCCAATCTGGATCTGTCCGCCCGCCGTCTCAGCCGTGACCGGGCCGGAGGCGCCGCGCAGCACAATATCTCCGCCGGAAGTGTCCGCCCGCACCGAGCCGTCGATCATTCCCGCTGAAATCAGGCCTCCGCTGGTTTCGAGGGTGGCGTCGCCCTTGATGTTATCGACCCAAATGCCGCCGCCCGCGGTTTGAGCGACGAGTCGCTGCCCGATGTTCCCCAGATTGATGTCGCCGCCGGCGGTTTCAACCTGCACCGGGCCGGTCACGTCTCCAGCCTGAACGTCGCCTCCGGCCGTCACCGCGTGCAGCTCTCCATCTAGGCTGGCCACGGCCACGTCGCCGCCCTTCGTTTCCATGTCGAGATTGAATCGAGGAGGCACGGACAATTCAAAGTCCACGGCTGACCACTCGGTCCGCTCATATTCGCGCGGGTATCTCTCGAGGATGTAGACGCCGCCTCCTTCCAGCATCCGCACCCCCAGCTCGATCCTTCGGAAAAAGCGCTTCGCTTCCTCTTCCGACGGTTTAAAAACCCGCAACCGCACGCGGCAGTCCACGCGATCGTTTCGACCCGTCACCACCTTGACGGATCCAAAATCCGCGCGCAGCACCAGCCGCCCGCCTTCGCGCGCCGGCGCGACGCACACGGAGCGCTCCACCCAGGCGCGGCCTTCGCGCTGTGGCTCGCCGCGCTTGACGGAGGCCTCATCGAGACCCGCGAGCGGCCGGCTTGCAACCAACAGCAGCCCAACCAAAAGCCATGAACTCAATCGCACGATCCTTCTCCTCCAACTAGTATCCTTGCAACTTGCGGATGGCACGGACCGACTTCAAGCGGACATAACGATCGGGATCTCTCGTGGCCAATCGCTCCAGTGCCGGCAAGGTTGCCTGGTCCGCGTGGTCCGCAAGGAAGTCGATGGCGGCCACCCGGACGCCCCGATTCCTGTCGTGTTCGACGGTGTTCAGCAGCGCCTGGCGCAACTCCGGACACCATTCCATCCTCTGTGCGGCAGCGTTTAACGCGTCCAAGCGCACGCCAGCGTTCGGATCGTTTTGGATGGCGTAGAGCAAGGCGGAGCGCACGGGGGGTTCGTCCGCCTGCCGGGCGAGCACTTCCATGCTGTCGTGTCGGATTCCGGGATTGTCGTAACCCTTCACGGCCTCGACCAGCACTTGCCGGATGCGAGGGTCGTCGAGCGAACCTTCGAGGGTCATCTGGCGCTCGGCATTGACCGTAATGCGCACCTCGCCGTTTTGCGGACTGGGAGCAACCTGGCTGATGGCGTTGATACGCATGTTGTTCAGGTCGGTGTCGCCCATCGCAGACAGCGTCGCGTTACCGGGTCCGCCGCGCACCGCGCCCGAATGCGGCCGGAGCGTCCAGCCCAGAGTGAAACCCAGCACCACGAGCGCCAGTGTTGCGGCGGCGGGCAGGCGCGAGATGGCGCCGAGCGTCGATGCCCATTGCTCGAACAGGCTCTTCCAACTCACCCCAGCCAGCTCGCGGTCCAGCGCGTCATCGAGCGCGGCGCGGCATTGGACGAGCAGCTCCGGTGTCGGTTGGGGCGAAGGCCGCTCGCTCAACACGCGGTGCAACCTTCGTGTCTCCTCCAGCCGCGCCCCGCACTGCGCGCACGCGGCGAGGTGAGTTTCGAAGCCTGCGCGCTGCTCCTCAGAAAGTTCGTCGTAAAGATAAAGCGCGATGCTCTCGTCAAATTGAAGGCAGTTCATATCACTCTCCAAAATCGGTTCGACAATCTTCTCGTCAGCCGGCCATGCTTCCAACCTTGTCGTTACACCAAGTCGCCCAACTGGAGGCGCAACTTCTGCGTGGCGCGGAACAGCGAGTTCTTGGCCGTCTCTTCGCTGGTCCCGCAGAGCTCGCCGATGGCGCGCAGTTTCAGGCCCTGGAAATGCCGCAGCTCAAAGACCATCCGCTCCCGAGGACCAAGCCGCGCCAGCGCCCGCCCGATGCGCCGCCGGATCTCGCTCGCGCGCAGCGTGCGCTCGGGATCGCGGCCGGGCTGATCGTCCGCGATCGTCTGAAAGAAGTCCGTGTCGCTATCTTCGCTGTCGACGCCCTGCACCTCGTCGCGCGCCTTCTGCCGGCGAAGATGGTCGAAGCAGACGTTCATCACCACGCGATAGAGCCAAGTGGAAAAGCGCGACTCGAACCGAAAGCGCGAGAGCGACCGGTAAATCTTCAAGAAAGCCTCCTGATACAAATCTCGCGCCTCGTCGGGCGACTGCACCATCTTCAAAACCAGCCGCAGCACCTGCTGATCGTAGAGGCGCACCAAGGCGTCAAACGCGGCACGGTCGCCGTGTTGCGCCCGGCGGATGAGGGCGCTCTCGTCTTCTCCCGCCAGGGACGAGCTCTGCGCGGGAATGTTGCCGGCCAGTGTCAAGCAGCCATCCATCACTGAGTCGCTCGTTCCGTCTTTGCACTCAGTTTGACGCACCAACGTAGACAAGGTAAGCAGGATTTGGAGCAAATCTCAAGCCAAACCTCCAGCCCCGAAGGGGCAAGGGAGACCAGCGCCCAAGTAGGCGCCGACCGAGGACCGGGATTTGTTCGGCGGCGTTGACGACATTCGTCTCATCGAGCGGCAGGGACGTTCATATCCCAGCGTAGGGCCAGGAAAAGTCGTCAGTTATTGGCGGTCAGTGGTCAGCTCAAAAGGCTCATTGTTGGCTGCTGAATCATTGCTGGGACGCTCTTTTGACTGGGAGCTGAAAGCTGATGACTCGCACGTATTACATTCCGAGTGAGGTCCGAGCCGTACTCGAAACCTCGTCGAGCCTCGCCTGGCAGCAAGCCAAGGGCGGCGGCGACAAATTGTTCTGACGAATTTGGAAGTGTGATAGAATACGCGGGTCAATTCAGCCATATCTCTGCCGGCTTGTTCACTCCGATGATTCGCGCTCCACGACGTGATGCGAAAACCGAGTTTTCCTTTTCCTTCCTTTTATTCTTCTCTGTGTTTCTCGCGCTCGCCGGGATAGCCTGGGCTGGCGCCGAAGCTCGATTCCTGGCTCAAACGGAAGCCGAGGTCCAGCCCGACGCAACACCCCAGATCCAGGAAGTCAAGCCCAATCAGGCGGCGGTCGGGGACGAGGTGACCGTCACCATCGGCGGACAGAATTTTTCGTCGGGTGCTTATGTATCGTTTTCCGATCCGCGCGTCCAAGTGGTCTCAACGCGCCGGATCAGCGCGACTCAACTGGAAACCCATTTGGCCATCGGCAAAAAAGCGCGGCCCGGCGCCGTAACTTTGTATGTTAGCAATCCAGCGAGTACAGTGGCCGAAACTCCGTTTACGATTGTGGAGGCTTCTCCTCCGCCTGCGGCGCCATCACCTCCGGCAGCGCCGCCCGCACAGCCCGG
>Ga0187771_10002472_pt1 | contig 12718 bp, 9 predicted proteins | sample 0116_SJ02_MP15_1_FD_133139 | JGI IMG/M metagenome (GOLD analysis project Ga0187771, IMG submission 133139) | Tropical peat soil microbial communities from peatlands in Department of Meta, Colombia - 0116_SJ02_MP15_10_MG | ecosystem: Environmental > Terrestrial > Soil > Wetlands > Peat | place... | reverse complement strand
GAATTGCTCTTTTAACCACCACCTTTGCGATTTGAACCATGTAGCTGTTGTGCGGCAGAGGTTTCGCATCAGAAACGAAAGCACTGCCGGCCGCCTCAGCATTTGTTTCATCTATTTCCCTGCCCAAAATGGCATCTTCTGCCTTAAATGCCCGGTAGGGCTTAACATAGACTGCGTTGAGAAAAATCCTAGCTGCCTTGACCTTGCCTGCAGAGGTGGTTATCATTGCCGCGCAATTCACTATGGGGAAATCAATGGACTTCCTCAATGCGAATTTGAGAAATGCACTCTTAGAGCCATGAGGCGGAACTGGGATGTGGATCTCGGTTAAGATCTCATCGCAATCCAAGACTGTTGTCTTGCTCACTTCCACTTGGAAGAATTCTTCGATGCCAATGGTTCTTTTTGAGGTCCTTAGGTCTGCATTTAGGGCTAACAAGGTGGGGGCAATATCGCTCGGATGAACAGCTATACAGCCTTCGTCCACGCTGCCGCCGAATATTGAGTGATACCTGTTATCGCCTTCCAGGGCGTAGCATCTGCCTCCCCCTTTTCTCAGACACGGAAATGTGTTGTCAGGATTGCGGTAGTACCAGCACCTGATATCTTGACACAAGTTACCCCCAACGGTTCCCATTTCCCTAAGATGAGGCGAAGCTGTTCTGCGGGCGGCTTCAGCAAGCGCCGTATAATTCTTTTTGACTTCGGAGCTATGCGCAATATCTTCAAGGATAGCAAGCGCGCCGATCCTAAGCAGTCCGTCTTCCTTCTTGATGGAGTCCAATCCTACTATAGTCTTGATATTGACGAGGGCTTCAGGATACTTAGGCAGTATTCGATCTTTCATTTTCCCGAGAATGTCCGTGCCCCCCGCAATAACGCGGGCCTTGCCGTTATATCTTTTCAGGATGGAAACAGCCTCTTCAATTGTATATGCGTTGAAGTGTGCAAATTTCTTCATTCCATACCCCCTATATCTTCCCCAATGCTTTCAAAACTCTTTCCGGAGTTATAGGAAATTCATAGATCCAAACGCCGATTGCGTTATAGACAGCAGGTACCAATAGCCCTGGAATAACGGTTGCGATATCTTCCCCAAGGCCGGTTAGGCCATACGGCCCGTAGCCTTGCCCCGTCTCTACGAGTAGAGTGTCTACGGGTGCGCAGTCGCCTATGGTGGCAATTTTGTAATCGAGCAGGTTACCGTTTAACATGACACCGGTTACGGGGTCGTGGACGACTTCCTCAAACAAAGCTCGCCCGACACCCATATTGCTGCCACCATATTGTTGGCCGGCACAAGTTTCCGGATTTATGGCTTTGCCAACATCATTCACATTCACCACCTTCGTGACTTCAATTTCACCGGTCTCGACGTCAACCTCGACTTCCATGAAGTGTGCTTGTCTACACCATTTCGGACGAAAAAACCCGTAGCAACAGAGCTGAACCTGATAGCTATAAGCAAACAGTGGGACACTGAATGGGTGCCTTCCTGCACCGTACAATTCATGAAAGCCTAAAGGGCCTGCCTCCGCAGAAGGTCCCACGAGTTCGGCTACGGGAAGTCTCTTGGACGGATCCGCCTTCACATATATAACGCTATCTTTGATATCTAGGTCCTCAGGCTTCCTGTTCGGGAAGAAGGGCGGAAAGCTTCCTCGTTGGGTGACTGCCCTAGGGGAAGTGGCGGCTTGGAGGATTTTTGCCCTCAGTAGTCTGGCACAGTGCCTTATCGCCCACCCATTAACGCTTGTGTTTGTCGATGAATCAGGACACATTGGGAAGAAACCTGCATCCACCTGAGGCCTATAAAAGACGTCCTCCAGGCGCATCCCGATTTCATCTGCCGCTATTTGGCAATAGGCGGTCTCTGCATTTACACCGTTATCACACCGCATCCCCAAAATACTAACTGTGCCATCATTTCGCTCCACACGCATAGCGATCTCGCCTGATCCGCACGAATCGTCCCATTCGTGGGTCCAAGTGAAGCCAATGCCATGCATTCTCCCGTTGGGCAGTCTTTTTGTGCCAGGCCGGTGCCACTTATTTTTCCAATCCATGGCCGCCATTCCCTTCTCCAAGCACTCTCTGAGGCTATCTCTCGGGATGAATCCCAACTCTTTCTTTCGCTTTTCCACCCAGGCCATATCATTTCCTCTGACGCCGTCGTTCTTGAGAGCAACCTGTATGGGGTCTATACTGAGCTCGGCTGCAACTCTGTCAAAAGCAAGGGTGAAAGCCAGCGTGTTCGGTAGCTGTTCACATCGCACTGCTGTATTCGGCCCCTTGTTCACCTTAACGACCTTACGCGGTGCGTCAAGGTTGGGAATCCGTGTGTTATCTTCGAAGTGGGTGCCAGCTCCAAAACCTTCCCACATAGGATTGGCAAAATGAGCCTCCACCCGAACGGCCGTGATGGTTCCATCGTTTTTGAAACCGATTTTGAAAAAATAGTACCCTTCATCCATCGAACCACCATAGAAGTCGTCCCTTCTCGAAAAGCTCCACTTCACCGGTCGCCCGGCTCGCTTGGCCAGAAGTGCGGCACAGTAGTCAGGGCCTTGCTTCCAAGCAAATTGAGTCCATCCCCCAAAGGTTGCACCCTGATGAAGCATGTGCAGCTGAATTCTGTTCATGGGAATGCCGCCGAACCAGGAGTGAATAGTTCGCTTGCCCTCGTGCGGGCGCTGATGCTTAAGCCAAAATTCTGGGTAATCCCCATTCCACCTGACTACTCCGCAAGGGCGCTCTGGCGAAACGTAGGTATGAAGGAGTCTTCTTGCAGTGAACTCGATCACCCTGTCGGCATCTGCAAATCCTTTTTCCATGTCCCCCAGCCCTTCCACGTGTTCCACTTCCACATTGCCACCGGGAAAGTCGTCTGGATTTGCCAATGGGGCACCTGGTTTCAATGCCTCCTCTGCATCCAAAACAAAGGGCCGTTGGTCCCATTCCACCTCAATGACTCTAATTGCTTCTTCAGCGATGTCCTCAGTATCGGCCACGACGGCAACACCCACCGGCTCTCCTTGAAAATGGGCTATACTCGGGATGACCTTTATTGCTGTCGGTCCATGCCCGCCTAAATCAGCTACGGGCGGGAGTTCCGGGTCGTCATATCGTAGTATACCTCTCACACCCGGTAGGATTTCAGCCTTTTTCGTGTTCATGCTCTTAATTTCAGCGTGAGGATATGGAGACGTGAGGAATTTCATGAAAAGCATTCCGGGTAATTGAACATCCATTGTGTATCGTGCTCGCCCGCTTGCCTTTTCAATACCGTCCAGCCGACGCACATTTCTCCTTCCGATAACATTGAATTCCTTAAGAGGGTACTGGTCTGCCCCCAGATTATCCAACATTGCTACCATTCTTTCGTACTCTTCCTGCACCTTCATTTTACTTGCCCTCCTGGGACTTGCTTAATATTTCAGCTGCCTCGAGAATAGCCTTCGGATGCTGCGGGTAGGTGCCACAGCGGCACAGGTTACCTTCGAGGGCTTCAATGATCTCCTCTTCTGTGGGGTTCAGGTTTCTGTCAAGGAGTGCCTTTGCAGTCGTTATGAAACCGGGTGTGCAGTATCCGCACTGCATACAGTGATACTTGACATAGGTTTCGATCAGCGGATGTTTAGAATCCGCTATCCCTTCTGCGGTTTCAATAACCTTCCCATCGCATTCTATGGCCAATTTCATGCAGGAAAGGATCGGTCTCCCGTCCATGATGACCGTACACGACCCACATACCCCTCGGTCACAAAACATTTTCGGTGATGTTAACCCCATTTTATCATGGAGCAGGTAGTTTAGCGTCCATTCCGGTTCCACCCGTATCTGGTATTTCTGGCCATTGACTGTAAGCTGGATCATGCCTTCAGCCAGCGGGACTGGCTCTCCCTTGTGTTCCGTCAAGGCATGAACCTTTAGCTCCTCGAATGTGTCGAACTTCGTGATACAGTAAGGACACAAATAATTTAATGTGGTCTTTTTCACTCTTCAGATCCTCCTTGCCTTGAATATAGCGGAGTTTCAAGTTTATAATCCACCATCCCATAGAAAGAAGAACCGTCAGTACGGTGAGATTGTTCTGAGGTTTCTCAGAAATACCGACTGGTTAATCCTGTTTTCGTAATCGTTTCTAAAATATTTCAGAGTATCCAACACTGGAATGGGAGCTGTCTGACCGAGGCCGCACAGCGAGGATGAAATCATGACATGAGCCAGGGCTTCCAGGGTTCCAATATCCTCCTGCACGCCTTCTCCTTTGGCCAGCCTCTCAAAAATTTCGAGCATCACTTCAGTTCCCTCGCGGCAAGGGGTACATTTGCCGCAGGATTCTTCAGCAAGAAACTCGATCGTCGCATAGACGAAATCTATAATATCCCGACTTTCGTCAAGCACGGTAATCGCTCCGGAGCCCAGCACTGTTTCATAGGACAATGGGGTATTGATCATCGAATAAGGGACAATGCCTCCTGTAGCACCCCCCACCTGGACAATCTTGGTCTTTTTGGCCCCGGCGATGTCCATTAATCCTTTCAGATCACTACCCATTTCCAATTCAAATACGCCAGGCTTTTCTACGTCTCCGCTTACCGAGAATACCTTAGTCCCTTTGCTTTGCTCCGTCCCCATTTTCATGAACCACTGTGCTCCGTTTCGAATAATTTGAGGGACATTCATGAGCGTTTCTACGTTATTGATAATGGAAGGTTTTTCCCAAAGCCCTTTCGTCGGCGGAAACGGAGGCCGATAGCGAACCTCTCCTCTTTTTCCTTCAATCGAGTTCATTAGCGCAGATTCCTCACCACATATATACGACCCGGCGCCTACGCGGATTTGCAAATCGAGATTATCCAGGAACCCTTTTTTCTTTGTCTGATCAACGGCATTCTCCAATAAATCAAGGAGGAAACGGTACTCGGCTCGCAAATAGATGTAAGCCCTTGCTGCTCCGATGGCGTAACCGGCAAGGGCCATCCCCTCAATCAACATAAAAGGATCACGTTCCAAGATGTACCTGTCCTTAAAAGTTCCGACCTCACCCTCATCGGCGTTGCAAATAAGGAACTTTTCGTTACCCCCAGCTTTTCTCGCCAACTCCCATTTCAGGCCGCATGGAAATCCAGCCCCTCCGCGTCCCCGTAATCTCGAGGCCTTTATCTCTTCTATGACCCTTTCGGGAGTCATTTTGGTCTGGGCCTTCAGCAAGGCCTTGAATCCGTCCCTGTCCAAATAGGTATTGATATTCCTGGGATCAACGACTTCGCAATTCCTTAATACAACCCGATTCTCTAGCATCGATAATCCTCCATGGAGGTTTACTTGTAAGACCTCAAGATCTCAGATATTTTCTCTGGTGTCAGATGGCCGTGAACATCGTCATTAACCAACATGGCCGGCGACTTGTCACAGGCACCTATACAGTTGGTTAGCTGAAAAGAAAATCTCCTGTCAGCAGTGGTTTCGCCGGGAGCAATGCCAAGCTCTTTTTTTAGGCTTTCTATCATCATCTGCGAGTTCTTTAGATAGCATGGAATGCTCTTGCAAATTCGGATTACATTCTTGCCAAGTGGCTTAACCGATAGAAAAGAATAAAAGGAAACAACTCCGTAGACTTCACTTACCGGTATGTTTAAGGCTTGGGCCGTTTCGAAAATAAATTTCTCGGATACACAGCCGAATTTTTGCTGCGCATCCTCTGCCATCGTCAAGAGATTTTCCTGTCCTTTGGCCTGAATAGTTTGCTGTTGATTCTTAGCCATATCACCTTCCGCCTTCTTTTCTCCGCCCACATTCTTTGGCCTGCTCAGTGCGCTTGTCGGACAATAGTCGATGCAGATACCACAGTCACGACACACCTCCTTATTTATGGGCACGTCACAATCTACCACGACCTTGGATGGAAAACCGCGATAGGCCATGCTGTAAACGAACTTCTTAGCTACCTCGTTGCAGGCCCTTATACATCTATGACACAAGATGCACTTTGACATATCCCGTCGAACGTACGGACTAACATCCTCCACGAGATAGTGACGAGGATTTCTTACCTGAAACCTGGGAAGTCCCACTTCCAAATCGGCAGCAAGCTTGTGCAGTTCGCAGTGCTTTGCATCCACGTCAGTTACGCAGGACCCCGTATGCCCTGTCAGCAAAAGTTCCACCATTGCACTACGGGCTGCTCTAACCTTTCTTGTATTGGTGCGAATGATCATTCCTTTGTTAACAAGAGTATGACATGATGCAACAAGTCTCGGAGATCCCTCTACCTCGACCGCGCAAATTCGACAACCCCCGTGAGGGGTCAAATCCGGCTTGTAACAGAGGGTGGGAACATGAATGCCGTTTTGTTCAGCAACTTCAAGAATAGTTGTTCCCTCCGCAGCCACAACTTCCGTCCCATCTATTACTAATCTTACATCAGTCATTTTTTCACCACCTATCGAGTTTGTTTAAATCCCCTTAGGGTTGACCAACTATCTGTTACTTCATAGCTCGCCCTGGCCATGTTTTGGCGCTAATCTCGCAGTGCCCAAAGCACTTTGCCAACTTTCTTGTACAAAGTTCAAATGAGCAAGACCTTCTTGTGCTGCCCTTGGACTATTACGTTCCTCTATTGCATTAAAAATGTTTTGGTGTTGGCCCAATAATTTCCTTCTTCTATTTTTTTCTCTGAAGACACTACCCCAAGCAATGAGAAGTTCCTCCTTTAATAAATCATAGACCGTATGCATCATGTGTATGTATGCGATGTTATGTGTAGCCCGCGCGATTGTGGAATGAAAGTCTAGATCAGATTTAGCCCCCAGGCGATCCTTTTTTACATCGTCCTCCATTACATGCAGAATCCTTTTGAGTTCCTCGACTTCCTCTCTTTCAGCACGTTCAGCGGCCAGAGAAATACACCCAATTTCTAGGTATTTTCTCAATTCAAACATTTCCAGAACAGCCGTAGAGGAGCCTTTTATAAAAGAAACCAACGGGTCATGTAGAGAAAGAGTTGTAATTGGACGAACAAAAGTTCTGTTGCCTTGCTGAATCTCCAACAAGCCCATGCCCTGGAGTGTGTTGAGGGCCTCACGAAGGGAAACCCTGCTGACATTCAGGGCTCTTGAGAGATCTCTTTCCGGCAAAAGCTTTTCACCTGGCTTTAGCTTCCCCTGAAAGATCAGATTTTTAATCTGTTCTACGATCTCTTCTGAGATTCGCTTGGGCTTAATCGGGATATACATACCATTCATTGTGACGCCGAGAAACGCGAGGAAGCCGTCGCGTTTGGCGAAGACTTCGTTGTACCCTGAAGGGGCCGCCAGTGGTTCTCCGCTGGCTGTTGATGACAACCGCCATCAAGTGGCAGCGGTCTAATGGTCCTACTACCGGATGAATATTACCGGTAATCTCCTTACTTGTCAACAAAAAAATCTGGGGAGCACGCAAATTAATCCTGCAATTCTCCATTATATAGTGTAACTCTTTGATACTTTAAATTTTTTTTATTTTAGAGCTATGGGAAAAATTTTGGAAATAACCTGGTTTATATTTTGACTTCGGATAAAAACTCCGGAAAGAAAACGCTTGACACGGAATCAGTGGTATGGTAATGATACCAAACAAATGTCCTAGGGGATTAGTCCGAGTGAAAATATTAGTCAGAAAGGAGGTGTAAGATCTGGGAGAAGACTTTAAAGTAAAGGGAAACGGTGTTCAACCTGATTCTGTGTAAATTGATTCCGACGAGTTTTTCTTATGCAAAAGGAGGGTTCTTATGGAAAAAGAAAACATGAGAGTTGTTTCAATCCCTTTAGTGATCGCGTTTCTACTCTTCAGCTTTTGTTTAATTTCGCCATCGCAGGCCCAGCAGAAAGTCGTTGGTGTAGCTAACCAGTGGCTGGGCAATGACTGGAATTTTTTTGCCAACGAAGCTATTGTCAAATACCTTGAAAGTAAGGGGATCAAGGCGGAGGTGACCAACGCTCAGGGAAGGACAGGCCAGCAGAAGTCTGATGTAGAGAACTTCATCGCCAAGAAAGTAAACGGGATCATTATTAAGGGTGGTGAGGGAGGAGCTTTTCTGGACGTCTCCATGAAGGCCTTTCAAGCAAACATTCCAGTAGTTGGTGTCATGATGTTCCTACCTGGGGCGGTTGCAACCACCGATTCTAACGTTTGGGAGGGTAATGTAGATATGGGGATTTGGCTTGTTAACCAGATGCACGGAGAGGGAAAATACATTATCCTCGATGCGGCAGGCTGGCATAGCTTGGTTGTCAGAAGAGAAGCCGTTGAGCTAGTGCTGAAATGGTACCCGGCGATAAAGCGTGTGGCGAATGTCTACGAGGTGGATACTGCCGACCCAGTGAACAACTCTGTCTCGATTGTCAAGTCGACGCTTCGTGCCAACCCCGATTTAAAAGCTGTGGTTTGCACATGGGGTTTGCCCGCGGTGGGTGCTATGAAGGCAATAACTGAGATGCAGAAGCAAAAGCAGGTTTCCGTGGTTTGCACTGATGCCGATCGACCTGTGCTTGCAGAGATGGCCAAACCAGGTGCGCCGCGAGCCGCCTGTCTTGGGTTGGATCCCAAGCTAAACGGGGAGTATGCTGCGGAGCTGATCGTAGACGCGCTCAAATACAAAACTGTTGCTGAGGCAAAGGCAAATATGAACACCCTTTATGTAGTGCCTACTGACCTGATGTCGAATACTGATCCAAAGAAGGAGTTTAGGCTGAAGAGGGTTTTTACTTTGAACGAGGCATGGCAGTACTACCACTCCGCCCATAAGAGACCCTGGTAACTTCATTGCTCATTATGACTTGCGGGATCTTCAAGTGATCCCGCAAGTCATTATCCTGAAGGAGCGCAGAAAACGGAGTTGATACATGAGCACACCAAACTCTGGGCAGCAGAACGACATAGCGATCTATACCCGAGGTGTATCCAAGTATTTTCCAGGGGTACAGGCCTTAAAGGAGCTGGACTTTGAGGTGAGACGGGGAGAAGTCCATGCTCTCGTAGGGGAAAACGGAGCAGGGAAGTCTACACTGATGAAAATCATCGTCCGTGAGTACCTGGAAGATGAAGGGGACGTCTTTATAGACAACCAGAATGCCAAGGGCATGGGGATCCGCGATGTGCAGCAACTGGGTCTCAGCCTTATTCACCAGGAGTTAAATCTGGTCCCAATGCTCACCGTTGCTCATAATATCTGCTTAGGCCAGGAACCTCTGACCAGGTTTAGGACCATCGACTGGAAAAGGATGCGGGACAAGGCGAAGGAGTTTCTCGATCAGATCTCTCCGGAGATTAACTTGGCCGACAGAGTACAAGACCTTAGCATCCCTCATCAACAGCTCGTGGCGATTGCACGCTCGCTTACGACCAAGCCGCGCTTCCTCATTCTGGATGAGCCAACAGCCCGCCTCGACCAAAAGGCCACTGAGAATCTCTTTTCCTTCCTAGCAAACGTGAAAAACAAGGGGCTCACTGTAATCTATATTTCTCACCAGCTTGAAGAGATCTATCAAATCTGTGATCGCATTACCGTCTTGAGAGACGGAAAGAAAATCATAACAGCTCCCGTAAATGAACTCCCCCAAGGCGATCTCATCAGGCGTATGGTGGGAATGGAAATCACACAACAGGTGCCCAAGGAGCATGTGCCCATCGGTGAAGTCATCTTATCGGTCAGGGATCTGTCCCCCGAAAAAAAGGGCGAGAATATCAATTTCGAGCTCAAGTCGGGGGAGATCTTGGGTATTGTTGGAAGCATAGGTGCTGGAAAGAGTGAGGTGGCTCACGCCATATTTGGTTCAGACCCGAAGAAATCGGGAACGATTCTTATATCAGGACGAGAATTGAACACCCGGAATCCCGTGGAAGCCGTGAATGCAGGCTTGGCCTTAATACCAGAGGAAAGGAAAGCCCAGGGGCTGGTGGGCAACGAGTCTGTCAGGAAGAACATGACCATTGCTAGCTTGGAAAAAAGATTCTGTGCCGCCAGACTGTGGATAAAACAGACCAAAGAAAAGGAGGCTGTAAGAGAATCCATTACAACGTTAAAAATCGCAACTCGCGGGACTGAGCAGGAAGTCCAGTTCCTCAGCGGCGGTACCCAGCAGAAGGTTGTCCTCGGCAAGTGGCTGATGAGCGATTCGGACATTTATCTCTTCGACGAACCAACCAAGGGAATTGATGTCGGGGGGAAACATGAGATCTATAGGCTTATCATGGAATTAGCCCGACAAGGGGCAGGCATCGTCTTTATTTCCAATGAGCTTCCAGAAGTGCTATCCCTTTGCGATCGAATCCTTGTCATGTACCAAGGAAGGATCGCGAAGGAACTGAGTGCAACTACGACAAACAGAGAAGAAATTCTTTTCTATGTCATGGGTGGGAAGGAAAATGAGCAGGACACAAAGCAGTCTTGGCCAACTGATCAGTAACTACGGCACGATCTTGGCTTTCCTCGTTGCAATCATCTTCTTTTCTATTGCAACAGACACTTTCTTTCGCTTGGGAAATCTCCAGAATATCATTATACAGTCCACTGCGTTAGGGCTATGCGCGTTTGGATTAACCCTAGTCCTAATTGCTGGTGAAATTGATTTCTCCTACGGGGGCATCATTGGGCTTGTGGGCGCCCTATTGGCCAGTATGCTCCAGCAGGGCTATTCCCCGCTCTCAGCCACCCTCGTTTGCCTGCTCGTTGGCGGGGCCTCCGGCCTACTGAATGCCCTTCTGGTCGTTGGCTTCAACCTCTCGTCATTTCTTGCCAGCGTTGCGGTCTTCTTTTTGTGCATGGGCGCTGAAAGGGTCTACAGTCATGGTGTCACCGTATGGATACAAAACAGGACGATGCTTTCCCTTGTGCAAGGGCATATAGGCCCGGTGCCTACCCCTATTGTACTACTGCTCGGACTTTTGTTTGTATGCTGGTTCCTGCAAACCCAGACAAGGGCTGGTCAGCATGTCAGAGCCATCGGAGAAAACATCCAGGCAGCACGAGAGGCAGGCATCAGAACTAGTCTTGTGAAATCCCTAGTTTTTGTCCTTGCAGGATTGCTTTTTGCGTTCGCCGGCTGTCTTGAAACTCTACGAAACGGCGGTGCAATCATGTATGCAGGGAAACAGCTCTTGTTGTTCGTGCTGGCGGCCAGCTTTCTTGGCACTGCAACATTCAAAGCGGGGAAGGCGAATTTCCCGGGAACTCTTGTTGGCGCCTTTTTCCTTATCACTCTCATGAACGGATTCACTCTCTTGGGGATGAAATTCTACCTTATCCCTCTGGCTCAGGGTCTAATCCTTATAGCATCCGTTGCCATTTCTTCCATAAGGAGGGGGGAAATTGAGCAAGTCAAATTCTAGAGGCATGACAATGCCTGCGGCTGTGGAGCCTGGGGCAAAAGGATCAGAAAGCATTATTGTAAAAAGGCTTCTTGGTTTTTCGATCCGATATTCCATTTTTGTTTTCTTCGGGCTTTTTTTCGCTATCGTAACCTTCTTGCGCCCAGGGTTCATGAGCCTCGGAAACATCTATGACATTCTCGTCGAAGCCAGTCTTGTAACGTTTGTCGCATTCGGTGAGGCCTTTGTGATAGCTGCCGGAGCGGTTGATATGTCTTTGGGCAACATTGCCGGATTTGGGGCCATGATCGCCTGCTATCTCTTAAGCGTACGAGACTTCCCTGTTCCGGTGGGAGTCGCTATCGGCATCGGCGTGGGAACTCTGGTTGGACTGATCAACGGCCTTTTCGTCACACGTCTCTATATGAATTCACTGGTCGCTACCCTGGGAACCATGTTCATGTTGGTTGGATTTCTCTACATGGTAACCTTTGGACAGACCATCATGCTATTACCTGACGCTTTCACCTGGCTGGGAACGGGCTCTATTCTGAAGATTCCTATTCCCATCATTATTATGGCCTTTGCCTTTCTGATCTGCCACCTTCTCATGGAGAAAACGAAATATGGTCGTACTATACAGCTGATTGGTGGTAACATCGAAGCGTCCAGACTTTCTGGAATTAATATCAAGAACGTGATTCTCTTCGCTTTTGTGGTTTGTGGCCTATTGGGAACACTAAGCGGGATTCTCTTAGCAGCCCATCAAGGGCTGGCCAATGTCGACCTCGGTGAGCGATTCCTTCTCCAGGCCTTCACGGCAGCAATGCTCGGAACAGTCATTTTCGGGGGAAGAAACGTGATGCTGGGAACATTATGTGGGTCAATCTTTTTGATTAGCCTCATCAATGGGATGACCATCTTGGGGGCTGGCCCGGAATGGATCTACTTTGTACAGGGATCGCTTCTCTTGGGAGCCATTCTACTGAACTATTATTCTAAGAGAGTGTTGCCAGGCCTATACCGTTAATAATTGCTGCTCAGATCGGAGGAAGAGGGTACGAAGAGCTATCTTGGAAAACAAAAGATTGTTTTCTCAGTACTTGGAACTATTTTTAAGAAGAGACAAGATAGGATTTCTAGCTCCTGGCCTGCCATCCCTAATGAAAAGAAAGGTAATTAAAGGTTTTTCCCATAGAGTTCACCGCTCCTCGGGACCAATTCTGATGTGTTCTAAAGGCCTTTGTTAAAAGTGCGTTCATAGCAGACTCGACATCCCGTGTGTTAAAATTAGTTCGTTTGAACTGAAAGATCAATCGAGGAGGTAGCAAAGCATGCGTACACCTTGGAAAACGGACAATTGGTT
>Ga0187771_10002471_pt1 | contig 12719 bp, 15 predicted proteins | sample 0116_SJ02_MP15_1_FD_133139 | JGI IMG/M metagenome (GOLD analysis project Ga0187771, IMG submission 133139) | Tropical peat soil microbial communities from peatlands in Department of Meta, Colombia - 0116_SJ02_MP15_10_MG | ecosystem: Environmental > Terrestrial > Soil > Wetlands > Peat | place... | reverse complement strand
GTCTGCCATTCTTTGACTTCCCACTTGCCGTTAACGGAAGGAACGACTGCAGCTTTCATAGGGAAAACTCCTGAGGGAATTTGAAGGTAGGACTTGTTGCAGCTTCTTGCTTGGATGCGGCGAGCCACTCGTGGATTCATGCTGCCTAGTTTGCCGGGCAAACCCGCGCAACGTTAGACTGTTGCTGTCCGGCTTCTCCCACGGCTGGGCCGACGGTCGGGCGAACGTCGTTTTCTACCTTCCGTTCTCAAGGGTGAACCTATGCTGGTTGTCATGCAAGCGCACGCCACCGAAGAGCAGGTGCGCAACGTATGTGAGAAGATCGAGAAGATGGGTTATCGTGCCCACACCATGCCAGGGGCGCAGCGCACCGCAATCGGAATCACCGGCAATAAAGGCGAAATCGAGCCGGGCACGCTGGAAGAAATGCCGGGCGTCCAGGAAGTCATTCAGGTTTCGAAGCCCTACAAGCTGGTCAGCCGCGAGATCAAGCCAGAAAACACAATCATCCGTTTTCCTGGCACCAACGCCGCCATCGGCAAGCCTGGACTGGCCATTATCGCCGGGCCGTGTGCCATCGAAAACCGCGAGCAGGCGTTCGCCATAGCCGAGCGCGTCTCGCGCGCCGGGGCGCAGTTTTTCCGCGGCGGCGCCTACAAGCCGCGCACCTCGCCCTACTCCTTTCAAGGGCTCGGCGAAGAAGGCCTGCGCATCATGGCCGAGGTTCGCCAGCAATTCGGTTTGAAAATCGTCACCGAGGCCGTTGATCACGAATCGCTTGACCAGGTCGAACAGTGGGCCGACGTGATTCAAATCGGCGCTCGCAACATGCAGAATTTTTCGTTGCTGAAGCGCGCCGGACGGGCCAGCAAGCCCATCCTGCTCAAGCGTGGCATGTCGGCCACGCTGGAGGAATTCCTCATGGCCGCCGAGTACGTCATGAGCGAAGGCAACTACAACGTCGCGCTGTGCGAGCGTGGTGTACGCACGTTCGCCGACCACACTCGCAATACGCTCGATCTGAGCGTGGTGCCGGCAGTGCAGCGGCTCAGCCATTTGCCCATTCTGGTGGATCCCAGTCACGGCACGGGCAAGCGCAACAAAGTCACACCACTTTCGCGTGCGGCGATTGCCGTCGGCGCTGATGGATTGCTCGTCGAAGTGCACAACAAGCCGGATGAAGCCCTCTCCGATGGCCCGCAGTCGCTGCTCCCCGATGACTTCGATGAGTTGATGGCGCAGATCCGCCAGATCGCCGCCGTGTTGGGCAGGAACGTGCCGGAGATCGGAGCGAGGGAGACGGCGGCGGTGAGCAAGTAGGAGCCGACCCGCCGCTTTTACCAGATGTGTGACAGGTTGCGAGCAATTTCCCTAGCTGCGTCTCATCAGGTCGTCGATGGTTAGGCACATCTCGAAGGATGGAGCGCAACAGCCCCGGCCCTAGAGTTACGCCGGAATGCACGTGGACGGTCGTTGTGCGCGCGTCCTCATGCCTGAGCAGGAAATGGCTGCCGCGCGAACGCACAACCTCAAACCCAACAGATTGCAGGATGCGAATCAGTTCCCAGCCTTTCAAGCGCGGCAGCCGCGTCATACGGAAATCTGCTGGATGCCGATGAGCTCCATCGAGGGGATCTTGCGCTTGTCCTCCAGGCAAAGTTCCACAACCTCGTGAATGCGCTTCATAAGCGTATTCACGTTCTTCGCCTGCGTGTGGCAGCCGGGAATGGAGGGAACGGACGCGACGTAGTAGCCTTCTTCGTCTCGCTCAATGATCACGGTCAGTTTGCGGGAGGACTTCACATCGGCATTCTAGCACGGCCTCCTCGCCGACGACGGCGCCGCCCTTACGCCCGACTTCTGCTAATCTTGCTTGTTTCTCCCGGGCAGGCGTCATCTTGCGCAAGCTCCTCTTTATCGCCGTGCTGCTTCCCATCCTTGCCGGGATGGGATGGTGGTACTTCCGCGAGCGCTCGCTGCCTGACTATGGCCCGGCCTATCGCGAATACGCTTACGTCACAAACGGCAAGAGCAACACGGTGAGCGTGATTGATCTTCGGACGTTTGCGTTGGCAAAGACGATCCCAGTCGGCAGCGAGCCGACCGGCATTGCCGCTAATAGCAAGAAGAATGAAATCTATGTGGTCAACACCGCTTCTAACAACGTGAGCGTGATCGATGCCGAAACGAACAAAGTCGTCGCCACCATTGGCGTGCACGGTCGCCCATATTTCATCGACGTATCCCAAGATGGCAAGCGCGCCTATGTGGCCAATTCCGCCTCGAACAACGTGAGCGTTATTGACCTCGACAATCGGCAAGTGATCGGCAACGTGCGCGTAGGCGCTGCGCCGGGCCTGGCGCGGGTTTCGCCCGATGGCTCAACGGTCGTGGTCTCAAATCGATCGGACAACACCGTCTCGCTGATCGACGTCGCAGGGCTCCGCGTTCGCGCGACTCTTCCCGTCTGCCAGCAGCCCGAGGACATTGCCATTCTCCCCGATTCAAGCAAGGCGTTCGTTTCCTGCTCGGGATCTTCTCAAGTGGCCTCGATTCAGCTGGCGCACACAAACACGACAGCCGCAGAGGCGATCCGGAATCAAAAGAGCGAGACACAGACAAGCAGTGTTCTTAAGAACGAAGACCGCGTCCTCGCCCTGCTCGATGTCGGCCGCACGCCAGTCAGTCTCACGCTCAAGCCCGACGGCGGCGAAATGATCGTCTGCAACTTCGACTCCGACAGCATTTCGATCATCGAGACCGGCAGCGATGAGGTGGGCAGCAGTGTGGGAATTGGCCAACACCCATCTCGCGGCGTGGTCACGCTCGACAACTCGCGGCTCTATGTGACCAACTTCGGATCCAACAGCGTGGCCGTCTACGACATCGACATGGGCCGTCGTATTGCGACTCTAACTGTGGGCAGCCGTCCCGATGGCTTGGCTTTGACTCCGGATCAGAATTATCTGCTCGTGCTTGACACGCAATCCGGGGACGTAACCGTGATCCAGAAGCGAACTCCACGGAAATTGGAGCCGTCGGAGTATTCGCTCTTGACGTTGATTCCGGTCGGCGTGCAGCCCAACGCCGTCGTGGTAAAAGCATTTATGGCGACAAAGGCTGCAAAACATTGAGCCAGGGTAAGTCTCCAGAAGCCTGTCGTTCCGGGATTTCTTAACAGTTTGTCATTCCGAGCGGTTCTGCCGAGCCGAAGGCGAGCCCCGAGGGGGAGGAATCTGCTTCTCGCTTCCGCGTCGCTTGGAGGTTGTATAGTGAGGCGATCTCATGCAGCTCCAAGAGAACATCCCGCTGGCACCGCTTACGACGTTTCGCATCGGTGGTCCCGCCCGTTTCTTCGTTGAGGCTACGTCCACCGCCGAAGTGGAAGAGGCAGTGAAATTCGCACGATCAAGAGACCTGCCTATATTCGTTCTGGGCGGAGGAAGCAATCTGTTGGTCTCGGACTCTGGCTGGCCGGGGTTGGTTTTGAAGGTCACCATTTCGGGCATTGAGCGCAGGCCCGGCAACAATGACCGAGGCAAAGTACTCTTTGACGTCGGCGCAGGAGAATCCTGGGATCGCTTCGTCTCGCATGCCGTCGCAGCGCACTCCGCGGGCGTCGAGTGCCTGAGCGGCATTCCCGGCAGCGTAGGCGGCACGCCGGTGCAGAACGTAGGCGCTTACGGTCAGGATGTGTCGCAGACGATTGAGTCGGTCGAAGTCTTCGACCTGAAAGACAGTCAAGTGCGCGAGTTGTGCCGCGAGGCCTGCGGCTTTGCCTACCGCTCCAGCATTTTTAACACGACCGAGCGCGGCCGGTTCATAATCCTCCGCGTCACCTACGCGCTTACTCCGGGCGGCGAGCCGAGCATCGCCTATGCCGACCTGCAGCGGCATTTCGCTGGGCGCGAGACCCGCCCCAATCTCGCCGAAACGCGCGAGGCCGTGCGCCACATCCGAGCGCTCAAGGGAATGCTGATCACGCCCGGCGATCCCGACAGCCAAAGCGCAGGATCATTCTTCAAGAATCCGGTGCTCTCCCGAGAGCAGCACGCAAATCTGCAGAAACGGGCAGCCGCAAGAGGCTTGGCGATCCCCGCTTATCCCGCTCTCGAGAAGAGCAGAAAGGTGTCAGCCGCCTGGCTGGTCGAGCATTCCGGCTTCAGCCGAGAATATGGCTCGGGCCGCGTGGGGATTTCGCGCAAACATGCTCTCGCTATCGTCAACCGAGGAGAGGCCACCGCCGCCGAAGTACTCGCATTGAAAGACCAGATCCAGCAGCGGGTTGAGGAGATTTGGGGCGTTGCGCTGGAGCCCGAGCCGGTGATGGTCGGCTTCTGACACCAGTTCCCAGTTGTCAGTTGCCAGTTGTCAGTAAACCCCACTCCGTTTGTCATTCCGAGCGCAGCGAGGAATCTGCTTTGGGTCAGCAGCTCCCGGGCCCCTGACCTTTGTTTCCGGCTGCATACAGCGACTCCTTCCACGTTCTGTTTCCAGAAATTCTCGAACAAAGCCGGCTCGGGAGTAGTCTTCATGATTGAGGGCAGACGAGTGGTAGCGGGAGAGGCAATCCTGAGCCGGACAGCGGCGGTTGACAATAGCAGCACCGAGCGCAGCCGGTTTGCGGGCACGGACGAGATGCTCGAAGGGATGGTCCTAGAGCACTCGTGGCTCGTTTATCGAATCGCATATGCCGTACTGCGCCGCCACCATGACGCCGAGGACGCAACCCAGGAAACGTTCCTGAGAGTCCTGCGCTACGCCAAGAAGCTTGACGCGATCGAAGATCCGAAGACGTGGCTGGCGCGAATCGCGTGGAGGGTTGCCGTAGATCGAAGCAAGCGGCACAGCCGAAGGCGTGAAGTCTCTTTGGACGATCCGGAACAGCCTTTCGCTGACGTGGCGTCGTCGCAGACATCGGCTGATGCGACGGTGCATGGCGCTCAAGTGGGAGCGGCGCTAGAAAAGCTGATCGCGGCTCTGCCCGGAAAACTGCGCCAGCCGCTGATTCTGTCGACGATCGAGGAGATGTCGTCGCGAGACGTCGCTGCAACATTGGGGATTAACGAGGCGGCGGTGAGATCGAGGGTCTTCCGCGCGCGGCAGATTCTGAAGGAAAAGCTGGCGAAGGTTTGAAAGGGCGCGGCTTTAGCCGCGCCGAAGGATTCCGAATATTGAAATGGGCTTTAGCCCCTGAGGGATTGCGCAGATAACAACAGGTGGAATTATGGCAGACGCATACAAGCAACCCGACAACATCGAGCGTGACAACCTCGATTGCGTACTCGATGCCGCTCTCGCAAAATACGCGGCCGTTGAGCCGCGAGCCGGGGTGGAGCAAAGAGTCCTGGCCAACCTCCGGGCGGAGCAGGCTAAACCTCGATATCGCAATTTGTGGCAATTGGCCGCCGTGGCCGCATTGGCCTCGCTCATCGTTGTAGCGGTGCTGGCATGGAGGCCGAGCCGGTCGTCGCGGCCAGTGGCCATGAGACTTCCTGTAGCAACGCCGCAGACCACACATGCGACGGCGCCTCAGTTTATTTCGAAAGCGATTCCGCCACGACGCACCACTACGAAAAAAAAGGCCATTTCGCAGCGTCCAACTCAACCTTTCGTGGCGACCATGCCCAAGCTGGATCAATTCCCCTCGCCGCAGCCGCTGACTGAGCAGGAGTTGGCCCTAGCCCGATATGCCCAGTCGTTTCCCGGGGAAGCGACACTAATCGCGCAGGCGCAACAAGAATTCGAACTCGAGATACAGAAAGAAATGAACGACGCCGGGTCGGAGAGCCGACCCTCCGGTTCGACTCAACAAGAAAGGTGACGAAACATGCGAAAAACGATTGCACTGTCCATGGCCCTAATCTCCACAGGACTTCTATGCTGCCTGTGCGCTGCACGGGCCCAGGATGAAGCCAAGAAAGAGACGCCGACTCAAACCGCAAAAGTCCAACCGGTGCAGCCTTATCGGCTGGATTTTGCGTTCAACGAACTGGTGGACGGCAAAATCGTAAACACCCGGCATTACTCCATGAATCTGACTGCTGGCGAATCCAATGAGATCAAGATTGGAACGCGGGTTCCCGTCGTTTCTGGTTCGAGCCCGAGCGCACCTGCCGCACAGTGGCAGTACGTGGACGTGGGTACGAATATCTGGGCTCAACTGCGAGAGCACGGGGATGAATTGGTGTTGGCCGTGCGCAGCGAGGTCAGCAGTTTGAGCAGCGACACCGAACATCTCGGAGAACAAAACCCGGTGATTCGGCAAATCAAGCTCTCCGGCAGTACGCTATTGGTTGCCGGCAAAACGATCCTTATTGGCAGCATGGACGATCCCAACTCGAAGCGGCAGTTTCAGCTGGAGGTCACGGTGACGAGATTGCGCTAGGCCCGATACGGAGATGTGGAGGAATGCGATTGCTGACTGTTGATTTGGGAGATTACTCCTCGTGTTCGCGCTGGGTTTCATTCAACAATCAGAAATCAACAATCATCGATTCTTCTTCGTGCCTCTGCGCCTCTGAGGTGAGAATCTACGCAGGCGCCGCCCCGGATCGTGACCTGGCTTTGTCGGCTGTGACCCCATCCGAGGGGACGGTCTAGCGATCCGGCCGAGCGGCGCCTCAGGCTTCTACATCGGCAAATTTTGCCGCCTCCTTGAATATTTCCACAAACATTCTTCGCGTCAGCTTGCCCGTCTGCGTGTTCTGGTTTGAGGGATGGTACGACGCCAGTAACACGTTACCACCGGGCATCCGGTAACTGGCGCCGTGTTTGAAGATGTAGTCGCGTTTGCTGAACTGGGTACTCCACTCTTCCGGGTTCTTTGCGATGCCAGAGCGTGCCCTGGGTAGTCCATAGGCCGCAACCCCAGGAAGACAATGAAAATGTGGGTGCCCCACGTCTCGCCGATTTTGCGAGACGTGGGGTTTTCCACTGAGCTGGCCGAAAGGATGAGATATCTGGCGCTTCAGGTGATTCAAGTACGCGTCAAACCCGATCTTGCCGAGTGCGACGACGACCTTCACGTTTGCTAATCCCGCCAGCTCACGATCGAGGAATTCCGAACAGTTCGCCAGCTCCTCGGGAAGCGGCTTGTTGTCGGGTGGCGCGCAGCGGACAGCCGCCGTAATGTACAGGTCCTTCAGCGTCAGGCCATCGTTGCGGTCGGTGGCCGTGGGCTGACTGGCGAATCCCGCCTCGTAAAGCACCGGATACAGAAAATTGCCGCTGGCATCCCCGGTAAACATTCGTCCCGTGCGGTTCGAGCCATGCGCGCCCGGAGCCAGCCCCATAACGAGCACGCGAGCCTTAGGATCGCCAAATCCGGGCACGGGCTTGCCCCAGTACTCCCAGTCGCGGTAAGCACGCCGCTTCTCCCGCGCGATCTGCTCCCGATACGCCACCAGCCGGGGGCAGCGGGTGCAGGCTACGACCTCTTTGTTAAGGATTCTCAGCCAGTCGGCCATAAGTCGTGAGCGAGGCTACCGAAATCTGCTCGACATTCTGCGACTCTACATCGCCGGGACCAATTCGGGCCAATCACGAACGACAACCTACGAACGACAAGCGGCCTTCAATTGACAACCAGCGGAAGGGGAAGACCTAGAGTCCTATCTTTATTGCGAATGAAAGAAAGCCGCCAAGGCTTACTGGGCATCAGTCAAGCCAATAGCTGGGGAACCAGTCCTTCTGAACTTCGCGGCCCAAGCTGCGATTGTAGTTTTCTTTGGCGAGCAGAAGCTTCTCTAGCATGGAAGAGTTGTGGACCCTCCGGAGGTGATACACCTTTCCCATGAGATGAGAAAAACCCCTTTTGAATTTAGCGATACGATCGCTGGGGTCATGAGGATCGCCGCCACCACCCAAAACCAAGTACGAGAAAGTCTTGGAAGCGGCCCATTCGATCATTCTGTCCATGAGATAGGTGTGGGCATCGGTACTTAGTAGTTCCAGTACGCTACCAGAATATTGGTACCAAAGGCATTCGGTGTCCTCCACGAAGACCGAGGATGAAACCAATTTCCCTTTTGCATGCGACTCCGCCAGCAACGCTCGATCCCGCAGAGCGTCGAACAGTGCACGGAAGAATTGCGCGCCCTGCACATACGGGGCTCGCGTTAAGTTGCGCTGTTGCGTCGATTGATACAGCCGCATAAACGAGGCCAGGTTCTCTTCTGTGGGTTCAACGATTTTCCATGACGCGCCGTCACGGGCCGCTTTCCGGGCTGCCGCCTTGTGACCCTTTCGGTACTGCTTGTGTGCTGCCTCATAACCATTACGAAGATCCACATAGAGAATATCGCTGACGGGAATCAGTTCTTCGATTTGGCCCAACTCGGATGAGTACGAATAGAGAGGATGAAAACGAATGAATTCGGTCACCACGTTGTTGTCCGCGCAAAAGCGATGAACTGCAACGCGGTACCTTCGTAGCAGTTCCCCGCGATCGGCAGTCGCGCAAACCAAGAGCGGTCCGTTGTAGACCGGATTTGCCAGGTCCACCGGCGGAGACGAGAATTGAGCGGCAATGTCTTCATAGAATGGCAGAGATGATACGTTCTTGATAGCCGTAACGTCGAAGGCCGTCCCGAGATCATCCTGATAAAGAAGCATCGCGGGAGAACTGTCTCTGTCTCCGTGTAAGTCACAGTATTCGGGTGAGTAAAAAATCCCAGCTTTGGACGCTGACACGCAGGAGCGCCAACGTGCGTCCGCAGGTTGGACTAATTCAAAGGACATCGGTTGCGCCTCTGCGACAGTCTACGCCGATGGGGGCTGGCCCAGGCTTTCACGCTGACATTACCACGACGGTTGCCCCACCCTTGTCGCGCTGTTTGCGACAGGGTGGGGATTCTTGACTTTCGTTCCGGTTGGGGTACTGCAACGTCAACGTCCCCACCCTATCCGCACAAAACGCGGATAAGGGTGGGGCAACCGCAAGCGCGCAGGTCAGAGATGCGGAAAGGCTGGGCCAGCCCCCACCCACTTCATCGTGGTTTCGAGGAGATCAAAGGCTGGGCTACCCGCCCAGGACATCGGAGACGATTAAATCACATCTCCGCGCGGAGAGATGTTCCGTGCCTCCCACCCGTTCGCACAAAACGCGAAAGGATGGGCAGCCTTTGCCGAAATGATGCCGACAAAACCAACGGCGCGAAAGGCGGGCCACCCGCCCAGCCGGTGGCTCTTGACTGTGCAAATATATTCAGATATTCTATACTAGCAGCTAGGGAATATCTGAATATGGCAAAGGCTCACATCGCAAAAGGCAACGCCAAAATAACCGTGGAAGGCACACCGGAAGAAGTCGCGGCCGTTGTGGCTTTGCTGCAGGGCCACCCGGTCAGCCCATCGTCCAGGGGACAGCACACTGTTCGCAGGAAGGCCCCTGGCAAAGAGCCTAAGCCCACGCCGATAAACCTCGTAAGCTCACTGATCGACGGAGGATTCTTTCGCAAGCCTAAAGATCTTGCCGCTATAAAGGTGGCATTAGAGGAGTTAGGACACTTCTACCCCGTAACGACCTTGTCGCCGACACTGCTGCGCATGGTTCGCCGTCGCCAACTGCGTCGACTTAAGGATAAGAAGAGGTGGCTCTATACAGGGTAGGTCCGAAGATATGAAAAACGCGAGCCTGACAATAGAACAACGCATCGCACGGCTAGAAGACGCCGTGTTCGGCCGAAAGAGGAAAACAAGGAGTGGAGCAGCACCCAAGCCGTCCGACTTTTCGGGAGCTACCGGTGGTGTCCGCCTGCTTATTTCAAAGGCCTTCTTCAAGAAGAAGAAGGCCCTCGCCGAAATAAGAGCCGCACTTGCGGAGCATGGCTACCACTACAGCGCCCAGGCAGTGCACGAGGCGCTGAAGAGGCTGACCACCAAGGGCGGACCATTGGTGTCGCTCCAGGAAGGCGGCAGAAAGATTTATGTCGAAAGAAAATAGAACCGACAAGCACGCTGACCTCCTGGCGAAACTCCAGCAGGTGCGTACGCTGCTGGATGAATGTATGGCCGAACTTCGCGGACCCAGGAGTGGAGGGCGTGCGGGAACCCCTGCGCCGCCTGTAACAGGGGGCGCTCGCCAGTTCGGCGATCTCGACTTCGAAGCTAACCAGCGCGCCTTCATAAAGGAGCACGCCGTACACCTGAGTCCTGGCGCAAGGTTTGGTTTGTTGCTGGCATATTTGGCGAAGGGTGACGTAAGCAAGGAAGTCCGGCTAAAGGACATCGAGACCGCATGGGGCCGGATGACGGCGCTATTGGGTGACTTCAACAGGAAGTATTCCAATGACGCGAAGGAACAGGGACTGGTGACCACGAAGAAACAGGGGGCCTACGTTCTGCGTCCCAAATGGCGCGAGGTTCTTGCGAAGAGTAAGAAGGCAAGCTATGTCCGCTAAATCTCATCATCAGGAACTTGAAAGGCTTTTGACGCCTCCCTTCCCCAAGAAGCACGTCTCCTCATTTTTGGGACACTTCTCGAAAATGGTCGCAGAGTTTGAAGACGGAGAGTGGGAAAATTGCATTGCGAAATCTGGCAAGTTCGTCGAAGCTTCGCTAAAGGCGCTTTATGCGCACGTCGGCAAGACACCCCCCGGCGGTAGGGGCTTTAAGGCGGACGTCATTATCAATGGTCTGGCTCAACTGCCTGATGACGGCACATTCCACGATTCAATCCGACTAACTATCCCGCGGGCGTGTCGCTTTGTCTATGACGTGGCCAGCAATCGCGGTGGACGCCACGATGCAGGAGACATCGACCCAAACGAAATGGACGCAAATGCCACCGTTATGAGCTCCTCGTGGATATTGGCCGAGATGATTCGACTTGGCCAAAAGGGTGCCATCGACGTATCGCAGGCGAAGGCCTTTGTAGATTCTCTAGTGGAGAAAAAATATCCGCTGATGGAGGATATCGACGGCCGCATGTACTTCCACCTAAAGGGCAAGACAGCCCCCGACGTCGCTCTTATGGCACTTGCCCGTCGCCATCCCGCTCGCATGCCAAGACAGGAGCTCGTGGAAACAGTGAAGCGTAATGGCTTCAGCTTAAATAATGCACGAGTAGCGGTTACGCGGATCGGCAAGATGGTCGACGACGATGGCGACGGAAATCTTCGAATTCTCGCGCCAGGACTCAGGCGTGCAGATGAGCTGAAGAGACAGACCGCTGACTGAGAGCGTGACTTCGGGAGTTGCGAGGAATCGGCCGCCGTAAGGGCATAGCAATTCCCCGGGCATCTATAGCTGCCCCTGCCCTGCAATTGACGCTCCTCTCCCTTACTCTTTACACTCAATTAACAGTAGTGAATACAGCCACGGAGCTCGAGATCGGTGGCCCGGGCCCAGCCAGACGTTGGAGAGCAAGCCGAAAGGAAAATGTGAGCCCCACAGAGACCACTGACGCGAAGCGCGACGGCGTCAAGCGCGAGATTTCCGTCGAAGTCCCCGCCGAGGAAGTCGCGCACGAAACCGAGGCGCTCATTCAGAAGTATCAAAAGATGGCGCGGCTGCCCGGCTTTCGGCGCGGGCACGTTCCGGCGTCGATCATCAAGCAGCGGTTCAAAGAAGACCTCAAGAGCGAAGTGGTTGAGGCGCTAGTCCCACGCTACTTCCGCAAAGAGGCCGAGAAGTTGGGCATGATTCCGGTGTCACAGCCGCGCGTTAGCGACCTGCACATCCATGAAGGCGAACCGCTGCGCTTCAAGGCCAGTTTTGAAGTCATGCCTGAGATCAAGGTCGAAGGCTACAAGGAGCTGCGGGCTGAGCACCCGGTGATCGTCGTGAAAGACGAAGAAGTCGAAGAGGCGCTCGGCAGCCTGCGCGAACAACATGCCACGTTCACCACCGTCGAAGGCAGCCCGCTGGCCGATGGCGATTACGCTCAGGCGTCAATGGATGGTAGACCAAAAGAAGGGGACGGCAAGCCCAAGGAACAAGACGCTAACGCAAAGCCCGTTCACATGGACGAAGTCCTGATCGAAATCGGCGGCAAGAACACCGTGCCCGAATTCAGCCAGAACCTGCGCGGCGCCAACGCCGGAGAGACTCGCGAGTTCGAGGTCAGCTATCCCCAAGACACCAACGACAAGCGATTGGCGGGCAAAACATTCATCTACACGGTGAAGATCCACGCCATCAAGCAGAAGAGCCTGCCCGAACTCAATGACGAGTTCGCCAAGGAACTGGGAGAGTTTTCGAGCCTCGACCAGGTTCGCAAGCAGATTCGTGAAAACATGATAGCCGAGCGCAGGCGTGCGGCCGAGCGCGAGGCCAAAGACAAGCTGGTTGCCGAATTGATCAAGCGCAATGATTTCGAAGTGCCGGAGTCGCTGGTGGACCGGCAGATTGATGTCCGCCTGGAACGCGGTTTGCGCGCCCTGGCTTCGCAAGGCATGAAGGTGGAAGACATGAAGAAAATGGATCTTCCCCGCCTGCGTGCCGGTCAGCGCGACCAAGCGGTGCAGGATGTGAAGTCGTCGTTGTTACTGGAACGCGTCGCGGAGCTGGAAGGGATCGGAGTCAGCGAAGACGAGCTGAATCGCGAGATCGAGGCGCTGGCCCGGCAGACAAAACAGACTCCCGAAGCGGTCCGCGCTCGTTTGACACAGGAGGGGGGCCTCGATAGAATCCGAAGCAGAATCCGCAGCGAGAAGACCCTCGATTCTCTGTATCACCAGTCCGCGTAATTCACAAAAAGGACGCGGACCACTTTC
>Ga0187771_10002470_pt1 | contig 12721 bp, 7 predicted proteins | sample 0116_SJ02_MP15_1_FD_133139 | JGI IMG/M metagenome (GOLD analysis project Ga0187771, IMG submission 133139) | Tropical peat soil microbial communities from peatlands in Department of Meta, Colombia - 0116_SJ02_MP15_10_MG | ecosystem: Environmental > Terrestrial > Soil > Wetlands > Peat | place... | reverse complement strand
CGTCGACATATATCCCTCCAATTATTATTTTATCAGTATCATTGATGATTTGAAGTGAACTTAACCAACTATAATAGTTCCCGGAAGGAGAAAAGTCAAAATCCCTGTGGTTTTTAATCTGAGAGAGATAATAGGGTGAATAAAAGGTAGAAAACCAAAAATTTGTTTTTTTATCTATACCTGACTATTCTATTAATAACTTGGGGTAACAAATGGATCCTTTATACCTTTTCGGTCCTTCTATTAAAAAATGGTTCGAAGAACAGATCGGATCTCCAACAGAAATTCAGCAAAAGTCATGGCCTTTGATCGCTGGAGGCAGGCATATCCTGATGAGTGCACCCACAGGAACAGGTAAAACTCTGGCCGCCTTCCTCTGGGCGATCAATCAGCTTCTAACCGGTGTTTGGCCAAAGGGTGAAACCTCTGTTCTCTATGTATCACCTATGAGGGCTCTAAACAACGACATAAGGAAAAATCTTCTCATTCCGATTGAACAGATAGGAGCAGATATCGGTGTTTTTGTTCGGAGTGGCGACACACCCCCGGATGAGAGGCGCAGGATGTTCAAACGGCCCCCTGAAATTCTAATTACAACCCCTGAAAGCCTTAATATACTTTTAACTTCAAAAAACAGCTGCTTTATTTTTAAAAGTTTAAAAACCGTTATAATGGATGAAATTCATGCCATCGCCGGAAACAAAAGAGGAACACTGCTCATCAGTTCGGTGGAAAGACTCACCAGAATTTCAGGAGAGTTTCAAAGGATAATACTGTCAGCAACAATAAGGCCTATTGAGCTGGTAGCAGATTGGGCGGGCGGCAAAAGAGACATCCAGATAGTTGAAGCCAGCAGGTCTAAGAAATACGAGATAAAGGTGGAATTCCCGGCGTATTCCCCAGGAATGATTAATGATAAATCAATATGGCCATCTTTGATTGAGGAATTCAAAAGACTCATAAAAAATCGTAAATCTACGCTGATATTCGCCAACAGCAGGCGACAGACTGAAAAAATCGCAAGACTGATGAATGAAAATGAAACGGAAATCTTAGCCTATTCACATCATGGCTCAATTTCAAGGGAGTTGAGGCTTGAAGTAGAGGATAAACTTAAAAAAGGTGAACTCAGGTCCATAGTCGCCACAAGCTCTCTTGAGTTAGGTATCGATATAGGGGAACTTGACCAGGTTATCCTTGTAGATTCTCCCAGATCAGTTTCCTCCGCACTTCAGAGAATTGGAAGGGCAGGTCATAAAGTGGGTTTTATAAGCCGGGGGGTTCTATATCCAACACATGACAGGGATTTTATCGATGCTGCAGTAATGGCAAGGGCTGTAGAAGATTATGAAATTGAACCTTTAAAACCCGTTGAAAACCCGCTTGATATACTCTCACAGATCATTCTATCAATGATTACAACTGAAGACTGGGACATTGTCAGCTTATATGATTTCATCAGAACCATCTACCCTTATAGGAACCTGCCGTATAATCATTACCTTCTTGTTTTAAATATACTTTCCGGAAGATACGCCGGTAGCAGGATAAAGGAATTGAAGCCGCGAATATCGATTGATAATCTGAAGAAAATTGCTAGCGCTCTTGATGGTTCTGCATCGTTGGTATACCTTTCAGGTGGTGCAATACCAGACAGAGGTTATTACAATCTTCGTGTCCAGGATACTAATTCTAAAATCGGCGAACTTGATGAAGAGTTTGTCTGGGAGAGGAAGATCGGGGATACTTTCTCTCTAGGACCATCCGTATGGAAAATCAGGAATATCACAAATAATGACGTTATTGTAATCCCGGCCGGCGGCGAACCAAAAATTATTCCATTCTGGAAAGCGGAAGATTCCGACCGGGGGTTCTTTTTCTTCGAAAAAGTCGGATTATTTCTGGAAAAAGCCTCCAGCATGGTTGACAATGAAAAGGCTTTTATTAATTTACTTATATCCGAATATTCCATGAGCGAGTCTGCCGCCTGGAAACTTACAGATTTTCTCAAATCACAGGTTAAGTTCACAAAATCACCTCTACCCTCCAGAAGCCTCATTATTGCTGAACATATCAAGGACCAGTCTTCAGGTGATTATAGCGGGATCGTCCTGCACACTTTTTGGGGAGGAAGAGTAAACCGGCCTTTTTCATTTATTCTTTCCTCAGCATGGCAGAATAAATACGGCAACCCCATAGAGGTTATGTCCGGCGATGACAATATTCTCATAATGCTCCCGCCTGAATTTAAGCTCAGTGATGTTCTTGAACTTCTATATGCATCAGACCTTGAAGGACTTCTCAAAGAAAGCATTGAGAATACAGGATATTTCGGGGCCCACTTCCGGGAAAATGCTGGAAGGGCACTGCTGCTTCCGAAAAATTGGTTTAACAGCAGGGTTCCTCTATGGCTGAACAGGTTAAGATCAAAAAAATTGCTTGAAGCTGTCAGCCCCTACAAGGACTTTCCGATCACAATTGAGACCTGGAGGGAATGTCTGCAGGATAGCTTCGAGCTTGAAAATCTAAAAAAATTGATCGAAGAGATACGTACCGGCGAAATAAAAATCAGTGAAATATATACTCCATGGCCATCCCCTTTTTGCGGAAATATCATATGGCATCAGAAGAACAAATATGTATATGAAGATGATACTCCAATTCCTTCTGAAACTTCAAGGCTTTCAGGAGATATATTCAGGGAAATGCTCGCATCAGGCGGATTGAGGCCGCTTATCCCGGCAGATACCATATCGCTGCTGGATCAGAAGTTAAAAAGAACCTATCCTGGCTATGCACCCCAGAATTACAAAGACCTCCTCGAATGGCTGAAAGATAGACTTTTGATAGGCGAATTAGAATGGAAAGAATTGACAGAACTGACCGGCTGGTATGATAATGCAGGGAATGATATCATATCCATAAAGCCTCCTTTGTCAAAATTCCGCCTCGTTTGCGCCACAGAATATCTTCCGCTTGTTTCTTCATTCTATGAGCTTTCACCGGAAGAACTCGATATCTCTCCCATGAATCAGGATGTATCAATCGAAGGGTATATAAAGAATAATTATAAAAAACTCTCATCAGAGCTTTCGGAATCAGCTCTGCTTGACAGGGGAAGGTTTTTTCTGCAGTGGATATCATACTACCCTGTTATCGATACAGAGATTATCCCTGGTTTGATAGGCCTGTCAAAAGCTGACCTTGCAGAAATACTGGAGGAATTATCCAAATCTGGTGAAATTATTATTGATAAACTGATAGAGGGTTCGGAAGGGATTTTTGTAGCGGAGAGATCCAACCTTGAGTACCTTCTCAGAACTTTAAGAAAAAAAAGAAGCCCTGTTTTCAAAGCACTCCCAAAAGATTTTCTTCAGCTTTTCCTGGCAAACCACCTGGGGCTTACGGGCAAAAACAGCTCAATTGACAGCTTTAAAACTGATCTGGAAAAGCTTTTCGGTTACCCACTGAAAGCTTCCATCTGGGAGGAACTGATATTTCCCTCCAGGTTTGCCCACTATTTTCCCGCATGGCTTGACAGTCTCCTGCAAAACACGGAGCTGCTATGGTTCGGATGCGGAAAACAAAAGGTTTCATTCGCTTTTCCGGAAGATATTGAACTTTTTTTCGGGCCCAGGGGTCCCATTGAATTTCTGGAATTCCCGGATATTAAAAGGTGGTATAGCTTTTTTGAACTGGCTGAAATCATGAAAACCACCTCGGAGAAAGCTGCCGGGAAGATATGGAATATGGCATGGAAGGGACTGATATCAAATGATTCATTCGAACCGGTCAGAAAAGGTATCCTGAACAATTTCACAGCTTCAGGCATAAAGGAACAGGCCGGAATAGGCCGTCGGGGGCACCGGAGCAGATGGGAATCCAGCCGCCCCCTTAGCGGTAAATGGTATGCCCTTCAGGTAACCCGGACCGGCAGAGATCTTCTCGGTATGGCGGAAATTCAAAAAAGCAGAGCGCGTATTCTTTTTGACAGGTATGGCATCATATTCAGGGAAATTTTAAACAACGAAGAGCCGGAATTCAGGTGGGGCAGTCTTATAAGGACATTCCGACTGATGGAACTTTCAGGTGAGATTCTGTCGGGTTATTTTTTTGAGGGTATACCCGGACCTCAGTTCGCTTCACAAGAGGCTTACCGCGAACTCCTTGTCAACCTTCCCAATGACAGGATTTACTGGCTTTCAGCTGCAGATCCGGCTTCTCTCTGTGGTACAGGCATTGAAGGTATAAGCTCAAGGTATCCTAAAAGATCATCGTCAAATTTAATGGTTTTTCATGGTGAGCGGCTTGTGCTCATCATCAGCAGGAGTGGAAAACACCTGGAATTTCTGGTCGGTCCCGATCATGCAATGATTGAAAAATATCTTGACATTATAAAAGTCCTTCTTACAAGGGAATTCAATCCTTATTCATCACTAAGGGTTGAAAGAATAAACGGCATAGCGGCTAACGAAAGCCCGTATAGAGGTGTGCTTATTAATTTCGGCTTCAAGTCCAGTTATAAGGGCCTTGAGATCTGGAGATATTAAACATTACCCGGAGTGGCTTTTTTTTCGTCTCCCTTTTTTTCAAACAGAACAAGCAGTATAACAATTATAAAGCCGAAAGTAATAAGCATGTCGGCTATATTAAAAATAAATGTCCTTATCACGGGACCGATTCCCACATTTAAAAAATCTATTACACAGTTGTCGAAAACCCTGTTGTATATATTATTGGCGCCTCCTGTGAGGATCATGGAAAATGCGGCTGTCTGAACCGGGGTGATCTTATTAGATAGAATTATATATATTAACAATATAATAAGAATAAAAGCCGGGGCTACTGTCAGTATAATGAACCTGCCGATGTCTGGAAGATTCTGGCCCAATGAGCCAAACGCTCCGGAATTTTCAGTATAAACAAGCCTGATTGTGTCAAAAAGATATGAAGCTGTCTTACCCGGTATAAGTTTTTCCCTCGCCAGGCTCTTAGTTGTCTGGTCCGCCAAAGTTCCTGCAGCCAATATGCTTAAAAGTAGAATAAGTCTTGGCAATAATTTCATCTTTTTTCTCCGCTATGACTGATGAATATCTATTTTATTATCTCAAAGAGGAATTGTCAAAGATCTTTACCAGACACTAAAATACAGCAGAAGCAGGTATTTTCCCTGTATTCTTTTGCTCTTTTACCGCATATAAATTATACTACAATCAAGATAAGTAAGGACATTACAACTGAATGAAATACATAAGCACAAGGGGCAATCATATCCCTGTAAGAAGCACTGAAGCCATACTAACAGGTATGGTTCCCACAGGGGGTCTTTTTGTCCCTGAAATTTTATCTGATATCGATATTGGCTCCCTTAGCGGAAAATCATACCAGGATACAGCATTTGAAGTTCTCAGATGTCTGCTTTGTTCTGAATCGGATTACCCAGAAGCCGATCTTATCAAGTATATCAATAAAGTCTATAACCTCTTCAAGTTTGATTCGGATAAGGTGACCCCCCTTCATTACCTTGATGAAATTACAGCAGTACTTGAGCTTTGGCATGGGCCGACAGCTGCTTTCAAGGACCTCGCCCTTCAAATATTGCCTTACTTCATCTCAGGCGGCCAGAAGATACTCAAGAAAAGTAAAGAAATCGTTATTCTTGTCGCTACATCCGGTGATACCGGTAAAGCCGCTCTGGAGGGATTTAAAAACATACCCGGAACAAGAATTATAGTTTTTTATCCTGATAGCGGTGTAAGCCCGGTCCAGGAAGCTCAAATGCTCACAACAGGAGGAGCTAATACCTATGTAATAGGGGTGAAAGGTAATTTTGACGACTGCCAAAATGCAATAAAGGAGATTTTTTCAGACTCCGCTTATAACGAATTACTTGATAAAAAAGGTTTTGAACTGTCCAGCGCAAATTCCATAAATTGGGGAAGGCTGGCTCCTCAAATAGTTTATTATTTCTGGGCATATTTCCAGATGGTAGAAAACAAAACAATTATCAAAGGGGACAAGATCGACATCTGTGTTCCAACTGGTAATTTCGGGAATATTCTCGCGGCATTCTATGCCAGAGAGATGGGACTTCCTGTTTCAAAACTTGTCTGCGCTTCAAACAGAAACAATGTTCTGACTGATTTTATCAGGACAGGTATTTACAATAAAAAAAGAGAATTTTTTAAAACAATCAGTCCTTCAATGGATATTCTGATTTCCTCCAATCTCGAGCGTTTTTTATTCTACATTTCGGGAAGCAATCCCCTGAAAATCATAAGATGGTATAATGAACTCAGCCAGACCGGAGAATTCAAGGTGGATGAGATGACGCATCAAAGAATCAGCGGCATTTTATTCGGTGATTTTGCAACTGAAGAAGATACATACTTATACATAAAAAAAGTGTTCAGTGAAAAGGGATACCTGATGGATACTCATACAGCCGTCGGAGTAAAGGCTCTCGACACTTACCGGGGCTTAAGGTCAGGAGCAGAACCGGCTGTAGTATGCGGAACGGCTTCTCCCTATAAATTCAATTCATCGGTCTATTTTGCCATTACTGGAGACGCATCGCTTACAGATGAATTCATTATACAGAAAAAATTAAAGGAACTGACTGGCGTCGCTCCGCCGAGATCGATCGAAGAACTAGAAAGCCTTAAAAGACGCCCTCGCAGGGTGATAGAGGTTTCTGATATCCGCAATTATATAATAAGTATACTCAGCCCGAACAGGAAAGTTCATATAAGCATAAAAAATAGAAAACCGCTTTATTCACCGAAAAAGCGCTTATGAAGAAGTCGCATCGCATCGTCAGCCCTGTCTTTCATGATCACAACTGATATTTTTATTTCAGATGTTGAAATCATCTGTATATTAATTCCTGCTTTGGCAAGCACATCAAAAACGGATGCGGCTACCCCTGAATGACTCCTCATTCCAATTCCGACTACAGAGACTATAGCAATATCCTGATTGTAACTCACTTCCTCAGCACTGAGTTCTTTTTTTAGTTCATCCATTATTTTTTTTGTTTCATCGATATCAGTTGAAAGTACAGTAAAGGAAATCTGGCTTTTCGAATCCCTGCCTACACTTTGAACAATCATATTAACATTTATATTGGATTCTCCGAGTTTGTTAAAAATTCCAGAGGCTACCCCTGGCCTATCTGGTATTCCCGATATATTGACCTGGGTCTCATCGGTTTTTTTCGCTATACCCGTTATTACCATATCTTCCATATCTAAATTCTCCTTAACAACCAAAGTACCTTCATTTTCAATAAATGTCGAAACTACTCTCAATGGGACGCCGTATTTCATGGCAAAAATCACCGATCGGTCATGGAGAACTTTCGCACCCATTGAAGCAAGTTCAAGCATTTCATCATGAGAAATAAGGGAAAGTTTCTTTGCATCTTTCACTATTCTGGGATCTGCCGTATAAACTCCATCAACATCTGTGTATATATCACACCTATCAGCTTTCAAAGAGGCGGAGATCGCCACAGCAGTTGTATCAGAACCTCCTCTTCCCAGAGTAGTTATGTTCCCTTCCTCATCAATACCCTGGAAACCGGCCACGACTACTATTTTCCCCTCTTTAAGAGATTTCATTATTTTTTCCGTATTTATATCCAGAATCTTAGCTTTTGTGAAATCAGCGGTTGTTTTGATCCCGATCTGGGCTGCATTATATGAAATCGCGTCAACTCCAAGATCATGAATCGCCATAGATAGCAGTGCTATCGAAACTTGTTCACCCGTCGATATGAGCATATCCATTTCTCTTTTCGACGGGTTTTTTGTCACCTGCTTACCCAGATTTATAAGGTAATCAGTTGCCCCGCTCATAGCCGATACAACAACCACTACATCATTGCCTTTAATTTTAGTACCTATAACTTTAGCCGCAACATTCCTTATCTTCTCTACGTCGCCGACTGATGTACCACCGAATTTTTGAACAATCAGCGCCACTATAATCCTCCGCCAAAGAAATTATGGTAACTATTATATAATAAATTCGATATTTTTTAAATAATCCTGTATTTTTATTTATGCCTGTAATAATAAATATTTTGCAGGATTTATCAAATTATTATAAAATAATTAAATAAATTAAAAGAGCTTACGTGTTTAAAGAATTTATCGAAAAAAAAATCGGCTTTCCAATGCTAATCTGCTTAGGTGATGAAAATATACTTCTGAACGATATAACCCCTGAAAGTTTCAGGTTTCATGAAATAATGAACCTCATCAAAAAAAACAGAGAGCTGAGGCTTGCTTTTTTTTCCTCCCAGCCGCCTTTCGTTTTCGAGAGGATCCATTCTGTGTGCGATACATTCATATCCGGTATTTCTCAAAAAATCGACACCCTTCTGCGAGAAATTATCAAGAACGGTGAAAAGGAGAACATTACACTAATAGCAAAAAAAGTTGGTCTGATTGATGAAAAAATCAAGTGCGCTCCCCTCAAGCTGATGAGAAAAATTCTTAACGAGGAATACTACCTTGAAGGGGAAATGATCCCACTGCTTGACAAATTCCCTGAGATTTATATAAATGTTTATATAAAAGTCAAAGAAAATGAACTTCATATAGAAATCGAGAATCATGGTTTTATTGACAAAAAGACACAGATTATGATCCAGAATAGGATTGAGACGGGGCATGCTCTGGCGCTCTTCGATCTCCGACAGGAATTTGAGATGAAAAAATTCGAAGAATGCAGTGAAATTATCAGAGGATTCTACCTGAGAGAAAATCCGGCCAATACTTTTGATGAACTATGGAACGCCTCTAATAATCAGAATTTCAATGAATTCTGGAATGAATCTCCTTATTTTAACTGCATAAATTCAGGGACTTATACGTCTTTTTATCCTTATTTCGCCATCTGTTACCAGCAGTTATGGGCGGCACTGAAAAAAAAGGAAAATCCCTCTGAAGAACATTTTTCGGCTGGGATGGGATATATTCAGTGCGCTTTTATAATCGAGGCCAACAGGAACCTTTATGGAACATACGGTAAAATATTTACACCCCGGAATCAGGGCGACAGGACTATGGCAGGATTCAAAATAGGATTACCGCAAATTGAAATAGACATATGATTAGGAACGGTCTCATTCAGAGGGGATTATAGATAGTGATCCTGTTCTTTCCGTTTCTTTTCGATGAGTACAACGCTTCATCAGTGTGATTGAAAAGATAATAGTTTTCTTCCCCATCCTTGGGAAATTCGCAGATGCCGATTGAAAGTGTAAAACCGAATTCCCTTCCATCATCCGTATGAAACCTGATAGTACGTATGAGGTTGAGAAGCCTTTCGCAAACCTTGTATGCACTTTCCACACTCGTATTGGGCAGAAGTAGGATAAATTCATCTCCGCCATAACGGCAGGCTACATCTATGTCTTTACGAATGGTATTTTCTATAGATGAAGCCAGTTTTTGAAGTGTTTTATCCCCATAATTGTGCCCGTAGGTATCATTAATATTCTTGAAATTATCAATATCAAAAAGAGCGAGAGAGAAGATTCTTCCATAACGCTTACTCCTTTCTATCTCATCAGAAAGTTCTTTAAAAAAATAATGATTGTTAAAAAGTCCGGTAAGGCTGTCATGAATAGCCCAAAGGAAAAGCCTCGCATTTTCAAGAATCGTAGATGTAAAGTTGGCAATTATTGTAATTGTTTCAAGGTCGTCATTAGTAAAAGGAGGTTTAGATTTTGTTTTTGTTATTTCAAAAACAGCGGAAATATCATTATTAATCTTCAGGGGCATGGCTATAACCGAACCGACATCTATTTTCATTATATCACCGATTATCGGCGTTTCATAAGGACTGTCGTCTATTGAAGAAACAAGAATGGGAATACCCATCTCAAAAGCTTTTCCTGCTACCCCTTCACCTGATTTTATTCGAATATTAAGGAGATCATTATATCCTTCAAAAATACCTGAATCGAGGACTATTTTATTATTTGAATCATAAACATAGGTATTCTGATATTGGAGAATCTTATTAGTTTCATCAAAAACGATCAAAGATCCCTGCGAGGCCTCGACGGATTCTATTGCGAATCTGACAATCATTGTTTTCAGGATATCGCTTTCCCTGAGATCAAGAATCCTAAGGCATTCGCTCATTTCCTTGATAATCTTAATGGCCCTGTCTTTCTTTACATATAGATACCGCAGTTCGGGAATGCTAGGTTTTTTAAGCCCGACTAATTTTCTTCTACTCATTTACCCCCCGAAAACATGGGTCATCTCAGCAATTTTCCTATCCTTTTAACAATTTCTCCGCTTGTAAATTGATATTGATTAAGTAGTTCCTTCCTGGTACCTACAGAAGGGAATTCTTCGGGAATAGTTATACAGTCCAATTTTTTTTTATTATTTTTTATTAAAATTTCATTGGCCAGATATTCAGCTATTCCCCCGTTGCTTACACCTTCCTCAATGATCAGCACCGGTCTCCCGTCCCCTGCTAAGTGCAGTAAAATATTATAACTTATTGGCTTTGCAAAACGCAAATTAATTATTTCTAATCCAATATTATTTTTTTTACAGGCTTTTTCGGCCTTGAGAGCCTCCCTGAGGAGAGTACCTGTTGAAACTATCACAGCATCTTTACCATCGGTTACTTTTATTCCTTCTCCAATCACTATCGGATATTTGAGAGCATTATATCCTGAATAATCCTGCGCTATATCTTTCGGATATCTTATCGCTATTGGAGAATTTAAATTGGACAAAGCAAACTCCAGCATCATACATAATTCTGTTTTACAGGAGGGCAGCATAATAGTGAAATGAGGAATCATTCTCAGAAAAGATATATCAAATATACCCTGGTGCGTTTCACCATCTCCCGGAACAAGGCCTGCCCTGTCCAGGCAGAAAAGTATCCTCGCTTTTGAAATTCCTGCATCGTGGATAAGCTGGTCAAAACCTCTCTGGAGAAATGTCGAATAGATCGCCACGACGGGTTTTTCTCCCCTTAGAGAGAGCCCGAGTGCGTAATCGACAGCATGCTGTTCAGCTATTCCCAGATCAGTAAAACGGTCAGGATAGAGATCAGCAAATTCTTTAAGACCTGTCCCTGTCTTCATAGCAGCAGTAATTGCGAATATGGCTGGATCATTTTTAGCAAGCTGGATAAGCGTATTTCCGAAAACCTTGGAATAACTGTTGTCTTCCTTATTGATGGGTATGCTCCCATCTCCGTTTACTGTTATTCCTGAAATACCATGGAAATGACCGGGGTTATCCTCTGAGGGTTTATATCCCTTGCCCTTTGTTGTAACCACATGAATTATAATTGATTTGTTTATATTTTTTATTTCCCTAAAGGTTTCAATAAGTTTTTTTATATTGTGCCCGTCAATTGGACCACAGTAGCTTATGCCCATATCCTCAAAAAAGTTTTTCTGTATCATGATGGATTTAATACGTTCTTTCAAGCCGTATAGCAGCCCAACAATCGGACGGCCTACCATCGGTATCCTCCTTATCATTATCGATTCGAGGTTTCTTTTAAACCTCAGATATGACCTGGAAGTCTGAAGTTTTTTAAAATATCTTGTGATGCCTCCTACGTTGTGAGATATCGACATGCCATTGTTATTCAAAATAATAATTACAGGAAGGTTATCATGTGATATAGTGTTTAAAGCCTCGTAAGCCATGCCTCCGGTGAAAGATCCATCGCCTATTACAGCTATAGTATTAGAGACATTACCTTTTATTATCTTTGCGCGCGCCATGCCGGCTGCGATTGAAAGGGAAGTCGAACTATGCCCCGTGTGTACCGGATCATAGATGCTTTCATCTGGACAGGGATACCCCTTAAGGCCGTTTTTCATTCTCAGTTTATCAAAACAGGACTTACGGCCTGTAAGAATCTTATGTACGTATGACTGGTGCCCCACATCCCAGATTATATCATCGGCCGGGGCATCAAACACATAGTGTAGGGCAATCGTCAGTTCGACCACACCTAGGTTGGGAGAGAGGTGGCCCCCTGTTCTGGTCACATTGTCGATTAGAAATTGACGAATCTCACAGGCTAATACGCTAAGGTCCTTTAAATTGAGTTTTTTCAAGTCTTCTGGAAAATTCACGGATTCTAACATAATTCATCCCTTAGCAGACAATTACCTGAACAGAAGATTGATCATACTGTTCAGATAGTTCATCAACAAATCCTTTTTTTTACTATCCCGTATGCCCGTGAATTCCAGCTTGAAAGAGGATTGATTTGTTACTACCTCGATATTAGTCAAATTGTCAGAACTAATGGTCTGATTTGTTGTAATATCCGTATAATTCGTTGAAAATACAAGATCGTCCTGGCTGAAAATGGCATTATTGGTTAAAGACTGGTTCATCACTCTGAAATCCAGATTATAAATATCAGTAGACATAATTGTTGAGCCTGAACCCACTGAATCAATATTAAATTCTCCGCTTATCTGGAGCTTGAATATCTCACCGTTGATAAGGGTTGAATGAAAACCTTCAATGGTCGCTGTATTGTTACTTATGGTTAATACCTTGGCGTTTATTGAAAAACTGTCTTCATTATTGACCGACAGATTATTTTGATTGCGAACTGTATCGTTGCCGCTAACTTCAATGTCCGGGAAAAAATTGAAAATATCCCCCTTTCCCCTTACCCCCTTTTTGGATTCGTAATTGTTCTG
>Ga0187771_10002469_pt1 | contig 12724 bp, 14 predicted proteins | sample 0116_SJ02_MP15_1_FD_133139 | JGI IMG/M metagenome (GOLD analysis project Ga0187771, IMG submission 133139) | Tropical peat soil microbial communities from peatlands in Department of Meta, Colombia - 0116_SJ02_MP15_10_MG | ecosystem: Environmental > Terrestrial > Soil > Wetlands > Peat | place... | reverse complement strand
GAGCCGCTCACGCGGGGCCTGCATCGCCATCCGCGGCGAGGGATAAAACGTTTGGTCAGGCTTCCACAGTGCCATGTGCTCTACCTTTCGGGCGGAGCCAAAGTCCGCGTCAGGGTTGTCTCCAGAGATCGCCGGCTAAGCCGCCGAGCATACATCGTTACAGCGTTTGCCCCAACCCTACGCCCGCGAAGATTTTCTTGCCAACCCGCAGCGGAATGGCGTAAGAGCTGAAATCCGCCTCAAGCTTCACAAGAGTGGCGCAGGAGGTAGCCTATGGCAGGGACACGGGATGTTGGAGCGCTAATCGGCAGGATTTTGCTGGCCCTGATCTTCGTTCTTTCCGGCCTTCAGAAGCTGATGGGCCCGGCCGGCACGATGAAAATGATGGCGGCTCACGGACTTCCGCTGGTGCCGTTGGCCTTCGTCGCCACCATCCTCGTCGAGTTCGGATGCGGGTCACTGCTGGTCCTCGGCTACAAGGCACGTTGGGCCGCGATGCTCATCTTCCTCTGGTTCATCCCGGTCACTCTTGTTTTCCACGTTGCCGCCTATCATCAGGCGGTCGCTCAGCAAAAGCCGATGGACGCGCTGATCCAGCAGATCATGTTCATGAAGAACATCTCGATCATGGGCGGCTTGCTCATGGTCGCAAGCTTCGGGCCGGGCGCGATAAGCCTCGACGGGCGCGGTGAGACCGAATCGCTGGCGGGCAGTCTGCGGGCGGCTTAGCCGCGGCCGGACAAGGAAAGGCGCGGCGAAGCGATGCTTTCGCTCCGTCGCGCCTGGTCCGTTTCGTCGAATTTTGCCCTAGCGCGCGTCCGACTGGCCTACCGCGGTCTTGACCATCGTCTCGAGTTCGCCGGTTTCGTAAAGCTCGCGAACGATATCGCAGCCGCCGACGAATTTGCCGTCGATATAGACCTGCGGGATCGTCGGCCAATTGCTGTAGACTTTGACCTGGTCGCGTACCTCAGGATCGCTCAAAACGTCGACCGTGCCGTAAGGTGCGCCAATCTGCTCGAAGATCTGCACCGTCGCAGCGGAGAAACCGCACTGCGGGAAATTGCGGTTTCCTTTCATGAAGATGCAGATCTTATTGCTCGAAATCGCCGACTGAATACGCTCAATCGCGTCTGACATTTGGTTTACCTCCGATTCTGATACTGTGCCGGCGTCAGCGTCTTGAGCGCCAGCGCATGGACCGCCTCGCGCATCGCTTCGCCCAGCGCAGCGTAGACCACCTGGTGTCTTTCGACCAAACCTTTGCCCTCGAACTTGTCGCTCACCACCAGCGCTTCGAAATGATCTCCGCCGCCGGTCATGTCGCGAACTTCCACGTAGGCACCGGGCAGGCCGTGCTCGATCAGCTGCCGTAGTTCCGTGACGTCCATCATCACCGTCATCTTAGCGTGCGCCGCCGCGCTAAATCCACTTCCCTTCTACGCGCGGATGGCCGTCCTAGCGGGGCCGACAGCGCGCTTATCCTCAAATGACCTTACGGGCGCGCAGGTCGGCGATTCGCGCCGAATTGTAGCCGAGGAGCCGCGAAAGCACCGCGTCGGTATGCTCGCCGAGGTCGGGAGCGCGCGTGTCGGGAGCGCCGCCCGCGCCCGCTGTCTTGAGCGGCGAGCCCGGAACGATCAGCCCGTCGAAAGCCCGATGATCCGCGCGCAAGATCATCTCGCGTTCCTTGAGGTGCGGATTCGCGGCGACTTCGGCGACATTCGCGATCGGCGCGCACGGCACGTTCGCGGCTTCCAGCCGCCGCAGCCAGTCGGCGCGTGGTGCTGTCGCGAAATGGCGCGCAAGGATCGCCTCGAGTTCCGGATGATTCGCCGTACGATCGGCATTGGTCGCAAAGCGCGCGTCCGCCTTGAGCGCGTCCATCCCGATCGCATCACAAAACCGCTGCCAGATTGCCTCGTTGCCGCACCCGGCAACGAAATGGCCGTCGGCTGCGCGGAATTGCTGAAACGGCGTGATCGATGGATGGCGCGATCCGATCGGCCCGGGAACCCGGCCCGTCGCCGAGTAGCGCGCGAGCGCGTCCTCGAGCCATGCGACCTGGCAATCGAGCATCGCGATATCAAGGTGCTGTCCGTGGCCGGTCTGCTCACACGCGCGCAGGGCGGCGAGTATCGCGACGACACCATACAGTGCGGCGGCGAGATCTCCGATCGACACGCCGCATCGCATCGGCTCGCCATCCGGCTGGCCCGTGATACTCATGGTGCCGCCGAGCGCCTGGGCCACGATATCGTAGGCTGGCGCCGCGGCCATCGGGCCGGTCTGCCCGAAGCCGGAAATCGAGCACAGGATTATGCGCGGATTCGCGGCGCACAGCCGCTCGTACCCGAGATTGAACCGCCCCATCGTGCCGGGCGAGAAATTCTCGACTACCACGTCCGCATGACGTGCCAGCGCGAGCAGGACTTCCGCGCCCTCGGGCTGTCGCAGGTCAAGCGTGACGCTCTGCTTGCCCCGGTTGACGCTGTAGTAGTAGCCGGAGTCCGAGGAATTCGGGATACGCGGCGCGTAACCGCGGGAATCATCGCCGCGCCCCGGGATCTCGATCTTTATTACCTCCGCGCCGAGGTCGGCCAGATTCATGGTGCAGAACGGTCCGGCGAGCACCCGGCTCAGATCCAGCACGCGGACGCCGCGCAAGGGCTGTTGGGCAATCATCAGACTTTCCTCAGGCTCCCGACCGAACTCGTCACGGACGCCGGCGCATCCGGGCCTGGGCCGCCTGTCGCGCCCGCATGGCCTCGGCCGGCGTCATGATCAGCCGCGGTTCCTGCCGCTCCTGTTCCTGCTGCTCGGCCAGCACGGCGCCCAGTTGAGCGCGCATGAAAGCCTGGAAGAACGCGATGCGCTTGAGTTCCGCCTTATCGCGAATTTTGGCCGCGGCCGCGGCCGCCCATCCGGCCTGCTCGCGTCTCCCCGTGCGCGCAAAGGAGTAGGCCGTGTCCTCGAAACGACGGCGCAGCCGGTAGGCGTTGTCGCCCACGATCAATTCCCCGAGCGCGCGCTCGACCACCGCGTTGACCCGCTCTTCCTGCTGCACCGGGCTCAGCACGATCACGCTTTGCCGCAGGCTGCTCGCCTCGTCGGCGAACGGCTTGACGACGGCGGCCGGAAATTTGAAAGCGGCGATTTCCGGCGCCTTCATCAGTTCGACCGAAGGGTCGGCCGACGCGGCCTCCGGGAACTCGGCGTAGATCGGATGAACGAACTCGGCCGGCGGCGAGGCCGCGACTATTTCCGTGCGCAGCGCGAGGAAATTGCCGACCTTGCCGCGCCGCGCCTCGGGCGTGCGGCGATAGGCGTCGCACAGGATAAAGTCTGCCAGCCGCCAGTCGGCGTCGATCAGTTTGGCCCCGGCGCGCCGCTCGATCTCGATCCGCTCCTGGCGCAGCTCCTTGCGCGAGAGCGTCTCGAGCGTTGCGCCGACGAGTCCCTCGCTCTCCGAGACTAGCCCCCACAGCCGCTTGAGACCGCCGCCGGCGCGCGCCTTCATCAGCCACGCGATCGAAACGCCCTCGGCGTCGATCGGCGAGAGCAGGGCGGAGAGCCCGGCCGCCGCCTCGACGATGGGCGCGAGAGCCGCCGGCGCGGTTCTCTGCTCGGGCTGGATTCCGCGCTGGCGCAACCGGAACAGCGCGCGGCGAATCTCGCGCCGCGTCGCGCCAGTGGCGCCCGCCTCCATCTCGGCCAGCATCGCCGCCGACTCCGGCGTTGCGATAGCCCCGAGCGCGTGCGCGATAGCGCCGTCGCCCGCGGCCGCCCGAATCGATCGCAGGGTCGTAATCGCCTGCTCCGGCGCTGCGGCCGGATCGAAGCCGAGTTTGCGCAGCCGCGCTTCGGATGGTTCCGTTTCTTTTACAATTTCCATCAAATTAGCTTCCGAGTTTGCGAGCCTATGCGTGCGATTTCGAGGCTGTCAAGCTTGGCATGGACCGCCCGCGCTGACCAAACCGTGCACAGGGGAGGACTCGATCATGCGCAATCTCGAGGCGAAATTCAGGCTCTCCGACCTCGACGCGGCGCGCGCGCGAGCCGAAGCCATCGGATTCGCCCTTAGCTCGACGTTCCTCCAGCGCGATACGTTCTTCGTCGTGCCCTCGGGCAAACTCAAACTGCGCGAGCAACAGGGACTCGCCTGGCTAATCCATTACCATCGCGGCCATTCGCAACGGCTTGAAATGAGCAATTACGATATCGTCCCGGTGCCCGAACCCGAGGCGACGCGCGCGATGCTCGGCGCCGCGCTGGGCACGCTCGCCGAGGTGCGCAAGGAGCGCACGCTGCTGATGCGCAGGAATATCAGGCTCCATCTCGACTGCGTCGATGGTCTGGGCGATTTCGGCGAAATCGAGGCGGTTTTGCCCGCCGGCGAGCCGGCCGAGACCTACCGCGACGAGGTCGGCGCGATCCTCGACGCGCTCGGCGTCGATCAAGCCGGCCTCATCGACGTCTCTTACTTCGAGCTGATGCGGTCAGTTCGAGAAAGGTCATCGTCAGGTAATAGGTAAGCCCCCAGATTACCTGACCGGCGTACAGGATCGCCGGATGCCGCGCCGTGTAACCGTTGTTGGCGTGCTTGTGATAGCCGCGGTAGGTCGGATCGCTCAGCGCCCCCAGCGGCACGTCGAAAATTTCCGCCACCTCCTTGGGGTCCGGACGCAACTCCGGCGCGCCGCGCACGATCCCGACAAAAGGCGTTACGAGAATCTCGGTGCTGTGCGTGCGGCGGCCCTCGAAGCTGCCCAGGACCTCGACATGATGTGGGGGGATGCCAACCTCCTCGTGCGTTTCGCGCAGAGCGGCGGCGAGCAGATGGGCGGCGCGGCGATCGAAGCGTCCGCCCGGAAATGCGACCTGCCCGCGATGGCTCGTCAGACGGTCGGATCGCCTCGTATAGAGCACGTGCAGGCCGCCGTCGCGTTCGATCAGTGGCAAAAGCACCGCCGCCGCCTTGCGCTCCGTCCCGGGCGAGGGAGTGGGAACCGCGTCCGCGCGTCGGAGCTTGCCGCGCAACCCGTCGAGGTACTCTCGGATATTCGGGATATCGCTGCTCTCTTCCATCGATTCCAGACGCCTTTCGCGACTCGAACGCACCACTTCGCGCAACTTCAACTACCAAGATAATCATGCCGCGCAACTTTGGGCGCAAGTCCGGGGCTGGCAACTTCGGCAGCCTGATGATTAGGTGAATTGGCCGCTTACGGCGACACAATCAGCAATGCGATATCTGATCGGCCGTTACCACGAAGTCGCCCTCAAGGGCCGCAATCGTTGGCGCTTTGTCGACCAGTTGAAGCACAACCTGCGCGCGCTGTTTGCCGATTACAGGCTCGGTCCGATGCGCGGGGAGGGGCCGCGCCTGATCGTCGAATTGCCCGACGATCTCCCGGACGCGGTGGTGCGCGAGCGCGCGGCGCTGGTCTTCGGCCTCCAGAATTTTTCAATCAGCCGGCCGCTGCCGCTGGATATCGAGGCGCTCAAGCGCGAGGCCGTCGCCGCCGCCCGAAGCGTTGCTGCGCGCACCTTCCGCATCGCCACGCGCCGCGCCGAGAAACGCTTTCCGCTCAATTCTATGGAGATCGACCGCATCGTCGGCGCCGAGGTTGCCTCCGCGACCAAACTTAAAGTTGACCTTGAACATCCTGACCTGACCGTCTCGATCGAAATCCTCCCCGGCGCCGCCTGGCTCTCCGCCGGGAAAATTCCTGGTGCGGGCGGCCTGCCGGTCGGCGTTACCGGCCGCGGACTGGTATTGCTCTCCGGCGGAATCGACTCCCCGGTCGCTGCCGCGCGCATGATGCGCCGCGGAATGCACGTGGACTTCGTCCACTTCCACAGCCATCCTCTCGTCTCCTCCGCCAGCCGCGACAAGGCCTGCGAACTCTCCGCCCATCTCACGCGCTACGAGGGCCGTTCCTCCCTGATGCTGGTGCCGTTCGCCGACGTCCAGCGCGAAATTGTCGCCCGCACCCTGCGGCCCTTGCGCGTAGTGCTCTACCGGCGCTTCATGCTGCGGATAGCGAGCGTGCTGGCCCAGCGTATCGGCGCGCAGGTGCTGGTCACCGGCGAAAGCCTCGGCCAGGTCGCTTCCCAGACGCTCGAGAACATTATCGTGATCGAGAAGGCGGCGGCCCTCCCGATCCTGCGTCCGCTCGTCGGGATGGACAAGAACGAAATCATCGACCAGGCCCGCCTGCTGGGCACTTTCGAGACTTCGATCCTGCCTGACCAGGACTGCTGTTCGCTCTTCGTCCCCTCCCATCCGGAAACCCATGCGCGTCTCGAAGATGTCGTCGCAGCCGAGGCGTCGCTCGAGGTCGACTCGATGGTCGCGGCGGCGGTGCGACGTGCCGATGTGGTGCGCTCGAGTTTTCCACCCGCGCCAACCGAGATCACAGGCTCAGCGCGGCCCGGCTAGCCGCCGGGGGGATATCCGCGGCGGGATCGGTCGAGCCGCCCGCCTCGCGAGGGCCGTCTGCGGAGTTCAACCCAGCGACCGTCGGCGCTATAGTTTTGTGCGCACCGGCAAGTGGCGGAGAATAGCCCGCGCCCTCGCGGTTCACGGCCCTGCCAGGAGAAAAATCGATGCAGTTTCGCGAAGTCAACCACGCCAAGTGCAAGACCTACATGGCCCTCTCAGAAACCCAGCACGTTGCCGCCCTGATCGACCCTCTGCGCGACCGTATCGACCGTTACCTCGCGCTGCTCGCCTACTATGGATGCAAGCTCGAGTTGATCTTTGACACGCATACCCACGCCGACCATCGCAGCGGCGCGATCGAGCTGGGCGAACTGACCGGCGCACCGGTTGCGATGCATCGGCGGGCGCCCGCTCCGCATGTAAAGGTCCACGTCGAGGATGGCGAGCGTATCAAGGTTGGCGATATCGAGTTCCGCGTGCTCTACACCCCCGGTCATACCCCGGATTCGGTAAGCATCTATGCCGGCGACCGCGTCTTCACCGGCGACGTTCTCCTGATCCACGGCACCGGACGCTGTGATTTCCCCGGCAGCGATCCCGGTGATAGCTACGATTCGATAACCGGCAAGCTCTTCACGCTGCCCGATTCCACTTTGGTCTTCCCGGGGCACGACTATCGCGGCCACACCCAATCGAGCATCGGCGAAGAGAAACGCAGCAATCCTCGCGTCGCCGGACGCACTCGCCAGGCTTACGTCGATCTCATGAACAACCTGGGGTTGGCGCTGCCCGACGGTATACAGGAGTCTCTGCAACCCAATCAGACCGAGATCGATGCGGCCGCGATAAGCTTCCCCAACCTCGCCCAACTCAACCAGGTGCGCCAGCTCGAGGCCCGCGAAGTGATGGCCCGAATGAGCGCCCCCAACCCGCCGTTGCTGCTCGACGTGCGCGAGGAAGAGGAGTTCCGTGGCGAACTGGGTCACGTCAAGGGCGCCATGCGCATCCCGCTGCGGGAACTCCCTGAACGCGCCAAGGAACTCGAGGCCTTCAAGGATCGCGACATCATCGCCATCTGCCGCGTCGGCGTCCGCAGCACCACTGCCGCCGCCATTCTGACCGGCCTCGGCTTCGACCGCGTGTGCAACATGAAGGGTGGGATGCTCGACTGGAATGACGCGCGCCTGCCGGTGGAGCACTGAGCCATGGACATCCCGCTTAAAGTTGCCGAGCTCGACCACGTGGTCCTGCGCTGCCGCGATCAGCCGAAGATGCTCGAGTTCTACACGCGCGTGCTCGGGCTCGTCGAAGAGCGGCGGCTCGAAAGCATTGGCCTGATCCAGCTGCGTGCCGGCGCCAGCATGCTCGATCTCGTGCCCGCCGCCGAACCGCGGATGGACGCCGCCCGTAACGTCGACCATTTCTGTCTCGGCATCGAGGCCCCTGACCTTGAGCAGGTCGCACGCTATTTGCGCGGTCATGCGGTCGAGGTGATGGGCGAACCGGCGATGCGCTACGGCGCGCGCGGGATGGGCCGTTCGGTTTATGTCCGCGACCCCGAGGGCAACATTGTCGAGCTCAAGCAGATGCCGGCGGGGGCGGGCACCTGATGCGGGGTGGATCGACTGCGCGTGCGCATATCCTAATCCGGCGGATCGGCGCAGCGTTTTTCTTCCGAGGTTCGATCCGCCCGCTCGGCGCAGCCATGGTCGCGGCGCTGCTGCTCGCCGGATGCGGCCGCGGTTCGCCCCACGGCGTCGCCGAGCGCTATCTCGAGTATCTCCAGCAGTTCAATTACGACGCGAGCTATCATCTGCTCTCCGCTAGGGATCGCCACGATCGCACGCTGCGTGAGTTCGTCGCCGAAATTCCGCTCGCGCCGGACGTAAGTCCGATCTGGTTTCGTCCCATTCTGCACATCACGCATTACCAACTCGGTCCCGAGCACCGCAATAGCGATGGCGTGAGCGCGAGCGTCCCGGTGCGTATCACCATGCCCGACCTGCCGCTATGGGAGCGCATCCTCGACGCCGCGGCAGGTCCCGGCGACACCGGCGCCGACCGTGCGCAGCGCTCGCTCGACATCGGCGACTATCCCAAAGTCACGTACGACGACACATTTTTTCTTGTCAAAGAGCATCACCACTGGCGTGTCGTCGCCGGCCTTGCCGATCGCGACGTCATCATCGACCAGCATCGCCAGACCGTCGTTCAGTACCACCAACACGACTTTGCCGGAGCGATCGCCACCTTCAAGTCGATGATCTCCGGTCTCGAGAAGCAGCAGGCCACCGGCAGCCGCAGCCTTGCCCAGCGCTATCGCGGCGAACTGGCGGCGATCGAAAGGGTGATGGCGCAGCAGGCCGGCACTGCCACCTACCTCCCGCGCCTCAAGCTCGATCGCGTCGCGATGAAAATGTCGGAAGAGCGCGTACCGGCCATCTTCGGGACCATCACCAATGCCGGCGACCAGCCTCTCGACGAAGTTGCGGTCGCAGTCACGTGGTACGAGGGACGCGGCAAGGATCTGCACGCCGTCCATCGCGAAGTCCATCCGGTGGTCGCCACTCCGCTCCAGTTCACCGATTTCAGCCGCTCGGTTTTGCCCTTTATCCCCGGCGAAACGCGAAATTTTGGCTTTGTCCTGACCGCACCCGCGCAGATCGAGCAGGACGCTTCGCCCTACGTCACTGTCAGCTCGATCGCTTTCACCCAGTCCTCCGCGCCGCTTCCGATTATGCGAGCGGCTGGCAGCCTCAAGTCCGGGACGTCATCCCCGTCACCCGCGGCGTCTCCAACCGCGGCCGCCGCATCGCATGGCGTCGCGGCCGCCAGGCCACAGCAGCTTTCCGAACCGGCTGCTCCGCTCGCTGAGAAACCGCATTCGTAGAAGTTCGTCCCTTGAGTACAAGAATCACCGTCGCCATCCCGACCCACAATCGCGCCCGCCTGCTCGCCCAGACGCTGGCGAGCGTGATCGCACTCGAACCTCCACCCGACAGCAGCCTCGAATGCGTCGTCGTCGACAACAACTCGACCGATGATACCGAGGCCACCGTCCGCCGCATCGCCGCCGCCGCACCCTTCCCAATCCGATACGTGCTGGAAACCGAGCCCGGCTCCAGCTTCGCCCGCAATCGCGCCGTCGACCAAGCCACGGGCGAGTTCATCCTCTTTATCGACGACGACGCCGTCGCCGATCCGCGATGGGCTCTCGAGATGCTTGCCGAGATGAAGCGCCGCGACCTCGACGCCGCCTGCGGGCCCGTGCTCCCGCGATGGACCGCGAAGCCGCCCCGATGGCTCGGACCTCGGCTCTACGTGCGCCTCGCCGTCCACGACGAACAGCGGCTCGCCGCCGCGCCGCGCGCCGAACTCGAGCACATCCACAACTACTTCAGCGCTAACGTGGGATTCCGCCGCCGCACCTTTGACCTCTTCGGACGCTTTCGTGAGGACCTGGGCGTCGTCGGCGGCAATCCGATGTCCGGCGAGGACACCGAACTCTTCCAACGCATCCTTTCCATGGGCGGCGCGATGGGCTTCGCGATCAACGCTCGCGTCCACCACATCATCCCGCCGGAACGGATGCGCCGCGCCTACCTTCGCCACAAGAGCTACGCCTTCGGGTTCGGCAGTGCGATCGCCGGCGGCCCTACCCACAACCACCTCGACAAGCTCGCGCGCAATGCCATCCGGATGCTCGCCGCGCTCGCCCGCGGCGATACCGAGCGCGCCGTTTACCACGAACTCGAATGTGCGAATTTTGTCGGCTATTGGCGCGGGCGACTGAAAGCGACGCGCGACCATGAAGCTCGCCTGCGCAGCCGCCGCCGTTACCGCGTCAGGTAGTCCAGCATCCCGCGGCGGACGACAGCCGCCAGATACGGAATCAGCCCCTCGAGCCGGCCCAGCGCCGGCGCCTCGATCCAGCGCGCGTCGTCATGTTCGTTCGGGCTGAGCCTCACCTGACGCCGTTCGCCCGCCAGCCTGCACGCGTAAATCACCTGTACGTAGGGTCCGTCCTCCGCCTGGTTGAGTCCCAGCATCCGCTCGATCTCGACCTCAAGCCCGGTCTCTTCCGCGATTTCCCGGATCAGGCATTGCTCCATCGTCTCGTTGTGCGCGAGATGGCCGCCCGGAAGGTCCCAATGACCGGGACGGTACGTCATCCGCGGCGCGCGCCGGAGCACCAGCACCCGCCCGCCCTCAACGATCACGCCGTGAATTCCGATCCAGAATTGCGCTTCAGCCATAATCCGGCACGCCCTTCTCGATTCTCCCGCCGCCCGCACCACCATCATACCTCATTGTGTTCGCGCCCGACGCGGCAGTAGATTCGCGGGACATCCTGTTCCTGACGAGGGCTGGCGATGGACAAATCCCAATTCTACCGCAACGCGCGCCGCGATCTTACCGGACCGCTGGCCGGTATCCGCGTGCTCGAAGCCACCACCAGTTGGGCGGGTCCGATGTGCGGATGCCTGCTGGCCGACCTTGGTGCCGACGTCATCAAGGTCGAGGCGACCGACGGCGAAGTCGGCCGCAAAGTTCCCCCCTGGCTCACCGGCGAAGACGGCCGCGTCAGCTTTCTCCACGCCACAGTCAACCGCAACAAACGGAGCCTCACGCTCGACCTCCGCCATCCCGAGGGCCGCGACATCTTCCTCCAGCTCGCCGCCCGCTCCGACATCGTGGTGCAGAACTTCCGCCCCGGCACCTTCGATAAATGGGGCATCGGTTACGACCACTGCCGCGCCGTCAAGCCCGACGTCATCTACGTCTCGATCAGCGGCTACGGCCAGTTCGGCCCCGACCACGACCGCGTCGGCTACGATCCCATCGCCGAAGCCGCCTCCGGTTTCATGTCGCTCAATGGCTCGCCCGACGGCCCGCCCGTCCGATGCGCGACTTATCTCTGCGACGACCTCGCCGGACTCCACGGCGCGTTAAGCGCCGTCGCCGCAATCCGCCACCGCGACCTCACCGGCGAGGGCAACCATATCGACGTCTCCCTGCTCGATTCCGTACTGTTCCAGTCAAACGGCCTCCTCACGCTCGGCGCGATCGGCCATCCGCTGCGCCGGATGGGCAACGATTCGATGTTCACGGCGCCGATCGAGGTCTTCCGATGCCGGGACGGCGAGGTCTTCCTCGGCGTCCTCCTCGATTCGCACTGGCGCGTGCTCGCGCGCCTGATGGGCCATCCCGAACTCGGCGAACACCCCGATTTCGCCACCGCCGCCGCCCGCGTCGCCCATCGCGACGAGTCCAACCGCCTGGTCGCCGAATGGTGCGCCGGCCGGCGCGTCGACGATGTGATCGCGGCGTGCGTCGAGGCCGGCATCCCCGCCTCGCCCGTGCGCAGCTACGCCGACGCGGCTCGCGATCCCCACGTGCGCGAGCGCGACATGCTCCAGGACATCGCCCAGGAAGACGGCCGCAGCGTGCCGATCACCGGCCCTGCCGCCAAGTTCTCGCGCACGCCCACGCGCGTGCGCTCCCGCGCGGCAAAGCTCGGCGAGCACACCGACGAGGTTCTCGCCGATCTCGGCCTCGATTCCACCGCGCGCCGCCGCCTGCGCGACGGCAAGGTGATCTGACGCCCCAGCCTTACTTCGCGCGGCCCCAGCCGCCGCCGCCCGGCGTCTCGATTCGTATCCGGTCGCCCGGTTCCAGCCGCGCATTCGCCTTGCCCGCAAGCTTGATACGCCTGCCGCCTCGCCGCACGATCCAGTTGGCGCCCTTCGCGCCGTCGCCGCCGCCGTTGAGTCCCCACGGCGCGATCGTTCGCCGCTCCGTCAGCACGCTCACCGTCGACTCGTCGAGGCATTCGACTTCGCGCACGAGCCCGTCGCCGCCCCGCGCCTTGCCCGCTCCGCCCGATCCCCGCCGCACCCGATATTCGGTGATCCGCATCGGGTAGTACGCCTCCAGCGCCTCGATCGGCGTGTTGAGCGTATTCGTCATGTGCGTATGGATGCCGGATTCGCCCGGACGGCCCGGCGCAGCGCCCGCCCCGCCTGCGATCGTCTCGTAGTAGGAAAAATGACGCGTGCGGACACTGTCGTAACCGCCGATCGTCAGGTTCGACATCGATCCCGAGCTCGCCGCCGGAATCCGCTCCGGCGCCGCCTTCGCCAGCGCGCGGAACAGCACATCCACGATCCGCTGCGAGGTCTCCACGTTCCCGCCCGCCACTGCCGCCGGCGCCAGCGCATTCACGATCGATCCCGGCGGCGCAACCAGCTTAATCGGCCGCATCAGCCCTTCGTT